>Ga0209161_10000824_pt1 | contig 25382 bp, 24 predicted proteins | sample GraSoiAngelo_155_FD_186169 | JGI IMG/M metagenome (GOLD analysis project Ga0209161, IMG submission 186169) | Grasslands soil microbial communities from the Angelo Coastal Reserve, California, USA - 14_1009_13_30cm (SPAdes) (version 2) | ecosystem: Environmental > Terrestrial > Soil > Grasslands... | reverse complement strand
TCGCGCGATCGCCGAGATGGTCGAGCAGCGAAGCGGTTGCGCCAAGAGCGGGTGCGAACGCGTCAGCGCCGGGCGCGTAGCTTCCTTCGCGGAGCTTGTCGACGAGCTCGGTATATGGAGCAAGGGCATCGGGGGCTTGGGGGGCGGAGCCCCCCAGCTGGTCCCAGCCGGCAGTCGCGAGCCGCTCGGCGAGCTCCGCTGCGTGCTGCAGCGAGAACTCGCGCGCCGGAAGGACGTCGAGCTGTGCCAGGTCCGCCTGCGAGCGCTGCGTGATCGGATCGAAGGCGCGGAGCGTCTCGATCTCGTCGCCGAAGAGCTCGACGCGCGCCGGCTGCTCCGCTGACGCCGGATAAATGTCGACGATTCCGCCGCGCCGCGAGAACGTGCCGGGCTCACTGACCTCGGTCACCGGCTCGTAGCCGAGGTCGAAGAGCCACGTTGCGGTCTCCTGCCAGGAGAGCGTGTCGCCCGCGCGTAGCGTGCGGCCGCGCCGCGCGAGGTCGTCCGGAGGAATGGTGTGCTCGAGGACCGCCCGCAAGCTCGCGACGACGGCGACCGGTGCCTGCGCCGTCGCAAGCCGCCACAGCGTGAGCAGACGCTGGTGCACCGCGCTTGCGGACGGCGCGCTCGCCTCGAACGGCATGCTCTCTCGCTCGGGGAAGAGCAGCACCCGATCGTCGCCCAGCCATCCCGCAAGCTCGGCACGCCAGCGACGCGCGCGGTCCTCACCCGGGGCGATGAGCGCCACGTTGCGCCCACCCTGTGCGACGAGCGCGGACCAGGCGAAGGCGCGGCCTCCCGCGGTGGCCTCGGCAACGACGAGGCTCTCGCGAGCTTCGAGCCGTCCGTCGAGCTCGCGATAACGTTCGCTTCGTTCGGCGAGCGCGAGGATGCCCCCGAGCCGCGCGGAGGAGGACACGAGCGTGGGGGTGCTGGAGGGGGCCACGCCCCCTCCAATGTCAGCCATTGAACGTGGCCATCGCTTTCTGGATCCCGTCGCGAAGCGCGACCTCGACCGCTTCGGCGGCACGGGCGATCTGCTGGTCCGCGATGGCGCGCTCGTCCGCGGAGAACGGCGTGAGCACGTGCTCGATCAGGTCGCCCATCTCAGCTGTCGGCTCGGCGGGCGCGACGCCGATCCGCAGCCGCGCGAAGCCCTCGCCCACCTCGGAGACGATCGAGCGCATCCCGTTATGCGTCCCCGGACCGCCCCGCTCGCGGATGCGGATCTTCCCGAGGGGGAGATCGACGTCGTCGTAGACGACGAACAGCGCGTCGGGATCGGCGCGGTAGCGATCGAGCAGCTTGCGCACCGCGCGGCCGGAGTCGTTCATGAACGTCTGCGGACGTGCGATCGCGAGGCGCACGCCGTCGATCGCGCCCTCGGCGATGCGCGACTCGGCCGCCTTTACCGCGAAGTCCGCACGCGCGCGCTTCGCAAGGCGCGAGGCGACCTGGAATCCGACGTTGTGGCGCGTGTTCGCGTATCCGTCGCCGGGGTTCCCGAGTCCGACGACCACCCGGTCGACGCGCGGCGGCGCGCTCGTCCGGCCGAGCCATTTCGCGAGTCGTGACACGTGACCTCCAAGACGCCGAAAGGCCCCGTCCGCTCGGACGGGGCTCTGGCCGCTTATCGGCGTCAACGATAGCGGGCGCGCTGGATGGGCGGAGTCAACGCGCCGCGACGATCCGCCCGACCTCCCCGACCGATCGCTCATCGATCGGATCGAGAACCACGATCACCTCGTCCGCGCCGTGCCGCTCGAGCTCGCGCAGGTGCGTGCGCAGGTCTTTCGCCTCGACCGCCGGCACGTCGTGAGGACGCTCGCCGCTGCTGTGGCCTATCGCGACGAGGACGCAGGCGCTGCGCGCGATGTCGCGCGGATCGCGGCCCGCCTGACGGGCGGCCTCATCGATACGCGCGCTGAGCTTTGCGAATCCATCGACGGTGTTGCCGTACGACGTGTACCAGGTATTCCACGCCGCGACATGCGGGAGGGCGATGGAGAGCATCCGCGCTCCATTCGAGCCCAGCATCAGGGGAATGCGCCGCGCGGGAGTCGGAAGGAGCACCGCGTCTTTCACCGTGTGGTACTTACCGTGGAACGTGACGTGCTCGCCCGCGATCAGCCGGCGGATGATCTCGAACGACTCGGCGAAGCGCGACACCGTCTCGGTGAAGGGGAAGCCGAACGCCGTGAACTCGGTCTCGTTCCAGCCAGCGCCGAGTCCGAGGATGAGCCGACCGCCGCTCACCTCGTCGACGGACGCCGCCATACGCGCGAGCGTCCCAGGCGCGTGGAACGCCGTCGCGGCCACGAGTGGACCGAGCCTCACGCGCTTCGTGACCGCGGCGAGGGCGGCAAGCTGCGTCCAGACGTCCCACGGTCCGCGCTCCGATCGTGCTCCGCCGCGATAGAGAAGGTGATCGCCCATCCAGATCGAGTCAAAGCCGGAGTCCTCGGCCGCCCGCGCGATCGCGGCCATCTCCGGCCAGCGGATCTCGCGCTCTACCTCGGGGAGCTGGATCCCTATGCGCACGGTGCCCGGAGATTAGCCGGACGCCGTATCTTCGCCCGATGCGATTCCCGCGCTTCGACATGGAGCGCATGCAGTCGGTGTGGGAGCACAAGGTCACCTACGACCTTTCCGAGTCGGGCGTGGAGCCGCTGACGCTCGAAGAGATCACGCGAGATCAGAAGGAGCTCCTCCGAACGCGCCTTGGATACGCAGAGGGGGTCGGTCGTGAGGCGACGCGCACGCTCGTCGCGTCGCTGCATCCCGGCAACGGCGCCGACAACGTGGTCATCACGACCGGCACAAGCGAAGCCAACTTCCTCGCGCTCACGACACTCGTCTCGCCTGGCGACGAGGTCGTAGTCGTCATGCCCAACTACATGCAGGTCCACGGCATCGCGAGCGGCCTCGGCGCGCGCGTACGCGAGGTCTGGCTTCGCGAGGAGCGCGCCTGGACGATCGACCTCGACGCACTCGGCGCCGCGGTCACCGAGCGGACGAAGCTCATCTGCGTCTGCACGCCGAACAACCCGACCGGGCAGATCCTTTCCGCCGGGGAGATCGCGGCGATCGTGCGGATCGCCGAGCGGCACGGCGTGTGGATCCTCGCGGACGAGGTGTACCGCGGCGCCGAGCGATCCGCGGAAGAGAGCCCGACGTTCAGCGGTCGCGGTGAGCGCATCGTCATCACCGGCGGTCTGTCGAAGGTGTACGGGCTCCCGGGCTTGCGGATCGGCTGGGTCGTCGCTCCGCGCGAGCGCGTCGCGGCCGTTCTCGAGCTCAAGGACTACACCACGATCGCGCCGGCGACGATCTCCGAGATCCTCGCCGAGATCGCCCTCGAGCGTCGGAAGCAGCTGCTCGAGCGCGCGCGGTTCCTGGTCAACGATCGCTGGCCGCTGCTCGAGGAGTGGGCATCAAGGCATTCGCGCGAGCTTCACTGGACGGCGCCGGCCGCGGGTGCTATCTGCTTCTTCAGCTACCAGTACCCGATCGACTCGATGGACTTCGTCGACCGGCTCATACGCGAGTACAGCACGATGATCGTCCCGGGCGTCCATTTCCGAGCCGAACGGCACCTGCGCATCGGCTTCGGCATGGAGCCGCGGATCTTGCATTCGGGGCTGGCAGCGATCGATCGCCTCCTCACTTCACTTGACTGACGCGGCACGGCGGTTGCACGACCGGCGGGCAAGCTTTCGGGAGGTGACCATGTCGATCAGCCTGATCCTCGCGATCGTCGCGCTCATCTGCGGCGTCCTCATGCTCGTTTCGGGACGCTGGTCGCGTTTTCCGCTGGCCGCGATCGCCGTCATCTGTCTGGCACTCAATCAGACCGGTTACATCCACTAGCCGCAGCCGCCGTAGCCGGGGTCGCCTGCTTGCTACCCCGGCTACCATGCGCCCATAAATGGCGGCTCGCCCGCTGCATGTTTTCGAGGCTGGCGTCGTCACCGAGCAGCAATTCGCGGGGCTGCAGGAAGCTCCCGCAATCCTGGGCCCGGCGCTCGCCGAGCGTCTTGGCGCCGAGAAGCGCGTACGCATTCCTTTCAATCCGCGCGATCGGTGGCTGACCGCCGCCCGCGAGGCGTGCCGCACGCTCGCCGATGGCGTGCAGGCTTCGCTGCGCGAGGGCGCGACGGCGGCAGTGATCGGCGGCGAGTGCACGGTCATCGCGGGCGCGCTTGGCGGCGCCCTCTCGGCTGAGCCCGAGCTATCGCTCGTCTACTGCGACGCGCACGGCGACTTCAACACGCTGGCGACGACGCCGTCCCATTACATCGCCGGGATGGTGCTCGCGCATCTCTGCGGACGGTCGGTCGCGCCCCTCCTCTTCCCCGGATCGCGCAAGATCGCGGAGGACCGCGTGGCCCTCGTCGGTGCTCGCGCGCTCGACACCGGCGAGCGCGCGAACCTCGATCGCTCGCGTGTGCTCCGGATTCCATTTGATCGCGAGCACCTCGACGCTCCTGGCCTTGTCGCGTGGGCGCGGCGACGGCGCGTGTGGCTACACGTCGACGTCGACGTCGTCGATCCCGCCGAGCTCCCCGCCGTCGCGTTCGCCGCGGTCGGCGGACCGACCCTTGCCGCGCTCGGCGGCCTGCTCCGTCAGCTCTTCTCGGTCGCCGATGTTCGGGGATTCTCGCTGTGCGGGTACGACGCCCGCGCCGATCGCGAGCGCCGTCATGCGGCGCCGTTGGTGGATGCGGTCGTCGGCGCCTGGGGACGCGTCGCGGTCCGGGTCTAAGCGTCGCGCCCGAGTCGCATGGCGATCTCGCGGCGATGCTCCCACTCGTGCTCGAGCATGCGCCGGATCACGCGGTGCGCAGAGACTTGTGACTTGCCCGCGGTGCGAAGGCGTGAGCGCTCCAGAGGCGTGAGCTTCGCAAGGCGGGCGATCGCGACGGATCGTGACTCCGCGAGCGCGACCCGCAGATCGAGGTCACCCTTGAGCGCGGCGTTCGTCGGCTCGCCCATCGGCTTGAACACGCCGACGAGCCGGTACACGTAGGCCTTGTCGGCGTCGAGCACGTGCAGGAGGATCTCGCGCAGCGATCGGCCGCTGGCCGGCTTCGAGCGGAGTCGCTCGTCGCCTATCCCTTTGACCAGCGCGAGCAGATCCGCGCGCGACCACTCGAGCCAACGCAAGTAGCGCGCGAGATCCTTCGGCGAGATCGGCTGACGGTCCGCGGGCCAGATCGCCTGCCCTGAGAACATTCCCTCGAGGTTCTCATCGGCGACGCGGACCTCGATCTTCTCGTCCACGTCCAGGCGCTCGCCGTGGCGCGCCAGATAGCGGAGGTACGCGCGGATGGCGTCGGGCGCATTCTCGACCGCGCCGGCCGCGGTCTTTCCGTCGACGACGCAGCCCAGCAGCGCGAGGACGTGAACGAGCGATTTCTTCCGCTGCGGACCGGTCTCCAGAAAAAGGTCGTAGATCGCCACGCCGACTGGCTGGTGTCGGCTACTCGCCGTCGAGCGTGTTACCTACCGTGAGATCGTGCATCCACTGCTCGAGCTGCTCGCCCATCTTGTCGAGCGGGACGCGCGAGGACGCCGAGACGCGCTTGTTGCGCGGCGGCTCCGGAAGCGGCCGCGCCGCCCAATGTCTCGCCTGGTATCGCGCGAGATCCTGAGCGGTCGCGGCCATCTTCAACTCCTCTGATCAGACGTCGCTGTACAGATAGAACTCGTACGGGTGCGGCCGCAGCGCGACCTCTTTGGCGCTGGCCCGCTTGAACGAAAGCCATGCCTCGACGAGGTCCTCGGTGAACACGTTGCCCCGCATGAGGAAGTCGCGGTCCGCGTCGAGCGCGTCGAGCACCTCCTCGAGCGAGCCGGGGGTCTGCTTGAGGCGGCGCTTCGCCTCGCCCTCGAGCTCGTAGAGGTCCATGTCCATCGGCGCCGGCGGCTCGATCTTGTTGATCACGCCGTCGAGCCCGGCCATGAGGCAGGCCGAGAACGAGAGGTACGGGTTGCACGACGGGTCAGGCGCGCGGAACTCGAGACGCCTTGCCTCCGGCTTGTCGAAGTACGTCGGGATCCGGATGCAGGCTGAGCGGTTGCGCATCGAGTACACGAGGTTGATCGGCGCCTCGTAGCCGGGGACCAGCCGCCGGTAGCTGTTGGTCGTCGGCGCGGCGAACGCGAGGATCGCCGGCGCGTGCTTCAGCAGGCCGCCGATGTAGTGGCGCGCCGTCGTCGAGAGCAGCGCGTAACCATCGCGGTCGTAGAAGAGGTTCTGCCCGTTCTTCCAGAGCGACTGGTGGGTGTGCATGCCGGACCCGTTGTCGCCGAAGAGGGGCTTCGGCATGAACGTGACGACGTAGCCGTTCTTCGCGGCGACGTTCTTGGTGACGTACTTGTACTTGAGCACGCGATCGGCCATCTCGACGAGCGTTGAGAAGCGCATGTCGATCTCGGTCTGTCCCGCGGTGCCGACCTCGTGGTGATGGACCTCGATGTCGATGCCCGCGTCGATGAGCGCGCGGACCATCTTGGAGCGGAGGTCCTGCAGCTTGTCGGCGGGCGGGACCGGAAAGTAGCCCTCTTTGTAGCGCGGACGGTGCGCGAGGTTAGGCGTCCCGTTCGAGCCGGAGTTCCAGATGCCTTCTTCCGAGTCGATGTAGTAGTAGCCGAAGTTCTGCGCCTGATCGAAGCGCAGCGAGTTGAAGATGTAGAACTCGATCTCCGGACCCCAGAACGACGTGTCGGCGATGCCGGTCGTTGGGAGGAACTCTTCGGCCTTCTTCGCGACGTAGCGGGGGTCGCGCGAGTACGGCTTGCGCGTGATCGGATCGAGGACGTCGCAGACCAGGTCGAGCGTCTTCACCTCGAGGATCGGGTCGACGAACGCCGAGGTCGGGTCCGGGAGTAGCAGCATGTCGCTCTCGTGGATGTGCTGGAACCCTCGGATCGACGAGCCGTCGAACCCGATGCCGTCCCCGAAGAGTCCCTCGGAGAACTCCTCGACGGGGATCGAAAAGTGCTGCCACGTGCCGGGCATGTCGACGAAGCGCAGGTCGACGATCTTGACCTGCTGGTCCTTCGCGAGCTTCAGGATGTCCTTCGGCGACGTCTTCGGCTTCGCCGGCGCGGCGGTCGCGGGACGCTCGATGGTCAGGGTCATGTGCATCTCCCCACTCGGGTTTGTTCCAACAAGGCTCTAGCGACCGGTGTGCGAGGTGAACTGCCGCAAGGTCGTGATTTGGTCCTGAATCGGTAGCACGTGGAGGGCGTGCGCCTCCAAGCACCCCGGCTCTTCCGTCACTTGACACTTACGTAAGTCAGTGCTTACGCTTCACACGGTGGACGCGTTCGCGGCGATTGCGCAACCCAGACGCCGCGAGATCCTGCGGATGGTGTCGCTGGCCGAGCTCTCTGTTGGAGAGATCGCACGCCGCTTCGACGTGACACGGCCGGCGATCTCTCAGCACCTGCGCGTCCTCAAGGAGGCGAACCTTGTGTCCGAGCGCAAGAGCGGCACGAAGCGCCTCTACCGGGCGCGACCCGAGACGATCGCGGAGCTGCGCGCGTATCTCGAGGACTTCTGGGATGCGAGCCTTCGCACGCTGAAGGCCGCGGCGGAGCAGGAAGAACAAAGGAGGAGCAGGCATGGCCGTCGACACGAGAGTCATTGAGCGCACGATCACGATCGAGGCGTCGCCGGAAACTGTGTTCCGGCTGTTGACCGATCCGGTGGAGTACTCCGGTGGAAGGGGCGGATCGCGGAGCTCGAGCCGACGAAGGGCGGCACGTTCCGCGTGCAGTTCGCGGACCCCAAGCAGGTCGCTTCGGGCCGGTACGTCGAGGTCGTCCCCAACCGGCGCGTCGTGTTCACATGGGGTGGGAGGGCGACGGGCAGCACGCTGAGGGCTGGGACTTCTTCCTCGGTCGGCTCTCCGACGTGGCCGAGGGACGCCCGCCGCGCGAGCCGGCGAAGAGCGACGCGAAGAAATAGGGAACTGCTGGACATGGACACGAGCAACCCGATGGGTTACGCGATGGTCCACACGCACGCAGGGAAAGGCATTGGCGCGGGTTCGGGGGCGCCGGGAGTCGTGAAATCAGATTTTCTGATATGATCGCTCCGTGGCCAAGCGCATCACTGCGACTGAAGCGTCGAGGAGCTTCTCGGAAATTCTCGACGCGGTTGAACATCGCGACGAGGAGTTCGTGGTCGAGCGGCACGGTCGGCCAGTCGCCGCGGTAACTCCTGCGCGCGGAACACCGACTCGGACAACCTGGGCCGATGTCCTGCGCGCGCTGCGCGAGGGTCCGCGGCCTGACGTCGGCTTCGCGCGCGATTTGGCCCGCGTCCGTCGCGCTCGTCCCCCGCTGCGCAGGGATCCATGGGCACGCTCCTCGACACGTCGATCCTGATCGACATCGAGCGAGGGGCCAGGGCGCTCCCCGCGACCGAGGACGTCGCCATCGCAGCGATCACCGCTTCGGAGCTTCTGCAGGGTGTGCTTCGGGCCGGTGCGGCGCATCGCGTTCAGCGCGAGTCTTTCGTGGAAGGCATCCTCGCGACCGTGCCGACGATTCCCTTCTCGCTGCGCGTGGCACGCATTCACGCTGAGCTCTGGGCACAGATTGCCCCATCTTCTCGGAAAATCGACCCTCATGACTTGCAGGTCGCCGCGACCGCAGTGTCGCTGGGATGGGCGGTGGCGACGCTCGATCGCCGCCACTTCAGTGGTATTCCCGGATTAAGGCTCGCGACCGAATCTCAACCTTCGTAGCGCCTATCCGTCGCTGAAGCGGGCATGCCGGACGCTCAGGCTTCCGGCATGCCTACATCGAACATCTCCGCCGGCGACACCGCGTGGCTCCTCGCATCCGCGGCCCTGGTGATGCTCATGACCCCGGCGCTCGGCTTCTTCTACGGCGGGCTCGTCCGCCGCAAGAACGTCCTCGCCACGATCATGCACAGCTTCTTCATCCTCTGCCTCATCAGCGTCCAGTGGGTCCTGTGGGGTTACACGCTGGCGTTCGGACCGGACCACGGTGGGCTGATCGGCGGTCTCGACTGGCTCGCGCTCCGAGGTGTCGGTCAGGATCCCGGACCGTACGCACCGACGGTCCCGCACGAGGCGTACATGGTGTTCCAGATGATGTTCGCGGTGATCACGCCGGCGCTCATCACCGGCGCGTTCGCCGAGCGCAAGCGCTTCAAGGCCTTCGTCGTGTTCACGTTGCTGTGGGCGACGCTCGTCTATGACCCGGTCGCGCACTGGGTCTGGGGTGGCGGCTGGCTCGGGCAGCTCGGGGCCCTCGACTTCGCCGGCGGCACCGTGGTCCACATCACCAGCGGCGTGAGCGCGCTCGTCGCCGCGCTCGTCCTGGGTCGGCGTGTCGGCTTCGGCCGCGAGCCGATGGATCCGCACGACGCGACGATGACCGTGCTCGGCGCCTCGCTCCTGTGGTTCGGCTGGTTCGGGTTCAACGCGGGCAGCGCGATCACCGCCGGCGGCCTGGCAGCGAACGCGTTCGTCGTCACCAACACCGCCGCGGCGATGGCCGCGCTCACCTGGATGACCGTCTCGTGGCTGCACAAGGGCGCGCCGAGCGTGCTCGGTGCGGCCGCCGGTGCGGTCGCCGGTCTCGTCGCAATTACGCCGGCATCAGGCTACGTCGACGTGTCGGCCTCGATCCTCATCGGGCTCGGCGCCGGCTCGATCTGCTACGCCGCGATCCAGATCACCAAGCGTCTGCGGGTTGACGATGCGCTCGACGTCTTTGGCGTCCATGGCGTCGGCGGCGCGTGGGGCGCGCTCGCGACGGGCCTATTCGCGACCGTCGCCGTGAACAGCGCGGCGAAGGACGGGCTCGTCTACGGGAATCCGCAGCAGCTCGCGATCCAGGCCGTCGCCGTCGTCGCCTCGATCACGTACTCCGCGGTCATGACGTTCGCGATCCTCAAGGTCATCAATCTCTTCGTTGGTCTGCGCGTCGGCGAGCACGAGGAAGTCCTCGGGCTCGACGCCTCGCAGCACCGCGAAGCCGCGTACCAGATCTAAAGGAGGCTGCTTGTGGAGATCTTCGCATTCGCTTCGTTCGCGCTCTTGGTGGTCGGTTGGGTCGTCGCTCCGTCGCGTACCGTCGTCGCCTCGACCGAAGAGGCAGAGGAGCGCGCGGCCGCGTAAAATAGAACCGACAAGTTCATACGACGGGGGAGCGCCTACGAGGGCGCTGAGAGTGCGGGGCACCGCAGACCCCAGAACCTGATCTGAGTAATGTCAGCGTAGGGAGTCGAAACGCGTGGAACTTCCGAGCGGCGCTCAGGCGCCGCTCCTTTCATTTCGGATCCGAGCGAGCCACTCGGCGGGTCCTGTCCCGGGGTCGGGGTTGCGCCCTCGCCTGCCGGTCCGCTCCGCCGCATTCGCGCCGTCGTCTGGCGACGCGGCCGGCCAACGGCTCGTACGCAACCCACTCCCCCGTGCCACCCGCCAGGTGGCTCGCGGGGATGCCGAATGCGCGCGGTAGTAGTCGGTCACGGCGACGTGCTGCCATCGGATCGTGCCGTCATCCGGGACGACGACTTCATCGTCGCCGCCGACGGTGGCGCGTTCGCACTCGAGCGCTGGAAGGTGCTTCCCCACCTGGTCGTCGGCGACATGGACTCGCTCGGCCAGGCCGGCGTAGAGCGGCTGGCGCGACAGGGCATCGCCGTCGCGAAGTTCCCAGCGAACAAGGATGAGTCCGACCTCGAGCTCGCGGTCACACAGGCGATCGGCGCGGGAGCGCAAGAGATCGTGCTCCTCGGCGCGCTCGGCGGCGAGCGGTTGGATCACGAGGCTGCGAATCTCCTGTTGCTCGCCGATCCGGGCTACGACGGCGTGCGCATCGAGGCGCGCCGCGGTGCACTCTGCGTGCGCGCGGTCCGCGGCCCAGGGTCGCTGTCGCTCGACGCAGCCGCCGGAACGCTGGTGACGCTACTGCCAGTCGCCGCCGACGCCGAGGGCGTCCGCACCGAGGGGCTCCGCTACCCGCTTGCTGGCGAGCGGCTCGCATTCGGCAAATCGCGCGGGCTCAGCAACGAGATCATCTCGACGCCCGCATCCGTCGCGCTCGAGCGCGGGGTGGTGCTCGTCTTCATGACACCGCAAGGAGGTACGTGAGATGACCCAAGTACAACCCGCTGAGGAAGGAGCTGTCGAAGCGCCGCCGTTCTTCGGTGCCCGGATATCGCTCTATCCCATGAGCGACCGCTACGTCCCGATCATCCTCGATGCGATCAAAGGCCTCGACCAGACCGGCCTCGAGATCGAGACCGACGACGTGAGCACGTTCCTAGGCGGGGACCGCGATCAGGTCTTCGCGCAGCTCGAGCGGGTCTTCGCATGTGCGGCGCGCACCGGCGAGCACGTTGCGATGACCGTCCTCCTCTCGCACGGCTGTCCCGGCGAGACCTACTGCGAAGCCACGGGCGAGGTGCGCATGCCACGCACCGCCGCCAGAACCCCGGCGAAGAGCGGCGTGACCGTGGGGTGCCAGTGGTCGCTGTACCCGCTCGGGATCGATGGCTACATGGACGTCATCTACCGCGAGATCGATCGCACCAAGAAGAACGGCATTTTCGCCCGGGGCCAGCACTTCGTCTCGGCGCTGCGAGGCGACCTCACCGACGTGCTCGGCGCGGTGCGCGAATCGTTCGACGCGGCGTGCGCCGACGCTGGCCACGTCGTCGCGCACGCGACGCTCTCGGCAAATAGCCCGACCGGGAGGGCTCAAGATGCGTAGCTTCTCCATCGCGCGAGCGGTCGCGCTCGGCGGCGCGCTCGTCGCGCTCCTCGCGTTCTTCCTGCCCTGGGTCACCTACGCGCAGCGCAGCTTCAGCGGCGCCGAGCTTGCGGCCACGCTCGGTCCGGCACTCGCCGCGGTGAAGGGCGGCGGCATCAAGGGTCTCGACCTGGGCCTCTGGGCGGTCGCGTTCGCCGCGGCGCTGGCCGCCGCGCTCGTCGTCGTCTCCTGGTCGCGCGCGGCGGATCCTGGCGAAGCTCGCTACCGCTTCTGGGCCGCGGCGGCGGCGATCACCGGTCTCGCGTTCGCCGTGCTGTTCGTGGCGAGCGGCGCGCTCGGGGGGACGCCGGATATCAACTTCGCGCCGGCCGCGATCCGCACGGACAACGCCGTGAAAGCGACGGTCGCGAAGGCGATCGGCGCGGGCGACTTCGTCGGGCTCGGCGTGGGCGTCTACCTGGCGATCGCGGGCTTCGCCGTGTCCGCCGTGGGTGCGATCCTCGCGCGGCCGGCGCGCGACGAGCGCGTATGGCGCACGCAGGACTACGTGCTCCTCGCGGTCCTTGCGGTCGTGTTCGGCGCGATCTACTGGGCGTGGCTCGGCCCGTACCTGGGGATCGAGACGGTCCTTGTCGGCGTCTCCGCGCAGTTTGGACAGGAGCTCCTCTTCGGCCTGTGGTTCGTGAGCGGTCTCCTTGGTGGATACATCATCCGCCGGCCGGGTGCGGCGTTCCTCTCGGAGACACTCGCCGCGTTCGCGGAGGTGCTCCTCGGCGCGCCGGCAGGCCCGGTGCTTATCGTCACCGGCTTCATGCAGGCGCTCGGCCCCGAGCTCACCTTCGCGGCGACGGGATACCGCCGCTGGGGTTGGGGAACGATGCTCGTTGCCGGCGTCGCGGCGGGCGTGGTCGCGCTTCCGTGGAACTGGCTGCGCCTGGGCTACTTCGCGCTCGATCCAGGCGTGATGGCGGGTCTCTTCATCACTCGGGTCATCGCGGGCGGCCTCGCGGGGCTTGGGGCGAAGGCAATTGGCGATCTCGTCGCGGCGACTGGCTCGCTCAACTACTTCGCGCTCGGTCGGGAGCGGGTGCGGGAAGTCTGAGCCCCTTCGCCCGCGCTGAGTCGCTAACCGTCCGACACGTCGGGCGCAAGCGACCGGCGTTTCGTGACCTCGATCTTGAATGGGAGGAGGGCGAGCGGCTCCTCCTCCTCGGTCCGAGCGGCTCCGGAAAGAGCACGCTCGCGCTCTGCCTCGACGGCGTGATCCCGCATGCCCTCGACGCTCACTGGGAGTCCGGATCGCTCACGGTCGCCGGCCGCGACACGCGCGCCGCATCGCTCGCGGATCTCGCGAGCACCGTCGGCGTGCTGTTTCAGGATCCCGAGACGCAGCTGGTCATGCTCGACACCGACGACGAGATCGCGTTCGGTCTCGAGAATCTCGAAGTCCCACGCGAGGCGATGCGCGAGCGGATCGCCGAAGCGCGCGCGGCGGCGGGGCTCGGGCCGGACACGCCGCGGCGCCTCGACGCGCTCTCCGGTGGTGCAAAGCAGCGCGTCGCGCTCGCGTCACTCCTCGCGATGCGCCCGTACGCGCTCGTCCTCGACGAGCCGACCGCGAACCTTGACCCGATCGGCGCGCGGGAGGTCGTCACCGCCCTCGCGGCCCTCGCGATCCGGCGCGAGCGCTCGTTCCTCATCGTCGAGCATCGCCTCGATCCGCTCCTGCGGTTCATCGACCGCGTCGCCGTGCTCAGCGACGATGGCCGGCTCGCCCTCGCCGGCGAGCCCGACGCGGTCTTCATGGGGCGCGCGGCCGATCTCGATCGGCTTGGCGTCTGGCGACCCGAGCTCGCCGAGCTCGCGCGGCTCCTGGGCGCGCAACGGATGCTGCGCGATGTGGACGAGGCCGCGGCGCTTCTCCTCGAGCGCTGGCCACGTGCGATGAGACCCGCGCGGGAGCGAAGCGCTCCTGGACGGGTGGTGCTCGGCGCGCGCGAGGTCGCGTACCGCTATCGCGGCGCGGACCGCGACGCGATCGCGGGCATCTCGCTCGAGCTGCGGCGTGGCGAGATCGCGGCGATCGTCGGCGCCAACGGTGCGGGGAAGAGCACGATCGGGCTCGTGCTCGCGCGCGCGTTTCGGCCGTCGCGGGGCGCCGTCAGTGGCGAACCACGAGTGGCATATGTGTTCCAGTACCCGGAGCGCGGGTTCCTCGCGAACACCGTGCGCGAGGAGATGACCTACGCCGCTCGGGCCGGCGGCGCCGTCGCGCGCGACCCTGATGAGCTCCTCGAGCGGTTCGCCCTCGCACGGCTCGCCGAGGCGAACCCGCACTCGCTCTCGCACGGTGAAAAGCGGCGGCTGTCCGTGGCCAGCGCGCTGGTGACGAGCCCCGATGTCCTCATCCTCGACGAGCCGACGTTCGGACAGGATCTACGCAATCAGCGCGAGCTCGTTGCCATCCTTCGCGCGGAACGCGAGCAAGAGACGGCGATCCTCCTGATCACGCACGACCTGTCGCTCGTCGCCGAGCTCGCCGACCGCGCGATCGCGATGGCGCAGGGCAGCATCGGCTTCGACGGGGCCCCCGCTCAGCTCTTCGCGCGGCCAGACCTCGCGCGGTTCGGCTTGGCGCTGCCCCCGGTCGCCGACGCGTTCGCGCGCGCTCATGCGAGCGATCCGTCGATCGAGCCGCTCGCTGGACTGGACGACGTGCGCGCCGCGCTCGACGCGCGCCAAGCCTTGCGCACGTGAGCTTCCTCGCGAGACGCGATCCGACGGTGAAGCTCGCCGTTGTCCTCGGGATCTCGCTCCTGCTCATCTTCGTCATCGACCCGCTCACGCCCGTGCTGTTCCTCGCGCTCGCGATCGCCGCGGCGCTCGCCGGCGGCGCGGGCCTGGGGACGATCCTGCGCGCATTACTTCCACTCTCGATCTTGGGCGTCGGATTCGTGTGGAGCAACGCCGTATTCGCGGCCACGCAGGGTCCGGCGACGTGGACCATCGGCCCCGTCCACGCGAGCGAGGCGGGCCTGCGCTTCGGGCTGGCCATCGCGATCCGGGGGATCGCCATCGGAATGATGTCGCTCGCGTTCGTGTGGACGACCGATCCGACGGATCTCGTCGTGAGCCTGATCCAGCATGCACGCGTGCCGTTTCGCATCGGCTATCCGCTCCTCGCGGGCTATCGCTTCCTGCCCTTCTTCGCCGACGAGTACGCGCAGGTGCGCCTCGCGCGCCGCGTGCGCGGGGCCGTCGCGCGAGGGCCGCTCGGTCGCGCGCGCGAGGCTGTTGGCGAGCTCGTGACGCTTCTCTCCGACGCGACGCGGCGCGCGACGCGGATCGCGATCGCGATGGACGCGCGCGCGTTTGCCGCGGCGACAGAGCGCACGTACTACCGCGAGGCGCGACTCGGCTGGGAGGACGCGCTCTTCGTTGTCGGCTCCGCCGCGATGACCCTCGGGCTGCTCTTCTTATCGGCGCGGATCGGCTCGCTCCGAACACTGTTCGGGTGATCGACCGATGATCCGCGTCCTTAGATGACCTCTGTAGAGCTGATTTCATGCACAAGAAGCCGCAAGAACGAAATGACTGTTGTCGAAGTCCGCTGCTGGCCACCGCAGCACCTCTGGGACAGGCCTAGGCTTCGATGACGTCTCGCTGGGCGGCCTGGTAGCTCTAGAACCTTCCTAAGCGGCCGATGATCTCGTCGATACGTCGACCGCGCTCATTCGGTTCGTCGTCTGCCTCGAGCCCAGTATCAACAAACTCCGCAGCGAGAATCTCGCGCAGACGCTCACGCTGATCGACTGTGAGCGGCGTCTTTCCGAGAGATTTGATTAAGTATTCGGCAGCTGGGTCGCGACGCCCCACGATGTCCTGCAGGAGCCGCAACTCGTCCGCAGAGAAGCTGGCCAACCCGGTGTTTCTCCTTCTACAAGACTTAGGGCATACGCCATCCGGCGTGGGACCTAGCCCATGTCGTTATCACCTTACCGGCTGCGTTGAGCACGACGGCCGCATCTCTGCCGACAAAGAGCTGCCGGCCCCCACTCTGTGCTATGACACGCAATGGGTCGCGGACAGCGTCAAGAATCGCTCGAGGCGCCACTCCGACACCGTCATTGAGAATCGCCTGCTCGATGCCATGCTTTGTGTAGCCGGTAAGTACACGGCCGACGATCGGAAACGCAACCCTTGTTGGTCCCAGCGCCGCCGCGGTCAGGGCGGGGCGGAGGACCGCGGCGAAAAGGGGGCCGACTCCTAGTACGGCAAGGCCGAAAGCGCAGCCGATCAACGCACTCGAAAGCGTCTGGGAGAGAGTGTTCTTTCGGCCCGCGAGGACATTGCTGCCAAGGGTGAGCGCCGCGTTAAATGCGGCGCCACCCGCGCACGCGCCGATCCAAGGCAGGATCGTCCCGTTTGGATCTACAAAGTTTGTGGGGCTGTTTCGTACGTAGCCAAATAGGTCAGGATCACCGGCGCCAAACTCGAGCGGATCCTCGGTTACGAAGCGCGAGAAGACCGGGTTGTAGTAGCGCGCGCGGTAGTAATAGAGGCCGTCGGCGTCGTTTTCGCGCCCGGTGAAGTCGCTCGTGTTGTTCGATGTCGCGCCACTTGCCGTGGTGTCTCCGTACGGCGCGTACGTGTACGACGTCTGGACCGCGCCAGAACTGTCCGCGAGGGCGAGTGCGCTGCCAAGCGCATCTGAGAGGAACGCGCGCGTCGTCGATCCCTCAGTTCGCTGGAAGACTTCGTCGACACCGAGACCGGTCAGGATGTTCGCCGAAGGTGATGCGCCCGCGAGCTCCTGGACCGTGTTCGCACCGTCATAGAGGTAGCTCGTGACCGCCGAGCCGAGCGTCTTCTTCTGCCGGCGTCCAAACGCGTCATAGGTGAACGCTGGGAGCGTCGCGTGCGACTGAGTGACGGAACTCAACTGGTCGCGCGCGTTCCAGTTGTAGGTGTTGTTGCCGTCGCCGAGCATGTTGCCGTTGAGGTCATAGCTGAGGCTGGTGTTGCCCCACTTCGTAAGCTGGTTGTTGGCGTTGTAGATCGCCGAGGTGACTGCCGCGGGGAGGTTGAGCCGCGCGTAGCCCCCAGTGGTCGTGGCGCGGCGTCCCGCGGCGTCGTAGGTGTACGCGAGATCGCCGATGGTCGAGCCCGAGTGCTGGTACGTGAGCGAGAGGAGTTGGCTCGCGTCGTCGTAGCCGTAGAGGACGGAGAGATTCCCCGGGAGGGTAAGCGAGGTGCGGCGGTCGGCGTTGTCGTAGCCGAAGCCGACGATCGTTGAGCCCTGGGTGATGCTCAGGAGCCGGTCGGCGTCGTCGTAGCCGTAGGTGAGCGCGCTCTGCCCCGTGACTTGGAACTGCGTGCGCCGGCCGGCCGAGTCGTACTGGTAGCCGACGATGCCCTGCGGCGAGGTCTCGCTCGTGAGCCGGTCGAGCTCGTCGTAGCCGCGCGTGATCGTGCCGTTGGCGCTGTCTTGCGCCTGGGTGAGGCGGTTGCCGTTGTCGTAGGTGTAGTTGATCGTCGAGTCGTAGCTGAAGGTCGGTGCCGTGCCGGTGCGGCCGAAGCCGGCGAACGACTGCCGGCCGAGCGAGTCGTAGCGGAACTCGCTGACCTGCCCCTTGCGGTCGGTCACGGTCAGCAGCTCGCCCGCGGTGTCGTAGGTGTAGGTCTCGGTGTGCAGCAGCGCGTCCTTGCGCGTCGCGAGCTGGTCCATGTTGTCGTAGGTGTAGGTGGTGACGTTGAGCCTGCTGTCCTTCAGCGTGAGGCGGTTGCCGCTCTCGTCGTAGGTGAAGAGCGTCGCGCCGGCGCGCGGATCGCTGACCTGGGTCACGCGATTGAGGTCGTCGTAGTCGGTACGGGTCTGGCTTCCCAGCGCGTCGGTCGCGAAGACCGGCCGTCCTGCCGCGTCCGAGAAGCGCTTAGTGATGCGGCCGAGCGGGTCGGTGACGGAGAGGAGATCGCCGTTCTGGTAGGCCAACGTGGTGGTCTTCTGGAGCGCGTTCGTCGCGGTGTGCAGCTGACCGGAGGGGTATGAGGTGAACGTGGTCTGGTGCTGAAGCGCGTCGCTCTCGGACTGGCGGTTGCCGAGCGAGTCGTAGCCGAAGGTGGTGGAGTGCGTGAGCGGGTCGGCGACGGTCGCGATGTCATTGAACGTCGGCGTGTAAGTGAAGGTCGTGTTCACCGCGTTGGGCGTGCCGTAAAGGCTCGTCGTCGTCAGGAGATTGGCCGTGGCGTCGTAGGTGTTGTGCGTGACCCGACCGCGCGCGTCCGTCACCGAAAGCACGAGGTTCGACGCCGGGTCGCGCTCGTAGGCGGTAGTCTGGGCTTCCGATAGGCCAAACGCCACAGTGTCGGAGGTGCCGTAGCCCGAGGAATTGAAGAGCACCCGGCGCACGAAGTTGCGCGGATCTGTGACGTTGGTCTGGGTGACCTTTCCGGTCCCCGGATCGACGGTGTACGCGTACTGGAAGATGCCGCCATCCACCTGGGTCTGCTGCGTGACGCGTCCCGAGATGGGGTCGTAGACGTTGGTCAGGAAGGTGATGAGCCGCGGGTCCTTGATCGTTGTCAGGCGGTTCGAGGTGTCGTAGCCGAACTCGGTGATCTTTCCCGCGGGATCGGTGACCTTCCAAAGGCGTCCCGAGGCGTCGTAGGTGTAGCCGACGGTGCGGCCGACGTTGTCCTGAGCCGAGCTGATGCGGTTGGAGCCGTCGTAGCTGAGCTGGATCCAGCGCCCGTTGGGCGAGCGGATCGTGGCGATACGGTTTGAGCCATCGGCCGCCAGGGTGGTGCGGTTGCCGAAGCGATCGACGATCGCGCGCAGCCCCGTGTAGTCGAAGACCAGCTGCGTGCCGTCCTTCATCGTCAGCTGCCAGCCGCCGGGGATCCAGATGATCTTCGACTTGTAAAAGCGCGTCGGCGTGGCGGTGTGCTCGAAGACCGCGTCCTGGTAGCCCGTCCCCGGGCTCGTGCGCACGTAGTGCACCCGACCGCCGTCCGGCAGGATGAGGTCGACCTCTTGGTAGGGGTTCTGGGATGAGAGGAAGACCGCGTAGGAGTGGGTCGTGCCGATGCCAAACGGGCGCGAGACGTTATCGAGCTGCCGGTAGGTGCGCGAGAGCGTGATCGGCGCGATGTCCTGCTCGACGAGGTCGGTCTTGTCGAGCTCGAAGAGTCCGGTGCCGAGGTCGACCGGATCTCCGCCGCTGAAGAAGTCGCCAACGGCGGCCCAGAGCCCGGCGAGGATCATGCCGGGGAAGTGGATCATCGACGCCGAGAGGTCGTAGACCGCAACGCCGGGGTCGGGAACGACCTGCGTGCCGTCAGCGGTGACCTGACCCCAGCCGTAGACGTACCAGCCGCGCGCGTCCGGGTCGTAGTGCCAGAACTGCGCGCGCGTCCCGGGCTTAGCCCCCGCCGGCGCGGGGTAGTAGATGCGGGCGGGCTTCGAGAGGTAGGTACGCCCAGGCTGCACCGTGAAGTACACCGGGGTCTGCACAAGCGGCGGCAGCGGGAACGGCGGACGCGCCTGGTCGAGCTGCGTAAGTGAGAGCTCGTGGACGACATTGCCGTCGTCGTCGGTGATGACGGTGCCGGGCGCGAGGTGAACCTCGAGGCCCTTGATCTTCGGGGAGGTGAGCACGACCTCGCCGACCGTCGGCGAGGCGATCGTGATCGCGTGCGCATCATCGGTACGCGTTAACCAGATCGTGAACGGCAGCTCGAGCGCACCGCCGGCGGGAACGTCTGTGCCGATCTCGAACTGTCCGTAGTCCTGGTTGGCGCGGGCCGCGCGACCGTCGACCCAGAGCTGCTGATGGCCCGACGGCACGGCGCTGAGCGCGAACCGACCGGTTGCGTCGGTGAGGGTTTCGGTCTGCGCGATCCCGACACGCACGTTCGCGAGCGGCTCGCCGGTCGCCGCGTGGACGTAGCCGCTGATAGATCCATCGGCGACCTCGGTCAATACGCGGTCCGCCGCGAGGAAGGCGAGCGCCGCATGAGCCGAGCCGCGATCGCGCATCGCCGCGACGACCGGCAGCGCCGGAAGAGCGCCCCCGGTTCGCGCAAGGGTTGCGGTGACGCTGCCCGTGCCGGTCCCCGCGGCATCAACGAGGATGATGTGCGTGCCGGTCTGGGTGAGCGTGAAACTCGCGCTCGACGGCGTGCCGCCCTGCGGGCCGTACAGGTAGGTGCCGTCGGGGTTCTTCACCGAGAGGAAGTAGCCCTGGCTGAGCGTCGATGAGAGCGTGACCGTGAGCGCGTCGCCGGTCACCCCGTCGAAGCTGTAGACGGCGTTCTGGCCCGGGGTCGTGACCTGGAGCGTCACCCCGGACCCCCCGATCACGAGCGTCCCGCTCGCGTCCGCCGGGACGTCGTACAGCTGCGCGGTGACGGTTCCGGTGTCCGCATTTCCGGCGTCGACGAGCACGGTGAAGGTCCCGGTCTGGGTTAGCGGCGTGACGTCGACGAAGCTCGGTGTCCCGCCGCTCGGGCCATAGAGGTACGAGCCGTCGGGGTTCTTGATCGAGAGGAAGTAGCCGGTGGGCAACCCGGTGCGGCTCAGGCTGAGGCTGATCCGCTGGCCATTCGTGCCGGAGAAGGTATAGATGGCGTTCTGTCCCGGCGTGCCGATCGTGAGCGTCACCGCGGCGCCGCCGGCGGTGAGCGTCCCCGTCGTGTCGACGACGTCGAAGAGCTGCGCGGTGACCGTGCCGGTCTCGCCGTTGCCGACGTCCGCACGCACGCCGTAGGTGCCGGTCTGCGGGAGCACGGTCGCGTCGACGAAGCTTGGCGTGCCGTTCTGCGGGCCGTAGAGCGCGGTACCGTCGGGATTGGTGATCGAGAGCGCGTAGCCATTCGGGACCCCGGTGCGGCTCACGGTGAGGCTGGCCTTGCGGCCCGCGGTTCCGGAGAAGCTGAAGCGCGCATCCTGCCCGGGGACGGTGACGTTCACGGTCTGCGCGGGGCCGCCAGAGGTGAGCGTCGCCGATGGATCCGCGCCGACGTCGTACACCGTCGCGGTAACCGAGCCCGCGCTCGGACTGACCGTGTCGACGATTACGGTGTACGTGCCGGTGAGCGGCAGCACGGTCGTGTCGATGAACGTCGGCGTGCCCGTGACCGGCCCGTAGAGGTTGGCGCCGTCAGGCCCGCGGATCGAGAGGATGTACCCGCCTGGAATGCCGGTGCGGCTCAGCAGCAGGCTGATGCGCTGCCCCATCGTGCCGTCGAAGAGCTCAAGCCCGAAACGAGCGGTTCCGGCAAAGTTGAACGTCAGCGGACTTCCGAAGGTGAGCCGCCCCGTCGGATCGACGTCCGAGACGGCGTAGCCTGGCGGCGGCGCGAAGAAGTCGACCGAACTCGTCGCGATCCCATTGACGGTCGCGACCTTGATCTTGCCGGACGTCGCGAACGGCGGGACGACGAGGGACATGCTCGTGGACGTCGCCGCGGTCACCCGGCCGAACGTGTCGGCGATCGTCGCCTGGTTGTTTGTGAGGAGCGTGTCGAAGTTCGTCCCGGTCACGGTGAGGGTGCTACCTGCGGCCGCGCGCGCCGGAGTGAAGCTTGCGATCGTCGGCGCGATCGCGCCCTGAACGGTGAACGAATCGGTGCTCGTCGCGGTGGTGTTGCCGACCTTGACGCTGATCGTCCCGCTCGTCGCGCCGCTCGGGACCGTCGTGACGATCTCGGTCGTCGTCGAGGAGGACACCGTGGCGAGCGTTCCGTTGAATTTCACGGTGTTGGAACCGGGCGTGGTGCTGAATGCGGTGCCGTAGATGTGCACCGTCGCGCCCACAGGTCCTGCGTGCGAGGCGAACTCGATCACCGACAGCGTCGTCGCCGCCTGGCGGCTGATCGCGGTGATGTTGCCGACCGCGTCGTAGGTCCACTTCGCGGAGTCGGTGGGCGTGACCGCCGCGCGGAGGCGACCGTCCTGGTCGTAGATGAAGCGGAAGGGATCTCCCGTCGCGGCCGCCGCGGGGTGGGCTGGCCCCAAGGCTATCGACGAGGTGATGAGGCTGAGGGCGACACCTCGCGCGAGCCAACTCGCTCCGAGCCTCCTGAACGAGCGCATGGGCATCCTCCTCGCCTGCGCTCCCGCCCACCATCCCGCCGCTTGCGCAATCCCTCACCGCGACGGACCGACGGACCATACGGTCGCTAACTGCTCTGGGTCAAGGTCTACTTAGCGTCAGTTCTGTTGCCTAGCGCTCGTCAGTTCGACAGGTTCAATGGGCTCAGCGCGTGTCGCGCCTTAGCGACATCGAGCGCGGCGGAGGCGGATGGTCAGCCGAGCGAGGCCAGCTTCGCCTCGAGCGCCTCGCGGAAGGCGCGCAGTTCATGTTCGAGGTCCTCGTGCGCGAAGCCGGACCGCATCGCCCGATCGAGGACCGGTCCGCGCGCCGCGCCGAACGCGATGCCGACGAGGCCCCGCTCGATGATTCGCGGGATGTGGTGCGCTTCCGAGACCGCGCGCACGCTCGTGGCGAGATCGTGAAGCTTGCGCTCGCGCACGAGCGGTTGCGTCTCGCGCATCGCCTCTAACGCCAGCGGGAACGTCTGCCGGACGCTCTCACCATATCGCTCCGCGCGGTCCGCGGTGAGGCCGAAGAAGTTCGCCGCGCGGACGGCCTCGGCGACGACGCGGTCGACCATGCTGGTCGCAGCATCGTCGAAGGCGTCGGCGAGGGCGGCGCGAACGGAAGCCTGGTCCCTCTTGACGACCGCGCAGCATACGGACGACGGTGCGGTCGCTATCCGCTGAACGTGGTCCGCGACTAACTTAGCCGGTACCCCACGCCGCGGACGTTCGCGAGGCTCGGCGCGCCGGCGGCGTCGAGCTTGGAGCGAAGACGCGCGAGGTGCGCCTTCAGCCACTCGGGATCGGGATCACGCTCGTCAGGCCACCCCGCGCGAAGCAGCGCTCGGCGTTCCAGGACCTCCCCCGGTCGTGCGGCAAGCGCGGCGAGCAGGCGGAACTCCGTCGGCGTGAGGTCGAGCGCAGCGCCGTCGATGCTCGCCACGTGCGTGCGCGGGTCGACCCGGAGTCGACCGACCGCGGCGGCGGGCTGCGCGTGCGGAGACTGCGGGCCGCTGCGCCGCAGGAGCGCGCGCACGCGAGAGCGGAGCTCCCGGCTGCTGAACGGCTTCTCGAGGTAATCGTCCGCCCCCAGATCGAGCAGCTTCGCCCGCTCGTCGGGACCCCTTTCGCCGGTGAGCATGAGGATCGGCGTGCTCGAGTGCGCCGCGCGGATCCGCTGACAGACTTCATCGCCGGAGAGCTTCGGCAGGCCCCGGTCGAGGATCATGAGATCGGGCGATTCCTCGGCATGGCGGCGGAGCGCCGTCTCGCCGTCGTACGCGGTCACGATCTCGTATCCCTCCTCGCCGAGCAGCGACGCGATCATTCCGACGAGGGAGCGCTCGTCGTCGACGACGAGGACGCTCGTCAACGCGTCGCGACGGCCGCGCCGCGCGCGAGCGGCACGCTGAACGCGAAGACCGCGCCGCTGGCCGCGTCCTCGACCCACAAATCGCCACCCTGCCCCTCGACCACGCGGCGCGATGCGTAGAGGCCGATGCCCGAGCCTGGGAGGTCCTCGTGTGCCGCACCTCGCGCGTAGGGCTCGAAGATCCGCGCGCGATCGCTGGGCGGCACGCCGGGTCCCTCGTCCTGCACGCGCACGATCGCGCGATCGTCGCCGCGTTCGATACGCACCGTGATGCGCGTCCCCTCGGGCGCGTACTTCGTCGCGTTGTGCACGAGCCCGGCGACGACCTCGGCGGTCCGCCTCCGATCGCCGCGTACGAACACCGGCTGTCCCGACCGCGGACCTTGGAGCTTGTGGCGACGCGCCATCGGAGCGACCTCTTTCAATGCGGCGGCGACGGTTGCGCGGAGGTCGAATCGCGCGCGCCGGAGGTTGAGCTCGGGACGATCGGTGCGTACGCCGGCGAGGATGCGATCGACGAGGTGATCGAGACGCTCGACCTGCGCGGTCGCCTCGCCGACCGGGATCGCCGACTTTCCGTTCTTCTCGGCGAGCTGGTCGAGGTAGCCGCGGATCACCGAAAGCGGCGTCCGCAGGTCGTGGGTCACCACCGCGACGAACTCGCCGCGCGCGCGCTCGAGCTCGCGCAGGTTCTCGATCGTCTTGCGCTCGAGGAGATAGAGCGAGGCCTTGTCGATCGCAAGCGCCGCCTGATTCGCGAGCGCGCCGACAAAGCGCACCTCCTCCTCGAGGAACTCCTTGTAGTCGGGAACCTGGAGCACGACCGCGCCGAGGAGCCGGTCGTTCGCGACGAGCGGTATGGCGATGTGATCGAATGCGACGATCGGCCGCCGCTCGCCGATCGCGCGCTGTGCGGCCTGCACCGCGCTGCGACCGAGCGGTCCCGACCGCGCGCGCTCACGCGTCTCGTCCTGATCGCGTAGGAAGATCGCGCCCGAGGCACCCGGGTACACGCGCACGAGCCGGTCGACCACGAGCGCGAGCACCTCGTCGAGGTCGAGCGTCGACGTGAGCACGTTCGAAACCTCGAACAGGGCAGAGACCTCGTGCAGTTTTCGTTCGGCCTCCCGCTGGAGGCGGCCTTTCTCGATTATCCCTGCGACCTGATTCGCGATGGTCTGCAGGAAGTCGATCTCCTCGCGGCCGAAGTCGCGTGGCTCGACGGTCTGCACGTTCATCACGCCGATCACCTCGTCACGCGCGATGACCGGCACCGACAGCATCGACGTGAAGCGTTTCTCGTCGACCTCGGGCACCCACTTCCAACGTGGTTCGGTGCGCACGTCGCGCGCGGCGAGCGGAACGCGCGCGTTCGCGACCCATCCGACGATGCCCTCGCCGATCCTCAGCGTCGCCCGTCCGATGCCGCCGCGGTTCAGACCATTGGTCGCGACGAGACGCAACACCGCATCGGGCTTCTCGAGGAGATACAGAGATGACACCTCGGCGCCCATCGCGTCGGTCGTGCGATCGATGACGATGCGCAGCATCTCGTCCCAGTCGCGCGCCGACGACGCGAGCCGCGCGATCTCATGAAGGAACGACAGCTCCTGGAGCTTTCGCTCCGCATCCGATGCGGTCATCGACGAATTCTAGATAGCGAATTGAGGGGGCTACGCCCCATCAGACCCCCATAGACTCATCCGGTGGGGACCGTCCTTTCCACCGAAAAGCTGACCAAGCGATTCGGCGACCTCGTGGCGGTAGACGGCATCGATCTCGAGGTCCGCGAGGGCGAGGTCTTCGGCTATCTCGGTCCGAACGGCGCCGGAAAGACCACGACGCTACGGCTCCTCTGCGCGCTCATCGCGCCGACGGCGGGTACGGCAACGGTCGCCGGATACCGCCTTGGACGCGACGATCCCAAGATCCGCGCGAGCGTCGGCATCCTCACGGAGCAGCCTGGCCTCTACGAGCGCCAGTCGGCGTGGGAGAACCTCGTCTTCTACGCAACGCTCTACGGGCTCCCCGGCCGGGCCGCGCGAGACCAGACCGAGCGGTATCTCCGCCTCATGGGCCTCTGGGAGCGACGCCGCGAGCCGGTGGCGACGTTCTCGCGCGGGATGAAACAGAAGATGGCGATCG
>Ga0209161_10000821_pt1 | contig 25410 bp, 23 predicted proteins | sample GraSoiAngelo_155_FD_186169 | JGI IMG/M metagenome (GOLD analysis project Ga0209161, IMG submission 186169) | Grasslands soil microbial communities from the Angelo Coastal Reserve, California, USA - 14_1009_13_30cm (SPAdes) (version 2) | ecosystem: Environmental > Terrestrial > Soil > Grasslands... | reverse complement strand
GCTGCAGCTCCGCCTCGAGGTAGATGAGCACGTTGCGACACACGATGAGGTCCATCTTCGAGAAAGGCGGGTCCGTGGCCAGGTTGTGCTTGGCGAACACGCAGAGCTCGCGCACCGCCTTGCGGACCTGATACTGGCCATCCACCTTCACGAAGAAGCGCCGTAGCCGCGCCGCCGGGACATCGAGCTCGATATTTTCCGGGTAAACTCCGGCGCGCGCCTTCACGATCGCGGTTTCACTGACGTCGGTACCGAACAGCTGGATCGGGACGGTCTCGGACTCGTCGCCAAGCGACTCGAGCAGCTCGATGGCCAGCGAGTAGGCTTCCTCTCCCGTCGCACACCCGGGCGCCCAGATGCGGATCGGCGCGTCCGCGGGCCGCTGCTTGATGATGATCGGGAACACGATCCGCTCCAGGATCCGGAACGCGTCCGCATCCCTGAAAAACCTGGTCACGTTCACGAGCAGGTCGTTGGACAGCGCTTGCACCTGAGAAGGGTGCTCTTCGAGATAGCGCCGGTAGGCCTCGAGCGTGCCGACGCCGTGAATCAGCATGCGCCGCGCGATGCGGCGTCTGATCGTCGTCTGCCGATAGAGCGTGAAATCAAGGCCGCTCTTTTCACGCAGCATCCGGAAGATCTGAGCGAGGGCGTCCGGACCGCCGGCCAGGGGCTCGGAGGGCGACGCGGCGCTCGTCTCGTCGAGGTAGGGATGGCCCCCGATCCGAATCAGCTCCTGCGCGATGGCTTTCGGCGGGAGGACGAAATCGACCGCGCCCGAGGCCATGGCGCTGCGCGGCATGCCATCGAACTTCGCCGATTGCGGGGCCTCCGCGAACGTGATGCCGCCCTCAGCCTTGATCGCCCGCAGCCCGAGCGCGCCATCTGACGCGCTGCCCGAGAGAATCACGCCGATCGCCCGGCTCTTCAAGTCTTGGGCGAGCGAGCGCAGAAAGTGATCGATCGGCATGTGTGGGCCCCGATCGTCGGACCGCGGTGTCAGGTTCAGGACCCCCGCCACGATGGTCATGCGTGTGTTCGGCGGCATGACGTACACATGGCCGAGCTCGACGCTCATCCCGTTCTTTACCTCGACGACAGGCATCCGGGTCGTTCGGGACAGGATCTCGCTCAAGATGCTCGGGTACTTCGGATCGAGGTGTTGGACCAGCACGAAGGCCATCGCCGCATCGCCCGACAGGTGCGCCAGCAACTCGGAGAATGCTTCCAGCCCGCCAGCCGAGGCTCCGATGCCGACGATAGGGAAAGCGTCTCTCGACGGCTGGGGTGCGGCCACGCCACCGCGAGTTGGGAAGGTCGCGCTCTGCTCGCGCGTCGCTTTCTTGATCGGGGAGGGAGGTGTGGAGGGTCGGGCGCCTCCCTTACGGGAAGCCAAGCGGGGGCCTCGCGGTGATCTCTTCATCGCAGCACTACGCGCCCGCGGCCCCCGCTCGCTCAAACGCAATTACTGTACCGGCACGCGGATGTGACAACGGTGCAATGGGGAAGTCAACCCTTCGTTCGCCCGCATCGGATGCGCCGGTTTGCCCTTTCCGGGCGCGCGCGCCAGTTGAATAGCGGATGTTTCGCGCCCGTGCTCGCGGACGCGCCACAGGCCGTCGCTTTCTGCGGGTCCTAACCGTCCGATAGCATCACGCCGTCAATTTCGCTGCCTGTGGATGGCTGTGGATATGTGAATAAGCTGTGGATGGTGCCGAAGCGGGGACTCGAACCCCGACACCCTTGCGGGCACCAGACCCTGAATCTGGCGCGTCTGCCAATTCCGCCACTTCGGCCCGGAGAGCGCAGTCATAATACCTTTCAGCTATGCCAAGTCAAGCCGAGGAGGCTTCCGGCGACCGCTCCATCGCCGTCAACCGGCGCGCCCGACATCTATATGAGGTCCTCGAGACCGTGGAGGCCGGGCTCGTCCTGAGGGGCACCGAGGTCAAGTCGCTCAGGGCCGGCCAGGTGAACTTCAAGGACAGCTACGCGACGGTGCGAAGCGGGGAGGGCTGGCTCCTCGGCTGTCACATCAGCCCTTACAGCCACGGCACCGACGCCAACCACAATCCGGAGCGGGATCGGAAGCTCCTCCTGCATCGGCGCGAGCTCGCGAGACTTTCTGGAAAGATCGCCGAGCGCGGGCTCACGCTGGTGCCCTTGCGCCTCTATTTCAAGGACGGCAGGGCGAAGGTCGAGCTCGGTCTGGCGCGCGGCCGGAAGCTCCACGACAAGCGCGCGGCCCTGCGTGAGCGGGAGGAGCAGCGCGAGATGGGCAAGGCGGCCCGTGCTGGTCGACGCGGTGCGTGGTAATGCGTGCTATACTTCTGAAAAATCGAGTGCTTCAAGGGGGCGACAGGTTTCGACGGGGATCAACGAGGTCCAGGCTGCGTCTCGAGGTTTCTCTCCCCTCGTTAAATAGAGAGAATGGTATAGCTGCCAACACACAGCTAGCTCTGGCGGCCTAACACCCGTCAGCGTCCGCCGGCTCGAGCCATCAGGGACCGGGAACGGACGTCATATTCTGGTGGCTGGCTCCGAACCTGGCCTCAGGGGAGGGGCGAGACATTTGAGGCTGGCCGCGCGGTGATCCTGCCGATCGGAGTGCCGCGTAGCGAGAAGCAGTAGCGTAGGTCGGCTATCGACGTAGACGCCTGCGGCTGAGGGTTTCCGGACGTGGGTTCGATTCCCACCGCCTCCACCATACTCGAGAGCGGCGCTCTCTCTTGACCGCGAACGATCAGGCTGCCGTGTTGTTCGACTTCGGGGGAACGCTCGACGCCGACGGGCTCCCTTGGAAGGAACGCGTGTTCCGCTTGTTCGCCGACGAGGGAATCGTGGTGGCCCGCGAGCGGTTCGATCCCTTCTTCTACGCGGCCGACGACGCGCTGGTCGGTGTGCTCGGGACGACGTGCTCATTCCAGGAGACCGTCGCGCGCCTGGTCGGCGACGTCGCGGCCGCGCTCACGACCGTCGATCGGGGTGTCGCCACGCGCGTGGCGCGCCGCTTTCTCGACGACGCGCTCGCGGCCGTCGCCGCCAACATGCCGCTGCTCGACGAGCTCGCGCGCCGCTATCGGCTCGGGATCGTCTCCAACTTTTACGGAAACCTGACGCGGGTGTGCGAGGATGCCGGTATTCGTTCCTACTTCAGCGTGCTCGTCGATTCCGCTCAGCTCGGGTGCGAGAAGCCGGATCCGCGGATCTTCCAGCACGCGCTGCACGCGCTCGGGGTCCCCGCTTCGGCGACGACCTTCGTCGGCGATTCGCTGCCGCGCGACATGGCCGGCGCGCGCGGTGTCGGGATGCGCCACATCTGGCTCGCCGGCTCAGCGTCGCCGTCGGCGCGCCCGTGCTGCGACGGCGACCAGCGCATCAACTCGCTGCGCGAGCTGAAGGCGATTCTCCTGTGATCCCGCGGGCGGGGGGCATCATCGCGGCGGGCGAGGGGAGCCGTCTGCGTCGCGCCGGGTTCGCGATGCCGAAGCCGATGGTGCCGATCGCCGGCGTGCCGTTGATCGAGTCGGTGATCCGCAACTTCCGCGCCGCCCGCATCACGCCGCTGGCGATCATCCTGAACGAAGGCGAGCGTGACTGCGTCGAATGGATCCGCGCGCGCTTTCCCGACGTCGACATCGACTTCATCGTCAAGACGACGCAGTCGTCGCTCGAGAGCTTCGGCGAGGTGACGGCGCGCCGTCCCGGCGGGCCGATGCTCGTCTCGACGGTCGACGCGTGGTGTGTCGAGGCGGACTTCGTGGGTTTCGTCCAGGCGGCGTCGGCGCGCCCCGCCGACGCGACCGTGCTCGCGGTGACGCCCCTGATCGCCGACGAGAGCCCGCTGCGCGTCACGGTGGGCGCCGGCGGCCGGGTGACGGCCCTCGGCGGTGACGCCGGCGACCTGGTCACCGCCGGAATGTATCTCGTGCCCGAGCGCGTGCGCACGCTGCGGCCTGCGCCCGAACTCGGACGGCTCCGTGAGTTCCTGGCGTGGCTCGTGCGATCCGGCGAGCCGGTGTACGCCGAGGTCATCGAGCGGGTAGTCGACGTGGATCGGGCCGACGACGTCGCGCTTGCCGAGGCGCTGGCGTTGGCAGGGCGGGTATCATGACTGCAGTCAGGAGGGTGCGCGTGGATAACTCGCGCTGCTGGGGCATTTTTCGAGAAGCGACTCACTCGCCGGGCCGCGAGTCTGACGACACCGAGATCCTGAGACTGACCGGTAAGCACCTCGAGGCCAAGGGGTACCAGGTCACGCTCAAGACCGCGGACGAGGTGAGCGAAACCGACGACCGGCCGCGCTTCATCTTCCTGATGTGCGAGCGCCTCGACGTGCTCGCGCGACTGCGGAACCTCGAGCTGAGCGGCGTGCCGCAGGTCAACAGTCCGCGGGCGGTCGAGAACACGTACCGCGAGCGGATGATCGCCGCCTTCGCCGAGGCGAACGTGCCGTTCATCCAGAGCCGCCTCGTCTCGACCCACGAGCGGATCGATGCGGGCGCGCTCCCCGTCTGGGTGAAGCGCGCGGACGTGCACAACACGCAAGAGGGCGACGTCACGTTCGCGCCGACCGCGGCGGCCGTCGCCGACGCGCTCCGCGGCCTCGCCGACCGCGGAATCCCGCGCGCCGTGCTGCAGCCGCACGTCGAGGGCGATCTGATCAAGTTCTACGGGATCGGCGCCGGCGGCGGTCCGCATCGCGAGCCGCCGTGGTTCCGCTGGTTCTATCACAAGGACCAGCGCGTGGCCGGCTACCCGATGGATCCGCGACGCCTCGCCCGGCTCGTACGCCGCGCGGCGTCGGCGCTGTGGCTCGAAGTGTACGGCGGCGACGCGATCGCGACGGCATCGGGCGATCTGGTGCTGCTCGACGTCAACGCCTGGCCGAGCTTCGCGCTCTACCGCGACGAAGCGTCGGCCAACATCGCCGCCCACCTGGCGCTGCGATTCGCGGGAGGGCGCCGGTGAGCGAGCGTCGCGAGGTCGGCCCCCGCTCGAAAGAGATCGTCGCCCGGGAGCGCCGTTATCTGTCCCCGGGCTCGCAAGGCTTCTCGCTCTACGCCGGGCTCGCGATGGCCCGCGGCGTCGACTGCATCCTGATCGACGAGGACGGCAACGAGTACATCGATTTCATCGCCGGCATCGCGGTGGGCAGCATCGGCCACTGCCATCCGCACTACGTCGAGGCGCTCAAGCGCCAGGTCGAGCGGCTCACGTTCGGCAGCTTCACGACCGAGTCCCGCGCGAAGTTCCTCGACTTGCTGGCCTCCGTCACGCCGGAAGGGCTGAGCCGCATCCAGCTCTTCTCCGGCGGCGCCGAGGCGGTGGAGGCCGCGCTGCGTCTGGCGCAGGCCGCTACCGGCAAGTCCGAGGTGGTCGGCTTCTGGGGCGGGTTCCACGGCAAGACCGCGGGCGTGATGCCGCTGCTCGGGAGCGACTTCAAGCACCATCTCGGGCCGTTCACGCCTGGGCGGTACCTCTCGCCCTACGCCGACTGTTATCGGTGCCCGCTGAAGCTGCGCTATCCGGACTGCGGCATCGCGTGCGCGGAGTTCTTGCGGGACGTGATCCGCTACCAGACCGGCGGCGATATCGGCGCGATCATCGTCGAGCCCATGCAGGGCACGGCCGGCAACGTCATCCCGCCCGAGGGGTTCCTGCGGGCGCTCCAGTCCATCGCGCGTGAGCACGGCGCGCTGCTTCTCTGCGACGAGATGATCACCGGGTTCGGACGCACCGGCGCCATGTGGGGCTCGGATCACGACGGCGTCGTGCCCGATATCATGACGGTCGGCAAGGGCGTGGGAGGCGGGTTCCCCCTGGCCGGCGTGATCTCGACCGACGACATCACGGCGTCCAAGCCCTGGTCCAACCCGAGCTACAGCTCGTCGAGCTACGGCGGCAACCCGCTGGCGTCCGCCGCAGGGCTGGCGGCGCTCGAGATCATCGTGAAGGAAGACCTCGTCAAGAACGCCGAGCGCGTGGGCAAGGTGATGCTCGCGCGTCTCGAGGCCATGAAGGAGAAGTACCGGTGCGTGGGCGAGGTGCGAGGCAAGGGTCTGATGCTCGGCATGGAGCTCGTGCGCGATCGGACCACGAAGGAGCCGCTGGCCAAGACGGTCACGCAGGCGCTCTATCAGGAGTGTCTGCGTCGCGGGCTCGCCTCTATGAGCTATTCGCCCTCGGTCCGCATCAACCCCCCGCTCACGATCAAAGAGGACACCGCCCTCGCCGGGCTGGCGATCCTCGACGAGGCGCTGGGCGTGATCGTTCGGGAGCACGGCCTCGGGTAGGATGCTCCGCGGCGCCATCATCGGCCTCGGCAACGTCGCCGTCCACGGCCACGTGCCGGGCTGGCTCCGGCGACGCGACGTCCAGATCGTCGCCGCCACCGACTCGCGCCCGGAGCAGCGGGCGCAGCTGAAGGCCCTGGCGCCCGACGCACGCTGGTGCGCCACCGCGGACGAGCTCCTGGCCGAGGCGCCGCTGGACTTCGTCGACATCTGCACGCCGCCGTCGAGCCACGCGTCCCTGATCCAGAGCGCGCTGGAGCGCGACCTGCACGTGCTCTGTGAGAAGCCGCTGGTCGGCTCGCTCGACGACCTGATGCCGCTCGCGCGGCTCGCGGAGAAGACCGGGCGCGTGCTGCACACCGTGCACAACTGGCACCACGCGCCGATCGTGCGCCGCACGGCGGAGCTGATCCGCGAGGGAAGGATCGGCGCCGTCACGCGCGTGGTCTGGCACACCTTCCGGACGCGTCCGGCGGTCACCGGCGACGAGAGCAACGGCAACTGGCGCGTCGATCCGGCCGTCGCCGGCGGTGGAGTCCTCACCGATCACGGCTGGCACGTCTTCTACGTCGTGCCGCGCTGGATCGGCCAGTCGCCGCGCTCGGTCAGCGCCAGGCTCGAGCGGCGCCGGCACGTCGGGTGGGACGTCGAGGACACCGCGACCGTGCGGGTCACCTTTTCCTCGGCGACGGCCGAGATCGTGCTCACCTGGGCCTCGGACGAGCGGAAGAACTGGGCCGAGGTCAGCGGAACCAGTGGCAGGCTCGAGCTGCAGGATGACACGCTCGTGCTCCGACACAACGGGCACGGGAGCGACGAGCGCTGGCGGTGCCCGCCGGCGATGTCGACCGGCTCGCATCACCCGGACTGGTTCGACGCCGTCGCCGAGCAGTTCCTCGCCGAGGCCGGTGGCCGCGCGCCGCGCGGCGGCAACCTCGCCGAGGCGTCGCTGTGCGTCGCCCTCGAGCACGGGGCGCGCGCGTCGAGCCGCGACGGCGGGCGCGAGGTGGCAGTGTGCGCAACCCTGACCTGACGACGACGGTCGCGCTCACGGAGCGGTCGGTGGAACCCCTGCTCGTGGTCGTCCCGCCCCCGTCCGGCGCCCGCGTCGCGCCGGCCATGGTCGTGGCGGGGTTACCGCTGCTCCGCCGCATCATCCTCGCCGGCATCCGTGCCGGCTTCTCGCGGGTCCTGGTACGAAGCGCTCACCAGGGAAGCGCCCATCCGGGCATCGATCGGCTTCTGGATGGAACGAGTGCCGTCACGCTGACCGGAGGCTCGGTTCCCCTCACCGAGAGCGCCGGCCCGGGGTTGGCCGCGTTGACCCGGATCGTCATCCTCCCCGGAAACGTCGTTCCCCAGGCCCGGTGGCTCCGCTCGCTGCGCGAGCGGCGACTCGAGGCGGAGCGACTCCACGGCGACCCGGCCATGGCGGCAGTGATCGACACCGTCGACGCGGCCGCGGTGCTCGAAGCGGCGGCGCGCTACGAGAGCGCCGAGGAGCTGATCGCGGCGTTGCGCGCGAAGTTCGGCGGGGCCGAGCTCGAGGCCGATGCGACCGGTCGCTTCAGGATGAGCTCGCCGGCCGACACGACGCCGGCCGAGACCTGGCTGCTGCGCAGCCTGATCAAGCAGCGCGAAGGGTTCATGTCGCGCCACTTCGAGCGAAAGATCTCGCTCGCCATCACGCGCCGCCTGGCCCCCACGCGCGTCACGCCCGACGCGATGACGCTCGTGAGCCTCGCGATCGGTCTCATCGGCGCGCCGTTCTTCCTGTCGTCGGAACCCCACCATCAACTCTTCGGTGCGCTCCTGTTCCTGACGCACTCGATCCTCGACGGCTGCGACGGCGAGCTGGCGCGGCTCAAATTCATGGAGTCGCCCCATGGCGCCATCCTCGACTTCTGGGGCGACAACGCCGTGCACGTCGCGGTGTTCGCGTGCATGGCGGTGGGGCTGAGCCTCGCCACCGGCGCCGCCTGGCCACTGCTGGCCGGGGCGCTCACGGTCGTCGCCACGGTGGGCTCAGCGGCCTTCGCGTCGCGCCAGACCATGCGGGACACCGCGCTGAGCGACGACGCCACGTGGACCGCGCGCCTGGCGGAGGCGTTCTCGCACCGCGACTTCATCTATCTGGTGGTCGTGCTCTCGGCGTTCGGGAAGGCGTACTGGTTCCTGATGCTGGCGTCGGTCGGCACGCCGACATTCTTCCTCCTGCTCCTGTGGGTGAGCGCGCGGCGGCGCGCCTGACACCACCGTGGCTGGGTTCGTCGACGTTCTCCTCCGCGGGCTTGCCCTGTGCGGCCAGGCGGTCGCGGTGGGCGGCGTGCTCTTCGCGGTGCTCCTGCTGCGCCCGGAAGTCGCGGCGCGCCCGACGCTCGCCCCGCGTCTCACCCGGAGCCTCGCGCTGACCGCGATCGGTGCCGCCGTCGCCGCCGCCGCCCAGGTGCTGGCGCTGGTCGTCCAGCTCGGCGTTCTCGCCGACGCGACGGCCAGCTGGCCCCTCGGAGAGGTCATTCACACGAGCTACTTCCGCGCCGGATCGATGAGAATCGCCGCGTGCCTCGGGCTGATCGCCGGCTGCACGACGCTGTCGAATCGCGGCGGCGCCGGGCGCTGGTGGTGGATTGCGCTGCTTGGCCTCACGGCGGTGCTCGGCGTGGGCAGCGCCTGGACGAGCCATGCCGCCGGGCGGCTCGGGCCGCGGGGGCTCCTCCTGACGCTCGACGCGCTGCACCAGCTCGCCGCGGGCGTGTGGATCGGCGGGCTGTTCCACCTCGTCGTGGTGGCGCTCTCGCGCGTCGAGGACGCGCCGCCGGCGCTGCTCAAGCGGTTCTCCACGATGTCGATCGTGGCCGTCGCGACGCTGGTCGTCGCCGGCGTGGGGCTCACGCTGGTATACGTCGACGGCCCGCTGGCGCTCGTCGGGACCTCCTACGGGACCATGATCTTGACGAAGGTGGTGACGCTCGCCGGACTCCTCGGCCTCGGAGCGGCGAACTTCTTCATCGTGCGGCGTCTACCGGACGTGTCGACCGCGGGCCTCACGCGGTTGCGGCGCTTCGCCGAGGTCGAGTTCGGCCTGGGCGCCACGGTGCTCTTCGTCGCGGCGTCGTTGACCTCGCTGCCGCCGGCGGCGGACGTCGTGACCGACCGCGCGACGGTCGCCGAGGTCGCCGTGCGGTTCACGCCGCAGTGGCCGACGCTGACCTCTCCGCCGATCGAGGATCTCCCGGTCGACGATCGCAACGCGCCGCGCACGGACGCCGACCGCGCGTGGTCGGAGTTCAATCATCACATCGCCGGCCTCTTCGTGATCGCGATGGGGCTCCTGGCCGTGCTGCACGTGATCGGCCGGGTCGCGTGGGCACGCCACTGGCCCCTGGCGTTCCTGGGCCTGGCGGGCTTCCTTCTGGTCCGCAACGATCCCGGCGCCTGGCCGCTCGGGCCGCTCGGCTTCTGGGAGAGCATGCAGTACCCCGAGGTTCTCCAGCACCGCGTGTTCGTGTTGGTGGTCATCGCGTTCGGCGTCTTCGAGTGGGCGATTCGCACCGGTCGGCTCCGCGTCCCCGGGCTCGTGCTGATCTTTCCCCTGCTCTGCGTCGTCGGCGGTGGGCTCCTCCTCACGCATTCCCACGCCGGGCTCAACCTGAAGGAAGAGTTCCTGATCGAGGTGACCCACGTGCCCCTGGGCCTGCTGGCGATCGTCACCGGCTGGGGCCGTTGGCTCGAGCTGCGGCTGCCGGCGCCCGCCGGCCGGATGCCGCGTCGAATCTGGGCCTGGGCGTTCACCCTGGTCGGTGTCGTGCTGCTGCTCTACCGGGAAAGCTGAGCTGAAGCTCCTCCGCTTCGCGCTCTTCGGGCTCGGCCTTGTGCTCTTCGCGGTCCTCGTCGCCGAGAACGACCCGGCGGTGGTGCTCGCCTCGGTGGCCGACCTCTCCTGGCGGCTCGCGGTGATCCTCTGCTTTCCCGTCGTCCTCGTGCAGGTGTTCGACACGCTCGGCTGGCGCTTCGCGTTCCTGCGCGCGGGCGTGGCCTTTTCGGCCCTCGTCTCCTCGCGGCTCGCCGGCGAGGCCTTCAATCTGATCACGCCGACCGCGGCGCTCGGCGGCGAGGCGGTCAAGGCCTGGCTGCTGCGCGAGCGCGTGCCGATCGAGGCGAGCTTGAGCTCGGTGATCGTCGCCAAGACCACGATCACGATCGCGCAGGGGCTCTTCCTGCTCGTGGGCATCGCGGTGGCATGGAGCACGATCCTGAACGGCTCGATCCTCCTTTACGGCATGCTCTGGCTGCTGGCCGTCGAGGCGATCGCGCTGGCCCTGTTCGTCCTGGTGCAGATGCGCGGCATGCTTGGCTGGACCGGTCGGCTGCTCGAGCGGCTCGGCATCTCTGCCGGACGCGGGCGCGCGACCCTCGGCCGCGTCGACGACGCGCTCGGGCAGTTCTACCGGACGGCGCCGCGACGGCTGGGGCTCTCGATCGCCTTCCACCTCGTCGCCTGGATGCTCGGGTCGGTCGAGACGTGGCTCATCCTGAGATTCCTCGGCATCGAGGTCTCGCTGGCGACCGCCACCGTGATCGAGGCGTTCGGGACCGCGATCCGGGTCGCGACCTTTCTGATCCCCGCGAGCCTCGGCGTCCTCGAGGGCGGGTTCGTGGCCACTTTCCTGGCGCTGGGTCTCTCGGCCCCCGCGGCGATCTCCTTCAGCCTCGTGCGGCGAACCCGCGAGGTGGCCTGGATCGCCATCGGCCTAGTCGCGTTCGCGCTGATGCGATCCCGCGCCAGTTAATAGGGCTGGCGCGCGCCTCCGTTGTTAGAATTGGCCCCGCCGATGACCGCTAAACGTCTGGCCGTCGCCGTGGTCGTGCTGCCGCTCGCGTGGACCGCGTGGGTGCAGGCCGGGATGCCGACGGTCACCCACGACGGACGTGCCTACGTCGAGCTCACCCGTGTGGCCGCCTCCCTCCAGAAGACAAAGCTCGACGCGTCAGCGGTGAGCACCCGAGCTCGCCTGCGTACCGGCGACCGGGTCGTCACCCTCACCCGGAACTGGGCCCAGGTGCTCGTCGACGGCAAGCCGGTGCTGCTGGACGCGCCGGTGCGGGTGAAACGGGGCGTGTGGCTCGTGCCCGAGTCGTTCGTGAATCGCGTCGTGCCGGCGCTCAGGCGCGTGGCCGGCGACACACGGGTGGCGGCCGTGGCGGCCGTCGAGATCACGCTGGAAGACGTGCGGGTGCGCTCGTATCCGTCGTTCACTCGCATCGTCGTCGAGACGTCCGCGCCCATTGGCCACCGCATCGAGACGAGCGGACCGCGAGAAGCGCGCATCCGGCTGACCGGCCTCTCCGGCGGGGCGCACGCCGAAGAGCCCCAGGACGGGCTGATCGCCGAGGTCCGCCTCGAGCGCGCCGGCGCCGACGGGCTCCTGCGCGTGGTCTTCGAGGGCGCGGCCGGAACGATCCGCGCCACCATGCTGGTCGATCCCCCGCGGCTGGTGCTGGACGTCGCCCGGCCCGTCGAGCCCGCCCGGAGCGGACGTGAGCGACTCACACCCCTGCGGACCATCGTCCTCGACGCCGGCCACGGCGGTCACGACTCCGGCGCCATGGGCCCGACGGGGCTCATGGAGAAGGATCTCGTGCTGGACGTCACCCGGCGCGTGGGCAAGCTGGTCGAGGAGCGACTCGGGATCAAGGTGCGCTTCACGCGCGACGCCGATCACTTCGTGACGCTGCGCGACCGCACGAGCTTCGCCAACCGGGAGCGCGCGGACCTGTTCGTGTCGATCCACGCCAACGCGCACCGCGAGACGGCGACCGACGGAGTCGAGACGTACTTCCTGTCATCCGAGGCAACGGACAGCGCGGCCCGCCAGGTGGCGGCGGCGGAGAACGGCGTGGTCCAGCTCGAATCGGCGGCCGGGCGCGGCAACGGCGGCAAGACCGACATCGTGAGGATGATCCTGTGGGACCTCGCGCAGTCGGAGTTCCAGATGGAGTCGTCGCGGCTGGCGGAAGTGGTCCACGACTCGATGACCCAGTCGCTGCGGATCTCCAACCGAGGCGTCAAGCAGGCGGGGTTCTACGTCCTGGGCGGCGCGGCGATGCCGGCCATCCTGATCGAGATCGGTTTCGTCACCAATCCGCGCGAGGAGAAGCGCCTGAAAGACACGCGCTACCGGGACGAGATCGCGCGCGCGATCCTCACCGGCCTCACCGAGTACAGGCGGAACTGGGACGAGCGCACGCGGACCCCCTGAGATGCCACGCCCCGACGGACGCGCCCCCGACCAGCTGCGCCCGATCACGGTGACCCGCGACTTCCTTCTGCACCCGGAGGGCTCGGTGCTGGTCGAGTTCGGCGCGACCAAGGTCATCTGCACTGCATCGGTGGAGGACAAAGTCCCCCCGTTCCTGAAAGGGCAGGGGCAGGGCTGGGTCACCGCCGAGTACGCGATGCTTCCCCGCGCGACGAACACCCGGTCGCAGCGCGAGAACCGCGGCCCCAGCGGCCGCTCGCAAGAGATCCAGCGACTCGTCGGGCGGGCCCTCCGCGCCGTCATCGATCGGAGCAAGCTCGGCGAGCGCACGGTGTGGGTCGACTGTGATGTGATCCAGGCCGACGGAGGCACGCGCACCGCGGCGATCACCGGCGGCTTCATCGCCGTGGCCGACGCGATCTCGCGCATCCCGGCCCTGCAGCCGACTGCCGCGATCCGCGATTGCGTGGCCGCTATCAGCGTGGGCGTCGTCCAGGGCCAGGCGGTGCTCGACCTGAACTACGTCGAGGACTCGAGCGCCGAGGTGGACATGAACATCGTCATGACCGGCGCCGGCGAGTTCGTGGAGGTGCAGGGGACGGCCGAGCAGGTGCCCTTCGGCCGCGCCCGGCTCGATGCGCTCCTCGCGATCGCCGAGACGGGTATCCGTCGGCTGGTCGGACTCCAGCGCCGGGTCCTCGAAGCGCGTGCCGAGCGCGCGTTCAGCCTGTAGACCGCTCCACTGTTCCTGTCGATAGAATTTACAATTTTGATGCTGCGGAGCGCTGGCCCCCCTCCAACTCCCGGATTTGGCGGCCTTTTCAAACTTGGCGGCACCAATGCACACGAAGCCGCACGAAGTTGAGAGGTGCGCGCGGAGGTTCGGCCATGCTCAGTCGCATTGTGCTCGGCCTGGTGACGATGGCCCTTGGGACGGTCTCCGCCGTCGAAGCGACGACGCTCTGGGTTGGTAACGACACTGCGAGCCCGGTCGAGCGATTCGACAGCGTCACCCAGGCGTCGCTGGGCTTCTTCGGCCAGACGGGCGCCAGCGGTAGCGCGCTCGACGGGGCCGGCCACGTGTACACCGTGGCTCCGTCCTTCGGCAACAACGTGATCCAGAAGTACGATGCCGCTCAGAATGTGGTCGCGTCGTTCATCGCCGCGATCAATGGCCAGTGGATCGAGGACATGACCTACGGGGGTGGCGGCACCCTCTGGGTCAGCACCTTCGAAGGCGATGTGTTCCACGTTGACGGCGCGGGCAACGTGCTGAGCAGCTTCACGACCGGTGGCTCCTTCGTGGGCGTGGCGACGGATGGCGCGTTTCTCTACACGACGACCGGGTTTAACGGCGACAACACCATCACGAAAAGGCTGTTCGACGGCTCGGTCGTCTCGGTCGTCACTACGGGCTTCGGCGGAGGCGGCGGCATCGGTTACGACGCAAGCGACAATACCTTCTGGGTCGGATATCTCGGCGGCCAGCTCCGGCACTTCGACGTCGCCGGGAACCTGCTCGGTGGATTCATAACTTCCACAGCCAACAACGCACTCGATGGGCTGGAAGTCGGTGAGATTAGCGAGGCCGCCGTGCCCGAACCCACCGTGTTGACACTTCTCGGCGTGAGCCTACTGGGCCTGGCCGGTGCGGCCTGGAGCCGGCGTTAGAGCAATCCTCGTACTCGGCACGCTCAATGCCGCCAAGGGGCGTGAGCTGGTCTCGCTCCTGGGCGACGTGCGTCTCCAGGTACGGCTCCTCGCAGACTACCCCGGCGCCCGCCTTCCGGAGGAGACCGGGCAGACCTACGCCGAGAACGCGCTCGCGAAGGCGCGCGCCGCCGCCGGCTTCACCGGGGAGCTGTCGCTTGGCGACGACTCCGGCCTCGAGGTGGACGCGCTCGGCGGCGAGCCCGGGCTCTACACGGCTCGCTTCGGCGGAGCCGGGCTCGACGATCGCGGACGCTGGGCGCTGCTCCTCGACAGGCTCCGCGGCGTCGAGCTCGCGCAACGCACCGCGCGCTTCCGCTGCGTCGTCGCGCTGGCCGGTCCCGGCCGAGCGGAACAGGTGGTGGAGGGTGTCGCGGAAGGCGTGATCGCGACGGCACCGCGCGGTAGCGGCGGCTTTGGCTACGACCCCGTGTTCTTCTACCCGCCGCTCGGCCGGACGTTCGCCGAGATCTCCGACGAGGAAAAGGCGCGAGTCAGCCACCGCGGCCGGGCGCTCGCGGCCCTCCGGCGACTTCTCATCGGATGAGCTATAGTCGAATCGACACCGAGTCGACGCGCGCACGCCGTCGGGGTGTGGCGCAGCCTGGTAGCGCACCTGCTTTGGGAGCAGGGGGCCGGAGGTTCAAATCCTCTCACCCCGACCACTTCTCGCCTCGCCGTACTTGATGGCCAGCGGCACGTTCATCAGGAGCGCCGCGACCAGCTCGAGCGGCTCCTCGAGCCGGTAGGCCAGCCGAAGTACTCGACCTCCTCGAGCGGCGGCCAGGCGCAGACGAAGGTCGCCGCGCGAAAGAGCCGCCGCTCGTCGGAGACACGCGACTGCGCATCGAAGAAGTAACCGCTGGCTCGCGGCGCGCCGATCGGGGATAAAATGCATCGGGTGATCCGGGAATCCTCAGGGACGCGACCGCAGAGGAGAGACGCTCATGAGATCTTTCGTCGTCCTGGCTCTCTCGGGAGCTCTTGTCCTCGCCGGAACGCCGACCTGGGCGTTCAACTGTCCGGTGGCGATCAAGCAGGCGGAGGACCTCATCAAGAAGGCGGAAGCGGGCAAGGTGAGTCCCGAGACCAAGCCGCTGATCGACGAGGCGAAGAAGCTCGTGGCCGAGGCGAAGGCTCACCACGAGAACGCGAAGACGAAGCGCGACCACGGCGACTCGATCCGCAAGGCCAAGACCGCCGCTGCCTTCGCCGAAGAGGCGATCACGCTTCAGAACCCCTAGCGCGCCGGCGGTGCGACGTCGACGGCAGCGATTCGTCGGCCAGGCAGTCCTCATCACGGGAGCCTCCTCGGGCATCGGGGCCGCGCTCGCCCACCAGTTCGCCGCCGAGGGCGCGGACGTGGCGCTCCTGGCCCGCCGGCGAGACCGGCTCGAGGCCCTCGCCGCTGAAATCCAGAAGACCGGCCGCCGGGCTGCGGTCATCGCCTGCGACGTCAGCCGGAATGGCGACCTGGAGCGGGCGGCCGGCGAAGCCCGAGCGGCCTTCGGCAAGATCGACGTGGTCGTCGCGAACGCCGGCTTCGGCGTCGTCGGCCCGCTCGACACCCTGTCGCTCGAGGACTACCGCCGTCAGCTCGAGACGAACCTGTTCGGCGTCCTCAGAACCGTATACGCGACCCTCGAGGACCTCAAGCGGACGCGCGGCCGGCTCGTCCTGGTGGGCAGTGTCAGCGGCCACCTCGGCGTTCCGGGCTCGACGGCGTACACGATGAGCAAGTTCGCGGTGCGCGGCCTGGCCCAGTCGCTCGGCCACGAGCTGGCAGCGCACGGCGTGGCGGTGACGCTGATCAGCCCTGGCTTCGTCGAGTCCGAGCTGGCGCAGGTCGACAACCGGGGCGTCTATCGCCCGGCGGCGCGCCGCCGGCCGATTCCCCGGCTGATCGTCATGTCGGCGGAGCGGGCGGCGAGAAAGATCGTGACCGCGGTCGCGCGGCGGCGGCGCGAGACCGTGATCACCGGCTTCGGCAAGGTCGCCGTCTTCCTCCAGCGGCACGTTCCGTGGCTCGTCGCCGCAGGAATTTCTCGATTCGCTATTAAAGGACGGCGCGAACCGCGTTAAGATGGGCCGGGCGAGGACGCCCAGGGGGTGCGAATGCTCCATTTCACGATTGACGGGTTCCGGGGGTTCCGTTCGCGCTTCGACGACGCGCGCCTCATCCAGGAAATCCTGGAGGACGCGCCCGCACAGCTCGGGCTCCGGCGGACGATGCCGGCGTTCGTGCTTCCGTACTACAACGGCGTCGTGGCCGAGGACTGCGGGATCAGTGCCTTCGTGTTTCTCGCGGGCGGACATTTCACGCTCCACACCTTTTCCTTCCGCGAGACGTATTTTGCCGATCTGGTGGCGCCGGACGACTTCGATCCGAACAAGCTCCGGGCGCTCCTCGAGGCCGTCTTCCCGTGCGCGGTCACGAGCGTGCAGACCGTCGAGCGGCAGGATCTGAAAGACTCCGAGCCCGACGTCGAGAACGACTTCGGCCCGCACCTGTTCTTGAACGTCGATGCCTACCAGGGCCCCCAGAGCCTGGACGCGCTCTTCAACCTCTTCGACCGGCTCCCCGCCCTGATCGGCATGACGCCGATCATGCGCCCCTACGTCATCCAGGACCGGGTCGCCGACGGCCGGTCCGTCCTGAGCGCGATGACGATGATCGCCGAGAGCCATGTGAGCCTTCACGTGTTCCCCCACGAGGAACGCGCGTACTTCGACCTGTTCTCGTGCCGCTTCTTCGACCGGAACTTCGTCATGCCCCGGCTGCTGGCCCAGTTCCCCGGCGGCAGTGTTCAGGAAGCCCTGATCGCTCGGGGAAGCCGGTACCGGTACCTCCGGACCGAGCGGGCTGACGAGCACGCCAAGTCACGCACCTGGCTCCCTCAGCGATAGGAGCGACCATGACCGGCGATCTCCGCTACGAAGACCCGAGGCTTGTCCGCGAACCAATGACGGTGGCCGCCGGCCCGCCCGGCAGCGTGTTGGCGCTGCTTGGTCGGATGAGCAAGTCGGCCTTCCAGGGCCGGAAGCTCGGCGAGGCCTTCGACGCCTGGAAGAGGATGATCGAAGGCGACAGCGTCATCTGTCTCGGCTACGCGGCGTCGATGTCGAGCGCGGGCATGTGGCCGCTCGTCACGTGGCTGGTAGAGCGCGGCTATGTCGACGTGCTGGCGTCGACCTCGGCCAACATCACCGAGGACCTCCTCGACCTGATGGAAGACACGCGGGTCTATCGCGTCGATCCCGAGCACGTGGACGACCGCGCCCTGGCCGAGAAGGGCTACTACCGGTTCTACGACCACATCGTCTCCTCGAAGAAGTACGACCAGATGGAGACCCTCGTCACCGGCCGGTTCTTCGACGAGCTGGCGGAGACGTGGCGCAAGCCCACGATCCCGACCTCGCGTCTGCTCTACGAGCTCGGGCTCTGGCTCGACGCCAAGGGCTTCCCGAAGTCGATCCTCGCGACCGCGGCGCGCTGCCAGGTCCCCGTCTTCTGCTGCGGCCTGCCCGACGGGCCGATCGGCGAGGGGTACAGCACCTGCAGCAAGGCCGAGCAGGCGCCGGTGGTGGACTTCTTCAAGGACTACCGGATCGCGACCGACATCATGGACAACGCCATGACGTCCAAGCGCGGGACCTCGGTGGTCTTCCTGGGCGGTGGCGTGCCGAAGGACTTCTTACAAATCACGGCGACCAGTGTCCGGACCCGCCACGGCAACGTCGACGCCACGCCGCACAAGGCGTCGATCCAGATCACGACCGACAACACCGTGTTCGGCGGCCTCGGCGGCGCGACGCTCGCCACCGAGTGCATCTCCTGGGGCAAGGAAGCCCACGGGAGCGACAACGTCATGTGCTTCGCCGACGTGACGCTCGCGCTTCCGATCATCTGCCAGGGGCTCGCGGAGGCCTTCGGTCCGGGGCACCGCCGTGATCGGGCGAAGCCACTGAAGCTGGCGGAGGTTTTCTAGCCGACGCGCATGCAACGCCGTGGCGTGCTGCTGGCGGTGGCGATCTGTCTCCTGAGCCCGGGCGCCTACGCGCAGGGCGCCGCCCCCACGCCCGAGTCCTTCCGCATCGAGTGGATCCGCCGTCCCGGCTGGATGCGCCCGGGCGTGGACGGCTACCTCTACAACGACTCGCGCTGGCGCGTGACGAACGTGCGCGTGCGCGCGAAGGTCGTCGACGGCTCGGGCAGCGTCCTGCGCGAGACCGTCGTGTCGGTATTCGGCAACGCGGTGCCCGGGGCGCGGACCTTCTTCGTCCTGCCGCCCATCAAAGAGGCCGAGAGCTACGAGCTCAAGGTCATGACCTTCGATCTGATCTCGCAGGAAGCGGCGCCGGCCCAGCAGCAAGGACCCTAGCTCTTCGCTGACGACATGCTCTACGGGTTGCTCCTTGCCGTCCTCGCGCTGGCAGGGTGCGCCGGGCCCTCCCCCGGCGTCGTGGCTCCGCCGGCGGCCGCTGATCGCGTGGTGGCGCTGCCATCGGGTGCCACGCTCAAGGTCGCCGCCGACTGGACCGTCACGACCGCGCCGGATGGCCTCATCCTCGAGGATCCCGAGAAGCAGCTGAGGATCGACCTCGTCGAGGTCGACGCGACCCCCGGAATGAGTGCGGCGATTTCCGCGGCCTGGTCCCGCCGTCGGCCCGGCTTCGCCCGCAAGGAGCTTGCTGCCTCGGACTCTCCGGGCCGCGAGGGCTGGGATCTGCTTCGCTGGACCAGGTACGAGACCTCTCCCGGGGAAGCGCGCAGGGTGTCGGCGGTCGGCGTCCGGAAGGGGCCGCTCGCGGTGGTCGCTCTCGTCGAGGGACCATTCGCGGCCGCCCAGCGCCGCAGCTCCCAGATCGCGCTCGTGCAGGACAGCCTGCGCCCTGCCGGCTACGTCCGCGAAACGTACCAGGGCCGGACGCCTCGCCCGCTGGATGCCGAGCGCGTGGCCTACTTGCGGGCGTTCATCGACCGGATGCGCGAAGCCGCCGACGTCCCGGGTATGTCGGTCGTGCTCTTCGATCAGCGCGCGACGCTCATCGACGAGGGCTTCGGCGTTCGCGAGCGCGGCCGGCCCGAACCGGTCACCGCGGATAGCCTCTACGTCATCGCCTCGAACACCAAGCCGCTCACCACGCTCCTGCTCGCCCGGCTCGTGGACGAGGGCCGGTTCGGCTGGGACACGCCGGTCGTCCAGGTCTACCCGAAGTTCAAGATCGGCGACGACGAGATCACCCGCCGGATCCTCGTGAAGCACCTGGTCTGCGCGTGCACCGGCCTGCCCCGTCAGGACCTCGAGTGGCTTTTCACGTTCAAGCGCTCGTCGCCACAGGGCCAGCTCGACGTGCTGGCGACCATGAAGCCGACGACCGATTTCGGGGCACTCTACCAGTACAGCAATCCGCTCGCCTCCGCCGCCGGCTTCATCGGCGCGCGCACGATCAAGCCAGAGGGCGAGATCGGCGCGGCCTACGACGAGGTGATGCGCGACAAGGTCTTCCGCCCGCTCGGGATGAGCCGGACGACTTTTTCATTCGACGAGGCGCTGCGCAGCGACCACGCCTCACCGCACTCGCAGGACATGTCCCTGCGTAACGTCCCCATCGACATGGGCCTGAACCACTCGATCATCCCGATTCGCCCGGCCGGCGGCGCCTGGTCGAGCGTGCGGGACTACGCCCGCTACGTGCGCCTCGAGCTCGCGCGGGGCCGGCTCCCCGACGGTTCGACATTCGTCTCCGAGAAAAGTCTGGTGGCGCGGCGCGTTCCTCAGGTGAGGGCGGGCGAGCATTCCTGGTACGGCATGGGGCTGTGGCTCGAGGACGTCAAGGGCATTCGCGTCATCAGCCACGGCGGCTCGATGTTCGGCTACAAGAGCAACTTCTTCTTCGTGCCGGACATCGGTGTCGGCGGCGTGTTCCTCACGAACGCCGATTCCGGCTGGGGCGTGGTGCGGGCGGTCATGCTGCGCACGTTGGAGGTGCTCTACGACGGCAAGCCCGAGGCGGAGGAGAGACTGCTGTCAGGCGTGCGCGAGACGCACGCGTACCTGCTCGGCGAGCAGCGCGACTGGAAAGTGCCGGCGGAGCCCGCCGAGGTCAAGCGGCTCGCGCGCGCGTACCGCAACGCCGCGCTCGGAGAGCTCGTCGTCCGTGAGAGCCCCGGCGACGTCGTGTTCCAGTTCGGCGGCTGGAGCAGCCGCATGGCCAGCAAGCTGAACCCGGACGGCACCACGTCGTTCATCTCGATCGATCCCGGCGTCCGCGGCTTCGAGTTCGCCGCGCCGGCCGCGAGCGGTGTCTACACGCGGCTGAGGCTCCGCGATGCGCAGCATTCCTATGAATACGAGTCGGAATGAGCGGAGCTACCGGGATCGGGGGGCGGCGACGGCGTCAGTTCGAGGCTGAGGACGCGGGCGAGAGGCCGACCGGGATCGCGCGCAGCGGATCGTGGGTGATGCGGATCGCCCCGAATTGGGCATCCTGTGACGACGCCGTCGCCGGCCGGAGCGAGGCGAAGGCGATCAGCGCGACCCCGATCGCGATGGGCAGTCGCGGCAGCTTCATGAGCTTGACCGCGAGGTAGGTCGCGACCGCCGCGACCAGCATGAACTGGATCGTGTTCGCCACGCTGGTCCAGTGCTGCTGCACGGCCGCCAGGTTGACGCGGGCGCCGTAGCCGATCAGCACGAACGATCCCGCCCAGAGCGTCGCGCCGATGGCGTCGAAGAGCAGGAAGCGGCCAAACGGCATCCGCCGCGCGCCGGCGAGCGGCGCCACGACGACCCGCGCGCCGATGACGAATCGACCGAAAACGACGGCCGGGGCGCCCAGGGTCCAGCGCTGAGCGAACCGGAACTTGTTCATCACGCGCTTGCCGCCGAACCGCCCGAGCCAGTAGCTGATCGAATCGCCGACGAGCACGGCCAGCGCGGCCACCGCGATGCCGATGCCGAGATCGAACTGCGCCTGAACCGCGATGCCGCCGAAGGTCAGGAGCAGGAGCTCGCCCGGGATCGGGAGGAACGCGCAATCGAGGGCGATGATCGTGAAGAGGAGCGGGTATCCGTGGGCTATCACCAGGCTCGCGATCAGTTCCAGGCTCACGGGCTACGTTAAGAGCAAGGCCGATACCAAGCGTCGGAGGAGCGCTAAGACGCTGAATCCATACAGCGACTCCTCAAATCCGGAAATCTCCACCGTCAGGAGTGCTTGAATACATACCGATCCGTGGTCAATATCTGACCGAATGCCGGACACCCTGATTTCGATCCTCTCTGAAAACCTCCCCGGCGTCTTTCGATGGGCCGGGGCGATCGCCCGTCAGCTCCGGGGTCACGACATCTCCCTCTCGGGGAAGAAATCAGGATTCGCGGACAGCGACGCGCTCACGCTCGCGGATCTGTCGGTGCAAGAGCTCCTGGTGGCCGCCCTGCGTGACATGGGTCCGGTCGTGCGCGAGTGCCGGATCGAGGCCGAAGAAGTCACGGGCGATCTCGGCCGCTTCGCCGAGCGAGGCGACTGGGTGCTGGCCATCGATCCGATCGACGGCACGCGGCAGTATCGCGACCGCACCGGCAACGGCTACTCGGTGATGCTGCACGCGCGAACGCCCGCGACCGTCCGCTACTCCCTGGTGTACTTGCCCGAAGAGGGACCGGACGGCACCTGGCTGGAAGCCCGCGACGACCGCATCGTGCTCGGACCGGACGATCCCGAGCGCCCCGCTCGCAGCGTGCTGAACGCGCTGCCGCCCGTCGCCGCCGATCGCCGGCGCCGGAATCGCCGGATTCTCGTCAGCGGCTTCTTGGGGCAGGACGAGGAACGAGCCCGTGCGGTCAGCGCCGCGGGACTCGAGGGCGTCCGCGGCTCCGAGACGGGCGGGAGTCTCTTCCCGCTGATGGCGGGCGGTGCGCTCGGCGGCGCGCTTTTTCACACGCCCAACGTCTACGACTTCCCGGTGAGCCTGCACCTCGCGCGGCTGCTCGGTGGCGATGCGGTATGGGTGCACGACGGCCGGCCCGTCGACTTTCGCGAGCTGTGGCTCGACGAGCGCACCAAGATGCTCCGGCTTCGCGGCATCGTCGCGTGCGCCCACGACCGCGCGGTGCTCGCGACGCTGGTCGATGTGGCCCGAGCCTGGAGCCCGGAGCGATACGGCCGAGCCTGAGAGGACTGCCCTCGGCCGCGTTGATCGGCGGGTGAATCGTTGGCTCGTACGATCGGCACACGCAGACTCGAGCGGGCGTGACGACGCCCGATGAGGAGACGCTGAGATGAATCGACGCACGGGACCCATCGTCGCCGCGATGCTCGCGCTGACACTGGTCGCGTCGGCGCAGACGGTCGCGGTCCGTCCGGCGCACGCGGACGCGCCCGCGGGGCAGATGGCGTGGGCGGTGCACTTCACGCTGGCGCCGACGCTCTTCGAGCCCGCCGAAACGCCCGGGCTCATCACGCCCTTCATGATCCTCTACGCGCTCCACGACGCGCTCGTGAAGCCGCTGCCCGGCAAGAGCATGGCGCCCAGCCTGGCCGAATCGTGGAGCACGTCCCCGGACGGGCTCGTCTACGAGTTCGTCCTGCGCAGGGGCGTGCGCTTCCACAACGGCGATCCGGTGACGGCCGAAGACGTGAAGTTCTCGTTCGAGCGCTATCGCGGCATCTCCGCGAAGGTGCTGAAGGACAAAGTGTCCGGCGTCGAGACGCCCGACGCCGGACGCGTCCGCTTCCGGCTCAAGCAGCCGTGGCCCGACTTCATGACCTTCTACGGTACACCGGCCACGGGCGCGGGCTGGATCGTCCCCAAGAAATACGTCGAGAAGGTCGGCGAGGAAGGCTTCAAGAAGCACCCGATCGGTGCGGGACCCTACCGCTTCGTGTCGTTCAATCCGGGGGTGGAGCTCGTGCTCGAGGCCGTCGACGGCTACTGGCGCAAGACGCCCAGCGTGAAGCAGGTGGTCTTCAAGGCGATCCCGGACATCGCCACCCGGCTGGCCATGCTCAAGCGCGGCGAAACAGACGTCGCGTACGCGGTCAGTGGAGAGCTCGGCGAGGAGGTGCGGCGCACGCCGGGGCTCACGCTGCGACCGACCCCCTTCGTGAGCACTCACTGGCTGGTCTTCGCCGACCAGTGGGACAAGAGCTCTCCCTGGTACGACCGCCGGGTGCGCCTGGCCGCCACCCACGCCGTCGATCGTCAGGCGGTGAACCAGGCGCAGACCCTCGGGTTCTCGAAGATCACCGGGAGCATCATCCCCACGAGCTTCGACTTCTACTGGCAGCCGCCCGCCTATCCCTACGACGCGGCCCGAGCCAAGCAGCTCCTCGCGGAGGCTGGCTTCCCGAAGGGCTTCGACGCCGGCGATTTCTGGTGCGACGCCGCCGCCAGCGGCTATGCCGAGCCGATCCTGAACTATCTCCAGGCGGCGGGGATCCGGACGCGGCTTCGCCCGCTCGAGCGCGCAGGGTTCCTCAAGGCGTACCAGGAAAAGAAGCTGAAGAACATCATCTATGGGCTGAGCGGCGTCTTCGGCAACGCGGCCACTCGCATCGAAGCGTTCACGATCTCGAGCGCCATCTATGCCTACGGCGGCTATCCCGACATCGACGGCCTCTTCCGGGAGCAGGCGACCGAGCTCGACCACAAGAAGCGCGAGGCGACGCTGCACCGCATCCAGCAGCTGATGCACGAGAAGGTCATGTACCTGCCGATCTGGCAGCTCGTCCTGCTCCAGGCGCACGGCCCGCGAGTCGCCGAGCCCGGGCTCGGGCTGATCGCCGACTATCCCTGGTCGGCGCCGTACGAGGATCTGAAGCTCAAGGGGAAGTAAGGCGGATCGAACAACGCCCTACTCCCCGAAGAGCTTCTGCCACCATGGGCGGCCGTCGGGCTTGCTGCCGCCGTCGCCGACGGGACCAATCTTCCGGCGGATGTCCTCGATGGGCCAGCCGGTGAGCGAGGAGAGATTGCTGGCCTCGCGTTCGGCGCGGACCCGAAGCGACTGCCGGTAGCGCTCGGCCGCCTCGCACTTCGCTTCGCCCTTCCATTGATGCCGCAGGACGTACCGGCCCTGGAAGTTGGCGCGGTCGGCGGTTTCCTGGAAGACGAGGTCCTCGGGGAAGCTCGCTGCGTCGTAGCGGACGTGAAGACGCGTCATGAACACGTCGATCGGGCCGCCAGGCCGGCCGCGCTGCAGGTCAGCGGAGCCCTCCGGGAGCCAGAAGACCCCGAGCTTGCGCAGCTCCTCGGGGGAAAGTGGGTCGGCGGCGCAGGGATCACACCATCCCATGTCCCAGGCGTATTCGAGGAAGACCGCGCGCATGGACTCGCGCTTCACCTGCTCGGCGAACATCGCGCGATAGAACTGGGGGAACTCCTCCTTCACGTAGACTGGAAGCTCGGTACCGGTGGGCAGCCGCACCGTGCGATAGTTCGTCGTCTCCACCCGGCCTTTGCGCGTCAGCGCGTAGACGAACAGCTCTTGAACGCCATCAGCGTTCAGCGTGCCCAGCCGGATCGGCAGCATGAACTTCGGTGACTCGAAGGCCATCTGGAGCGGGCGCAGATACGTGAAGCCGAGTCGGGCCTGCTCCTTCAAATTTACGCGGGCGACGAAGAACTTCATCCCCTGCTTCAGATAGCTGCCCAGTTGTCGCGCAGCCAGGTCTCGAGCCCGGCGCTCTCCTTGGCGGACAGGATGAGAATGTCGTACTCGCCCACGGTGTACTGCGCCTCGATGGTGACGCCGAGGCTACGGGCCCGCTCGGCCATCTTGTCCGCGCCGGCGGCGGCCATGGAACGCGGTGCCAGCATCTCGTACCGCGCCGGGGGCCGACACGGATCGTCGTCGAAATACTCCACGAGTCGGGGCGCCGAATACGCGTCGAGGTGCTCGATCAGCGCACGATCGCCGACACGGATTTGTCCCTTCTCGAGAACGGTCGGCACCGGCACCACGATGGCGAACTCCTTGGGGTCGCCCTTGAAGTCGTTGGCCATGGTGATGACGGTCTTGTTCTCGTGGCGGACCAGCACCACCTGCGAGGCCTGGTTGAACAGCTTGGTGTCGGCCTTCGCCACGTAGAATCCGCAGAAGGCGAGGACCGTGGGCGCCGTATACGTGAAGTCGGCC
>Ga0209161_10000820_pt1 | contig 25429 bp, 30 predicted proteins | sample GraSoiAngelo_155_FD_186169 | JGI IMG/M metagenome (GOLD analysis project Ga0209161, IMG submission 186169) | Grasslands soil microbial communities from the Angelo Coastal Reserve, California, USA - 14_1009_13_30cm (SPAdes) (version 2) | ecosystem: Environmental > Terrestrial > Soil > Grasslands... | reverse complement strand
TTGTCAGGCTGGAATCTTAGGATGCTTGATCCTAGACTCGACAAGTCTTCCAGCTCGTTCTTCCAGTTGAGCTGCTTCTTTCCGAAGATCGGAAACCTGTCTTGCAATCTTTTCCACATACTTTTGATCATCGAGACTTGCCAGGTTGATTAGGACGTTGCTTGCGGCTCCTTCAACAGCCGCACGCGCGGCAGACACAGCAGTCACCACATCAGACAACGCATTCATAGACCCTTTCTCCGCAGCCTCGCGAGCCAGTCGCAGAACTCTAACTGAACAGTCGAGTGTTGATAGCGGGATCTCAGATGCTTTGACAGTTGCTTCTGCTATCGCCTTTTTTCGAGCCTCAGGCTGTTCTTTCGAGAGCTTGAACGCTTTCATTACCAGGTCGAAGGCTTCAGTGTCTTCGACGACTAGGCGTAGAAGTTTCTGGCGAAGAGCCTCGCCCTCCTTCAACACCTCGTTGAGCTTCTCCGCACCGGGCGGCACCTCTTTCTTTCCCAACGTTATCCGGGCAACCATGCAGACCAGCCCCACTGCAAGTGCTGCCATGTATGCGGAGACGCTCCCGCCTCCCGGGGTTGCTTTCTTGGAAGCGACCTCTTCACTGAACAAAGCCAAACTCTCGTCGATCAAGCTTGAGGGCCTCGGCGCAAAGAGTTTCCTCTCTAGGACCTGGTCCCGGCTGAAGTTCTCAAGTCGGAGATAGAACTCTGCCGAGTCGACAAGGGAATCCATGGGCGCGAGCCCGATGATCTCGCTTCCGACAACTGGGACCCCGTAGCGATCGGCGAAGAGCTTGACGAGCTCGTAGGCTTTGAACAACTGGCTCTTGCGATAATTCGTCAGGTTCATCGACACCTGAATTATCCCCCGCTCTTTCAGCTCAAACCCGAGAGCCTTCACGAACGTGAGACCACCATCTTTCGCTCGTAGTTGATGCGCGATATGCTTCGCTATATCTAGGTCCTTAGTTCCAAGGTTGACATTGTAGGCTATCAATATCTCTCGGGCTCCAACAGCCGTCGCGCCCGCAGTAGGATGGATCTTCTCGGGACCAAAATCCGGTTTCTTCGCAGGGTCGTTGCCAATTTTCTCTTGGAGGCCTTCAAACTCTCCCTCCCGGACGTCAGCGAGGTTCCGTCTCTCGGGAATCGTGGCCGCCTCTTCGTATAGGAAGACAGGCACGTGAAATTTCTCGGCAAACTCTTGCCCGAAAGCACGGGCTAGAGAAATACAATCCTCCATCGTTACCCCGGATATTGGCACGAAGGGGACAACATCAACAGCACCCATTCGCGGATGTTCCCCCTTATGATGCCTCAAATCAATAAGCTCGATCGCTTTCTGGCTCGCGGCTAGGGCAGCGTCTTTCACCAGTCCAGGCTCGCCGACGAAGCTTATCACGGACCGGTTGTGGTCCGGGTTGGATTCCACATCAAGAAGCGTGACGCCAGGCGTCTTTCTTATCGCATCAGCAACGGATTCTATGATCTCTTTTCTCCGGCCCTCACTGAAGTTGGGAACACACTCGACTAACCGCAATCTGGATGCCTCTCAATCGTCTTCGTGTCAACTCGTCTCCTTAATAGTCAAGCGGGCTAGAGAAGCTCGATCTTGTGATCGACTAGTTTCTCGAAATCTCCTTGAAAATAGAACTCTCCACGAAAGCTTCTCCCCTCGACCGCGTGTCCGTACCAGTATCTATCGTCCTCCCACATCTCTTCAAAGGGAGGCTCGTCGATAGGATACCATCGGAGAATGCCTTCTTTGCTCTCCTTGATGGTCCCTTGGAACAGTTTCGTGAGGAATACGTGTGCTATCCAGTCCGGGTCTTCTCGTTTGTTGTACTTGAAGAAAACGAGCGTTCCAATTTTTCTCAGCTTTTGAGCCTCAAGCCCGGTCTCTTCGTAGACCTCTCGCTTAGCGCAGTGCTCAGCGGTCTCTTTGGGTTGTAGTTTTCCGCCAGGCGCGTTCCATTTGCCTGCACCGAAGAGCCCAGGGTTCTTTTTCAGCAACAGGGCTCGGTTATTGCGAATGATGAAGCATAGGGTCGCGTGAATAGTCAATTGGACAATTCAGGGGTTGCGTTTCTGTTTCAGCAGGATGATGGCCTGGGCTAGGTCACCGTTTGATTGTCGCAGCGCATTAGCCGCCTCATCAGCGGAAACGCCTGCTTGTGAGGCGACGAGTTTCACGTCCTCATCTGACCCTCCGCCAATTCCTTCCTCCCTCATAGTTCCTCCTCCGACTTGGTAGACTGTCTGTCCTTGGACTGTTACGGTGGCGACTTCGGGGTTGTCGATGACAATCCGTTTGGTCGGGGTTTCCATTATCACTTTCGTGACCTCGTCTAGTTGTTGGACCTGCATCCCCATCCGCTGCATCATCCGGTTTGCTTCGCGGGGATTGATCTTTCCACGACGCATCATAACGAAATCGCTTCCAATCGCCTGTCAGGTGATTGTTAAGGCTAGGCACGGTTAACTCTTTCCGGATTACGTTGATGGTGATTCCCATCGAGAAGATCTAAGATTGTATGGCGGTTATGTTTGCCCCCCTCTACGACTATTTGGCTGGGAATGCACTTGGTCCTTTGGACGATGCTGGCGGTGAAGGTGATCAGACAAAAGCATGAGGCTTCAGCAGACATTCTGAGACTCCTGGATGAGTTCAGACGTATGGTAAACATCTGCGTCGCTGTTGGAATACAAGAGAATGTTTCCAGTCTCAAGACTCTCTCCTTGAAATCGTATCATCATCTCAGCCGTGACGTGCTCGGATATTACAGACTCGGAGCCATAAGCACGGCAACCAGAATACTTCGCAACTATAGAAGCGTTCGAAGGAGGAATCCCGAAACGAGGATGCCATATGCTAGAAAGCTAATGCTGACCACTTGTTACGGGTTCAAGATACAGAGCAACCTCCTGAGACTGCCGATCAAACCAAGACAATACGTCTATGTTAAACTGAACAGCCACACGCTCAAGGCCCTCTCAGGGTTTGACGCTCGCTCCATCACTCTAACTCCAGTTTCGGTCAGTATCAGCTACACGAAAGAGAGAATCGAGATCGAACCGAAAGGATACGTGGGCGTAGATCGGAACCTAGACAATGTGACAATTGCGTCCCTAGACGGAACAGTTCGAAGATTCGATCTCTCAAAAGCGACAAAAGTCAAGTCTACCTATCGTTTTGTCAAGAGCCGGTTCAAGAGGAACGATGCTAGAATAGGAAGATGCCTTTTCGGCAAATACGGCGAGAAGCAACGGAATCGTGTCCAGCCGCTACTCCACAGCGTGTCCAAGAGAATAGTTGACGAAGCGAAGGCCCGACGGTATGGAATAGTAATGGAGAAGCTGACTGGGATGAGAAGGCTCTACCGTAGGGGCAACGGACAATCCAGAAACCGTCGCGCAAGGATGAACGGTTGGAGCTTTGGAGAGCTTCAACGACAGATAGAGTACAAGGCTCGATGGGAAGGAGTGAAGGTAATCTACGTTCCTGCTAGGAACACTTCCAAGCGGTGCTCAATATGCGGGTACAAGACCCTAGAGAGCACCCAGCGAAGACTATGGTGTCCACACTGTGGAGCCATACTAGACAGGGACGAGAACGCGGCTAGGAACATAGCTGCAGGAGGGCTGAGGTTCAGCCCCAACGGGCCTCCAGGTGAAGCAATGGTAGAGGAACGGGAACCGGAGAACGCGACCCTAATCCTCAAAGTCGATGGAGGCAAGTTAAGTCAACAACCCATGACTGAGAGAACGAATCCCACAGAGACTTAACGGAACCAGCCTATTCAGAATCTGCAGCTCCATGTCGAACTTTTACTGCTACTCCGATCTTGAAGCTCTGCATTTCTATCGCGTTGAAGAAGGATCTTCCAACTGCCAACAACCGGTCTTTCTTGTCTACCACGAGAACCTCTTCTTCAGGCCGTAGCTCAGGGTCCACTCCGATTACGTGTTTGGCGAACACGTTTCCACCCTTTCGGATGAACGGCTCTACCCCCGGAGTGACTTTGACCCGTAGCTTTGGAGCCTTGAACACACGTTTGAGGGCGAGGCCTCCATTTACGGTTAGAGCCAGGAGTCCGTCTTTGGGACGGTATGTGGCCAGTAACTTTCCGTCGTTGTAGACGTGGCGTATTCTATGGGTGTTAGGGGATCGCACGATTAGTATTGAGGGTGGAAAGGCCTTCTGGGCTCCCTTGCCGAACTGGTAGGCCGCTACAGCGCGAATCCGTCGCAGCTCGTGAAGTTGGGGCTTGACAGGTACGAGGGGCATCCTTGTTCCGATAGCTCCGCTAAACTTATCGTCGGTTGCCTCTATGGCTTAAGTAGGTTTTTGGTTTCTATGTCTGGTACCCGTGTTCGCTGTAAAATCTGTCCGGCAGAACTTTGCTCCACCGGAATGTCTTCTAGGGTTGCTGGATGTTTTCCGGAGCATGGTGAACGACTCGATACGGATAGGTCTCACAAACGATACTAGCTCTCTCAGAGGACTCTCGCTGCTCGCCTACAACCAATTAGCTCGTTACGATTCACCCAGCTACTACAAGCTCTGCGCTATAAGCAGAGCAGCAGGAATACTTGCGGCTAGGAAAAAGTCTATCCGTAGAGGCTACGCGTCCAAGACCCCGTACTCCGTCAAACCATAGCTCATCTCCTGCTACGGTTTCAAAATAGAGAACAGGTCTTTGCGTATTCCAGTATCGAGAAGGAAACGTTTCAGAATACCCTTGACCAACCATACCCTGGCGGTTATCTCCTAAACGGGCGTCACAGTCCGTTCCTTCACGCTTACCCCTCACAGCCTGAGTCTCTGTATCGCTCGTGAACCTCCGGAGATAGAATGCGTCCATACGGTGGGAGTGGACCGTAATCTTCGTAATCTCACGGCGGGCAACGACGAGTGGGTATCCCGCTACGACCTTTCAGAAACGGTGAGAATTGTCAAAACCACAGGGCGCATTGTGGCCTCTTTCATACGGGATGATGCTCGTCTTCGGCGTCTGGTCTCCTCCAAGTATGGAGAGCGGAGGAGGGACAGAACTAGCCAGATACTCCATAACACCACGAAGACAATAGTCGCAAAGGCTGTTGAGCGTAGAGAAGCAATCGTCCTCGAAGATATTCGAGGAATACGAAGTCTCTACCGTAGAGGCATCTGGCAGGGCAGAAAATACAGGCATAGGATGAACGCATGGTCTTTCAGTCAAGCTCAGAAGCAGATAGAGTACAAGGCCCGATGGACAGGCCTTCCGGTAATCCGTTTGTCTAGGCGTGAGACCAGAGGTTCCAGTGTGTCTTGTCCGAGATGCGGGGAGAGACTCCAAGGGGATAAGAGACTGGAACGCAAGCTCTGGTGTGAAAAGTGCAGAATGGTGATGGACCGGGACAGGGTAGCAGCGATAAACCTGGCTCGGCGGGGACGGGTGAGGTTCGCACGTTCCCGGCCTCCAATCAATGAGGCGCAAGGCGGAGCAGTTGAAGCTGTGAAGGGGAACCCGACGCCTACGGTAATCCCTGGAGTCGATGCCCCGAAGCTAACCTATCCACCGATAAGTTAGCAGAACCTTCCGATAGCTAATTAAGCTGGGTCGGAGCCTATTTCTACTGTTTCTCCGCCACGAGGTCTTGTAGCAGCCATTGTACTGTGAGGTTTGCGGGAGCGAGATAGTCGGCAAGCCCGCCCGGTCCCTTGTTGAAGGCGCAACCCTGATCGTCTGCCAGAAGTGCTCCAGCCTGGGAAAGGAGCTTCCGGGTTTTCCTGAAAGAAGACAGAGAACAGCCCGGCCTGGACCAGTGCCCTCCCACACTCGAACCCCAATAGAGAGCCTGCCAAAAGCGGTTGAGGACTCAGATCTTGTCGAGGATTATCCCATGATTGTGAAGGAGGGTCGTGAGAAGATAGGCTTGTCCCAGACGGATCTCGCCTTCAAAGCGAAAGAGAAGCTGACGGTGATCCAGAAGATCGAGCTAGGCAAGATACTGCCTACGATGAGGTTGACAAAGGAGCTAGAACATATTTTACGGGTGAAACTGCTCGCGCCGAGAGCAGAGCTTGAGATCTCCACCGTTCCAGTCAGGCAAGCCGGGCCGAGAGAGCTAACCCTCGGCGACATCGCGCTAGTGAAGCATAGAGAACCAGAAAACAAGTAGCAAGAGAGCCGGGAGCGGTGAGCCCCCCGGCACCGTCGATAAAGCATTATCTAGCGGATTACAAGGTCATATCGAACGCGAATTTCCGGTTTATCGGGAACCTATCAACCAAGCAGGATATTGAGAGGGTCCGGACAGGTCTCTCGTTTGGCGCGAACGCATTCCATGTCATATCAGGGTTGAAGACGCGCCAGTTCTATTACCAGCTCTTCGATCAAGGAGAATCCAGAATTCTCAGCTCCAGATGGCTGATCAGCTACCATCGCGGGCCGCTGGAACCTTTAGAGATAAGGCGGTTGAAGGAGGGAGTGGCTCCAGAAGAGATGACGGTCAGAGCAGTCCCACTGGCGGTGCCGGAAGAGGTTTTCCTACGTGACACGGACAGAAAACGAGCCAAGAAAGGAATCCTAGGCGGAACGGAAGAGAAGGTTGTGTTCGCCAAGAAGATCTTTCTGCCCTACCTCGATTTCACCTACCGGTTTCCAGCGGAAAAGGGCCTCCTGTCAAAGCAGATGGTGATGAGCGAGGGCCGGTCAACGGTCTTGGCTTTGCGGGAGGCCAACTTCGGCTTCGACCCCAAGCTGGTGGAGCTGGCTTCGATTCTTGCTGATATGGAACTGGACTCTGCATCAGTCATTAACGGAGTTGACTCTACGGTTTTGGTTAGCGAGCGGTTGGCCGAACTCAAGAATCTCCTTAGAGATTATGAGGTACAGTCAGAAGAGAGGTCGAAACAGTACGAGGCTCTCCCGAAGGGAAATCCTACGAGAGAAAACCTGAAAGAGAATATTGAGTTCTTGAGAAAGACGAAGTTGTTGCGATGGAAGATGTTCGCCGATGGGCTGCAACTCCCGACAAGACTCGATCTCGACAAGCTAGAACTCCTCGACGGGACACTGTTCTACTTGCCCTATTTTATCGCAAAACTCTCGCGTGGAGGAGAGGCACGCTATATTGTCTGGAACCGCGAAGGCAGAGAAGATGATACGATTGCGGACGAGATGACCAAGAACAAGAAGTTCCGAACCCTCATCGAAACACACGCACTTCCACAGACAGTCTGAAGTTGCCAGTAATACACCCTCACAGTGATATAGAAGACCATGCACAATGTCTGTGACTGTGACCAATGGCTTACTGCTGGAAATGCGGCGCTCAGCTATACGACAACTCTTCCTTCTGTCACAGCTGCGGTGCACCAGCCAAGCCCTCTCCAACGATGACCTCTAGTGGGCAGACAGGCTTCGAACAGCTGAGAGACGACAGAGTATTCCAGGACCATTGGGCGAAACGGATTATTGCCTACATTGTTGACGTGGCCATAGTGTCGGTTGCAGTGTATTTTCTCCTACTCGTTGTAGCCCTTCCTGCGCTCACAGGGTTCTTTTTCGGTCAGACGTTCCCTTTGGTATGGTTCTGGGGGTTCTGGCTGGGCGGAATTGCAGCTTTGATCGTTCTAGCCTACTTTGTCCTAGCTGAAACATTGTTCGAGCGGACAATTGGGAAGGAGCTCGTGGGCTTGAGAGTCGCACGACTGGACGGCAATGGGGTCGACCTCTGGTCCTCACTTGTCAGAAATGTCTCCAAGATCGCCTTCATACTTCTCCTCCTTGACGTGGCAGTAGGTCTCGGGACACATGGGGACGGCCGGCAAAAATACAGTGATCGCTACATTGGAACCACGGTCGAAACTACGAACGCCAACAGAATCATTCCGGATCGGATATAGATCTCTACCAGAGTCTTCCGCGTTCCAGGCCCGGTTGTACAGAAGAGAAAATCAGCTTATTATCCTCTCACACCTTCGCCGTAATCGGAGTGTTGTATCGTGAAGGCTAAGCCGGCAAGGCGACGAGACAAGAAGAGTCGCAGTCATGTCGAGGTCATCGAAGTTGCCCATGATTCTATGGAAAACTCAATGCTCGGCAACCCCATGGACGACAACACGCTGTGACGAAATTTACAGTTTGACAGGGGTTCTATAGGACTTCAAGCCTACCCCTCTAAGGCGGTTGCCGATCTTCGCGATCACTCCTGGCGCTTCGGTGCCGATCTTGCATAGGACTGATTGGACGAAGAGAGAGAGACTCTCCACTTTCACAATGTCGCTTTGCAATCCTGACGCCCTCACGGCACTCTCCACGAAGGCTCTGTCGGCTCCTACAGCTATTACTCTGTCAAAGGGATATTTTCTCCACGAAACAAGATTGTCCCTCGCCTGATCATCTAGTTCAACAGAGATGTTCTCGCCTTCAAGCTCGGTCACGATCATCTTCAGTGGGACAAAGTCGACCAGGGCATTCGCGTCAAGAATCTCTCTAGCCGACCTCGGCTCTCCATCGGCTAGTTGCGCCCGCATTCTGTGCAGTGGATAAAGCGCGTCTTTCGGTTTGGGGTTTTGGATTCCAATGTCGACATAGACCCCGTAACCTATTCGACCCGCCCCTGCAACGAAGCCTCTTACGATGTCCCATTTTTCAAGACTTGATCGTGAGACCGAGGCTTCACCATACTCTTTCTTGAGGAGGTTAAGAAACGCGTCCGCATCTTCACCCCTAGCCCTAACCTGGAGCCATTGGCCTTGTTGACCAAAATCCGATTCCAATTCGAGGCCGTTTGCTTTCTCGGTGAGGGCCCTAGCGATGAACTGTGAGCCTTGTTTGAGTATTTGCGGGGGAATTTTCTCGGCGAGGGTGGCGATCTGCCACTCCTCTACCACTTGCTGTTGCTCCGGAAAGAATCAGATCTTATCAGCGTGGAACGCTGCTGGCCGTTCTTGGAGTTCGGACTCTATCTTCTTCGATAGATCCTCTAGCACCTGAACTGTCCTGCTGTTGTCTTCGCTGATGAGTTGGCCGTTGCAGCTGCTGCACCGGAACGCGGACTCCATGGCTTCCTCGAAGGTCACTCTGACGGTGAGGCATCCTTTGCACATGAAGAAGCTGTGTCCCTTCTCGTACTCGAGGCGGGATCGCATCTTCTCCAGAGCCTTCTTCTTCCTGCTTCGGACGAACGCGTCAAGCTGGTCTGGCTGCAGCTTCCAGTGATAGATGAACCAGCCTGTCTTCTCATCCCTGCTCCGGATGACGGTGACGAGAGCGTGGTTGTAGAGCTTGTAGAGGACCCTGCGGGCGGCGTTTAGCTTGACATTCGCATTTACCGCGATAATATCATCAGTCGTCGTTCCAGCGTCGGATAGTGCCTGGACGACGCTGAGAGCTTCCTGTCCACCGAAGAAGCTTGCCAGTCGTGCAAGATCATCATGATTAGACCCCATACTCGCAAAAATCCCTCGTTGACACCCTATATTGTGCGCTTCTCCAATTTAACGTATTAGGCTCTAAAGCCCGGTTCTTAATCATGGCAAGGATAGTTGTGCTCCGCATCGGGCACAGGTTCTTCAGGGATTCGAGGGTTACGACTCACGTCTGTCTCACAGCTCGAGCGCTCGGCGCTGACGGGGTAATCATAGCCGATAGGGAGGATAAGACGGTTGAAGCTACTATCAGGGAAGTTGGAAAGAGGTTCGGCGGAAACTTCTCCATCGAGTCCGGCAAACCATGGAGGAAAACCATTCGAGACTGGAAGGATCAGGGTGGGAAGGTGGTGCATCTGACCGCGTATGGCCTGAAGCTGCCTCATGTAATCCACGAGATTGGCAAGGCTGACAAAGACATACTCGTGGTGGTTGGGTCAGAGAAAATGCCAGGTGAAGTCTTCAAATTCGCAGACTGGAACGTCTCGGTGACGAACCAGCCGATGAGCGAAGTCGCTGCTCTCGCAGTCTTCCTCGACTGGCACCTCCAACACGGCGCCTTCGACAAGACGTTTCCAAACGGACAAGTCCAAATCGCTCCGTCACGTGATCGGAAGAATATTCAACATCTCAGCTAGAACGAGGTGACGTGTAGGATGTTGATTGAGGAAGCGCTAGAAAAGTTTCTAGACGAGGACATTGGCCACGGAGACATCACTACTGACGCTCTTGTTGATTCCAGGACAAAGGCTACTGGACAGGTGGTCTGTAAAGAACGAGCCGTAATTGCAGGCTTGTCAGAATCCATCATCCTCCTCAAGCTCCTAGGCTGCGAGGGAAAAGTGAAAATCCGAGACGGACAAGAGGTCCCGGCAGGAACCATCATTCTAGAAGTGCATGGTTCTGCGAGTTCTCTTTTGAAAGTGGAACGTGTGCTGTTGAACCTTTTATCTCACATGTCGGGGGTGGCCACCGCAACGGCCGAACTTGTGAGCATCGTAAAGAAGAATGGGAGCTCGGCCAGAATCGCCTGCACTAGAAAGACTCTTCCAGGTCTCAGGAATTTCGAAAAGCGAGCAGTCGAACTGGGTGGCGGCGATACCCACCGTCTTAGGCTTGACGATGCTGTCCTGATCAAGGACAATCACTTGGAACTGGCCGGTTCCATAACAGAGTCTGTCAGGAAAGCGAAGGCCAGGGTGAGCTTCACCAAGAAGATAGAAGTCGAAGCGACTAGTCCAGGTCAGGCGGTGGAGGCTGGGTTGGCTGGAGCTGACATAGTTCTGCTGGACAATATGACACCACCAGAGGTGAAAAAGTCGTTGACCCTCTTGGAAGCTAAGAAGCTTCGAGGTCGTCTTTTGATAGAAGTGTCGGGTGGTATAACAAGAGAAAATCTTTCGAGCTATGTCAAGACTGGCGTGGACGTGATCTCCATCGGATCGATAACTCACTCCGCCAAAGCAATTGACATGAGTCTAGAGCTTCACTCTCACAAGAAGTAGCGTGGAACATGTCCGATTAGCAATCTTAAACCATATGGGCAAGTAGAAATAGCGTGAGATACTTCCTGTGGAACAGAGAATCAGATTCTGCACCACAAAGGATGGAGTCAGACTTGCGTACTCCATGCTCGGCCATGGGCCTCCTCTGGTTAAGGCCGCGAACTGGCTAGGACACTTACAGTTCGATCTAGACAGCCCGATTTTTCGTCATTGGACTAGGGAACTGTCAAGGTACAATGCATACGTCCGTTATGATGATAGGGGATGCGGGCTATCCGACCGTGTTGTCAAGAGTTCTACGTTCCAGGACTGGGTGCACGATCTAGAAACAGTTGTCGATTCTGCTGGTCTTGACAAGTTTGCACTACTAGGAATTTCTCAGGGAGGCGCGGTCAGCATCGCGTACGCGGCCCGGCATCCTCATAGGGTAAGCCACCTGATTCTATACGGAGCCAGCGCTCTAGGCTGGTCCAAGATCCACTCATCGCCTGCAGAACAGGAAGAGGGAAATGCGATGCTGACGCTGACAAGAGCGGGATGGGGAAAAGACAACCCCGCTTACCGTCAACTCTTCACATCTCTATTCGTCCCAGGTGGGACGGCCGAGCAAGCCAGCTGGTTTAACGAGTTGCAGCGAAAATCCACGTCGCCAGAAAACGCGGTGCGCTTCCTGATGGAGTTCGCTCAAATCGACGTCCTTGACCAGCTCGCAAAGGTATCAGCGCCAACACTCGTCATTCACACCCGAGGCGATCTAGTGAACCGGTTCGAGGATGGAAGAGATCTGGCAACATTGATCTCAAGAGCCCATTTCATTCCACTAGAGAGCAAGAATCACATTCTGTTGGAGGAAGAGCCAGCTTGGAAGGACTTTCTAGTCGAGACTCGACGTTTTCTAGGCGTGACAGAGACGGGGCCCGAGCTGTCTTCGAAAGAGAAGGAATTAGGGGTCAGAGGATGGCTCAGAGGACCCAAGAAATAGAGAGACTCGAAGAAATTCGTTCTAGGGTGTTTCTCGGTCGAACGCTAGACAATTGATTGAGAGAGCGGAAAAGATCCGGGATCGAGAACACCGGCTAAAGCAATCCCTCCGATTGAAAACTCAAGAAGAGATCTACATGTTCATCCATGATAAGGGTCTCGTCTCGGCGCTAGGAGGAAACGAGCTTCCAAGCTTCATCAGCGCCATACTGGGCAGACCCTGGAAGCCGTCTGCGAAAGGGTTCACTGGATGGAATGAGTGGTGGTCGATCAAGATATCCGGTCAATCTGTGCCTCGCATTTCTCGGGAGGTTGAGGGAAGAGAAGACATTCTTGCTACTAGAATATTCAGACGAACCAAGACCTTCGTATCAGATGAGCTCTGGCCTATCCTTGGCACCATAGTGAAACATCATCAGGACCCCATAGTAAGACGGAAGACCTTTTCGGATCTGGAACAGAAGTTGTTGGAAACTATCGAGGCCGAGGGTTCAATCCGGACGGACCGATTGAGAAAAAAGTTGAGGCTAGAAGGGAAAGAGAACAATTCCAAGTTTCACCGCTCATTGGGCAACCTGGAAAGCTACGCGCTGATAGTTGGTGTTGAAGATCCTCATCCAGAGAGGCATCTGCACGCTAACATCTGGCAGACATGGGACGCAAGGGCCGGTGAAGGAATCGATCGCGTTGGCCCCTCCTATAATGAAACGCTGGCTAAACTCCTCGAGAAAACTATCGACGCATGCGTTCTCGCTCGTGAAGATCAGATGCGAAAGTGGTTCCAGTGGAATGCCGAGATGGAGGTAGCTAAGGAAGAATCGCTGAAGAACGGAGGAATTCTGAAGGCAGGCCCTTTCATCATCACTCCTCGAATCTCGAAGAGGCGGAGCGGAGGAATCCCACCGGTTCTATCAGACGGGAGATAAAATCGATGTCTCATCCTCATCTTCAAAACACATGGCTAAGCCAGCACATAGAATCCGCAGTGCAGGTTCTGTGCAGCTGATTTACAGGAGTTCGCGAGAACTTTTGAAACAGTGGAACAAGTTACACTCACGGTAAGTTCCCGTCTGCACATACTATGCAGGACGAAGCATGAAGAAAATCGCGTTCTCTCTGTGCCTTGTAATAGCGTCCTTAATGGCTCTCAACGTCGCCCTTCTCGCGCACGCACCCCCAAATACTCCACCCGTCATCGGAACCCCTGTTATCCAACCATCTTCACCAACCTACACTGCCCCGGCAACAGTCTACGTGAACGTTACTGACCAGCACTCAAATGTGCAAAACGTGACCATCATTTACACGACTGACAACTGGAAAATGGTCAACACGACTCTTCTCGCCTCATACAATGCCACAACCACCACTGCCACCGCTCAGATACCGGCACTGGCGAGCGGAGGCCACGTCGCATTCTATGTTGTGGCCTTTAACGGCAACGGCATTAAGAGTGTCAACAATAACTCGGGAAGCTACTTCGGCTACGACGTCGCGGCACCTCCTTCACTAATCACAACAACGAATGGGTGGATCGTCACCGGCATAATCCTGGGAAGCTTGGGAGCATTCGCTGTCGCTGCACTGCATTTCCTCAGGAAACCCGCGACCCGCTCTCACTCAACAAACTGAATCCAATCGTACAAGCTCACAGTACGAACGACGGCAGACCAAACTCCACATTTTCCGCGGAAGCTCCCACCGCTACCTCCTCTCGTATCAAGATCGAGATATCAACAATTAATGACCAGGCACATTCCAATCTGAGCTATGACAGACTCGTCTGCCGGTTCATCGTCCCCCGATATCGCTGGGAGAAGCCGAATCATAGAGAGAATTGAGAGGAATGCGGGGGTCCCGAACCTAACTGATGTTCTCGTTGATCGTCTCGCCCCTACCGATCTGCAATCGTTACTCTTGGAGGTGTATGGCCGCAGGGCAAAGAAGCGCGACCCAAAGGAATTGATTAAGGATCATATCTCAAACCGGTTCGCCCGGCCTTCTACTGCAAGTCCAACTCGCCTTCTTGAATGGGATCACATCGCGTTCTCGGGACTACCGAAAGTCTTCCAGTCTGTCGAACTCTCACCGGTTTGCCCGCTAGGAACAGGCTCTGTGCTATCCCCGATCAGCCAGGATTGGACCGTTTCGACGATTCGGAATACGGAGGTTGTGGCCGATTCGACGAATGTGCTCGCGATTGAGTGCGCAGTTCGACGCCTGGAGCAGAGGAACATCTCTTCAGGTAAAGCCGCTGCTATCCACCTTGCGGCGAGTCACCGCCTCTTAAGAGGCCAGAAATTCGGGGTCGGTCCGGGTACCAGACAACACTTCAGAACCTTCACTCTGTGTAGCGCAGGCCGAGACCCAGGGAATCTCCTGTTCGAGAGCGAAACAGTCGGTCTCCACATCGGATTCTATCTATTGGCACTCATGAAGTTTCTAGGCACCAAAGCATCTCTCCGGGTTACCGTTTCTGACTTCGGGTCAAAAGCCGCACGGGCGGCAGTCCAATCGGGAGTGGTTGAGAAGCTTCAGTCCGCGCATAAGAAGGTCAGAATCGGAATCGACCAAGATCGGAAGCAAGGCAGGGGATACTATGGCGAGTTGTGTTTCAAGATCTTCGCAACCCCCTCCAACGGTCGTGAACAGGAGCTCGTTGACGGTGGCGATGTCAATTGGACCCAGAAGCTCCTCAACAATGCAAAGGAGCGTCTCATCATCAGCGGATGTGGTAGCGAGAGACTGTGTGAGCTCTTCGACCCAGCCGGGTCAGCAACGAGCACTTAGGGCCCCCATCATTACTGCCGATTGCCTTTTTCCTTTTTCAGCAACTGGTCCAATCGGTCAAAACTCTCGTCCCAGTATTGCTGGAACTCGGTAGCCCAAACAGCAACCTCCCGCAAAGGTCTGGCCTGGAGTCGGCACCAGCGTCGCTGTGCTTCCCGTCGGCGCTCGATGAGGCCCGCCCTCTCTAGAACCTTGAGGTGTTTGGAGACCGCTGGCTGGCTGATCGGTAGAGGCTCGGCCAGTTCTTGGACAGTGGCCTCGCCCTGCGCGAGCCGGGCGAGGATAGTGCGGCGAGTCGGGTCGGCTACGGCCTGGAGGGTCGCGGAGAGTGCGTCGTCGTTCAATGCGTGGTCCGCAGGAGCTCGTCGAGGCGGTCGTAGCCCTCGTTCATTCCGCTTTCCATACCGCTGGCTAGCATGCCGTCGCGATGCTCCTTGCGTTCGAACTTGACGATGGACGTGACTGTGGTTCGGCCATTGTGTTCTTGGAAGAGGGCTGTCTGAAGGGACTCACCTAGCATCCCTTCGAAGTTCCAGGTCTGCACGATGCGCTCAGGGCGCACGACCTCGCGGAATTCACCGTGGAAACCATATTTGGTCCCGTCCGTGTCGATGTGGGTGAAGTGCCATCGTCCACCGGGGCGGACGTCCATCTGTTCGATGGTCATCTTGTATTTTCGTGGCCCCATCCATTGAGCGAGGAGCTTCGGATCTGTATATGACTTGAACACGGCGTCGCGGGGCGCGTCGAAGGTGCGTTCTATTCGGATTTCCGTATCGTCTGGTGTTGTGATTAAGGCGCGTTTTGCGGTAGCCTGTGAGGATTTCATAGCTCCTATGCATAACCATATAGCTATATAACCATTTTGTTAAGCTCAGGTCTTGTATGGAAACTGAGGTCGAGACGGGGTGCTAGACTAAAAACGCGCTAGAAGCACTGATACCTTGAGGCTTTGAGAATGTGCAGGAATATCAGACCCCTCTTTAACTTCGACCCGCCAGCCACAGACGCAGAGATACGGGACGCTTCCCTACAGTTCGTCCGAAAGATCAGCGGATTTCGTCAACCGTCGAAAGCAAATGAACGCTCGTTCTTATCAGCGGTCGATGAGATCGCCCATGTCTCAACTGGCCTTCTCCGATCGCTTGAGACGAACGCGCAACCGAGGACACGGGAACAAGAGATTGCAAAGGCGAAAGTTCGCTCTGCAGCCAGGTTTACTGCTAGCGTCCGCTTAGCCGGCCCCAACATTCTCTAGAAATGTCGCGGATGGGACGAAGAAGAGGTTGCCTGTGACCGCCCGGCTGAAATCCAGCAGTCGATCATAGTTGCCTGGCGGCTTGCCGACGAACATGTTCTGAAGCATCTCTTCGATCGTCTTTGGTGAGCGGCAATAGCCGATGAAGTACGTCCCGAACTCTTTCTGACCGGCCTGACCGAAGGGCATGTTGTCCCGGAGAATCCTGACTTCCTTCCCATTCTCCACTATCCTGGTCAGCGCGTTATGCGCGTACGAGGGCTTGACCTTATCGTCCAGCTCCACATCATTCAGCTTCGTGCGACCGACAATCTTTTCCTGTTTTTCAGTTGGTAAGGCATTCCAGGCGGCCAGATCATGGAGATACTTCTGAATGATCACGTAGCTTCCGGCGGCGAAATTTCGGTCCTCGTCTGTTATCAGCGTGGCGTCGATTGCATCATTTCCCTTAGGATTCTCTGTCCCGTCGACAAAACCGATCAGGTCGCGGCTGTCGAAGAAGCGGAACCCGTGAACCTCGTCAACCGGAGAGATTGCAGTTCCAAGCCGAGTAGTGATCTGTGTCGCTAGTTCGAAACACAAGTCCATGCGTTGCGCCCGGATGTGGAAGAGTATGTCGCCCGGTGTTGAGACGGCATGGCGCTCTCCCGCCCGGATAGCGCGAAACTTGTGTAACTCCCTTGGCCGTGGCTTCCCAAATAGCCGGTCCCAGGCATCGGACCCAAACCCCACGACACATGAGAGAGTTCCCTCCTGTTCGCGAAATCCTACGGAGCGGAGGAGCGCGGCTAGATCAGCACAGAACTGTCGGATGACGGTTCGGTGGCCAGGACCCGAATTAACAGTAACAACAAGGAAGATCGCTGCACGGGTCAGCGGTGTAGCTACGGACTGTGGAATAGGAGACAGGCCATCTGACGCTTTAGGCGTCATAGGACGGAGGTTCGCCTAGAGCACTGAAAAACGTTTACTGTCTTTCTCTAATGTCGTTTTACTTGCGAGGCTAAACGGGGGTCGTCAGTTCGAGCTTCTTCTCTTCTTTCAGAAGGCTCAGCAGTGCATTGTTGACTTCGTCGGCATGTGTCCAAGAAACGCAGTGCGGCCCGCCCCTGACCACGACTAGACGTGCTCCCGGGACCAGTTTCGCTGTCCGCTGTCCAGAGGCCGAGAAGGGAACGATCCTGTCTGCATCACCGTGAATGACTAGGGTGGGCACTTGCACGCGAGCTAGATCCTTCCGGAAGTCCTCAAGCCAAGTTGGAACACATGCTAGACTGGCGGTTGCTGAGGCACCAGCGGCGATATTCCAGCTGGACTGTATGACTTGTTCGCTGACCCTCTTGCCTAAGAATTGGTCGGCGTTGTAGAAGTTCTTGAAAAACTCGGTGAAGAATGCGTAACGGTCTGTCTTGATAGCTGTCTGAATCCCATCGAACGCGCTTCCGTCGACGCCTTCCGGGTTGTCCGCTGCCTTCAAAAGATATGGTGGGACTGACGAGATGAATACCGCTTTGCTGACGTCCTTAGATCCGTATTGTCCTATGAAGCGTGCAACTTCACCACCGCCCATCGAGAAACCAACCAGCGCGAAATCACGCAGGTCGAGGTGGCTCACGAGTTTGTGTAGGTCTCTGGCGAACGTGTCATAGTTGTACCCCGTCGTGGGCTTGCTCGATTTGCCGAAACCCCTACGGTCGTAGGTGATTACACGGTAGCCAGCGTCAAGCAGGACTGGTACCTGTTTCTCCCAGGAAGCACCGCTCAATGGGTAACCATGGATCAGTACGACTGGCTTACCTGCACCATGATCCTCGTAATAGAGATCAATACTCCCAGAGTTTTCCTGACCGACATTAACAATTGGCATTAAGACTCACCTCTCAACTGTATTCGCACTTATCACTATCGGTCTCCTTCGAGCAAATTCCTTTATGCAGATATGGCCCTGCTTGTCTATTCTAGGAAATGATTCCGAAATATTTCTTTCTAACGAAAGGTGTTGGAAAACACAAGGAGAACTTGGCTTTCTTCGAGTTAGCTCTCCGGGATGCGGGGATTCAACACTGTAACCTCGTACCCGTGTCTAGCATAATTCCGCCAGGCTGCAAGCTCATACCAAAAGAGAAAGGCATCCCAATGTTGCATCCTGGCGAGATCACGTTTGTCGTCCTCGCGAGAAATTGTACGGATGAACCGCATAGGCTGATCGCATCAACCATTGGGATCGCAATTCCTTCCGAGGAAAATCAGTACGGATATCTCTCCGAGCACCATTCCTTCGGACAATCAGATGAGATTGCGGGAGACTACTCGGAAGATCTCGCGGCGAGCATGTTGGCGACTACTATGGGGGTTGCTTTTGACCCGGCGACCGCCTGGGACGAGAGAAAGCAGCTTTTCATGTCCAGCGGCTTGATCATCAAGACGACTCAGGTTACCCAGTCTGCGACTGGAGACAAGAACGGGCTCTGGACCTCAGTAGTCGCAGCAGCAGTATTTCTGCCAGCGACCTCGGCGTCCGTGCAGGAACTTCTACCTCCGTCAAACCAACCTGCGGTATGACAACCTAGAGGTACCGAAACAATCTAATTCCTCCGAGGAACGACCAAACTATAGATATCTGGTTCTATCTCTCCTCACGTTGATGATTCTTCATGGCTAAGGCGCCGAACGAGGTAATCACAGAACTCCATCATGAGATTTTCCAGCAGATAGACTCTAGTAGTGACAGGTTTGTTGAACAGCTCCGCACGCTTTGTAGACAGCCGAGTGTTTCAGCTCAGAACCTCGGACTCAACGAGACAGCCGAGCTGGTCGGCATGTTTCTACGAGAGACTGGTTTTACGGTGGAGGCATTCTCTCCAAACAGGGGTCCTCCCGTAGTATTCGCTGAACTCGCATCCAAGATTGGGAGAAAGACGCTGGTCTTCTACAATCATTATGATGTGCAGCCGGTTGAGCCTGTCGAGTTGTGGAAGAATGCTCCGTTCTCGGCAACAGTGGAGGAGGGCAGAGTCTATGCGAGAGGAGCGAGCGATAACAAGGGAAACATCGTTTCTCGATTAATGGCGATTAACGCGTTCCTGAAAGTGACTGGAGACGTTCCCTGCAATATTAAATGGGTGATCGAAGGTGAAGAAGAGATCGGTAGCCCCCATTTCTCCGAGTTCATTACGCGCTACAAGGGGAGGCTGACCGGGGACTCGGCGGTCTGGGAGTTCGGCGGCCTCGACTACGAGGATCGCCCCCTAGTAACTCTGGGTTTGAAGGGAATGCTCTATGTTGAGTTTAGAGTTCAAACAGCGCTGAAGGATTCTCATTCAGCCCGGGCGGCGGTCGTCGAGAATCCCGCTTGGCGTCTTGTCAGAATGCTGGACACGATCACCGACGAGGACGGCCGAATCCTGGTCGAAGGCTGGTATGAAGACGTCAAACCGTTCACTCAAGAAGAGCTCGAGGTGATACGGGCGATGCCGTTGGAAGAACATAGTATTCGAGACGAGCTCGGAGTCAAGAATTTCCTTTTTGGGTTAACAGGGTTCGAGTTCAAGAAAGCGTTCTATGGCAATCCTACAGCAAACATCGCTGGAATATGGTCAGGATACACTGGCCATGGACACAAGACAGTTCTTCCATCGGTTGCACAGGCGAAGATGGACTTTCGCCTCGTGCCCAACCAGGACCCGGTAAAGCTGGCGGGGAAACTGAGGCAACACTTGGTCCGTCACGGGTTTGGTGATGTGGAAGTGAATCTTCAGGCGGAGAATCCTGCTGCGCGGACGCCTATCGACGCGCCGATCGCGAAGATTGCAGCGCGTGCTGGTAGAGAAGTTTTTCGCAAAGAGCCTGTGACCCTTGTGACCTCCGCGGCTTCGGGTCCAATGCACTATTTCACGAACACACTAGGGCTTCCAACTATTGCTATTGGTTGTAATCATGCCAAGAGCAATACTCATGCTCCTAACGAGAACCAGAGGATCGACGTGTTCGTCCAAGGAAGCAAATGGATAGCACGGGTCATCGAGGAGTTCGCCAAACCGTCGACATGATCGTTCGCTACTCAACTGAGTCCGATCTGCCGAAGATAGAAAGCCACTATGGCCGATTAGACAACTCAGGAGACCCCTTCTGCGACGTAACCAGCATTCAGGAGATTCGATTGACTGGCTTATCATAGCCGAGGTTGCTGGAGAATACGCCGGCTTCCTCTATTGGCACCTGGGGGAGAAGCCGTTCTTCGCTCCTGGCATTGGAAAGTTTGCCCACATCAGAGAAGTCCAAGTCTTAGAAAAGTTCCAAGGACGGGGAATAGGGAGGAAGCTGATAGTATATGCTTTAGAGAAGCTGAAAGCCTTGTGGACCCAGGACATCTTTCTTGCAACATCTGAGACCAATGATGCAGCAAGGCATCTCTACGAAAGCCTTGGGTTCACGCAGTTCCGGAAGCAGATACATTACACTCTTAGAATCTATGATTACCGAAAGGATGGCGCGTAACCGCAAACCTTCACCGATCATCTGATATGATCCTGCCGAATCATCCTCAGTCGCCCCAGTTAGGCGGGAATTGTTCCCGACCCATTTTCAGGAACCAGGAGTGCAATGTTGTCATTCAGTCTGCGTGAAAGTGCCCTAGTCCACGAGGTTACAATGCGGGATCGAATTGACCCGCGAAACATTGTCTACGGCTTAGTGGATGGACTCACCCGAGGCTTGCTAGGGCTAGGGGTGGAGAGTCTTCCCGTTTGTAAGACCCAATAGTCGTGTAGTTCCCTGCACAGGCCACTCTTTGCGAAGCTTAGCACTACGCAGCCGGCGAGGGTTATGTCTTCCACTTTTTCTTTCATCGTGGTCCAGTATTCAACAGCGGCTCGGTGGCCTTCAACAACTGGTTTTCCAAAGCGAACCTCGTACACCTGTCCAACGTCCAACGCTCCCAGTGTATAGTCCAGGATGCTCTTCTTGCCATGGGTCACGGGCCGGAAGGGATGCGAGTGGTAGGTCGCGTCCTCGGTGAAGAGCGAGGTAATGGCTTTTGCGTCTTTCTTCAGCCATGCTTTCGCGTAGTTGCGGACCCACCTGCTAACAGCCAGCCTAGTATTAGTCATCTTCAGGCATCCCTAAGCTAAGCATTCGGAAATATCATTATCTATGTAGTCACCGGGAACGATTCTGTTCGGACCTGCGGTCTTTCATCCTGAAACCAGTGTACGATGTGTCCTTGGCGAACTGTCGTCAGTTTATTATTTGATACTCCCACCGCCTAATGTTCTGGCCTTTGATCAGTCTCACACTTCTCAAGCCTAACGGAGACATGGGAGCGGAGACCTTGAAGGGGTTTCCCGGGGAGGTGAGGCAGGGCGAGCTGCTCTGGGTTGATGCTGAAAGCCCGACAGAGCAGGAGCTGGCCGATCTGAAGCAACGGTTTGGACTCGACGATTACGCGGTAGAAGACGTGGTCCATAAGAATCAGAGGCCGAAACTTGAGGACTATGGTAAGAGCGTCTTCGCGGTCATCCACGTCCCTGTTGTGAAGAGTAGGAAGAGCGAGATAGTCGAACTCTTCGTGTTCTTTCAGAGGAATTGGATCATAACTATCCACTCCGTCGATTCCGAGCTCATCCACGCCGTGGACTCGCGGATAAGGACAAGAGGTCTTTCTCCCCTCACGACCACTCCCTCGCCTGACCTTCTGTTCTATGTCTTCCTAGATTTTGCGGTTGACGCGTACTATCCCATCCTTGACGAGGTGGAGAATCGGCTTGAGGAACTCGACAAACAAGCGGCTACGACCTTCAAGACACGGGTAAAGAGAATGGAGAACATCATCATTATCATAACCACGATTGAAGCTGTGCGAAAGCGGCTGATGAAGCTCAGGCACTCTCTCACACCCACGAGGGATATGCTTGGAATGGTGATGCGTGGAGCGGTGCCATTCGTCGCTGATACAAGTCTCAGGAGCTTTAGAGACGTTTATGATCACTCATTTCAACTGTTGGAAACGATCGATAACGATAGAGACCGGACGAGCGATGTTCGTGACCTCTACATCAGCCTCCACTCAGCCTCCACAGACAACACGATCAAAGTGCTCACACTTGTCGCAACAATATTTCTTCCACTCACTCTTCTTGCAGGAATCTACGGGATGAACTTCAGCCCAGGCTTCTTCCAGCCGGGGTCCAGCGAGCCACTCGGGTTCTACATCCTCATCCTAGCAATGTTCGTCACATCGCTGGGATTTGTCTCCTACTTCAAGAGAAGCGGCTGGATCTAGGCCGACGTGGTAGACTCTAGCAATGTTATAGATAGAACACATTTTTTCGATGGGCGGATCCACGATGGTTGTGATCTTACTCAGTTCGCTGATCGTCAGCTTCTCCGAGTAAGGACCATTCCATTTGCTCTTTGTTGTCCATTGGTGTTTGTGTACACAAAAGTATACAACTAATTTTACTCCAAATTGAATCGTGGAACGAACATGATCCCCTGTTGGATCCATGACTTCTCTGACTGAGTTATGTTGTAAACAACGAGTGTTTCACTTCAAGTCACATGAAAAATTGGGACTATATCGAAACCCGAGAATATTCTCTGGCGGAACATTCCTTATCTTTCATTCTACTCATTTGATCGCTAACAGAGATTGGAAACATGGCGTTAGAAAGACGAGTAGAACAGAAGAATCCTATAGATGAAGCACGGCTGCCGGGTCAGCTTTCTCTGCTGACAGCACCCATCGATACCCCATTGCCGATTCAGGGCCCAACAGGCGCTATTCCAAGAATTGGAGAAATCCCACCCTCCTCGCCGTCTAGCGGAAATGGAATGAAACCTCGGAGAGTCCGCCGGCTCAAAGACAAACTTGTCTGCCTAGAGTGCGGTCTTGGCTTTCATCCTGAAGGTGGGAGTCATGTGATTTGCAATGCTTGTGGTCTTAAGGCTTGGGGAACGAAGCGAGCTGAAGAATACAAGACCCTAGTAAGCATGATCACCGGACCATAGCTCTAGTTCAAGCAATCCCAAACGAACGTTCCCCACAGGGCTACTGAGAGGTGGGCTCCTAGAGTCTTCAGTGTCTAGCTCGGTGGGCCCGCTTGGTGCCACTATGGGTAACTGCGTGGTGTTTTATCTTCCGCTTGATCTTTGGGACGGGATCCACCCCGTGGGTCCACGCCGCCTTGACCAGCTCTTTGAGGGCTGAATTTTTCGTTTCTTCTAATGTTCTGATCTTGACGTGTCGTGCGCGCTTGCCGCTACCTTGGAGTAGGTGGTGCTGGTCGTCGAGTTGCGCCCCGAACAAGAATCCGAGCGTGACATAGTTGTCCATCGGCGAAATGTAGCAGACACGTCCGAGTGGAGAATCGTCAAGTGAATAGTTGATAGCGTCATAGTAGAGGAACTCGTGAGCTCCAGGCATAGTTTTTCTGGCCATCTTGCGCAACTCTAGGGTTATTTTCCGAATCCCGTCAGGATAGTTCGAAAGAAATTCTTTCACAACGTCGACCATAGAAAGTCAACTCCCGCCTTCTGAGAACAACCAATGAATGGAGACTTTCTCTATTCTAGGTTTGCCTCTGTTCTGGAGCGTCTTTTTCCAGTCGGCCTTGTCCGCTGAAGCATTAAGACCGAAAAGGCACATATGAAGAAGCAAATTCCTAATCCTGTGAACACGTAGACCCACGCATCCCACAGTCCCCTCGCTCCGATGATTGGGAAATAGTAGACACCGTTGGTTCCGTAGAATTGGGCGATTCCATAGAGTTCGTCTGCCGTGACAGAGAGTGCCCCAAACCCGTAACAGGCGATTCCAAACAGTATCAGCCATTTCACATCAGCCATCATCATTTCTTAGCAACTATCAGGAAGATTTCATCCGGGCTCTAATCAAGATAACGAACGCTTCCGTGGGCGAAACGTTTAGAAATCAACAGGGCCTCATATGGGTCGAAATCTAAAGATTCAGATTCCCTTCCAGCAGGCTTTCTTGTTCTTGTCATACCAAGAGTTCACGTACTCGCCGCCGGTTATCCGGTTGCAGACGAATTTCGCGTCGCAATAGTCGCACAGCTCAAGGTTTCCTATGACCCATCCGGTCCCCGGATTCATGTCGGTTTTCAACTCCACCATCTCCTCTGACAGTCCCTGCGTCAGAGTATCTAAGGGACTGTTGGTGCACTGGTTGCAGCCTTTGCTGCATGGATATGGTTCAACCGTATAGAATGGACCGTTAGACCCGTTCGCGGTATTGTGATAATCGCAGAAGACAGCGCATGATGCCTCAGCGGGCGAGAGGGATACTGTGACTCCAGGTGGCAGGAATATGTTGTACGCCCCTTTGGACCCCAAATTGGGAATAGTGCCTGATGCGATCCAGCTAGCGATGGTCTGTCTGATTTGTCCATCAGTTATTTTCGTCGCCGGAGCTGTCTTGATTGTGATGAGGGGGTTGAGCTTCCCGATTCCAACATTGTATTGCGATAGCCCTACGGAGTATGTCTTGTCCGACTCTATATCTGCGACAGCTCTCTCAATACTTTTTACCCAAGCCGCTTTGGCCGGACTTGAAAAATAGGGACCCCAGTATATGTTCTGCCAGGTGTAACCGTTCTTCCATAGCGGACCGCCACCATATTTCACGCTCGCGGATCTGGCGCGGAGCTGGTTGCGATGGTGGCAGGGGTTGGCGTAGTGCCAGATTCCCGATTCGTGTCCGGCATTCGCCCTTACTCCGATATGTTCGAACCCGGAAATCGAGTGACCACATAGGTTGCAGGTTTCAATATTGCTGCACGACTCGCATCTCTCCTTCAGACTCGTGTTTGAAAATCCGCTGAAGAGATCAAGATCCTTTCCTTGGACTCTTGACATGTTACGTTCCACACCTTCTTCGCCAATCTCAGTCTAAATTGTGATGTTCCCCAATGTCCAGTTCAAGGGTATAGCGTAAACTGCTTGTATCAGCCTTTCCAGATGCCTAAGGCGAGGCCCACTAGAAAGGCCGCGGAAGTAATTGGCAGTATGTTCGCAGCTGCCGAAGCCTGACTGGCTACTTGTGCTGGCGAAAAGACCCTGTAGATAGTGGCCTTCGAGGACTCGCTCAGCTGGAGGTTGATGTAACCTGTTGCGACGAGGAGACCGACAAGAGAAACGATAGCAAGTCCGAGCTTCACCGTCTTCTTGAGCACGAGCCCCGTAAGGAAGCCTATCGCGAGCACGACGAGCGCGGGGACGATCGTTCCCGACCCGATATCGAATACAGACACTAGGGGACCTGACCTTTACAATTAGCGGATGGGGCCTCTTAACTAAGCTAGCTGAAGCATACGTTCGATAGCCAGGCGCGCCCTTCGAGCCGTTTCATCTGGAACTCTGACCTCGTGGACCATGTTTCTCAGCGAGTTAGCGACCTTCTCCAGGGTTATAGTCTTCATGTATTGGCAAACAGCATCCTCCTTGACCGGTA
>Ga0209161_10000818_pt1 | contig 25480 bp, 24 predicted proteins | sample GraSoiAngelo_155_FD_186169 | JGI IMG/M metagenome (GOLD analysis project Ga0209161, IMG submission 186169) | Grasslands soil microbial communities from the Angelo Coastal Reserve, California, USA - 14_1009_13_30cm (SPAdes) (version 2) | ecosystem: Environmental > Terrestrial > Soil > Grasslands... | reverse complement strand
GCGGGCCCGGTGGGATTCGAACCCACGATTTTGGGCTCTCTTCGCGCTGAAACCGCTCCGAAGGCCCACGTCTTGGTCCTGGCTCGACTACGGGCCCTGATGCCAAGTTGAGGTGAAGCACTAGCTTATCACAGTTAGTAACCTGTTCAAATTTGGATCGTTAGACGACCATAGCCGCCCCCAGTCTGTCCACTATGGGAGGTCATGATTTGCCCTGCTCCTCTTGAGTATTGACGTCTTCGTCTTGGCCTTTCCAAGCCGCAGGACTATGAGACGAACTACTGGGTAGGTGGTTGGGTTTTGCCGGGTAAGCATTTTGATGCTTGTTGGCAGAGGTTCAGCGATGGTGCATGCTTGCTGGAGCACAAATCACTTAAGAGTCGCAGGGCTTCGCGCGTCGCGGGGTCTTATCATGAAGTGTAGTGAAGCAAGGACACTTCTATCTCAATTATATGACAGGGAAGAGCCCATTATTCCTGTTCCATCAGCCGATTTGGAATACTTGTCCGTCAACAACTATGTTCTGAAGACGACTAAGGAGGATTACGAAAAGGGGGTTAGCGATGTGGCTAGAATTTCCCAGTTACTAACGCAAGTAGACACTGAGAAATCCGCAGAGGAGCAAGCCAAAGCGGCCTTGCAGGCTGATAAACGAAAAGAGCATTCGTTCCTATTCCACTTTGAAGGAAGGGAGGGTAAGGATGAGCTAAGCGAGAGGATTCAGAAAGAAACGGTTGCGATTTTCGGAGAGGAATCCGAGCTAAATCAGTTAGAGGCAAATGTGAGTAGACTCATCCAGCAGAAGTCCACGATTGATCGAATGGTCGCGTGTGATGGAGAATACTTGTCTATTACGGGTCTTGGAACCCTCGTGTTTAGCGATCTCAGTGTCAGGAACTACAGGGTAGCCGACCAAGAGTTCCCTGATTTCATCACAGAAATCAAGGCAACCTATGCAGAGTTGCGATCTATAGGCGACAAAGCTGCTTCCTACGTGGGTTGGATCAGACCTCAAGTCCCTGAGATAGAGGATCTAGGAAGCTCAGAAAATGGAGGTGGTGATAGTGACATTTTAGCCCGGTCATTGCTATGGAGTACAGGTATAGGGTTGGCCAAACTCCCCGGCGATACTGTCCAGATAGGTGACAGGTTCATTGAGTCTCTAAACGCTGTTCCGAGCGACTCGATGCTTCCCAACAGGCTCATGGCCGCCGAGATCATGACTGCAGCGAACAGTCAGGACGTCGGGAGCCTAGAATCCATCCTAAAGAATCTAGACCGACAGCTAAGGAAGCAGGGTGTTCCGAATGAACAGTCCGCTGGGGCTGCTGCCACAATCATGGCAGGTCGGAGATTCGATGGAAGCTATCCGGTCGACCAATTTGTTCAGTTTAAGCATCTGACCAAATCAAGTGAAGCTGCTTCGATACTGGCTATCATGAATGTTCCGTATGACGGGCTGAGTTCCAGATTCCAGGAATTCAGATCTTTGTTCAGTTCGTGGGGATACATGACATCGGAGGATACGGAGATTGCTTCGGCGTTTCTAGGAATCGGAGAACTAAGTGCAGCCGAGGTTGAAGCGAAACTGAAGTATATTATCGAGCAGCTGCAGAACTACCTGGAGTACCCCGTAGTGGCAGCCGCAATTCTCGCTTCCATACCTGTATTCGAGTCGCATGAAGTCCTCGACTTGATGGAGAAAGCAGTTACCTTGCTCACTGGCTACTCTACAGGACTAGAGCGATCGCAATTGGTTACCTTGGCGGTAAGGATGATCCATGGAGTTCGAAATGAGATAGTGAGGCAGATCGACCCTACGGCTAAGATTACGGGAACTCCAGTGCAGTTCACATATGGATCACATCCAGGGCTCTTCGTTCGGTATTACCCGGTAATCATAGCTCACTCATCGTATCATGCCACATTCAGTGGTATGGGGGGATTCCATCCAGCTCATAGCCACGGCGTCGGAGGATTTGCAGGTTGAACTACAGAATATTCAGACCAGCTCTCTCGGTATTTGTGGTAACACTTGCGATTGCAGCGATTGGGAATTCGGTTGCGGCATACGCTCCACGAAGTGGCGATTTCTTCAACTATTCTGAAACAACCACTGTTAACGACGGCGGAGGCTCGTACGCTGGGTACACGGATCAAACCCAGACAACTGGGATGGAAAAGATGAACTCTGTCAGCGGAAACAATGTGTCAGCCTCCTATAGCTATTCATTCCAATACAGCAACAACCAGGGTTTGTCTAACTCGAGTTCGTCTTCTGGCAGTTACACCTGGTCGTCGAGCGTCTTCACGTATGTAAAAGGAACGGACCATCAGGTAGGCTACTCAAACCCAATTTACGTTTGGTTTGCCATGAACCCTTCGCTTCCTGCCGGGGGCACCTTCTATGCTCTCAATACTCAATTCACGGTGCTTTCGAAGAACTACAGTCTCCAATTACCCACACAAGGTAACCAATACTTTCAAACCATTCAGACCAAGGGGACGGGCCAATACCCGCGGAATGACGCGTACGGTCAATTTACAGCATCCTACACTTGGTACGAATACTTTGACCCATCCACTGGATACATCGTAGGCTACAACGACGTAGAACAGAATAATGGCCAGTATCTAGGGCAGGCTGGAACCTTCACCTATACGGATACCCTCTATGTCACATCAACCAGCTACAGTCTGGCGCCTGCGAGTCCTCCTCCCACGGACATCGCGGCAGTTCTCTTGGGATTAGCGCCGTATTTTGTCGCAGCACTGGTAGCCATCATATTCATCGTGGTAATCGCAGTCTATGCCTCATCTCGAAGAAGACGCATGGATACCATTCCCGAGCACTCACCCACCCCTCTTCATGCCCCACCTTCAACGCCTTTGGAATCTAGGATAGACCTAGGCTCAAAGCCGCCCGAACAGGTTGTGATCAGGGATGTTGCTAAGGTAAACTGCAAGTACTGTGGAACCCTGATCCCAACCACAGCTGAGAGGTGCCCATACTGTGGCGGTCCCAGGCGGTAGCATTCAGGCATCGGAAAGAGGCCCTGATATTGGCCATCGTCAGACCAGCAATCTCGACCTTAGAGGGATGCCCATCAGTCTCAATGTATACGACGGAGCTGCGACGATAACTAACCGGTACTTCAAGCGTTTTCGGATGCCGGAATTCGAGAGGTTATACCTGCCTGATAGTGTCAAGCCCTTTTCAGATGCGGTTCCCTTGGGAACCAAGGAGTTCTTGATTGATGACAACAGGAGTGCTGTTAGTAGACAGCCCTACATGGCAATCGATGGTACGGATCTCTACTTCTCTGTCAAGGGGATAGGGTCGACAACCAGTCCGTTCAGCCGCCAGCTCTTCAAGAAGGAGGAGGTTTGCGGGCTTCTCAAGAGCGGTGCTACGAAGGAAAGGATCATGAATGCCAAGGAGAAAGAGATGAGGTTTCCGAGGTATCTTACCGGGGAGTTGTGGTCTAGGGGATGCCCCTATGGGTCTCAAGGGCTCGAATTCGCGTCCATTGCCATGAAAGCAGCTGAGATGTCAGATGCTAGCAGCACATCGATCAACGGGTTCAGGATTGCTCCCCTGGTGAAGATTGTAAAGCTGCCGAAAGTCCTCCAAAGCGCGGTCACTCAAGTGTATTGGTACAGGAGGTTCAAGCAGGAGATGGTTCAGGAGACGAGGCTAATCCCGTCCAATATCAGGATCTACTTCCATTCAGACTGGACGATCGGGGATGATACGGGGGAGCTCTTTGACTTCTTCCGTATTGACGACAATGAGAAGGCGATGGGTTTCCTGGAGAACTTCGTTAAGAGCGGAATTGCGATCCTCACCTTGTTCGTTAGGTCCCTAAGGGACAATGGCAATGGAACATACAGCGGGTTGGATTTTTACGATGTCTGGCTGGATAAGGATGCGGTATTAGCTCCAGACGGGACCATCTTCTGGGCTGACCTGGAAGGGCTGCAGATGATAGCGATTGGGGGAAGGGACAGGGCCGACCTCGAATTCAATATCGAGGAGAAGATGGAGCATCAGATATACAGGTCGCTGTACGAGTTCATGTACGCGTATGAGCAAATAGAAAGGGAGCGGGTCAGGAGGTTCGGTCATATCACTGATCGCAAGACTCAGTTCGAGTACCTGGTGAAGGATGCCTTGAAAGATGATGAAGTTGTAGGCCTTCATCGAAGCCAAGATAGCCTTGAACTGGTCATAGGCAACATACTTGGAGAGGAGAGGCTGACCAAGAGATTCACGATCCTGGATTGGTAGCCTACGACATCACCACCCATACACCGTCAAGATGCGTACACAAACGGAAAGTTAGGTCGCGCGGGTAGAGAATCATGAAAAACAGCAATGGTCTTCAGGTATCTGAGGTAAAATCTGCAGATGAGGAACTTCGTGATTTGCCGAAGGGCATGTCCTTCTTTGAACCAATCATACGCCACGAAGCTAAAGAGGCTCTTGAGGCCGGCGGTGAAGTTTACGTCTCCCGGAATTCTGATGGACACAAGAGTGGTTTATTCATCTATGATGGCTATGAGGCGACGGGAACCATCTTTACGAGATCAAGGGAAGTATTCGACCACTTCTATTTGCTAAAGCCTTCCAGCTACATTTTCTCGGAGTATGAGGTAGCGGAACATCCGAAGGAGGTGTGGAACATCTGGCAACTCGACGTCGATAAGGTTGCCTTGGAGCACAAGTTCAAGCACGATGTCAACATGGAGTATAATGTCGGAGATATCGAACGCTTTATGGCCTCTTCACAACCCGAGACAAATAGGGGATGGATCAAGGTCGCCCTCAGAAATGGGGACAAATGCTTCGTTGTCAGAATAGCAAACAGAATCGTCGGTATCGCATGGATGACAATTGCAGGCGGAGTAGCAAGGTCCCACGGTCTCTACGTTGAACCGCAATTCAGAAGAATGGGCATAATGAGAGACAATTTGCAGGCTAGGCTCATCTATCTCAAATCCCGGCACGTCCATACCCTGATCAATGAGATTTCTGAATCTAACATAGCATCAACCCGCCATGCTGCAAATGCAGGAGAAAAGATTGTTGGCAAAATCTTCCTCTATACCAGCCCGGATAGTAATGTCCCTTCAAAATAAGTGAAGACAGAAAAAGTATCGCCCTGAAAAAAGTGAAAAAGTGCTTGCTGCGTAATGGTAAGCCCGGTTCGCCTAAGAAAGCCTGAATTCAACCGGGAGCGCGTCGAATGCGATACCTCCGGTGAAACCCTCAATGATCTCTCCAGTTTGCCTCAGTGAGAGTGGAGGATAGTTCTCTTCGGGGCAAAGTCGCGCAGGTTCTCAAGCTCTCGTCTTTGGGTAACATTGGCAACTGCAGAAGTAGCTCGTGATCCGGTTTGGCGGCAACCTGCTTCAGCTCTTTCTCCGAAGGCCCACGTCTTGGTCCTTGCTCGACTACGGGGCCCTAGGGGCCCGCTCCTACTGAATGATACTATTATTCTCTTGGGAAGGGCTTCTCAAGGGCAATCATGTAAAGTTCCCCTGAGTAAAGCTTTCTTTAGAAAAAGACCTAATTTTGAGGTCGGATCATTCACTAGGCGAGTAGAACCTTGTCGGATGAAGAGACCTACTCTGTTATTTTCGCCTCGCTAAAGCATCCTCTGCGCAGAAAAATCCTGAGAATCTTAGCTTCGGGCCCAAAGAGTTTCACCGATATTCTCCAGGAGATCGACATCGAGAGCGCCCACCTGAGCTATCATCTCGAAGGGCTAGGCGGTCTTCTCAAGAAGACGGACGAGAGCAAATATGTCCTCTCCGACCTGGGACGAGCGGGGCTCTCGTTGATGACGCGAATAGAGGAGCCCGTGAAACTAGTGAGTCCGGCTTTCCTCAAGACACCGCAGCGTCTTAAGGTCGCTCGGCTCTCATTGGTGGCACTGGTGGTCTTGGGAGTTATCCTCCTGGGAAACGGCGTCTTCGCCCTATCATCTACCAATGTTCAGAAGACGACAGTCCAGACAAACTGCGATAGTGACTATATGGTGTTCCAACCAGGTAGAATCTACGAATGTGACGGCTACATCTACTCAGGAGACGGGATCTACGGAATCGAAGCCAATTTTGGCGTGCGCGACGCATACTCACGATTTCCATTGATTGTCAGACTACTCACACCACTACTAGGGGGCAACTATACCAACGCTGACTATTGGAATCAATCCTGGTACGAATGGTACCGTGCCGACCAGTCTCTCGTGCCAGGGATTCACGAAGAGTTCTCCCTGACCCTTCTTGCTCAAGGCGGATCCTACAAGATCATTTCCCAGTCGAGTTTTGACCATGTGCACCCTTCCCCTGGTCAGGTTATTGGACAGTTCAGGCCTGAAGGTAGTCTATTGCTTTTTCAGGTAGCACCTGACGCGGGGACTGCGAACGTCACACTGTCCGGCTTTCGGGCCTACAAAGTAGAATGGTTCTACTTTCCACAGCCGGACGATGCTATCAAGAACTCGTACTTTCTCCTGGGTTCAGGGCTCGCAATTCCGAGTGTTGGGTTCCTCATGGGATCACGGTACCTAGAACGACCTAGAAAGGCTGGAGTAAGGAAGCCTTCTCTCCTAGTACTGTAGGTCCAGAGGATCTTGCGTGGCTCGACTACGGGTCCTGCGAACGAAATGGAATGAAACAACTAGTTAACTGTTCGGCAGGAGGAAAGCTGTAATCTTGTTGACTGATTCCGATATTCGAGTTTCCCAAAGTGCTTTAGCCATTCAAATGCGATCGATCGAAGGTAGTTCTTGCAGACAACTTTTCTATTAGAGGTGGGAATTGCTGTGGCCGCAGCGCTTCTCGTCAGTCTCCTCTTCTATCGACTTGGCCTTCCCATGATCGTCGGCCAGCTGGTCGCTGGAATGCTCGTTGGTCCTTTCGGTCTTGGACTGATCCGCGACACGACAGCCATCGACTTTCTAGCGACCCTCGGAATAATACTCCTCTTGTTTGTGGTCGGGCTTGAACTCGACCCGCGCAAATTCGGCAAGGTTGGATCTAGGGTCCTCATTCTGAGTACCGTGGAATTTCTTACTGCTTTCGCAGTCAGCATACTGTCCGCTCTGTTCGCAGGATGGGATCTAGGGACGGCGCTGTTTCTCGGGTCCGTACTTGGTCTCAGCAGCACAGCCATAGTTGCGAAATTGATCCTCGACCGCTTTCCCGGTCATGATGAAAATTTTACGTCGCTAATGATGGTAATGGTTGTGGAGGATGTGATTGCAGTCTTCCTACTCTTTCTTACACCTGAGCTAGCCGGGGGACGCCAAGTTCAGGCGTTAGGCCTATTATTCATCGCGTCCAAGGGGTTTTTCTTATTCCTCGCAAGCTTCGGGTTCGGGAGGTATCTTGGCCCACGGCTAATCAACAAGGTGAGCCAGTACGAGCTGGAGATCGGGGAAGTCGCATTTCTCCTGGCCTTGTCATTCGGTTTTCTATTCGGTGTACTCTCAGACTATCTCGGTTTCTCACCCGCCATCGGGGCTCTACTCGTCGGATTCTTTATGCCTGTCAAGCAATCAAGATACGTCAGAGAGAAAATACTCCCCCTCAAAGACGCCTTCATCGTGTTCTTCTTTCTATCGATGGGGACCCTGATCGACACGTCGACCGCATTATCCCTGGGCCTCCCACTCATGATTATCCTGGCCGGTGCTATTCTCGGTAAGCTTGCTGGAGGGTTCTTCGGAGCACGACTTGCTCGGATTGGACGCCCTATTCTAGTTGGTTCCATTCTGGTTCCCCGTGGAGAGTTCTCGCTAGTGCTCGCTAAGACGGGAGTTGATGCCGGACTAGTAGGTCCGCAACTCTACCCTGTAGCAGGTTTAGCAGTTCTCGTAACTGCTCTTGCATCCCCACTAATCGACAGACTGACGCGCCCAGCAAACAGACTTGAAGGTAACTAGTTGCCAGACGACCGCCTGGCCATATTCTCTTCGAAAGCTTCCACGTCCGCATAGTACTGTCGGGTCAATTCGGATAGGGCTGGGTTGGTGTAGAGTTCAGCTACCGGATGATCTATGAGCGACGCGATTTGGATTGCAACTTGGCCGGCTGACTGAACCTTTTGAGGGCCTACTTGGCTGCCGGCCTTCATCGCAATCGGTGTTCCTGCGACGCGGTGGAAGTCTGTATCCACGATGCCTGGCATTACAAGTGAGACTTTGATTCGGGGATACTTTCCTTTGAGATCCATACGTAGATTTGCTGTCAGGACGTTGACTGCCCTCTTCGCGGCGCTGTAAATCGACCGGTTCGAAACCAAAGGAACCCTGCCTAGGAAGGAAGAAACGTTGATCAGGTGCCTTCCCCTCGCTCTTGGAAATGCGGGACAATCGTCTGGGTTCCGTAAAAGACCGACTTCAGAACCACGTCGATGATGCTGTCGAATTCCTGATCAGTCAGCTCCATTACGGTCTTGGTTATTCCCCGCCCTGCGTTGTTCACCCAGACATCTATGCGGCCGTGTTTTTTCAGAGCGGAGTCGCGCAGGTTCTCAAGGTCTCTTCTGCGGGTAACGTCGGTAACTACTGGGGTCGCTTTTGATCCGGTCTCGGCTGCAACTTGCTTCAGCTCGCTCTCTCGCCTAGCTGGCAATAACGAGCTGATGACCTTGAGAGGCAAGCTGTCGAGTCAGCGCAGCACCGATTCCGCTACTCGCTCCAGTGATCACAACAACTTGTCATGGTTCCAGATTAAGAAAAACCAGTTTAGATTAGTTCTTGGGAGAAATGGGTTCTCTTTGCTTGTAGCTACTCTGCGAATTTCTATTGTTGTCTTGGGATCATTACAACTTCTGGAGGTTTCTCAATCTCACTTTGTACAAGATCCCAATTATCGCACAGCCTCATCCTCTGGGACTTGAAGGGCTATCGTAGTCTCCTCAGGAATCGTCGTAGTGGGCGTCTAAGCCCCTGAGTCTCAGGAGTTGCTTGGTTGTATATGGAAACAAAGTCTGAGTGGTACTTTTGGGCTAGGTTGTCATTGGACAGGAAGGTGGCGTTCTCGAAGTTCGTATCCTCGGCTCGGCCGGTATAATTGTAGCTTCCCCACTCAACGTTCTTGCCGTCAACGATGATGAACTTGTCGTGCATTATCCCTCCATGCGGGGAAATCAACCTGATTGCGGATCCCGCCTTCTCCAGCTCGTCGTGCAGTGAGGCTTGGGGACCCTTCGTCTCGGATCTGTCCATAACCAATGAAACCTTGACTCCTCGTTTGATGGCGTCGATCAGAGCCACCCCTATGTTCTCGTTTGTGAATGCGTAAGCCGCCATCTCGATGGTTTCTGCTGCTGCACCTATGCCAGTAAGAATCTGTTGTTCAATGCCTCCTTTGGGCGAAAAGAAGGCCGTTACAGGGGACTCCAAAGGAGCCGGTATCGCTTGAGTTTGTTTCACCGGGAAATTCTGAGCTGCATTCCCAGGCGATTCTCCCGGTGCTTTCGAGATAGAAGAGCTTCCGACCTGGTCAAGAGATAGCTCCTTTGATACGGCCTCAGAGTGTGGCTTGAGAGTGATCTTCGCTCCAGTCTTGCCCTCTGTCGAGAGAAAGAGCTCTGTCCTTCCTCGAGATGTCCTTGCGCCCTCGATCCAGAGTTCAATAGAATCTACCTTGAGCGCCTTGAACCAATCTAGTATCTCGTCAAGTCTAACTCTATGTCCCTTGAAGGGAGTATCCACTGCTACTTGCGCGGCAGGATTCTCGGGCGGCCTGAAAACCAGTACGAGCTCATCTTCTCCACTCGGCCTTCCTTCTCCGAGCTCGCTCATAATCTGCTATCTTTGCGAGACTCGCTTGAATAACGGTTTGAAACCCTGAACACTTGACCAGAGTAATCCGAGAGGCGCTGACGCTGATTCGTTCCCCGCAATCAGTCGGCAAACTTGTAATGTCGATAGCCCTGAGAAGTCACGTCTACTAGAACGAACTCGTTCTCGGGCTCTGAGACAAACTTTCTTCCATCCGGAAACATGTTTCCCTCATGCAAGATTTCATACTCAACGAGAGGTATTGGTCGACGATGCCGTAATTTCTCAGCGTGACCAAACTTCTTTGCAACGGCCGCCCAGTCTTCCTGAACTGTCCAGCTTGATGCCTTGGCCTTGCAACCGCTTCCATAATTTCCAGATCCACCTCTTCTTCCCGCCAGATTCGCTCCCTTCATTGCCTTCGTCTCTAACAACATTGAGAGGCAACTTTTCTCGGAGGCGGAATAGCTGTTGCCGCTTTCTTGGGCGTGAACCAATCCATCAGCCACCTTGTCTTGGTAATCGGCTTGGAATTGTTTTGTCTCCATGAAGTGTCTCATGTAATCACCTTCTGCTTTCTCGAATTCCTCTCTTTTCTTATAGCTCTCTTCTTGAGGCTCGTCGCCAATCAAGTGGAGGACCTCTTTCCATCTGGGGAGGCCTCGCCAGAAATGTCTCAGCAGATACGCGAAAGCTTTCTCCGCCATCTTAGGATACGGGACGTGAAAAGACATGGGGCCTATGTGATCTACTAGAGATTCCCCAGGTCCCGCGTTGATGATGCCGGACGCGATCGCCTGCTCTGCCCAGTTGTCTACCGCGCCTTCCATGGCTCTAAGATAACATCGCTCGGAATGTTTTCCATGGACGACTGCTGTCGTCGAGAATAGTGGTCTCCAGAAATCATCCTCGTCCTCCATGTGAGTGCCGATGACCGGGTCGATCGCTAGCAGACGAGGATCCTCCTTGACTAGGAGGGCCACTGCTCCTGCTCCCTGAGTGGGTTCTCCCGGACTGGTAAGGGGATACCTAGCAATGTCGGTTGCGCAGATGATACTGGATCTTCCATTGCTTCTACCTGCCCACGCCCAGTCGAGCGAGCTTTCTAGAGCGTCTGCGATGCTCACACAAGCGAACTTGTACTCGACGCCTGAGGTTCTGTTTAGAGATCCTTTACCATACTTTTGTTCCAGCATTCCGTGAACGTAGGCGGCGACAGGTTTGGATTCGTCCACGCCGGTCTCTGTGGCTATGTCAATTCTTGCGAGACTTGCCGGCTGAACACTGTTTCTTTCCATCAGCTCGAAGATTGCGTTCGCAGCCAAAACGGAGCTGTCCTGGTAGGTGTCCGGAACGGACATCTTGGCGATTCCAATTCCATGAAGATATTTTGACGGGTCCGACTTCCTTGCCATAGAGAATTCCGTCGGTTTCTCAGGCCGATTCTCGTCAGCTAGCTCCACGTACAGTCGAGGGATGTAGACGGCTATGTCGTCTATGCCAACTTTGGTTCTCACGAGGCGTCCTCTTGTGACGTCCGGTACGTCGGAGAGTCCGTTTCAGTTCACGTAGTGCCATAGGTGGTTGCGAGAAGATATGCGAGATGTTCTATCCTTAGGGGCGTTTCCGGTTACGATTGGGCGAGTTTGCAGTGTTGGTCAAGCCGGGTTAACTTGATACGCTTAGGGCAACCTACTTGGTAGTAGCTGACTACCTACTTTATAATAAAGACTACTCTCTTAGTTGAGACATGATTCAAACACTCTTCACGAACATCGATCTGTCCTCGTTTGTTCTAAGGCTCGCGGTCGGGACATTGTTCATTGTACATGGATACCCTAAGCTAACAGCCGCTCAAAGAACCCAAGGCGGTGCTTGGATGAAGAGCATGGGAATGCCCGCCGCGATGGTTCCATTTGGTGGCGTTGTCGAGTTCTTCGGTGGACTAGCATTGATTCTGGGAACACTCACACCCATAGTAGCGGCGCTCTCGGCGTTATGGATGCTGTCAACAACATGGTTCGCGATGAGCAAGATGAAGAAGAAATACGTCGGCGGATATGAAATCGACATCACATTGTTCCTGGCCGCCCTTGCGTTGGCTCTCCTTGGTAGCGGCATCTATTCGATCGACCACCTACTGGGACTATAGGGAGAACTCATGGTGTCGGTAAGAAAAAGCACGACTGTAGCTAAGACAGTCGTTCCAACGAGCGGTAGTCCGAACGGTGAAGTTGTGAAGAAAGCCTACCTGAACGCATCCCGCATGATGAAAGAGTCCGGCTTCGGCCTCAAGAGCAACGTCGAAGTGGTCATCGACCCTCAGTTGCCATTCATGGGATATACCATGCCGGAGGGCAGAGGCTATAGAATCGTCGTATCAGGTGGCTCCGTCGAGTCAGGAATGCTCGAAGGCCTACTGGTTCACGAGATGTCACACATTTACAGGATGGAAAATAATCACTCATCTCATGACGCTGAAATAATCGAAGAAGCAATTGACAAGATTGGAAAACAATACTTGTCGCATGACTATCAGCAGAAGATCGTCCATGATCTCTTGAACGACATTCAAGACTTGTACGCCGATGACATCTCGATGAAAGTCATCAAAAAGGGTAAGATGCTCGCACCAGGCCAGATCAACAGTTTCCTCCAAGACTGGGTAAAAGATGAGCCGGTCGAATCCGGAGATCCAAAGCAAGACCGTTGGGTGAACGCGTCAATTATGGTCCATAATGCTCGAGCACTCGGGCAAATGACGAGACACGGCATTGAAGATACGGGTGGAAAGGCCGCGGACTCGAACCGCAGATTTGTGTCACAGATGGCACCGTCAGTCGCAAGCCAGTTCCGATACTTCCAGGACCTAATGGTCAATCTGAAAGAAAACATGACTAGGGGTCAATACCGAAAGCTTCTCGCGGACTATCTGAATCGGTTTTTGGAAGTAGCCGAAAAGAACTAATGAGGGGCCGAAACTGTCCTGGGCGACAGGATTGAGTGAAGGATTCGATTTCAACAGCGCACTGAAAGAACTCGACAAAAGCGAAACTCACCTCACCGTAAGAGTCGAGTTTCGCAGATGGGGAAAACCCGTAACCGTCGTACAAGGACTCCCAAAAACCGGACGGTCCCTAGCAGAAGTTGCTCACAAACTGAAAGAGCGATTGGCGACCGGAGGGACAGCCAAGGAGGGCGTCATAATGCTCCAAGGTGACCATCGAGCGAGGATCAAGGGAGAACTTGTCAAGTTAGGGTTTCCTGACGACCACATAGAGGTCTTCTAGCAATGTTGTGGGGTGAAGCCTTATGTCGAACGACAGTTTCCAACTTTCCAAGCGGAGGAGATTGGTTCTCCTGACTGAGGGCGAGCAATACGCCTGCCCGAATTGCGACCGTGAAATAGACAGTTGTCAGTGCGCATGTCCCTACTGCGACGAGAATGAAATCTGCGACTGCGCAGTTGGATACGATAAGGCAACGGGAGGCTAACAATCATGAGCCGAACTTCTGTTAAGGTCAACGATCTATCTTGGATGACCGGCGGTCCGCAGGGTAGCGGAGTCGATTCGTCTGCCAATATTTTCGCCGGAGCGTGCGTTCTGGGTGGGCTCTGGACCTTCGGGCTCCGAGAATACTACTCGAGCATCAAAGGGCCCCACAGCTACTTCGAAGTCAGAGTAAACAGCGACAAGATCCGGTCTCACGTAAACAACGTGGATGTCCTAGCGACGTTCGATGCGGAGACACTCATCCGCCATGCTGAAGAGGTAGCCCCGGGCGGAGGAATCCTTTACGATCCTACGTTTTCCAATATCGAGATTGACAAGGTCGATACGATCGAGACCCCTGTTGTATTGAGGATCAAGGCGAGACTGGCAAAGCAGGGTCTGCCTGGAACCGTTACTGGAATACTCGACGAATCGAGGAAAAGAGGCGTCAACCTATTCCCAATCAATTACAACGACATTATTGCCAAGACTGCGGCCCAGATTGGAGAGCACCAGCTGAGCAAGCTCTCAAGAATCGTCAACGTCCTCTCAGTCGCAGCCTCCTTCGCGATACTCGGTTTCAACGAGACATACCTCAACCAGTCCATTGAGAGAGCGTTCGCCAGCAAGAAGAAGGTCGTCGACATGAACGAGATAGGCGCAAAGCTCGCCTACGAGGCAGCGAGGTCTCAGTTGAAGCAGCCGTTTCGATTCCAGCTCCACCCTATTCAGAACCAACCGAGGCTATTGCTAATGGGGGTTGAAGCAATTGCACTTGGGAAACTGGTAGGTGGTTGCAGGGTCCAGACCTATTATCCGATAACCCCTGCCGCTGACGAGAGCGAATTCCTGGAGTCGCACGGAGACTTCGACATCTCCGGAGGAAATAATGCGAGCCAAAAAGGCTCGATTCTAGTGACACAGACAGAGGATGAGATCGCGGCCATAACTATGGCGACTGGAGCTGCGTTGACAGGAGCGAGAGCCGCAACCTCCACGTCGGGCCCAGGTTTTTCCTTGATGGTCGAAGGATTGGGATGGGCGGGAATGAACGAGGTTCCGCTCGTCATAACCCATTACCAGCGAGGTGGGCCAGCGACAGGACAACCAACGAGACACGAGCAGGGAGATCTGAAGTTCATCCTAAGCGCCGCCCACGGAGAATTTCCCAGAATCGTACTATGCTCAGGGGACATGGAGGAAAGCTTCTACGACGCGATCAGAATTTTCAACTATGCAGAACGATTCCAGATGCCGAGCATACACCTAATCGACAAGGGATTAGCAAACAACAGCATGACCATTTCGCCACCAAAGGCCGATCTTGTCCCAATCCAAAGGGGAAAACTGATCGAAGCAGACCACCCGGGAAATAGTGAAGGCGAGCCATACAGGAGATTTGCTTTCACTCAGGACGGGGTCTCGCCGAGAGCAGTTCTCGGAATGCCTGGCTACCGGTTCTGGAACACTGGAGACGAGCATGATGAGATAGGACACATCGAGGAAGACCCGGACAACAGGGTGAAGATGATGACGAAGAGGATGACGAAGCTGGAAACGGCGGCGAATGAGATTCCTGAACAGGAGAAGGTGAACTTCTTTCCCTCCTCCAAGAAGCAAGCCGATATTACAATCGTAAGCTGGGGCTCCCCGAAGGGACCAATACTAGACGCGATGAAACTACTGGAGAGAGACGGGATTGGAGTAGAATTTCTACAAATAAGACTCGTCAGTCCCTTCCCGACTGATGCCGTGAAGCAAAAACTGGCCGGAGCCAAACTCGTAGTGGACATTGAACAGAACTATTCAGGTCAGATGGCAGCCGTGATAGCAGAAAAGACAATGATAGATATCAAGAATAAGATCGTGAAATTCAATGGCAGACCGATGTCACAGGACGAGATCTACCAATCAGTCAAAGAAGTAATATCAAATCCTGCACAAAATAGGAGAGTCGTACTAACCCATGGCGCTTAAGCTCACTGATCTGAAGACCGAAGTCCACAACGACTGGTGTCCAGGATGCGGAGACTTCGGCATCGAGGCTTCCCTGAAAATGGCCCTGACCGAGATGCCGGTTGACATTAACAAGGTTGCACTGTTCTCCGGGATCGGTTGCTCCAGTAAACTTGTCCACTTCACCAACGCCTTCGGAATCCACACGCTACACGGCAGAGTCCTAGGGTACGCGCAAGGCGCCAAACTCGCAAACCCAGATCTCGAAGTAATCGCGGTCGGAGGAGACGGTGACGGACTAGGAATAGGAGTAGGACACTTTGTACATGCGGGGAGACGGAATATAGACATGGCTTACATTATCCACGACAACGGCGTCTATGGCTTGACCAAAGGGCAAGCTGCACCTACCTTGCATCTGGGAATGCAGACGAAATCGCTTCCCGAGCCGAACATCAACTCTAACATCGACCCGATAATGCTCGCGCTCGCATCAGGCTTCACCTTCATCGCACGCAGTTATGCGTACAATACCAGACATCTCAAGGAGATGATCAAGAAGGCCGTCGCCCACAAAGGCTTTGCCCTGATAGACGCGCTGCAACCATGTCCAACGTACAACGACATCAACACGAAAGAATGGTACGGCGGAGAGGACCGAATTGACCCGGCGACAAAGAGACCGATGCCGCGAACCTACGACCTGGAGAGCACAGGCTACAACGGCAGAGTAACGGCGGACATGAGCGATGACGATGTTGGTAAGAACCTTCTCCAGGTCATAGAGAAGTCGAGAGAATGGGGAGACAAGATCCCTATTGGAGTATTCTATCAGAACGAGACAGTTCCAATCTACGAGGAGCGAATCAACGAGCGAACCCCCAGCTACCTGAAAGAGCCTCCTGCAAGACAACAACTCGCTAAGAATGACGGAAAATCTGTGGTGAACCTTGACAACTTGTCAAGGGGATTACTATTCGAAAGCTTGGTTCTCGCACAGTAACCTGGTTCACGATCCCGCTGAATCGTTTTCCGAAAAATCTTGTTGTCGGGCTCAGCGAATCAGGGGGGACCTTACCCGTTCCCCTAGACGCCTGACGACCGCCGTCCCAAACAGAGCTCCCAAGGCTCCTACGAGAGTGTCACCGACAAGTGCGGTAACCCAGATGACAATGAGGGCTGAAACCCCGAAGCCATGGAAGAATCCAAACGCCTGAAGCATTGCTAGACCGAAGACCGCCATTGCAAGGTTGCCTAGGGCTCCTGCAACGACGAAACGCTTCCTCGATAAGTTGTCGAAGATGTGATCCCCTGCCCGTAAGGTTAGGTCGAAGACTATCCCGTTAGGAATCAGGGCGAGAGTGACTGCTAACGGGGCTCCTGGCGTGGTGACAAGGATGAGACCGGTGACCGTTCCTAGAATTGTTGCGGTCCAGGGTTTGCGAGTCAGGGAAACCAGTATCGTGAAAAGCGCGGATATCAGAAAGAACAGGTCCACTTCTCTGATGGTGTGCCCGAGTGTCACGCCCGACACGTAGCCATAGCCTAGATACAGGGCGGACATCCCTGCGACGAGTGCTAGATCACGGCTGGTGAATGAATTGTGCTTGTTATCCATTGTCCTCTCCTCCGAGACCGGTGCGGAAAGCGCACCAAAAGAGAAATATTAACTGTCGCTATTCACGATACGAACTACCCGTAAGATAGACCCACTGAGGCCCTATTCATCTATGGCTGGGACTTGTGCTCTATGAACCGAGAGTTTTCTAGCTAGCTCTTAGGGTCTCTCGGTTTCCCCAAAAAACTTGGGGTATGACAAAAAGAAAAGGAGGAGGGTTAGGCACTATAAGCGTTGGGAAGGACTACCAAGTATCCGAACATGCCGCCCTTTTGGTGATAGAAGCAGAAGAACTTGTAGACACCGGGTACCGTAACTTTACCCAATATCCCAATTGACCACAGATCGCAGGCCGGAGGAGTCGCCGCCGTATTGTCGCAATTTCCAGACTCGGCTTTTTGCGTGTTACATGTAACACTCTGTCCATTTTGGTCATAGCAACCCGTTGGCTTGCCGGCGAAGAATGGATTGTGCTCGGGTCCAGTTATGTACTGACCGCTTTGTAGTCCTATCCAGCTATTGTTTAGTACAAATTGGGCGGTGGTTCCAAGGTTTCGGAGCGCCAAGCCGATGGTGAATGTATGAGCGTCGCCGGTGTCGTTGGTAATTAGCATAATCGTAACGTTGTCCCCTTGAGCGACTGTAATGTACTGAGGTTCGAACCTATCTTGGCCCGCGTCGAATGCGGTTGTCCACTCAACTCGGATGGTCTTGTCCGAAGGCTTCACGTTTACGGCGAGCGAGGACAATTGTGATGGGATCTGGCTTTGTCCCAAGTATAGCGCGTAGCCCAGCCCGGATGCTCCGAGAACAAGGGCGACGATTCCGATGGCCAAAGCCATTCGTCCGGTGGATGAGGACGCTTGAGATCCTGTTGATTGTGACATTTTCCCTCAAGTTAGGGGGCGCCGCTCTAGGCTATTTAACAATAGTTCAGGGCGATAGACAATCGGCGGAGACTCATTTCAAATAATTTCTATTGTGAATTCGGTTCTTGGGAAAGATCTCGCATCGCAATCGCTAGGTAACAGCCAGTTTGCCTAGCATGAAAGGGTGCACCGTACAGAACACGTTGCAGTATATAGTGAAGGAACCCGCGTCCCTGGCTACGAAGGACACTTTGTATGCGTCCCCTGGTCTCAATGTGACTCCCTTGTCAAAGTAGTGGCTTACCGCGAAGCCATGGGACTGAACCGTGTCAAGATTGCAAACCAATATGTTTACCGTATCGCCTCTCTGAAAGGACAGAGTGATCGATGGGGTCTCTGGCGAAGCTCGATGGATGCTGTCGTTCAGTCCCTTATTGTCGAGAATCAATAGGACGTAACCTGAGGGTCTATCGCAATTCTGGACGGAAGAGATTCTGGACAGAGCCACGTTCTGAAGATCGAAAGGCAGCAGGGCAAGAAACCCAGTAACTGCGAAGACGGATACGACTATGATGGCAAGAGGCTTGAGTGTCAGGATCTTAATCAGCCTCGGATTACGAGAACCGCCATCTCACCTCAGTGACTATTTGAACAATGTGGATCTGAGATTCCGCGCGGACATTCAGGTACAAGCGAGCGTTCACTCTAGGCAACAGATTTTCGTGATTGTCCGATTCACCCCTACAAGCTATTCTCGACAGCTAAACTTATATCGGCACCGGGGAGCGAACGGGCCTTCCGGGGGCGCGGCCTAAACTGACGATTGCAGCGCCGACGGCGACGACCTGGCAGTCCCTCTATGACTTGTACTGGACACTAGCCATCGCGGCGGGTACGATCACGATTGGTGCTCTTGTATACTTCACCATCAAATACCGGAGCAAGGCCGGCACACATGCGCCATCTCAAGCAGATGAAAAGACTCCCCTCAGACCCGTTATCATCATCATTCTCATAATGGCGATCATACTCAGCAGCGCAGCTTTCGAGAGCTTTCAAGCCATCGGGTTCTATAACAGTAAACTGAATGATCCGAATGCCATTCACGTTAGTGTTGTTGCTCAGAGGTTCTCGTGGAGCTTCAACTGTACGAGCGGCTGCGGAGTTGCGAGCGTGCTAACGGTCCCGCACAACACTACCATCGTACTCGACATAACTTCAATAGACGTATTCCACTCGTTTGGTATACCAGCGCTCCGAATAAAGGCCGATGCGATACCGGGGCGGACTAACTCCATCTGGTTCAGTGCTCCGGTCGGCACCTACAGAATACAGTGCTACGAACTCTGCGGCAACGGTCACGCGTTCATGATCGCGACGCTAAACGTAGTCTAGGAGGCGAATATGTGAACACGGCATGGCTGAAACGGTGGCTGTTCACAACCAACCACAAGGAAGTTGGCATACTCTATCTTGTAACCTCCTTCTTCTTCGCCTTTCTTGCAGGAATACTAGCTTTCCTGATGAGAACTCAGCTTGCCCTCCCATCCGAGAAGTTCTTGGCACCTCCACAGTACAATGAAGCAGTAACCATGCACGGCCTACTCATGGTCCTCTGGTTCTTATCACCACTTGGAATTGCTTTCGCGAATTACTTCGTCCCCCTCCAGATTGGAGCCAAGGATGTGGCCTTCGCCCGGCTCAACGCGACCAGCTACTGGCTCTACGTCTTCGCCGGGTTTGCAGCCTTCGCGAGCTTCTTCGTGCCTGGCGGCGCACCGGCTGGAGGATGGACAAACTACGCCCCCCTCACCTCAACCCAGTACCAGCCTGGAATAGGGGAAACCCTAGGAGCAGCAGGGCTCATCGTTATCGCCGCGTCCAACACAGTAGGTACGATAAACATACTCGTGACAATATTGTTCCACAGGGCCCACGGAGTAACATTCCTCAAACTACCGATGTTCACGATGTTCACGTTCTGGACCATGCTCCAGTTTCTCTGGGCATTTCCCTCACTACTCGCAGGACTAATCATGCTAGAAGCGGACAGGCTTCTCGGAACATCCTTCTTCACATCCGCCGCAGGCGGTTCAGTACTCTGGGATCACGTATGGTGGTTCTTCGGTCATCCCGAGGTATACATTGTTCTTCTTCCTGCGTTCGGAATAGCTGCCCAGGTCATCTCAACATTCGCCGGGAAACCAATCTATGCTAGAAAGCCGCTGTTCGCCGCAGTGGGTATTATCGTTCTGTTAAGCTACATGGTCTATGGGCATCACATGTTCTTGACCGGGATCAACTTGACGGAGCGAGAGATCTTCACTATTAACACGGAAACAATATCGATCCCGTTCGGCGTGCTCATGCTCTCCTTCATCGGCACACTCTACAAGGGCGCGCTCAGACTGACAACTCCAATGCTCTTTGCGCTGGGCTCGGTCGTCATCTTCGTAATCGGCGGACTCTCAGGCGTGTTCAACTCATCATTGGCTCTCGACATAGCGTTGAGGGGCACCTATTTCGTGGTGGGTCACTTTCACTACGTGATGGTTGGAGCATCCGAATTTGGTTTGTTTGCAGGGATCTATTATTGGCTCCCGAAAATGACGGGAAGAATGTATAATGAGAACTTGGGAAAGACTCACTTCATTCTATCTTTCGTAGGATTCAACCTCCTATTCTTCCCGATGTTCTACCTGCAGGACATGCCGCGGCGCATCGTCACGTACACTGCAGACACAGGATGGGGACCATACAACTTCCTCTCAACCGTCGGCGCCTTCATCTTCATCCCATCGCAACTGCTCCTGGTAGTCAACATGATCATGACCCTGAGGGGCCCTCACGCGCCCGCAAACCCATGGAACTCGACAGACAGAGAATGGTCCACCGAGACCACGATGCACCCATCGACAGGGCTCGGCAATGGCCTAGGAAATGGTACGACGCATTCATTACCAGAAGCGTCACATGAGACATCTCCCCTCAGCACTAGGCCCATAATTCTCTGTCTCGGGCTCGCTGTGAGTGTTGCCGGGGTGGCATTTGGATGGCCCGTCATCGTAGTCGGCGTCTTGATCTTCGCTTGGGGTATTGGAGGTTGGGCGTGGGATGACTATCATGGCAAGTTTACGTTACCAGAGGAAGAGGAAGGTGAACGCTGGCCCTTCAGCAAGGTTTCAAAGAACAAGCTCGCTATGTGGACGTTTCTGGGGTCAGAAGCAGTCCTCTTCGGAGTACTGCTTGGCAGTTACGCCTTCATCAGATTGAACTTTCCCTATTGGCCTCCTCCTGGAAGTCTTCATAGCATAACCCTCGGAACGACGGACACAATTCTAATCCTGACAAGTAGCCTTGCATTGTATCTCGGGCTTCAATCGATAAGGAACGGCAATAGCGCCCGCCTCATCGGTTGGCTCGGTGGCACATTCCTCTTAGGAATAGCCTCCCTCGCGATAAAGGGGAGCGAGTGGTACAACCTGATAACAGGGTCACCCACTCCGTTCGCAGGCCTCCCAGAAAGCACCTTCTTCGTTACTACAGGCATTCACGGAGCGCACGTTCTGGCAGGATTACTTCTGGTCCTCTACGTGATGCGGAAGGCGTCCGCCGGAGGGTTCTCGGCCAAGAATTATGGAACCGTCGAGAACCTCAACCTCTACTGGTCCTTCGTGAGTAGCGTCTGGCTCGTCGTCTTCGCAATGTTCTATCTAATCTAATGTGAGACACATGAACAAGATAACCCCGGTCGCAGCATGGTCCTACCTGGTCATCGCGACACTCTTGGAGGCGGCTCTAGCCAACAAAGTTCTATCCCTCAACACTACATATACGGACATTGCCATCGGCGTGCTCGCCGCTAGCCAAGTTGCAACCGTAGGTGCCATCTATCTGGGTCTGAAGTACGAGCCACGGGCAGTTGTCGGCATAGCAGTAGCATCGCTCTTCTTTGCAGTCCTCGCCGTCGTACTCGCTTTGGGATCCCTTGGACATTAGGTGAACCGCACGACCGCCCCCGAGTACCAGCAGAATACCGTCGTCATGTCTGCCCTTCTTCTAATCAGCATAACTCTCGGAGCCAGCATGTTTTACGTCCTGGTTTTTCCGGCCAGACCGAAGCCAATCTCTTGTTCGACCGCCACATGCATAGACATTCCAACGGGAGTATCGTCAGATAGCACCTTGAACTTCTTGCCCTCAACCACAAGAATCGTCGCCGGAGGCTTTGTAGAATGGAAGAACAGAGATGACTCGCCTCACACGGCTACATCGTTGGCCACGGCCGGTTCCGTTCCGAGTGGAGCGACAAAATTCGACTCAGGCGAAGTAGACAATGGAAATACGTTCTTCGTGCAGCTTAATGTTCCTGGAAACTACTCGTATCACTGCATATTCCACCCCAACTGGATGAAAGGCACTATAATCGTCACCAGCAGCTAACTAGGATGACCGTCTTTGCCTTTCATCTCCTCTAGACTGTTTCCGGACACGAATAGGCAGAGCATGTTCCCAAAAATATGGGTAGGGCTTGCCTGAAGGAAGAGTGCTGTGAAAAGGGTCTACACTCTTCCAGCCAACAAGTTGTTCCAGCCGAAGATGAAATCTGTATCAATGACGCAGGCCCCTCTTTCACCCTTAACGTCCAGAGCGCAGGCCTACGTTGACCTGACTAAGCCGAAGATAGTCTTCCTGCTGGACTTCACAGCTCTGATGGCCTTCCTGGTGGCTACTCGTGGGATTAACCTGCTAGCGCTAGCTGCGGTGCTAGTAGCTGGCACCCTAGCGTCGGGGGGTGCTGGCGCATTGAACTGCTATCTCGATCGTGACATTGACCAGAGTATGGGACGAACAAGTCAACGGCCGATTCCGAAAGGAGAGGTAACGCCCTTCAACGCGCTAATTTTTGGACTGTTGCTGGTGGGAGCCGGAGTCGGGATTTCCCTCTGGCTTCTGTCTCTCTGGGCTAGCTTATTCGTCTTCCTTGGTGCCGCGATCTACGTTGGCTTCTACACCAAGTGGTTGAAGCGTCGGACGACTTTGAACATCGTTCTCGGTGGCTCAGCGGGAAGCTGCGCGCCCCTAGCGGGTTGGGCCGCGGCCACTGGAAATGTTGGCGTGATTGCACCCTGGTTGATGGCTTTGCTCGTTTTTGTTTGGACTCCAAGCCACTTCTGGAGTCTCGCTCTTCGAGCCTCAAAAGACTACGCGAAAGCCGGCATTCCCATGCTCCCGGTCGTCGTGGGGGACAAGAAGGCTGCACAATACATTGCCCTCAACACTTTCCTCCTGGTCCCTGCGTCTCTCATCTTCGTTCCTCTAGGCACGTTTGGAATAGTCTACCTCGCGATCGCTGGATTGCTTGGTCTGGGAATGATCATTGTAGACTTGAAGCTGGCTTTCAACCCGACAAAGGCTCAAGCATGGACCGCTTTCAAATTCTCAAGCCCGTACCTTGCCATCGTCTTTCTCGCGATGGTCCTCGACTACTGGATTCCTCTACACTAGACAACCATTCAGGACCCTCGAATCTGTTTCAAGAGATTCTGAATGATAATTCTACCATGCGGATGATTCTTGTTTGATCTCTCAGGGTGGAACTGGACGCCGTAGGTCGGCCTCGATTGGTGCACCATGCCCTCGACTTTGGATGTTGTCGATTGTGCTAGGTGTTGAAACTCATCGGGAACCCTGGTCAATTCCTGCCGGTGTGATTCTGCCACCACCAAGTCGGAGGGTAATCCGGCGAACAACGGATGATTCCGGACGACGCTTACCTTTTCGTATCCACGGAGCATTTGACCGAGATCTCGCATCGGGGCGCCGAAGGCTGACCCGATGATCTGGTGTCCGTAGCATATTCCCAGAATTGGAAACTTGGCCTTTCTGACAAGGTCCATTTCAGGCTGGAAAAGTTCTCGGGTTCGAGGTTTTGAGAGAAGGGCACTGGACCCTGTCAGAATGACAAGATCTGGTCCAGAGCCTACAACTCTACCGTAAAGGTCCGGTTCCTTGTAGTCTATTTTCTCTACCGATTGTCCGGTGGACTTTTCTATGTTCTGGATTGCTCGCTCTGTCTGGTTTGGTTCTTTGTAGTTGTTTACGACAACTATTTTCAATGTTTAGAGAGCGGCTAGGAGTTTGTCGATTTCTTCCTCGGTGTTGTAGTAGTGTGGTGAGGCTCTTAGTGCTTTGACTCTGCTTGCGACCGTGATGTTGAGCTTCTTCAACTTCTCATACGTTGCTCCGGGGTCGGGGTCTTCGAAGACCACTATTCCACTTCGCCGGTCAGACTGTAACGGCGTGAGTATTTTTCGTCCTTTCTTCTTCAATCCCTCGATAAGGTGCTCTGTGACCTTGAGAACTCGATGGGATTTTTCTGTCTGATCGTGCTTCAACGCGAATTCGAGGGCTGCTTTGGCGCCTACAATCGATATTACTCCCCAGCTTCCACCTTCAAACATTGTCGCGTCCGGCGCGGGTATCGTCTCTTCGATGTTGAACGGTTTTCCGAATAAATCTTGTTGGCTTGTCAGCCTTCTCGCGACTGAGTCTTGGACTCCATGCCAGCCGATATAGTTCGGATCAAGATCTTTCAGCCTGTCGCGTTTGGTATAGACGAAGGCTGCGCCGTGGGGTCCCTGCATCCACTTGTACATCCCGCATACTAGCGCGTCAACTCCGTCTTGTCGAGCGTCTATTGGAAAGACGCCTAGGGCGTGGAACGAGTCGGCGATGACGAATGCGTCGTGTTCGTGTGCGATCTTTGTGATCTCTCGGATTTTCTCTCGGCATCCGTTGGTCCATGATACGTAGTCGACTGAGACGATCGAGGTGTCGTCGTCGATTGCTTTTTCCCATTGTTCTAATGGGATTGTGCCGTTGTTGTCGCGGTGGAGTAGGCGCACGTCTTTTGCTCGTCCGTGTTTTTTCTGGAGGTGCCAGAGGTAGATGTTGGTTGGAAAGTTGAGTTCGCTGATGACGATGTTGCCTTGTGGTTTGTAGTTGATGCTGCTGGCGAGGCTGATGAGCGCGCTGGTGACGTTTGGGACAGAGGCTATCTCGTCGAGGGGGACTCCTCCTATCATCTTTCCAAATTGCCGGCGAGATTCGATGATTAGAGGTAGCCATTCTTCCCAGTTTTCGCCGTACTCTCGCCAGTCAGCCATGAACTCGTTAATCGCGTTGAGCACGGGTATGGACGGCGGGCCTGTTCCTGCGTTATCGAAGTAGGCTCGTCGGGATGTTACGGGTATTTGTTTTCTTACGAGGTCGATATTCAAGGAGACACCCAGAATTGAACGAAGTTCAATTGGTCAGGCTGAGTATAAATGGAGTGCTAGATGGTGTGGAAGTTCTGGACGCCTGTTTCAGCGATGCAGTTCTTGCACCTACGTGGGTAATTTCCTACCACTTCTTTTCCCCGTGGTAGTATCTGTATCAGAATCGCTTTCTCTGGGGTTGATTTCATGGTAGGCGGTGAGGACATGGACCGCACCGAGCTACTCTCTCCCGCGGAGTGGGTTTCTCATGCCCGTTCCAAATCTGTCTAGAAGAAGCGGGAGCTAATGATTCGATACTGGGTCCAAGCCAATGGGTTTCCCGGTCCAACCGAGGGCATCAAAGCAATCAACTGTCTCAACTGTAAAGAGGAGTCCTTGACTGCATTCGCCGCCCTTAGGCATTCAAACCTGTGCAAGTATCTAGGGGTCTTGGCTCTGGGTCACATGAAGGACCGTG
>Ga0209161_10000816_pt1 | contig 25509 bp, 19 predicted proteins | sample GraSoiAngelo_155_FD_186169 | JGI IMG/M metagenome (GOLD analysis project Ga0209161, IMG submission 186169) | Grasslands soil microbial communities from the Angelo Coastal Reserve, California, USA - 14_1009_13_30cm (SPAdes) (version 2) | ecosystem: Environmental > Terrestrial > Soil > Grasslands... | reverse complement strand
TTATAGTTAAATAACTATAACACCTACTGAGCTCCATGCAAGTCGGCTGTGGCGTGTACGTCCATCCGGTTCGGGAGCGGCGGTATCTGTACTTCTGGCACTACGAGAGCCGAGGCGGATCCCGGGTCCAGGTGAAGGACTACGTGGGTCCGGTCGACTCGGCTCGCGCTCGAGGAGAAGCCGCGCACCGGTGCGAAGCGTACTATGCAAAGGTCGCGGACGACCTCGAGAAACTTCGGACCTCGAGCCTTGCGGAGATCCGGACCCTCGGAACCACGTGATCGGACGAGTTATGGTCAAACGACTATAACATCGATGGCCCGGGCTCGGAGCGGACCGTTCAATCGGAGAGCTTGGCGACGATTCGATTGAACCGTTGAACCAGAGGGCCGACTCGGCGAAAACCGTCCGACCCTTCGGAGGGCTCCTGGAGCAAGCCGATCTCATGGCCTTCGGGGTCCCGCAGGTAGGCGACCTTCCCGTACGGCCGGGTCGCAGGCGGTCCCAGGAACTCCGCTCCGCGTCTTCCGAGCTCGGCGTACGCCGCATCGAGGTCGGGGACCGCGAAGACGAGGAAGCCTTCGGGCGCCCCCGTCATCTCTCCCGTCGGGTAGCGATGGATCGCGAGGCGGACGCTGCCCGCGTCGAAGTGGATGACGTGGGCTTCCTCCAGGAGGATCGGCAGCCCCATCACATCCCGATAGAACGCCCGCGCGCGGTCGAGGTCTCTGGAGTAGAGGACGATCCCTTCGAGGATGCGCGGCGTCGCCATGTGGACCGTTGCTCGGGAGGCCGAACGACCTCATCAGCTTCGCGGGCTACGCCCGGATCTCGTCGAAGCGGTAGTCCGTCCACTCGCGTTCGCCGAGGACGATCTCGAACTCCTGCGGCGTCAACATCGGCTCCTTGTACTGCAGGACGTCCTCGATCGCGATCCGCGGACACGCCGTGTTGACCCACGCGTCCACGCGATATCCTTGGAGCAGATCGGGTGCGACGAGGTCCATGAGGAACAGGCTCGCCTGCCTCCCGTGTTTCTCGGCCAGCGCCTTGAGCCCGAGGGCCATGTCCATCCTCTCCTGCCCGATCTTCTTCGACACGAGGATGCCGAACGTCTGGGCATCGTGGGCCCGCGCGATGGCGGCGTGGCGCTGCCGGAGCACGCGGTCGCGCACCTCCTTGAGGTCACGGGCGGTCCCGCGCTCGGGATCCGCGACGATGACCGGCTTGTCGACGAGGATCGCCACGCCGAGCGGATGGAAGTCCCCCGTGCCGATGTACAGGTAGCCGTCGACGTCCTTCTCGACGACCGTCGCGGTGTGGTAATCGCATCCGAGGACCTGGCCGGCGTACGCGACCCGCCGGTCCGGCTCCCCGATGCGGACGACGTGCCCTTTCCTCTCGAGGTGGTCCTTGATCGGCGGGAGCCAATGGCGGAATTGGGTCGTCGTCAGGAGCCCGACGCGGTTCGGGAGGAGGGGCTCCGCGGCATCGATGAAGGCCAAGGAGGCGAGCGGCGGACCCGGGAGATCGTAGAAGAAGACCCGGTTGTACCGGAGGTGCGGCATCGGCGCGTGGCCGAGGTGGACGATCAGGTCCACCGGCATCTCGGCGACGTCGCAGGCCCCGAAGGACGGGTCGGCGGAGACGAGGCAGGTCACGCCCGCCCTCGACTCGATCTCGCGGGCGAGTTCCACGGCCTTCGTGCGCAGGCCGACCGGAAATTGGAGCCCGACCGTCTTCGCGTTCCGGCCGCGGATCACTTCCAGGAGTCGGTCCGTCTCGCGCATGGACGCGAAGACACCACGCGGGTCGGGAAAAAGGTGTCCCTTCGGTCCTAGCGTTTCTTCTCGCGTTCGATCTCGATCCGCCAAGGCGTCGGGAGCTTGATGCCGCCTTTCCGGAGGGCTTCCTTAGCGTCGTCGACATGGTCTTCCGTCGTCGAGATCGTGAAGATTTTCATGCCCGGGTGCACGCGGGCCGCCGTGCCGACGGCCGCGCCGAAGGCCGCGCGCATCCCTTCCGAGATGCGGTCCGCGCCTGCGCCCGTCGCGATCTTGTTCTCCCGCAGCACGTTGTGCGGGTAGAGCCGAAGCTTCAGGTGGTAGCCGTTGCCCGCCTTCTTCACGATGTAGCGGTTCGCGGAGATGCGCGCCGCCTCGAGGGCGATGTGCCGGATCTGGCATTGCTCTTCCGCGATCAGGTGGACATGGACCGGGAAGTTCGTCCTCGGGTCGCCGATATCGAACTGGCTGATCCGGATCCCGGGGACGCCGCCCATGTACCGCTTCTGGGCGTAGGCCTGTCCGCGGATCTCCCGATACATGCTGTTCGGCTTGCGCGTCATCGTCGGAGGGCGCTCGAAGGGGGGAGCGATATTTAATCCTTGGCGGGCTCGGACGCGGACCGGGAAATCATTAAGAGCGTCGCATTGTGTCGCGCGAGTCGATGCTCCTCGTGAAGCTCGGCGGAAGCGTCGTCACGGAGAAGGACAAACTCCGCACGGCCCGCCGTCCGGCGATCCGACGCCTCGCCGGGGAGCTCGCGGCGGTCCGCCAACCGCTCCTGGTCGTCCACGGCGCCGGCTCCTTCGGACACATCCTCGCGAGCCGTCATCGCTTGAACGAGGGCGGCTCGACCCCTGCGAAGCGCGCGGCCGCCGCGCGCGTCCAGGCGGATGTCCGCGACTTGGACCGCCTCATCGTGGATGCCCTGAACGCGGTCCGTCTCGCCGCGGCGCCGATCCCGCCCTCCGCGGTCCTCTCCCTGGACGATGGGAGCGTCTCTTCGATGGACCTGACGCCGTTCTTAGAGTTCGCCTCGATGGGTTTCACGCCGGTCACCTTCGGGGACGTCGTGCGGGACGTGCGGCGAGGTTTCTCCATCTGTTCCGGGGATCTGCTGATGCTCGAGCTCGCGCGCGCCTTCCGCCCCGATCGCGCGGTCTTCGTCGCCGACGTGGACGGCCTCTTCACCGCGGACCCGAAGCGCCGTCGCGACGCGCGACTGCTGGACAAGATTTCCGAGGCCGACCTTTCGAAGATCGAGTTTTCCTCCGCCAAGCGGACCGACGTCACCGGGAGCATCGAGGGGAAGGTGCGCCGGATGTTCGAAATTGCGGGGCATACCGGCGAATGCCTCATCGTCAACGGTAACGTAAAGAACCGAGTCCGGGATGCACTCCGAGGCCGGCGGGTCGTCGGCACCCGGATCGCCCGAGGTCCCTGAGATGGTCGAGCCGTCGAAGACGGAACAGCGGAAGGCGGAGCACGTCAACATCATCCTGCAGGAGAACGTCTCCGCGGAATACAACTATTGGAACGACGTCCGCCTCGTGCACGATGCCCTCCCGGAGGTCGACCTGGACGCGATCGATCTGAGCGTGAAGTTCTTCGGCAAGAAGCTCCGGGCGCCCCTCATCATCTCCTCGATGACCGGAGGATTCGGCATGGGGAAAGAGATCAATGCGAACCTCGCGAAGGCCGCGGCCGAGGTCGGGGTCGCGATGGGCGTCGGATCGCAGCGCGCCGCGCTGGAGAAGCCGGAGCTCGCCGCGACGTACGCGGTCGTGAAGGATCACGGCATCCCGCTCGTCTTCGCGAACCTCGGCGCGCCGCAGCTGGTGCCGCAGGAGGGCAAGAGGGCCTACGGCATCGCGGACGCGAAACGCGCGATCGACATGATCGACGCGGACGCCCTGATCATCCATCTCAATTTCCTGCAGGAGGTCGTGCAGCCGGAAGGAGACCGCCGGGCTAAGGGTTGCCTCGCGGCCATCCGGGCCCTCGCGGCGAAGTTCCCCGTCATGGCGAAGGAGACCGGCGCGGGGATCTCGCGGGAGGCGGCGGCCCGACTCAAGGAGGCCGGCGTCCAGGCGATCGACGTGGGAGGACTCGGGGGCACCTCGTTCTCCGCGGTCGAACATTACCGGGCGCGGAAGGAGGCGTCGAGCCTGAAGGAACGCCTGGGGGCCACGTTCTGGAACTGGGGCATCCCGACGCCGGCGTCGATCATGCTCGCCGACGTGGGCCTCCCGCTCATCGCGACCGGCGGCATCCGGAGCGGCCTCGATGCCGCGAAGGGGATCGCCCTTGGGGCGACGATGGCCGGGATGGCGAAGCCGATGCTCGAGGCCGCGAAGGTCTCCGCCGACGCGGTCGTTGCGGAGCTGCGCGCGGTCATCGAGGAGCTCAAGGCCGCGATGTTCCTCACCGGGTCGACCTCGATTCCCGAGCTCCAGGAGCGGAAGGCCATCGTGAGCCCGCCGACCGCGAGTTGGCTCGAGGCGCGGGAAGCGTGACCCGATGACCTCGACGGGTTCGGAGTCGGCGGAGGCACGACTCGAATCCCTGCTGAAGCCGTATCGAGACCTTTCGAACGAGCACATGGAATTGATCTGGACGGAGTTCGCCGCGGAGCATCCCGCGGGATCCTTTCCGTCGACGAAGACGATGCGTCAGAATTCGCGTCTCTTCCTGGCGGGGAAACGGTACCGGTTCGCCCTCGCGCTCGCCGGTTACCGATTGCTCATGGGGGACCGACCCTCCCGCGATCTGGAACGGGCCGCAACGTGGCTCGAGTGGTACCATCTCTACACGCTCTTCCTCGACGACATCATGGACGAGGACTTCCGCCGGCGGACGTTCCCGAGCGCGTGGTCCTCGAACGCCCGCCTGTACCGCGGCGCCGACGCCGCGCGGCCTGCGACCGTCTTCCGGACGCGCCGACATCGGTACGGGGTCTCGCAGGCGATCCTCGACGCGCTCCGCATCCGCTCCCTTGCGGAGGGGGCGATCGAGCGCGCGGTCGGCCTCCATCCGTCCGTCCGGTTGGAGTTGCTCGCCGAGTTGACGACCGTCGACCTGATCCTCAGCGACGGTCAAGGCCTCGACATCGACTTCGAACGGGCGGCGGACATCCCGGAGGAAGCCTACGTCCGGATGAGCGAGGCGAAGACGGCCCGCCTCTACGTGGGAGCGGCCGCGACGGCGGCGATCGCCGCCCGGGCCTCCTCGGAGGACCGAGCCGCGCTCGAGGCGTACGCGCGGGCCTTCGCAATCGCGTTCCAAGATCGTGACGATCTCCTCGGATCGGGAGTCGTCGCTTCGCGGATTGGCGGATCGTCGGAAGGGGACATCCGGCAAGGCAAGAGGACCCGCCTCTATGTCCTCGCCCGCGGACGGCTCCGCGGCGGGGATCGGACCGCCTTCCTCCGGGCCTACGGCCGGGGGACGAAGACGACGAAGCGCGATGTCGCGGTCGTGCGGGACCTCCTTCGGACCCATGTCTTGCCCGCCATGGAGGATCGCATCCGGGAGTACCAGAAGGCCGCGCGGGACGCGTTGCGTCGGCTCCCGGCCCGCGATCCGGACGCGAAGCAATTCCTGGAAGCCCTCATCGAGGCCCAAGGTTCGCGGGAGGCGTGACCGGTCCCGGCGGTCGCAACGTGCGATCAGGCCCTCGCGGTTGTGGCCCAGGCCCTTGAGGTCGCGAAGCGGGCGAAGGACTTCGGGCAGGGTGTGAGCGGCGCCGCAGCTGGTGAACGGATGTCGCGATTCGATGTGAACGCGGCGACTACGACAACGCGATGCGGTTCGCCGAAGAAGTCTTACGAATCTTCGGCGGGATCCCACCCGCCCATCGATGAGGAAGACCGAACGATTGCTAATCAGTCCTCGAGCCCGCGGGCGGTGATTCGGAAGGTCGCCCGCATCCCCTCTTCGCGGTGTCGATGCTTGTCGAGGACCGCCGTCCGCAGCGACGCTCCCGACCGTTCGAACCGCAGGATCGTCTTCGCGTTGTGGCTCAACATGTGGCCGCCGAGCGGCAGGTAGGCGCCGGTGTCGATGTCCGTGTACACCTGCGACGTGACGACGACGGGCATGCCGCGTTGCCGCGAGACCCGGAGGAGCTTGCCGATCTGCCGCGTGAGGCCGTACCGCTCGTCGCGCCGGGTCTCGTCGCGCATCGTGAGTCGGTAATGCATCGTGATGCTGTCGATGACGATCAGGCCGACCTCCCGGTTGCCCTCCGAGAGCTTGACGGCCTTCTCGATGAACTTCTCCTGCTCCTCGAAGCTGTACGGCTCGGAGAAGAGGATGTTCTTCGCGACGACCTCGAAGTCGTCCCCGCAGATCTGCCGCAGCCGCTCGAGCGAGACGCCTTCCGTGTCGATGTAGATCACCTTGTGTCCCGCGCGGACGACGTTCCGCGCGAGCTGCAGGCAGAAGTTCGTCTTGCCGCTCCCCGCCTCTCCATGGAGGAGGGTGATGCATCCCTCCTCGACTCCCCCGCCCAAGAGGTCGTCCAGGGCTCGGCAGCCCAGGGCCACCGTCATCTGCGCGGTCAAAGCCTCGGCGCCCATTAATCCTTCGAGCCCTCGGGCGGGAGATTCGACAGGTACGCGGCCTCCGAGGTCCAGACGACGACGGCTCGCGCCGCGGGCCTCTTCGAAGCCGGTCGGAGGGGACGCTCTTCCGCGGTCTGCGGATGGATCGCGACGAGCTCGCCGGAATCGAGCCGGGCCAGTTGCGCCTCAAAACGTTCCGCGTCGATCCGGTTCGCCCCGCGGACGTCCTTCGGCTTGAAGCGGCTCGACTCGCCCGTCGCGAGGTCTCGGAGGACGACGAACGGTCGGACCGACGTCACTTCCGCGACGGCCCCCTTGTGACGCACGACGTCGCCCTTCTGGAAGGCCGGCAGGCGGACGAGGGCCGTGACCCGGTAGACCTCGCGGCCCTGCCGCTGACCGAACAGCTTCGGCGAGGCCGTCACCGTGCCGCCGAAGGCCCCCGCGAGATCCCGCGCGAGCCCCTTGGCCAGCGCGTTCGTGCTCACGTAGAAGTCGAGGCCGCCATGGACCTCTTCGATGCGCGAGACGAAGGCCTCGGGGTCCTCCGACCGATCGATGCGCGCGGCGACGAACGTCCGGGCGGCCCGCACTTCGCGCGGCGCGAGTTCGCGGTCCTCCCCCCGGACTTGGAGGATTCCCTCGTAATACCGTCCGCGTTGCTTCTGGCACGCGTCGCAGTACGAGGGCTTGATGCGAATCCGGACCTGGAAATCTTGGACCGCGGTCAGCTCCTGGAACCGGCCCGCCGCCTTGACCCGGACGGAGAGGTTGTTCGCGTCCTCCTCCCGCGCGACGTGCGTGAAGCTCAGCCGCTCATAGGGAGCGAGGGGCGGCATCGCCTCCCGGAGGAGCTGCGGGATCACCAGGTCGCGATCCGCCTTCGTCCAGCCGGACCGGAGCCGGTACGACCCGCAGGACTGACAGCGCGGGACGTCGACGAACTCGACCGGCGCGACGATCGGATGCCGTTTCCGGAAGCAGTTCGCGCAGAGGCCTTCGTAGACCGGGCCTTCCGCCCCGCACTCGACGCAGAACATGGGTTCCTTTTTTCCATCGCGCCGCGCTACTTAAGTGCTGGCGTGGGCGAGCGGGCCGGATATCCATACGGAAGGCCATAAGTAGCCGGCGGCGCGTCGGCTCGAGCGATGGCGAAGAAAGAACCATCTTGGTGGCGCTTGCGACAGATCCGCCACCGGGACGCGGTCATCCTCGCCATCCTCTCCGCGTCGTGCCTCCTCGGCGGGCAGATCACCGACAACGCAACGCAATGCGCCTCTCCGCCCTGCAGCATCTCGGGGATCTACGAGGATTACGTCGCGCCCTACCTCAACAACCCGCCGGTCCTCGTCGTCCTCATCTTGCTCGCCTTGCTGGGCTTCACGACGTACTTCGGCGGCATCTTCGTCCTCCTCGGCGGACTCCACTTCTCCTGGGGCCGAGTCGGACGGGGTCGGTTCCTCCTGGGACTTGGGCTGGGCGTGAGCTTGCTCGGCCTCGTCGGTCGCCTCTCGCGGACGATCCTCACGACCGGAAGGCCATTCGGCGATCCGCTGATCGCCCTCCTCGCCGTCGTCGCCGGTCTCTCGGGCCTCGGCATCCTCCTGGGGATCGTCAGCCACACCCTCATGGGCAAGTACGCGCTGATGCTCAAGAAACACGCCAAGCGGGTCCTGCGTCGCTGGCGCAAGTCCCGACGACCCGCGGACCGGTCGTCGAAGCCTCGGGTCACATGAGCACGAACTGCGCATGCGGCACGCCATCAATCCACAGGATGCCGCCGTCGGAGACGAACCCCGCGCGGATCGCGGCTTCGACGGTCTCTCGGCCGACGAAGTTGCCGATCGTCGCGAGCTTGAGGTTCGAGATGAACCCGTCCTCGGAGACGACGTCCCCCTCGTAGAACTTGCCGACCTCGATCTTGAATTTGCCCTCGCGGAACGTCTTGCCCAACAGGTCCGCATCGGCCGCCGCGACCAAGGTCTCTTTGCCTTGGTGGTACACCTTCATGCGGATCGGCATCGAAGGATCGCGGCTACAAACGTTCGACGAGCTTATACTTGTTTTTGACGGGGCTGTAAATCTCCCCTTCCTGCGCCCAGCGTTTCAGCCACGAGTCGACCTTCGCGGGAGGGATGCCCCGTTCCTGGGCGATTCGGACGATGTCCTCGTAGTCCGCGACGCCGTCCGGCCCCGCGAGCTCATTGATGATGTCGCGGATGGAGATGATCTGTTCCCGCTGCGACTGGCTGATTCCGGTCTGGATGATGTCGATGTCGAAGCGGCCTTCCTCGCCGGCGACCTTGCCCATCCAGTATTCGACGATCCGCACCGCGCGCTCCGCGTCGTCCGCGGTCACGGCCTCGCTGAGCCGCATCCGCGCTCCCGCCTCTGCGAGGCGGATGATTGCCTCGAGCTGGCGTGGGGTGATCGGGACGCTGGAACCCGCCGCTTCCCCTGTCCTTCGGATGTCCAGGTATTTTTTCTCGATGATCGACATGGCCTCGACCGTCATGATGGGGTAGATGCGTTTCGCGTAGGCCACGTACTTGCGCAGGAAGTCCGGATCCAAGTGCGGCGTGTACGGTTCCTCGAGGGCCTGCGACTCCTCGGTGGCCAACCCGGTCTCGCGCCGCCGCCGGATCTCGCCGACGCGGTGGCCTTTCAGGATGTGCTCCGCCAGCTCCCGATCGCGGTCCGCCTGCGGGCGATCGATCATGGAGAAGATGATGTCGAAACGACTGAGCAGGGCAGGCGGTAGGTCGATCTGTTCCGAAATATACTTGTGCTCGTCGAACCGGCCGAACTTCGGATTCGCGGCGGCGAGGACGGCACACCGCGACTGGAGGACGGCCGTGATGCCCGCCTTCGCCACGCTGATCCTCTGCTGTTCCATCGCCTCGTGGATCGCGGATCGATCCTGCGGGTTCATCTTCTCGATCTCGTCGATGCAGTTGTGAACCACGACCCCGTCGCAAACGAAATTGCTCAGGCCGGGTACTCGGAGGTCGTAGACATACCCGTCGTGCTCTTCGACTCTGACTTCAACAATTCGATCGAGGGCGTAGTCGCGAGCGGTGAGTGCCGCAAGACGATTGTAAGCTTCGTCGGAGAGCCACGGCTTCATGTTATCTGCGAGCTTTGCCAGCGTGGCTTTGAACGGCCTTCGGCGCGCATGGGCCAGATCGTACAACTGGCTCCAGTATCTCTTGTTCAGGAGCCGCCAAGGGCGAGGCCGGACTTGCGCGAGGATCGAGGACACGACCTCCGATGGCGCCTCTTCATGGTCTGCTCTCTGTAGGGTACCCGCGGCGGGCACGGCTTTCGCCTTGACGGAGAGCGGTCCCAATTCCAGCAGCAATCGCTGTATGTCGGACCGCGAAGTCACCTGGACGAAGAGGACATTCTTCCCTTCGCGGACACGAGCATATATGTCAAAACGGCGGAGAGCGTATAGCAGTCGTTTGTTGGATCGCGCACTCGACGAAAACATGAACTGGAGCTCGACGCACTTGTACGGTTTGCCTCCTGCGGTGGAATGTTTCACGGACACGCAGCCATCTGCGTCGAAGAGACCTGCGAGGAAACCGCGCATCGCGGTGTCGTCTAGCCTCAGCAGATTCGCGAGGTCATCGTCGGTCAGCCACTCATAGATGAATGCGAGCAAGTTCGATCCCTTGTGCATATGGTAAGAGGCGCTCTCGATCGATCGTCCGCGAATTTGTGAGTGGTCCGCGCGCGGATACATTCCCCAATTTCGTGGCGTGAACGTCTTCGTCACTTGGAGGAGGCGCAGGATTTGCTGCAGGTGGACTCTCGACTGGGAGATGCTCAGATTCGAATGGCGATCGTCGCGTTGGACGTTTCCATCTCCGCATACGAATCCGAGGACGTAGGCAAGTTCAGGCGTAATTGTCGCGACTCGAAGGCGTTCCGTAGATTTGCGTCGGCCATAGGCGAAGGCCTTAGTCCTCCACGAGTTGTAGAGTCCCACATCGTGAAGGATAGTGCGGAACGATCCTAGACCCAGGGCGCTCCGCCCATTGAGCGCGTCGCGCGGCAAGTCATAGGCACGATTTGCTGCCGCCAAGGTGGGGAAGCGAGTTGTGAGAATCCGGCGGAGCTCCTCCTTCTCTTCTCGCGAGGGTTGCACGATCCAACCATCGGGCAAGATGTCGAGTAAGTACACTTCGTTCGTTTCATTCGGGAGACGCTGGCACGCGACTAGCCTTCCTGTCGGACGGACGTCTTGGAGGTTCTTCCAACGGAACGACTCGCCATCCAGGACAAGATGGTCTGGTGTGACTCTAAGCTCGAATCCGGAAGCGAGTGTAATGTGCAGGATCGGGCCGCGGTATGACTTTCGTGTGACAAACGCCGCGGTTTGGTTGCGTACTTGCACGCGCTCCGTGTCAAAAGCGACCGTGGGGCGCGCAAGAGGTGAAAGTTCGACGTGTCCTCCTGCCGCGATTGCTTGGACCGACTTCGAGGCGTCAAACAACCCTTCAATGCTGTGAGGCAGGCCATCGATGAAAACCTCGGCGCTTGGGTGAAGACATGCGAGTCCGAGATCGGCAAGGACCAACGCACCGGCTTCAAGGGTCCAACGGCCCTCTCCGAATTCATCGCGAACGGCGCTAGCGGTAAGTCCGGCGGCCGTCGAAGACTTGCCGGTTGCATAAATCCCGCGTGGCGAGAGCCGGCTCATGTACGACAGCAACTCGCTCTTCCCGATCCCCGGATCTCCGACCATGAGCACGTGGATATCCCCGCGGATCCGACGGCCGTCCGGCATGACTTTCGGGACGCCGCTGAACAGCTGCAGCGCAAGCGCCTCCTTCTCCACGTACATGCCATACATCGATGGCGCGATCGAGGCGGTGATCATCCGGAAGATGTCCGGACTCGCGCCCATCTCACGGATGAGCCGCGCGTCCTCCTCCGTGACCTCGATCTCTTCGAACTCGACCTGCTCCTTTTCGACCGAGTTCACGTCCATGAAGATGTCGAAGAGGGTGGACTTCGCCCCGGGGCGGCCTTTCTGGATGCTTCGGAGCACGCCGTTCATGATGACCCGTTCCCCCGGCGTGATGCGACCGGTCAGGTCGTCTTCCAGATACAGCGTGAGCCGCTGCGGTTCTTCGCCGCCGCGCAAGCCTTCCGGCGACTCCTGGATCTCGAGCTTCTGCGTGTCGAGGTACATCGACGTCTCGGTCATCAGGCGGAATTTCGTCGCGCTCGCCGACCGCTTGCAGCCTCCTTGTTCCTCATAGCATTCGAGCGGTTCCCGGAACGTCTGCCCGTCCTGTGGCTCCTTGATGATCGTCCCGCAACGGAGGCACTGGAAGAGCGCATCCGTCACGCGCGGGCGGACCTCGGTCGACTTGCGCACGAGGCCCTCGACGGCGATGTATTGACCAAGGTGCTTGGCCCTGAGGTCGCGAATCGGCACGCGCCGGTCCCTGGGCAGGGCTTTGACCCGCAAGTGGATCTGGGCCGCCTCGTCGCCCGGAGGCGCGAGCCTCCGGATCGCCTCCTCCCCCGCCATGAGGACGTTCAGCGGGTGGCGCAAGAGGTAGATCGCCATGTCCGTGTCGAACCGGTTCAGCTCGTCGAACGCGACGGAGAGGCTCCGGTCCTCCGGATATCGATCCGCGATCGAGATGATCTTGGAGAGGTAGCCGAATTCCTCGAAGAACTCCTCCCACTTCGCGATGAGCTCGTCCTGCGGGAACTCTACGAGCACCTCTTTCCCACGACCCGGAGGCGGCGCAATATCGGGAAGGCTCATATCCCTTTGAGTCCCCCTTCCGATGCCCGTCGGGTCACGCGTGAGTTTAGGTCGGAGCGTTTCCACTGGAATGAACGTTCTGCAAGTGCCATCATTCGCAGGGGGAAAATCCGCACTCGAGACATCGGACGCAACCGTCGGCATGTTGCAGGGCCGCGCGGCATTCCGGACAACTCGTGAGCAACCGGACGGCAGTTGCACCCACGGCGTGACCTTCCCGGTCGTGGGAGGGCTTTCGCACGAGGATCCTCACACACGCTCCATGCCAGGTCGACCGATTTAAGCACACTGCGGGAGGGAGGTGGCTGAAAGTGTCCGGGAGCCGAAGGTTCTTCCGAGGTCGGCGCCTTGCATCGGCCGATGGACCTGCCGGACGAACTCGCGGCGCTTCAGCGGTTCCACGGTCACCTCGGAGTCTACGTCACCGTCGGACTCCGCATGGGGGCGATCGGGAAGCGGCGATTCGGACATTACAAGGGACTCCGGGCGATCGTCCGAAGCCAATCCGAGCCGCCGATGCGGTGCGTCCTCGATGGCGTTCAGTTCTCGAGCGGTTGTACCATGGGCAAGGGGAACATCGCCCTCGAGTCGGGATCGGAGCCGGCGGTCGTCTTCGAGAAAGATGGACGGCGGATCCAGATCGCCCTGCGACCCGGATGGCGGGAGCGCATCGACCGGGAGATGTCGAAGGACAAGGAATTGGAGCAATCCCTATATTATTACGAACTTCCGGAACGCGACCTGTTGGAAATCCGGGAAGGCTGACGGTCACCAGCCTGTGACCGTCCAGTCCACCGCGACGGGCACTTGGACCCAATAGCCCGTGCCGCTGACGATCGCGTCCCCAGAAACCAATGGGCGAAGGTGGTACGGTCCCGCGGCATCGATCCCCATGACCGCGGTCGCCCCCGTCGCGGCGATCAGGTTCCCGACCGTCATGCCCGGAGCGAAGCCGGGGAGGGCCACGAGGTTCCAACCGACGCACAAGTGAATTCGACTCGTCTGTTGCACGACGCCCAATGCGGTCAAGAAGTCCGGCGCCGTCCCGTTCATCCAGAAGCCTCGCCCTGGGGCGAGGGAGAAGGAGACGGCGTCCGCAGGGATGGCCGAGGACCAACCGACGCCCCTCGCGCAAGCGTCATAGGTCCAAGCATCGGCCCAGGCGCTCCCCGCCGCGAAGTCGACGAACGCGGGTTCCGTCAGGCGAAGGGGCACTCCAAGGAGATTCAGACCGGAGGAGAAGGCGATGCGGACCTTCGCCGAGATCGCGTTCGAGAGGGCGCGATTCCCGGCCGCGTCGACGGATTGGATTCGGTAGAAATAATCCGCCGAATCGGCCGCCCGCCCGGGATCGACGAACCGATAGGTCGCGCTCCCGTTGGCGAAGATCGGACCGCTGACGTCGACCGTCCAAGGCCCTCGGGGCGAGCCGGCGCGGATGACGTGATATTGTGTCGTCCCGCCGAACAAACCGTCGTCGAAGGAGGCCCGCCATCCGATCGACAGGTCGAGATTCCCATTCACCCGGAAGACCGCATCTGGGATCGCCGGGGCCGGAGGGACCGTGTCGGGACCCGCGTTGATGACGACGAAACATTTCGATCCGTACGGTCCCCAGTTGCCCGCGGCATCCTGCGCGTGGATCCAGACGCAGGCAGTGCCGGGAGGCGCGGGCAGCGCGTCCGCCCACGATACCGCTTCGACCGTCCCGTCGAACCGACCGTCGGAGGGCGACATCGGGAGGCCCTGGCCATTGGAGCCCGGCGGAGGCTGCGCGGCCTGCAAGAACAACTCCGCCGCGGCGATGTCGGATCCGCCCCGCGCCCGATCATCGACCGTCGCGGCGAAGGTCACGGGAAGGGCGCCGCCCGGAGGCAGCGGATCGATCCGGATGCTGCCGGCCCAGAGGACGGGGCCTTCGAGGTCCCCTCCCGGCCGCGCGATCGCAAAGGTCGCCTTCGACGTGTCGGAGGCGGTGAGGGAAGGGATCCCGTCGTCGTGCGCCATGATCCGAATCCGGTACGCGTCTCCGTTCGGCACCGTGCCGAGGTCCCACGTGTACGTCCTCGCGGATCCCGGGAGCGTCGCGATCGGGCTCCACGTTTGTCCTCCGTCCTCGCTGGCGTCGAGGACGAAGTTCGCGATCCCCACGCCGGGGCCGTAGGCCGATGCCGTCCAGGCGATCGGGATGGACGGCCCCTGGAAGACGCCTCCGTTCGGCGCAGTGAGGGCGACGTCCGGATGATCGCGGTCGAGGCCCGAGGCCGCGCTGCTCACGAGCCAACGGAAGGTCGCATCGAGGATCGCGGCGCGCGTGGGGCTCGCCGGCCGGAGGTCCGTCGCATTCGTGTCGACGCCGGTGATCTCGAACGCGAAGTACGCCAAGCGGGAGAAGTTGCCGCCCCACACGCCCACGCCCGCGGTGCCGTTCCGGGCGGAGGAAATCCAACGCAAGCCGATCGGCGCGTTCGCGGGGCTGCAGCCCTGGACCGATCCGTCGTCCGTCCACATGGTCGCGGTCGGGCCCCCGGCGGAAATCGCCGCGAGCTCGTCATCGGCGCCCCCGCTCCGGTGGGGCATGTACGCCACGCCGCCCGTGTAGGCGCCGCTGATCGGGTCTGACGAGATGCCATTGACTCGGCCGATGGAGGTCGGGTCGCAGACGAACCTCGCTTTCAGGACGCCCTGGACCCAGGCGGCGCTCCCCGGCGAGGCGAAGGAAGAGTTCGGATCCGAGAGGGCCCAGGCGGCATCGTGGGACGCGACGATCAGACGGCCGCCGCCGTCCAAGTACCGTTTCACGAGGTCCCGCTCGGCCGCGTCGAAGGGCGGGTATTGCTCCAGCCCGACCTGCCAGAGGACCGCGCGACGGGCCTGAAGCACGGCGAGGCCCGGAAGCCCCTGGTCCGCGGTCCGCCAAAAGGAATGGGTCCAGCCATTCGCCGAGAGTCCCGCCTCGTAGGATGCCTCCCGCTCGGGAGGGAACGAAGGACCTCCGATCACGACGAGGACGTCCCCGAGCGGATTGGTCCGGTAGCGGTACAGGAGGCCGCCGTTCGCGTCCGTCGTCGCGTTCCCGAGCCGGCCGCGTGAGGTGACCTCGAAGAAATAGTCCGTGTCCGCCGTGAGATTCGTCAACGCGATCGCGTGATCGGTGACGAGGTCCGACACGTTCTTGGCGAAGATCAGGGAGGCCGGGCTCGTCCCGTAGCGGACCTCCGTGGTGGCTGGCTCATTCGTGCTCCAACGCACCGTGCCGCTCGTGGCGCTCCCGTCCGTGACCGTGACATCGTGGATTGTCGGGCCACTCGCGAGCACCTTAGCGCGGGCCGTGGACGTGTGCGGCGGGCCGGCATCCTGGTACGTCGCGGTGAGGGTGTCCCCCTCGCGGACCTGGAGGACGCCGTCCGCTGCGGGCGTCCCGAAGGCCGTTTGGATCGAGCCGCGCCACACCTCCTCGGGGCCTCCGCCGACGAGGGTCACGTTCTCCCCGGCGCTTTCGATCCCGGACGTCACATGGACGACGACCGATGTTGCGGAGGCGTCCTCCACGGTGATCCGGACCGAGTCTCCTTCGGAGTAGGCGAAGCGATCGAATCGCACCCGGCCATACGACGCGTCGACGGCGCCCGTCGCGACCAGGGCGAAGGGCTGCGGTCCGACCGGGATGTTCGACCCGATCACGCGAACGGACCAGTCGCCGACGATCGCGGACTTCCGGATCACGGCCTCTTCGACGTTCGTCGTGTCGAACGGGCCCGCCGGGAGGGATTCGGCCTGGGCGAACGGCGCGAAGTGATTGCCGCGGTACACCGTCCCGTCGGGCGCGGTCACCTCGAGGTCCAGGTCGTTCACGAGGGCTTTCGTCGACCCCAGGGTCCCGGGGAAGTCGCTCCACGCGAGGACGAATTTCAGCGGCCCTGGATTCGTGACGTGGAAGGTGTAGCTCTCGGCGTCCCCCGTCAGCAGTCCCGCGGTCCCATCGACCACCTGCGTTCGGAAGGTGTCCCCGAGGGAGGCAACGGGGAGCACGTTCGAGAGGAGGACGCGTCCGAATCCCTGCTCGTTGTTGGGCCACGTGTCCGAGGCGGAGCGCGAGACGGTACCGGATCCGGTGACCGGGACGCCCGAGGCGATCAAGAGGGCCCGGATCAGGGCGGCGCTCGGGGTCATCGCGTCCGCTGCCAGCGGCCGGCCCGACGGGTACCAGCCGTCCGTGAAGTACTGTCGGAGGATCGCAGCCGCGGCCGCAGCCGCCGGGGTCGAGTAGCTGGTGCCGAACCACTTGTCGTCCGGTTGTCCCCTCCCGCTGAGGGGATTCCCATCGGACATCGCGGAATCCCCGTCGAAGATCGTGACGATCGTCGGCTTGATGCGCCCGTCGACGGTCGGGCCGCGGCCGCTCTGCGAGGCCAAGTCATTCTGCGCCAGGCCCGAACCGGTGTCCGGGTTGTACGCGCCGCCGACGGTCACGATGTCCTTCGCGGTCGCCGGCGTGCCGATCGTCCCAGAGGAACAGGCGGACAGGCAGTTGCCGGCGGCGAAGAGGATCGTCATGTCCGGATGGGCCCAGACGAACGCGTCGACCATCCGGGCCTGGGTGTCGTAGACGTTGTCGGTGCCGCCCCAACTGTCGCTGTGGATCCGGACCGGCGCGACCGGATCGTTGTAGACGAGTCCGGGTGGGCCGAAGAGATCCCCGTAATCCTGCGGCAGATAGCTCAGAACGTCCGCGTTCCCGCTGCCCCCGGGACAACCCGGAGCGACGGTGCCGATGTCTTGGAAATAGAGCTTCGCCCCTTCGGCGTTGCCGTCGTTCGGCGAGGTTCCGATGCCCGTGTCATTGCCCGCGAGGGTCGAGGCGACCGCGGTCCCATGTCCGAAGGTGCAATCGGGGAACGTGGGCAGGTGGTTGCTGTCCTTGATCGACCACGGATCCCAGGGACCTCCGCCGCCCGGCCAGGTGAGCTGCCCGGTGAGGACGCCCATGTTGAGGTACCGGACGACCTTCCGGCGGGCCAGGTCCGTGGTGTTGTAGAGGTCCCCCGAGACGATCGATCCGGCCGACTGCCGGAACGGAGGGCCGTCGTAATCGAGGCCGGTGTCCGCCTGGCCGACGACCTGGCCGGTGGCATCCAGCCCGACGTTCCAATAGCGGTAGTTCGCCGTTGCATTCGACTGGATCACCCAATCGGTTTCTGCGTTCCAATCGTGCACGTCGCGCACCGGGTCGACGAACTCGACGGACGGCAAGGCGGTCAGCGCGGCCACGAGATTCGCGGGGATTCGCGCTCGCATCCAACGGAAATCGCCGCTCCCAAACGCGCCGAGGACCGCGGGCCCGGAGCCGGCGGCGACGCCGGGCGGGATGCCCTGGTGGCCGATCCACGCCTCGATCGCCTCCGGAGACTCCCCCGGGAAGACGACGACGCGGACGTCGAGGATCCCGTCCGTCGGGAGGTCTTGGCGGCTCTTCCACTGCGGCACATACGGTCCCGTCCAGTCGACGGCCGGGAGCGTGGCGACTTGCGCGAACGCGGAACTCGGGCCGCGAACGATGAACGCGTCTTGAGGGAGGTACCGGAGGATCGTCAGCCCGAGGGACTCCAATGATTGGGTCCACTCCATCTTGATCGGGCCGTGGAAGTGGACGATGCCGACCGCGGCATCGGATGAAACGGTCGACCACGGAGCCATCGGGTGCATGGTCGAGCCCCCGAGATCGATGGGGCCTCCGAGGAGCTGCAGCGTTGAACTCCCGACCATCGGCTCCGCATAGCGGCCTCGGGATCTCAGGAAGGCGATAGCCTCCGAAGAACCGCGGGCGACCGCGAAGGCCCCATAGGACTCGACCAGTTCGGCCCCTGCGTTTCGGATCTCCGCGTTCGAGGCATCGGTCCGGAAGCTCGTGAAGGGCACCGATGATGGAGGACTTGACGACGAAGGTCTCGGCGCCTGCGTGGGCAGTTGAATCAGGAGGACGAAGACGAGCCCGACAACCACCATTACTCGGAGAAGACGACGGGCCGTCCGCCCATTCCTCCAGCCGGATCGGGGGCTCTTGCCCCGCGTCCAAATCGCGGGAAGCGGACGGCCGCACATTAGGCTTTTGGCCCGAAACCGCGGCGCATGAATCCCGCTCGTCCGGGTCATTCCGCGATGATCCGAGTCGCTTGAAAGATTCCGTTCTGGAACAGGAGCGTGAAGTAATTCGGGGAATGGTTCGTGCCGCGCATCTTCACGCACCGGATGCGGCGCTGGATGTTCGCATCGTCGACGCGTTCCATTTTCGCGTGGATGATCCCGTCGCAGATGTATTCTTCCCCATGCCTTCCGAAGTCCTCGCTGTTCGGCTTCATCTCGCTGATCAGGATCGTCGTGGCCCCGAGGTCCCGCACCCACTCGCACAGCTGAAAGAGGTCCTCCCTGGGATTCTCGAATCTCGCCATGACTTCGAGCACCGGCAACGAATCGACCACGAGGATTTCGAAGTTCAGGGTGCGCTTCAGGTTCGACGCGTACATCTTGAAAATCTCGAGCCACGTCCGGTCCGCCTTTCCGTCGAGGTTCCGGCGGATCGCCCCGAGGTCGACGAGGCTCACCTTCGACTCGACATCGTGCGGGCTCAGGCTCATCTGCTCGAGATGGCGCGTGAGGTTGTCGCGGCTCTGCTCCAGCGAGATGTACGTGCCGGCCTTTCCCTCCCGCAGGGCGTTCTGGTAGATCACGTTGAACGCGATCGTGGACTTCATCGTCCCCGGTTCACCGGCGAGGAGGACGATCTGACCGACCGGGATGCCGCCGTCGAGTTTCTCGTCGAACCCGTGGATGAACGTACGGATTCGGTCCCCTTGGGCCATGCGGTGGTTTCCATTGGAAGGTGCGGGTATAACCGTTCCGAGGCGGTTATCAGGGGAGAACAGCGTCTCCGCACGGGAGAGAAAACGAAAAAAGAAAGGGGGAGTAATCGCGAACTGAAATGCGAGGGCGGCTCAGGGATAAGATGATTTTTGCACTCGATTTGTGAGCATCCCTTCGGCTGGAAACCTTTATTTGTTATCCGGTTTGTTACCAGGTCGTCGGGTGGGGGCCCGTTGGTTGTTTGTCCCTGAGCGGAATCTCAAGGACCTGGTCGTCTCGTACTTGCGGTTGCAGGAGCGCTCGATCAGTGCGCTCACGAAGCAACTCAGGCAAGACGGCTACAGCTTCCATCGGCTGTTCGTCACCGGCTACCTGAAGGCCCTGGCGGACGTCGGCATGCTCCGGGAGAAGGACATCCCGCCTTCCAAGGTCTACACGACGTCCGCGCACCGCGAGCTGAACTTGTACGAGCTCGTCGGATCCCGCTGCCGGGAGGCGACGGAGGACGAGGCCGACCAGGTCCGCCTCGCGATCGGCGTCTTGCAGAAATTGTTCCGCCGGCCGATCTTCCTCCGGGAGATTCGCGAATGCGGTTTTTCGGCCGCCGTCGACGCCCCGCAGGCCCCGCGAGAGGAGCGCGAGGAGGCTCGGCGGGGCCTCGTCAAGCTGGGCCTCCAGCTGCCGACGAACGAGCCCGCCTATGGGGTGCCCGACCGCAAGAGCGAGGTTCGGGACGAGATCCTGTACGACCTGATCATCCAACGGTTCGGGATGGCGGGCCTCGTCCTCGAGACGAAGCAGACGAAGCTCACGGAGCGGTAAGAGAGCTAGGCCATCGGGATGGATGCGCAACCCGACGCCGGGTGACCCGGATGCTTCCTCGGTCCCGCACCCCCGCGAGCGTTGGTAGTCCGCGGTGAGGCTGCTCACTTCCGTGCCTGACCCGTTCCCCACGATCGGGACGGGGCCCGCCGCTCTCCAGCTGCGTTCCCTGTCGCCTCCAGCCCCGCGGGACAGAACCTCAACGTCGGCATCCGGACCAGCGCCAAGCTGGGAGCACCGCTCCCGACTGTCACCGCCCCATGAGGACGATTTGGGTCTACAAGGGGACGCCCAGCCCCCCGGTCGAGCCTAGCGGCGTTGACAACATGCCCAATGTTATTTAACCCTTCGCGGCCCCGCACGCGAGCAAAACGATTATCCTCTACGAACTTAATCCTCATCGGGGGAGAGATTCTGAGAGGACTCTCGTTCTGTCTAGTAGTGGTACTGCTCGCGTCCGCGATCGCGTTGACCGGGACATCATCGGGGATCGGTGCGTCGTCGAATCATTTGAGCCCCGCCGCGTCCCTTCATCGGATCGCGCCGACCACGGTGTATCCGTTCCTGCCGAACTTCAAGGTCACGGACGGATCGTCACCGTACAAATATCAAGTCGAGCCGACGATGGTGATCAATCGCTCCGGGACCGTCTTCGCCGGATGGAAGGAGACCGACGGTCCCGATGCCGCCGGGTTCCGGGTCGGCTCCTCCTACTCGACCGATCAAGGCCAAACGTGGGCGCCGAACATCCTCATGAACCAAACCCATCCGAATCTGGGATGCCGCGACTCCGACCCCTGGATGGCACGGGACCCGAGCGATCGCGTGCACTTCGCCTACCTCGAGTACGATCCGGGCGGAGGGAGTGCGCCTCCATGCAATTCCGGACTCGACGTCTCGAACACGACCAACGGCCAGGATTGGGGGACCGTCCACTACATCCAGGGACACGGCGGACTCGTCGACAAGGACTCTGTCGCCTTCGACGTGAACAGTCGCCTCTACGCGACCTGGGATGAGGGAAACGTCCTCGCTTTCACCTGGACCGACGACTTCGGGGGAACATGGGCTCCGATCATCAATCCCGGAAACCACGGTTCGGTCCTCGGCGCCATCGTAGATACGTTCGGCAACAACACGGTCTATCTCACGTGGTGGGATTTCTCGAGGAGCGACATCCTGTTCGAATCCTCCACCGACGGCGGGAGCACGTGGAGTCCCGTCCTTCGCGTGAACGATCGGGCGGGATCGGCGTCGGGAGGCTTCCCGCAATACCCGCTGCCCGCGATGAATGTCGACAAGCAGACCGGGGCGATCTACGTCTCGTGGGCGGACAGCCGAAACGGCAATCCCGACATCTACTTCGCGAACTCCACGGACGGCGGCAAGACATGGGGGACGAACCACCGGATCAACGACAATACGGACAGCTCCCAGCAGTACATGGTCGATCTCGCAGTCGACGGCACCGGCAAGGTGCACGCCGCCTGGGAGGATCGCCGCAACGGCAACTGGAACATCTTCTACTCCAACTCGACGGACGGCGGACAGACCTGGAACACCAACGTCCGCGTGTCCTCGGAAGACACGCCCGGGACCCTGGACCGACCCGGCGACTATTTTGCCCTCGAAGCGGGCCCGAATGATTACGTGTACGTCGTGTGGACCGACGGACGGGGTCCCGACTACGACATCTACTATGCGCGCAACCCGGGCTTCCCGGTCGCGACGGTCACCGCGACGACGAGTCCCGTCGGGCTCCCAGTCACGGTCGACGGCGTTACGAGCCCAAGCCCGGTCCAATTCAATTGGACGATCGGATCCTCGCACACCCTCGGGGTCGCGGCGACGATTCCCGCGGGTTCCGGGACCCGATATGCGTGGGATTCCTGGAGTGACGGAGGGGCCATCACGCACACGATCGTCGCGACGGCGGACGGGACCTTCACGGCCTCGTTCGTGAAACAGTTCCAGGCCACGGTGGGGCAGGACCCCGCCGGGCTTTCTGTCCTCGTCGACGACGTGTCCTACACGAGCCCCGCAAGCTTCTGGTGGAACGACAGTTCGACGCACTCCCTCGGTGCGCCCTCGCCGCAATACGCGACGCCGGACGTGCGGTCCGTGTTCTCTTCGTGGAGCGACGGAGGGACCCAGGCTCACACGGTAACCGCGACCGCACCTTTCTCGGCCACGGCCACGTTCGTCCAGGAACAGGGCTTCCGCGTCTCGACGGCTCCGGCGAACCTCTCGTTCAAGGTCGACGGGACGGCCTACTCCGCTGCGACCACGTTCTGGTTCACGCCCGGCACGTACCACATTGTGTCCGTGGAGACCCTTCAGTCGGGCGCCACCGGCGTCCGGTATCGATTCGCATCGTGGAGCGACGGCGGCGCGGCCACCCACGTGGTCCACTTCGTCTCCGCGATGACGATCCAAGCGACGTTCGCTCCCGAGTACTATCTCACGGTGACGTCGTCCGTGCCCGGCGCATCCGGGAGCGGCTGGTTCGCCGCGGGAAGCACCGCGACGGCCTCGGTCGTCAATGCGATCTATTCGACCGGACCCGGCCAACGGAGCGTATTCCGGGGTTGGGCCGGCGACGCGACCGGCACGGGCCTCACGTCGAATCCGATCCTCATGGACAGACCGAAGGAAGCGGTCGCTGACTACGGAACCCAATTCTACCTCGACGTCGGATCCGCCTACGCGACCGCGTCCGGCGCCGGCTGGTACGATGCCGGGACGACCGCGCACGCTTCGATCTCCGCGACGACCGTCTCCCTCGCAATTGGCACGCGGGCGGCGTTCGACCATTGGACCGACGGAGCCTCGGGCACCGGTGCGACTTCGAACGCGATCCTCATGGACGCGACCAAGGTCGCGACCGCCGTGTGGAAGACGCTGTATCTCCTGACGATCGACAGCGGTCCCGGGGCCTCCGCCAGCGGCGGATGGTATGATTCCGGCACCACGGTCGTCGCGCGGTTGTCGAGCGGTACCGTCTCCCTTTCGGCGGGAGCTCGATCGCAGTTCCTCCAGTGGGTCGGCGACGCGGCGGGGAACGATCCGAGCGGTTCGTCGGCGGTCGTCATGGATCGGCCACGGAACGTCGGGACGCGGTGGACGACGGAGTACCTTGTCACGGTGACGAGTGACGTCGGATCGGTCGAGGGCGGCGGTTGGTATGCAGCGGGCTCCCAGGCGACGTTGCGGGCGCCGGCCGATCAAACGAGCGGCGGACAATCGTATCGCTTCTCCGGTTGGACGGGCGATGTCACCTCGAAGGAGGCGTCCGTCACGGTCACGGTGGATCATCCGATGTCCGCGCGAGCGACGTACTCGTCGACTACGATCCTCGGCGGGGTCTCCGGAACCAGCGCAGGGCTAATCTCCGTCTTGGTTGTCATCGCTGTCGTGGTGGCGCTCGTCGTGTGGCGCAGGAGTCGACGCCGGGGGGAGTGAGACGGGAGGCGCGGGCTGAACCCGTGCCTCTCTAGCTTTTTTGTACCGCCCGTAGGTCGTCAGGATCAGCAGGCCGCCGACGAAGAATGCGCCGGCGGAGCAAATCGCCCGCCACGACTCGAGCGCCGGGTCGAGCCCGGCGGTGACGTAGAAGTTGATCGACGTCGCGATCACGAAAAGCCCGATGAGGATCGGCGTCCACACGCCAAGGACCGATCGGACGCGCTCGCTCCTCATCGGCTCATCAAACGGATGATGGCTTCGGCGGGCTCGCCACCCGCTTCCTCGAGGGCCTTGCGCGCGTCCTCTTCGGAGACTCCGGCCTTCTCCGCGACGAGTTTCACGTCTTCGTCGGGGATGGCGGGAGTCGTTGTGCCTTCCGTCTTCTTCGCATCCGCGCGGTCCCGCACGATCGGTTCGCCGACGACGGTCCAGATCTTCTGTCCCTGGGCCGTCATCGCGGTGACGTTCGGGTCGCGGATGACGTACTCCTTCGTGGCGGTCCGGATCACGACCTCCTCGACTCCCGCGAGTTCTTCCTGTTCAATCCCGAGCCGCTTCATCGCTTGACGCATCTGTCTCGGGTTCACGCGACCGCCCGGGATCATAGAATCACGCGGGATTGATGGACGGGCTTGGATAAAGGTTCTGCGCATCCTCGATGTGGGCGCCCTCCGTCATACGTTTAAATAGCTCTCGCCTCATGGAATTGGCGTGCGCGTCGCCGTCGTGTTCAAAGACCGGTGTCAGCCTAAGCGCTGTCATCTCGAATGCATCGCGTTTTGTCCGCCCCAGCGCACCGGCACGGAGGTCATCTGGATCGATCCGGAGACAACGAAAGCGGCGATTAGCGAAGAGACGTGCATTTCCTGCGGGATATGCCTGCCCGCTGGAGTGCCGATTTCCACGTCCCGCGGTGTCGTCGCGATTGAGGATGTCCGAGAAGGTGACGAGGTTCTCACTCATCAGGGCCGATACCGTAAAGTCACGCATAGATACATTCGACAGCATGATGGGCCAGTCTATCGGATACGATGCACCGGTCAGCCAGATCCATTAGAGGTAACCGAAGACCATCCGATTTTCGCGGTTATTCGTCCCTCATACAAGCTTGGCAAGCGCCTCAGGAAAGGCAAACGGGAACCGCTCTGGACGTTTCCTTCACAGCTCAAGGTCGGGGACTATCTTGTAAAGCCCAAGATCCGTGAGGTCGCGACTTCGCAGGCGTGGGAGGTTTCAATTCCTGTTCTCGCAAGGGGAGGACGCCGGCCAGTAGTGAGCGAACAAGTGGTTTCCCTCGCTCTGACCCCCGAACTCGCCAGGTTGGTCGGATATTTCTTGGCTGAGGGCTCGGCAAGCGATCACTCCGTGGTCTTTGCGTTCCACGAACGAGAGCGATCATACATCGAAGATGTCGACTTCTTGGTGAAACAGATTTTTCAAAAGGAGGGACGGGAATATCAGGGAACTGGAAAGGGCCGGAACATCGCGTTCGACTCGACCCATCTCGCGAGGATTTTCCGGAATCTCGGTGTCGGATGCGACAACAAGAAGATACCGCCGGTTTTCATGACCGGCTCGAAAGACATTCGGGCAGAGGTTCTCAAAGGCCTATGGCGAGGCGACGGCTATCGAGATCCTCACCGGAGTTACTTCCAGATCGCAACGACTTCGCCACATCTCGCTTACCAAGCGCAAGAGCTCCTCGCAAGCTTGGGAATCGTGGCAGGTGTGACCAGCGCACGCCCTATTGGTAAGAAGCGGTCCTACTCGCTCATGGTTACCGCCGAGTCCGTCGAACCTATGGCGGGGCTTCTAGGTCTTGGATTTTCCGAGAAGAGGAACAGGACAGCGAGCCATTACGTGCAAGACGAGAACTTTGTTTATGAACCGATTCGAACAATCGATGTCGTTCCTGTCGCCGACACAACGGTTTACAACTTGGAGGTTGATGAAGACCAAACCTTCGTCGCTGCAGGAAGTCTGACCCATAACTGTGTCCGCAAATGCCCTTTCGACGCGATTCGGATCATCGGCCTCCCCGAGGCACTCAAAGAAGATCTCGTCCATCAATACGGGAAGAACGCCTTTCGCCTCTTCCGGATCCCAGTCCCGAAGAAGGGCGAGGTGATCGGCCTCCTCGGGCCGAACGGGATCGGCAAGACGACCGCGGTCGGCATCCTGTCGGGCGAGACCGCCCCGAACCTCGGCCACTACCGTCGGA
>Ga0209161_10000814_pt1 | contig 25551 bp, 24 predicted proteins | sample GraSoiAngelo_155_FD_186169 | JGI IMG/M metagenome (GOLD analysis project Ga0209161, IMG submission 186169) | Grasslands soil microbial communities from the Angelo Coastal Reserve, California, USA - 14_1009_13_30cm (SPAdes) (version 2) | ecosystem: Environmental > Terrestrial > Soil > Grasslands... | reverse complement strand
CAGCTGGCCGCCGGCACCCTCCGCGTGGGTCATCCCCTCGCCGCGCCGGTAGGCTCGCTTGAACAGCGAGTCGAGCAGCTTCTTCGCGAGGTCGCGCCTTCCAGCGGCCCCATCCCCCGGCTTCGCGGAGTACTTCCCCGCCAGCGGGGAAGAGGCCTGCAGATAGGCGACTGCGAGGGCGGCGTTCCACGACGTGTAGACGCGACGGTCTACATACGGGGCTTGACTCTGCGTCCGCTCCTCCGCGTCCATCGAGTAGTAGTGCTCGTCGGCGTCCTGGCTGCCGGCGTACAGCCCAGTCTTCGAATCGCGCAGGACGCGGTCCAGATAGCTCGTGGTCTTGTCGAGCGCTTCGCTCATGCCGGCCAGAGCAAGCGCAGAGATCAGGCCGGCGTGGTCCTCGAGCATCTTTTCGAAGTGCGGGACGCTCCAGTCCTGGGTCGTCGAGTAGCGGAAGAAACCGCCTTCGACCTGGTCATACGTGCCGCCGCCAGTCATCCGTTCGAGCGTATGCACGGCCATGCGCCGCAGCTCGTCGTCAGAGCGCACAACCGACTGCTCGAGCAGCAGCAGGATGGCGTCGGTCTGGGGAAACTTCGGCGCGTTGCCGAAGCCGCCGTACTCGGGATCGTACGCAGACCGAACCGAGTCCAGGATCACGTCGACGAGCCCCGGCTCGAGCTCGCCCGCACTGCGGGCCACGCCGGACGCCGCGCGCTTGCGCGCATCGAGGACGCGGCTCGCGATCTCGGGCTGGCTGCCGCGGTAGTAGTCCGCGATGCGCATGAGCGCGTCCGCCATCTGGTCCGGCGGCAGGTACGTGCCGCCGGTCAGGATGTCGCCGGACGCCGTGAGGAAGGCGGTCGTCGGCCAGCCGCCCATGTTGTAGCGCTGGTTGATGTCGGGCCGCACGTCATTGTCGACGCGGACGGGCACGAACTCGCGGTTGATGATGTCGATCACGCTCGGATGCGAATAGGTCGTTTCGTCCATCACGTGGCACCAGTGACACCAGACCGCTGAGATCGAAAGGAGAATCGGGCGGCCTGTCTCCCTCGCCTCTTCGAACGCCCCAGGCGACCAGGCGTGCCAGTTGACTTCCGACGCGCGATTGGGGCGCGGCGAGAAGTGAAACTCCTCCGCCGCCTCGTTCATAGGACAAGGTTACGATGGCGGTGTGATCTCAACGAGCGCTGTCGACGCTTATGTCGAGAAGCACTCGCGCCGCTTCATCGATGACCTGAAGGAGCTCTGCTCGTTCCCCAGCATCTCCAACCACGGACGAGACGCAGTCCAGCCGGCGCGCGAATGGCTGGCCGTCCGGCTGGCCAAGTTCACCGACCGGGTCGAGACGCTGGAGGCGGGCGGAATGCCCGCGCTTTACGCCGAGGTCTCAGGCGGCGGTCGCCGCAAGCTGCTGCTGTACGAGCACTACGACGTGCAGCCGGTTGATCCCATCGACCTTTGGAGCACGCCGCCATTTGAGCCGGCGGAACGTGACGGCCGGATCTTCGCGCGGGGCGTCGCCGACGACAAGGCCGACGTGATGGCCCGTATCCACGCCCTCGAGACCCTGAAGCAGCTTGGCGACGTGCCGGTCACGCTGCGTTTTCTCATCGAGGGCGAGGAGGAGATCGGCTCCAAGACATTCGAGAGGATCGCGCGTGAGCACGCCGCCAAGCTCCGCGCGGACGGCTGCCTGTGGGAATCAGGCACGTCTTTCGACGACGCCGGCCGACCCACTCTCCAGTTTGGATGCCGAGGCCTCGTTTACGTCACCCTGCGCGTCAAGCAGCTGGACTACGACCAGCATTCGGGTTTCGCGTCCATCTATCCATCGGCGGCCATGTACCTGGTGGGAGCGCTTGCGAGCCTGCGCGACCAGGACATGAACATCAAGATCGATGGCTTTTACGACAAGGTGGTCAAGCCGACCGAGGCCGACCGCCGCATGATGGCGACCATCGATCCGGAGGTCGAGAAACGACGCAAGCTCGTCGGCTTCGAGAAGCTTGTCCGGGAACCAAAGCCGGACCAGGTGATCGAGCAGATGCTTTTCCTGCCCACCTGCAACATCGCCGGGATCATGACCGGCTACCAGGGCCCGGGCTCGAAGACGGTTCTCCCGGCGGAGGCGACGGCCAAGCTCGACTTCCGACTCATCCCCAACCAGGACCCCGATGAGGTGCTCGAGCAGCTCCGGGCGCATCTCGACCGGCACGGCTTTGAGAAGGTCGAGATAGTCGCCGGCGAGGGCGAGAAACCAGCGCGGTCAGACCCGAGCTCGCCGGTCGCCAAAACGGTCATCGACTGCGTCCGCGAGATGTACGGGGAGCCGGTTCTGTGGCCGTTCATGCCCGCGACCGGACCCATGTACCCCGTGGTTTCGGACCTCGGCATCCCGACGGTCCTGCCGGTGGGGGTAGGGCGGCCGGACAACCGCATCCACGCGCCCAACGAGAACATCCGCACCGAGGACTACCTCAACACCGTGCGCCTCATGTGCCGCATCTGGGAGCGGTTCGGCGCGAGCTGATGGAAAAGCTGACCGACAAGCTCTTCACGGTCAAGTACAACGAGGACACCGGCAAGCCGCACATCGAGATCGTCGACCAGAACGTGTGCCTCTCCAAGTGCACCGGCAAGTACTGCAACCACTTCTGCCCGGCCGGGGTGTACGAGTGGAACCAGGAGCAGAAGAAGAACCTGGTCAGCTTCGGCAACTGCATCGAGTGCGGGGCCTGCTCCATCGGCTGCCCGTTCGACAACATCGCCTGCCACGCCCCCCGGGGCGGCTACGGGGTGCGATTCCAGCACGGTTAGGAATACGTGGCGGGCTGGGAACAATTGTTGTTAAGGCAGTGAGCGAGTACGACGTGATCATCGTGGGGGGCGGGCCCGCCGGGCTGGCGGCCGCGCTCTACACCGCCCGCATGAACCTGAGAACCGTGGTCCTGGACCGAGGTCCCCTCGGCGGTCAGCTCCTGAACACCGAGCTGGTCGAGGACTACCCGGGTTTCGAGTCCGTGCTCGGCTCTGAGCTCGCCCTCAAGATGGGCGACCACGCCAGGAAGTTCGGCGTCGACGTCCGCGACTTCGAGCCCGTCCACGAGATCGTCGTCGAGGGGAACACCAAGGTCGTCCGCATGGAATCGGGCGAGGAGCTTCGCGCGCCGGCTCTGATCATGGCCGCCGGAGGCCTGCCGCGCTACCTCCAGGTGCCGGGCGAGAAGGAGTTCTGGGGCCGGGGCGTCAGCTATTGCGCGGTCTGCGACGGCGCCTTCTTCAAGGGCCAGGAGCTGGCGGTGATCGGCGGCGGAGACGCCGCCGTCGAGGAGGGTGAATTCCTCACCCGCTACGCGTCGCGGGTGTACATCCTGCACCGGCGCAGCGAGCTGCGCGCACAGCCGATCCTGGTCGCCCGCGCCCAGGCCAATTCGAAGATCGAGTTCATCTTCGACGCCCATGTCACGGAGATCGCGGGGGACGCGAAGGTCCAGGACGTGCTCTACGAGCAGCACGGCGAGATGAAGGAGCTGCACGTCGGCGGCGTCTTCATCTTCATCGGGTTCACACCCAACTCATCGCTGTTGAAGGTGCACGTCGACCACGATGAGGCGGGCTACATCCTGACCGACCGCAACATGCAGACGTCGGTGGAGGGGATCTGGGCCGTCGGCGATGTGCGGGCGCAGCTGACCAAGCAGATCGCGACCGCCGTGGGCGACGGAACCACAGCGGCGGTCTCGGCTTCGATGTACATCAGCGCGCTCAAGGATGCCGCCCGAACCTAGACGCCGCGGGACAAAAGCCCCAGGTCACGGAACGGCGGCGCTGCGTAGAGTGCGTGGCGAAGAGAGGTGGATCTGGTTTGAAGCGCGTCACAGCCAACGTCTTTGCGGCCGCGGTCCTGGCAGCCGCGGTGTTCCTGCCGGTGTCGAGCCTGACCGCCCACGCGGAGGCGAATCCCAACAACCACGGCCACCACTATGGCCAGCTCAAGCATCGACACCTGGCGCCGGCGCCTGCCCCGAAGCCTGTTCAGAAGCCGGCGCCGGCAGCAGCGCCGACCCCCGCGAGCCGCCAGCCGCAAAGCGATCCCGCCGCGGTGAAAGACGAGCCGGCCGCGGTTCCAGCTCAGCTGGTTCCGGCCGCGCACATCAACGTCTCTAGGTCAGCGCTCGGGGGCGGCAACCTGGATTGGCTGCTCCTGGTGGTGCTGCCGGCCCTGCTCGCGATCTGGCTGATGCTTTTCGCGCGTGCGGTGCTCACGGCATCGAGGCGCCGGAGGCCAACAACCGCGCCCTAGCCCGTGACGTCGATCCAGACGAGGCCCGGAGGCAGGGTCACCGGCTGGCCGTTGTCGAGCGTGAACACCAGCGGACCATGGCTGTCGTTCGACATCCACGTGCCTGAGTACTGCTGCCCCTTGTAGAGGACATCGAGCCGGCCGCTCGTATCCAGATCGTAGTCATGGATGTACGCACCGTGGCCGTCGCCAACGTTCAACAGCTGCGAGCGTGTGTGCAGCACCATGACCATCTCCATGCGCAGCGGCTGGCGCAGGCTGGCGTCCACGTACGCGTGCCCTTCTTCCTTCTTCGTGTAGGTGCCCGTGGCCGCGTCATACGTGTACGTGGAGTAGTGCTCGTCGACGTTGAGCGTGCTCACTGCGGTCCCGCCGCTGAGGCTGGGTCGTACTTTTGGGAGCGTGTAGTTCGGGATGCTGAACAGCTCTTCGGCGGCGAGCACCCGGTTGCCGTTGATCATCAGGTTGTCTGGCGCGACCCGAGCGCCCGCCCGGTACTGGAACCCGACCTGGTCGAAGAACTGCGGGGTTGGGTCCGAGGCGGCGCGAGAGCGCGTGGCTTGAGACTCGCCCGACTGGAAGAGCAGGCCTTTGTAGTGGCGACCAATCTTCAGCGAGATGAACCGGGCCGAGCGCATCGGCCCGATCAGGTCCGGCGCGTTCTGGTAGATCGCGGTGAGGCGTGTGATTCCGCCCTCGGCGACATACTCGAAGATCACGTCCGCCGCCTGAAGGCCGTTCTGGTCACGCGCGAAAGAGTCATTCGGAATCTGGATCAGGGCCGGGTATCGAAGCGAGGTGGTGTGCTCGCGGTCGTGCCAGTAGATACCGGTTTTCAGCGAGAATGCGGCGGGCACGAGGTGACCGCTCTGGTCGCGACCGCCGGGTGCGATCTGGACCATGAGCGGGCCCGAAGCCATGCCAGCGGTGGAGAATGTCGCACTCTTGTCGTCCGCCGCCCATTTGAGCGGCATGATCTGGCTGCCGGCGGTCACCTTGATGGTGGTGGGCTCCATCGTGTCGTTGAAGGTCAGCTTCATCGTGGCGCTGGGATCGAGCTCGTTCCCATCCTTCAGAGGGCTGCCGTCAGCGGCCGTGATGGCGATGACGCGCGGAATGATGATCGTCGTGAAGCTCCACCGACCGCCGCCCACCGAGTGGTGCCCGGTGTCGGTGATGGACCTCATCGTCAAGGTGTAGGTGGTCAGCTCGGTCAGCGGCTTGCTCGGCGTCCACGCGTACTGCGTCTGCCCCGACACCGCTGTGACCGCACCATCCGCGGTGGGGTTGAGAGACACCGCCGACCGGAGGGCGTCGATTGACACCGACCTCGAGAACTTGAAGACGAAGCTGCCGTCGGTGGGGATGTCCTTCTGACCGTTCTTGATGTTCGTGTTCAGGGTCGTGGGCAGGGTGTTCTCGTAGGCGAGAAATGCGCCCGCGCCCACGAGCACAACCAGCAGGACCATGCCCGCCGCGAGCAGACCGCGGCGGCCAAAGCTTCTGCGGCGGCGTGCTGGTCTCCTCAATGGAGGGGCCGCGGGTGATGCAGGCTCTAGCTCGGGGAGGGACGTGGATATGGACAACGGGCCGGGCGAATTATTGCACTAAGTGCCTGAGCAGCGAAAACGTGTAGATGCCGGTCGCGTGGCCGCTCTCGAAGGCGATCTGGAGCGCGTACTGACCGACGAGCGTCACGTCCTGGATCCGCATTTCCGCTGGGCTCAGGGTCTGGAGGCGGGCGAGCCGGCCCGGCATTCCAGCTTCCCCGCGGCACTCGGCGCATGGGCAAGCCCACCGGAGCTGCTCGGCCGTATACGAGCTTCGGCTTCCGCCTTCCCAGGTGATCTCCATCACCTGGCGCTCGCGGTCGACATCCACGCTGGTTGGAAACGGATCTGGATCTTGCAGCGGCGCCTTTCAGTGCACGTTGATGACGGGCAGCTGGCGAAACGATTGGATCGAGGTCCGCGCCGCGACCTGCGAGGCGATTTCGACGAAAGCCTTCGCGCCGGCGGACTCAGGCCGGGAGATGACCACGGGGGTCCCTGTGTCAGCGTCCTCGCGAATGCCCTCCTCGAGCGGGATCGCGCCGAGGAACGGGACCCCGAGCCGTTTCGCGGCGGATTCCGCGCCGCCATGACTGAAGATCTCGTGGCGGTGACCGCAGCTCGGGCACACATACCAGCTCATGTTCTCGATCAGCCCGAGGGGCGTGACGTTGAGCTTGCGGAACATCTGCAGCGCTTTGACAGCGATATCGGTCGCGACATCCTGCGGCGTGCAGACGATGGCGACTCCAGTCAGGGGAACGGCCTGAGCCAGCGTGAGCGACGCGTCACCGGTACCAGGCGGCAGGTCGATGACGAGGTAATCGAGCCGGCCCCAGTCAACCTGGATCATCATCGCCTCGATCGCCTTGCCGACCATTGGGCCGCGGTAGATGGTTGGCTCGCTGCCCGGGTTGATGTGCCCGAACGACATCAGCTTCATGCCGTGCGCGTCGATGGGGAGGAGGCGGCCGTTCGACTGCTGCGGCACGGTCCGGGAGCCGGTCATCACGGGGACCGAGGGTCCGTAGATGTCCGCGTCGAGCAGCCCGACCGACGCCCCGCTCTGACGCAGCGCCGCCGCCAGGTTGACCGCAACCGTCGATTTGCCGACCCCGCCTTTGCCCGACGCGACAGCGATCGTCTGCTTGACGCCGGGAAGTATCTCTGACGGTTTCGGGCGCATGAACGCGGGCCGGACGTTGGCGGTCATGCGGACCTCGACGCCCGTCACGCCGGGGATCTCGCCGACGGCGTCTTCTGCCTGCGACTTGAAGCGGTCGCGTACGGGGCAGGCCGGCGTCGTGAGCTCAAACGTGAAGCTGACTTTGCCCTGCGGGCTGACGTCCAGCTCTTTGATCATGCCGAGGCTGACCACATCGCGGCCCAGGTCGGGATCCTTGATTCGCCCGAGCGCATCGAGGATCTGCTGAGAGGAAGGCGCGCTCATCCCCTGCGATCTTACCGAGGCCCGGCAATCGAGGGCGGCCCGCCTGATAAGTTCAATGCACCATGAAGCAGGAGACGGCCATCAGCCCGGCATCCGAGCTGATCGCCTACTACGGAGGCCCGGCCTCGGACGTTTACTTCCAGCGGGCCCAGAAGACGCTGGCTGGAGCGCATGTCGACGCGGTCGTCGCGATGGATTTCTTCGCCGGCCGACCCGGCATCGTTTGCGGAGTCGCTGAGGCAACACGCCTGCTGGGCGGAATTCTCCAACCAGGCGATGAGGCGTGGGCGATCGCCGAAGGCGAAGCGATGAACCAGAAAGAGACCGTGCTTCGCATCCGTGCGCCTTACTCGCGATTCGGCGTCTATGAGACCGCTCTGCTGGGCATGCTCTCGAGCTGCTCTGGGTGGGCGACCGCGGCGCGTGAGATCGTCGACGCGGCAGGCGGCAAGCGCGTGATCAGCTTCGGCGCCCGCCACGTGCATCCGCTCATCGCCCCCATCATGGAATACTCCGCCGTCGTCGGCGGATGCGCCGGGTGCGCCACACCGCTGGGAGCGCAGCTCGCCGGCCTCCTGGGCGCGTCGGGGACGATGCCGCACGCGATGATCCTTCTGTTCGGCGACACGGTAAAGGCGGCCCTCGCCTTCGACGAGCACATGGGCGACGACGTGCTGCGCATCGTGCTGGTGGATACGTTCAAGGACGAAGCGGAAGAGTCGTTGCGGGTCGCCGAGGCGCTCGGCAAGCGTCTGCGTGGGGTGCGCCTGGACACTCCGAGCGAGCGCGGGGGAGTCACGGTCGAGCTTGTGAAAGAGGTCCGCGCCCGGCTCGACCAGGGCGGATACGGTCACGTCGGGATTTTTGTTTCGGGGGGCCTGGACGCGAATCGGATACGGGAGTTCGAGGCCGCGGAGTGCCCCATCCATTCTTATGGTGTCGGGATGGCGATCAGCTCCGCGCCGCCGATCGCGTTCACCGCCGATATCAAAGAGGTCGCGGGCAAACCCATGACCAAGCGCGGCCGCATCCCGGGCGCGGCCGCGAACCCCCGCCTCGCAAGGATCATCTGAAGGAGCGCTGCGCGCGGCCGGCGTGACCAAGTCGACGCTTCTCGCGCACCAGGCCGCCTGCCGAGCGTGTCAAGTGTGCGCCGACCAGGGCATCATCCCCGAGGCCAACCCGACGTTCGAGGGCCGGTGGGGAGCGCCGTTCTTCATGGTCGGCCAGGCACCCGGCCCTGCCGAGAAACAGACGCGCCGGCCATTTTCGGGGCGGGCGGGCAAGGAGCTCGACCGCTGGATGCTGCGCGCCGGTTTTCGCGATCCAGAGGAATTCCGCCGGCTCACGTACATCGCCGCGCTGATGCGCTGCTTCCCGGGCCGCAACCAAGAGAACACCGGCGACCTCCGGCCGCCGCCCGCCGCGGTGGCCAACTGCGCGCACTGGCTCGATGCTGAGCTGCGCTTGCTCAAGCCGAAGGTCTTGATCCTGGTCGGCCAGATGGCGATCTCGCGCTTTCTTGGTCCCGGCTCGCTCGAGGAACGCGTCGGCAAGCGTTTCGGCGAGCGCCCGGTGATGATCCCGCTGCCGCATCCATCAGGGCAGAATCGCTGGCTCAACGCCCCGGCCAATCGTGAACGCCTTGCGCAAGCGCTCGCGCAAATCAGCGAGCTGCGTTCAAACTTTGCCCCGTGAGATACCTCCTCGTCTACTACGGCGGAAGCATGCCGGAGACCCCCGCGCAGCAGGCGCGGGTCATGAAGCAGTGGACGGCGTGGTTCAGCAAGCTCGGCCCCGCGATCGTCGACCCGGGCAATCCGTTTTCCGGCAAGGTGAACAAGATCAAGGCTGACGGCATGGTCGCCAAGGGCGCCGTCGGCCAGCGCGCGTCGGGCTACAGCATCATCGAGGCGCCCTCGCTCGACGCGGCGACCAAGCTGGCGAAAGGCTGTCCCGTGGTCAAGGGCGGCGCGCAGGTCGCGGTCTACGAAACCTTCAACGTGATGTAGTCGCGCGTTGCCTGCATTCTTCGGCCGCCGGGAGCACGGCCGCGTCGTGATCGAGGGTGGCGACGCGTGGCACCTCGCTCGGTCATTGCGGGCGCGTCCGGGTGAGTCGATCGAGGTCGTCGACCCCGACGGATTCCTGCTGGACGTCCGCCTCGATGCCGTCTCGGTGAAGCGGGTGGAAGGTCATGTGGTCGGGCAGCACGCGCACCAACCGGAACCCATCTCGCAGATCACGATCGCGATCGCCAACCTTCCCGCGCCCGCGCTCGAGCATGTGCTGTCGCGATGCACCGAGGCCGGAGCTCACGCGTTCGTCGTGTTCCACGCCGACCGCAGCGTGGGGCGGGGCGAGAAGCTGGAGCGCTGGGGCACGATCTGCCGCGAGGCGGCGATGCTGGCCGGACGGCTGCGGGTCCCCGAGGTATCGGCCGCGTCGTCGGTCGAAGCGGCGATCGGAGCGGTCGACACCGCGGTGCTGCTGTCACGGGAGGCGCCACGGCGCCTGGCCGATGTGATCGAGCCACGCGACCTCATGCTCGTGATCGGGCCTGAGGGCGGCTGGACCGAAAGCGAGCTTGAGCTGGCGACCGAATCGGCGACCCTCGGCCCGCGCAACCTTCGCGCCGAGACCGCGGCGGTGGTGGCGCTCGCCATCGCGCTCGCGACGCGGGGTGATTAGCCCTTGTGGCCTCGTGCGGTTTCGACCTCGCCGGCGATGGCAACCATCGAGGCGACGCCGAAGCTGATCGCGCCGATCACCAGCAGGCCGGCCGCCAGCGGCAGCAACCAGCTGGTGGCGGCCAGGCCCAGGCAGAGGATGCCGACCGCGAGCACCAGGACCGCGTAGATCCTGAAACCCCGCTTCGACGCCGCGAACCCTGGAGGCAGCGTGCCGAGGTAGCGTGAGGTCACGGTCCGGATGGCGTAGTCGCCGGCGCCGAAAAGGTTCAGCAGCAGAACCAAACCGACGACAGAGAGGACCGCCCCGATCGCCAACACAGCCGCCACGTGGGTATTCTCGCGGACATGGCGGTCACGACCAGGCAGGCGCTGGTGCGGAACTTCTGCATCATCGCCCACATCGACCACGGCAAATCGACGCTGGCGGACCGACTGCTCGAGCACACCGGCTCGATCAGCCAGCGCGACATGCAGGACCAGGTCCTTGACACCATGGATCTCGAGCGCGAGCGCGGGATCACGATCAAGCTCCAGGCCGTGCGGATGACGTACCCCGCGCATGACGGCCAGGCGTACGAGCTCAACCTGATTGACACGCCGGGCCACGTCGACTTCGCTTATGAGGTGTCACGTTCGCTCGCGGCGTGCGAAGGCGCGATCCTCGTCGTCGATGCCGCGCAAGGCATCGAAGCGCAGACCCTCGCCAACCTCTACCAGGCGGTGGAGGCTGGCCTCACCATCGTGCCGGTGGTCAACAAGATCGACCTCGACGCGGCGCAGCCAGAGATGGTCGCAGAGGAGATCTCAGACGTCACGGGAATCTCCCGCGACCAGGTGATCTTCGCTTCGGCCAAGCTGGGGATCGGCACCGAGGCGATCCTCGAAGCAGTGGTGAACCGCGTTCCGCCGCCCCGCGGCGACCCCTCGAAGCCGCTGCGCGCGCTCATCTTCGACTCGCACTACGACCCCTACCGCGGGGTGATCACCTACGTGCGGGTGGTCGACGGCGAGATCATCCCGCGGACCCGGATCCGGATGCTGAACACCGGCAAGGTGCACGAGGTGGACGAGGTGGGGTGGTTCGCGCCGCGCCCGCGCCCGGCCGAAAAGCTGACCGCCGGTGAGGTCGGATACGTGACGGCTGCGATCAAGAACGTGGTGGATGCCCGCGTGGGGGACACCATCACGACCGCCGAGCACGGCGCGACGACACCTCTGCCCGGCTATCGCCAGGTCAAGCCGATGGTGTTCGCCGGCTTGTTCCCGACCGATTCCGACCAGTTCGCCGACCTCAAGGAGGCGCTGGAGAAGCTGCAGCTCAACGACGGCGCGCTCTCGTTCGAGCCCGAAAACTCGGCGGCCCTCGGCTTCGGCTTTCGCTGCGGCTTTCTTGGCCTCCTCCACCTGGAGATCGTCCAGGAGCGGCTCGAGCGCGAGTTCGAGCTCGACCTGATCACGACCGCGCCGACCGTCGAGTACCAGGTCAAGCTGAAGCGCAGCGAGGTGATCGCGGTCGACAACCCTGCGCTGATGCCGGATCCGACGCAGATCGAGGCCATCTCCGAACCTTTCGTCAGGCTGTCGATCATCGTGCCCTCCACGTACGTCGGCCCGATGATGGAGCTGTGCCAGGAGCGACGAGGCGCCTTCAAGCACCTCGAGCACAGGCCCGGTGACCGTGTCGTGCTGGAGTACGAGATCCCGCTCGGCGAGATCATCCACGACTTCTACGACCAGCTGAAATCGCGCTCGAAGGGCTACGCCTCGATGGACTACGAGATGATCGGGTTCCGCGAGGGCGAGCTGGTGAAGCTCGACGTCCTTGTCGCCGCCGAGCCCGTGGACGCCCTTTCGCTGATCGCCCACCGCAGCAAGGCGCAGGCTCAGGGCCGTCGGCTCGTGGAGAAGCTGAAGGCGATCATCCCCCGCCAGCTGTACGAGGTCCCGATCCAGGCCGCGATCGGGGGCAAGATCGTCGCGCGTGAAACGATCCCGGCCATGCGAAAGGACGTGCTTGCCAAATGCTATGGCGGAGACGTGACCCGGAAACGCAAACTGTTGGAGAGGCAGAAGGAAGGCAAACGGCGAATGAAGCGGGTCGGCTCCATCGAGATCCCCCAGGAGGCGTTCATGGCGGTGCTGAAGCTTGACTAGAGCTTCGAGGCTGATAACCGCGGGCCTGCTCCTCGCGCTTGCGCTCATGGCATGCGGGCGGACGAGCAACAACACCAATGGCCCGAGCGTGGGCAGCGTCTACGCGGGGCGGGTGGTGCAGGCCGATCTCGGCCCGGTCGTGCCCGACGCCACCGCCTGGTGGCAGGGGCCGCCGACCTTTGGTGTGCGACCTCTCAACAGCGCCACGCGCCTTGATCAGGACAAATTCGATGTCACGGTGCGCTTCGCCCACGCCGGTACGCGCGAGGAGATGAGGCTCGAGTACCAGGTCTGGGTCTCCACCGCCATCGCGACCGCGGTCATGGACTCGACCAAGACCGCGCTCGGGAACTCGTTGTCGGGCGCCAAGGCCGGCGACCAGGTGCTGTATTACAACCGCAACCTGGCCGGTGGCCCGGCGCCTTACGCCAACGAGGCGTTGGTGCGCGTCGGCCAGACCGTCGTCACCATCGTGTGGACCCACATCGACGGCTTCGCCAGCACCGGCTCGGTGGGAAAGATCGCCGTCAAGGCGGCGGGCCGGCTGAAGGATTCGCTGGCCGGGAAGGTGCAAGCATCGCCGGCGCCGAGCCCGGACGCGATGCTTCTTGCCCCTCCAGGTCCAGACCTGACGTTGCTGGGCACGGCTCGTCTGCCGGTGGAGGTCGTGCCCCAGATCCTGGTGTTCTCCGCCCCGGCGGATATGACCAAGTTCTTCCATCAGGTCGGGGTCTCGGATGTCGTGTACGGCGACTACGCAGTCAACGTCGATACGCGCATGGAAGTGCTGACAAGCGGATTCACGTTCGCCAGCCCGACCGGCTCGAAAGAGTGGATCGACACCTTTTACGGTGGCAGCACTGGCCTGACCCAGGGCGTGTATCTCAACTTCGAAAGCGACACCGGTCAGTACGTGGCGGCGTTCGGCCTGGGCAACAAGGGCGTCCTGATGGTCTGCAAGTCGTCGGCCTCGGGCGAAGAGGCGGGCCGCTCATGCGAGTCGGCGATGGTGCGCGTGATTCCCGGATGGAGGCTTGCGCTCGGGGGCGCCTAAGCTTCGCGGCCGACCGCGCCGGCCGCGCCCGCCCGCGACTCCTGGAACCACCGCCACTGGTTGGCCAGACCCTCGCGCAGGGACACGCGCGGCTCCCAGCCGAGCCGCTCACGCGCAAGGTTGATCGAGGCGCCGGTGTGGCGCGGGTCGCCGGGAGCGGCGGGCAGGTATTGGCGCCGGACGTTGATCCGGCTGATGTCTTCGAGCGTGTCGAGCACCCGGTTCACCGTGACGCGGCTGCCGCCGCCGAGGTTGATGATCTGGCCAACCACGTCTGCGGAGGCTGCCTTCACGGTCCCATCGACCGCGTCACCGACGTAGGTGAACTCGCGAGTCTGCTCGCCGTCACCGAAGATCTCGATCTCTTCGTCGTCGACCAGCGCCTCCATGAAGCGGCAAAACGCCATGTCAGGACGCTGGCGGGGGCCGTACACGGAGAAGTAGCGAAGCGACGTCGCGGGGATGCCGAAGTTGCGCATGTACACGAAAGTCAGGTGTTCCGCGGCCAACTTGGTCATGCCGTACGGGGAAACCGGGCGGGGCAGGGCGGTCTCTTTGGTGGGGAACCTCTCCGCGTCCCCATAGACGGATGAGCTGGAGGCAAAAACCAGCCGCTGGAGCGGAGTCTCGCGGAGCGACTCGAGGAGCCTCTGCGTGGCGACGATGTTGTCATGCACGTAGCGGTCGAAGTGGCCGCCCCAGCTTGGCCGCACGCCGGGTTGTCCCGCCAGGTGGAAGACGACAGTCGTGCCGTCGAGGATGCGCCGCAGGTCGGCGTCGACCAGGTCTGCCTCTTCGAGGACGAAGTTGCGATGCGCGCTCACGCCACGCAGGTTTTGCTGCTTGCGCAGGCGTGCGTAGTAGTCGCTGAAGGAGTCGATGCCCGTGACCTGATGGCCGTCAGCCAGGAGTCGCTCGCACAGGTGCGAGCCGATGAACCCCGCCGCGCCCGTGACAACGACCCGTGTCGGTGCGTCGAGCATGCGGACTAGAGTGCAGGCCCTGGGCGCCGGTTTGCAACCGCCACCTATCTTTGATGACCGTGAAGCGGTTCGAGTCCTGGCTCGCCACGACGGAGGCTGGTGTCACCGTCAAGGAGTTTCCGGAAGGCACCCGGACCGCAACCGACGCCGCGCGCGCGGTCGGATGCGACGTCGGGCAGATCGTCAAGTCGCTGGTCTTCGTCGCGGCCGGGAAGCCGGTCGTGGCCCTGGTCAGCGGCGCCAACCGGCTGGACGAGGGACGGCTCGCCTCCCTGGCCGGCGAGCCGGTGGCAAAGGCGGACGCCGACACGGCGCGCGTCGCGACCGGCTACGCCATCGGCGGCGTGCCGCCGTTCGGCCACGCGACCGACCTGCCGGTGTTCATGGACCGCGACCTGCTCGGATACGAGGTCGTTTGGGCGGCGGCGGGGCGGCCCGACTCGGTCTTCGAGATTGAACCCGAGCGTTTGCGGGAACTGAGTAACGCGAAGGTGTCAGACCTGAAGAGCATATGAGCAGCCTTCTCATCTTCTGCCGCGACTGCGCGAAGCAGGTGGCCAGCTCGCAGACCAAGAACGGACTCTGCCTTGATTGCCAGGTCAGGCGGGCGGTCGCCGACCTGCGCGACGAGCACGCGCGCCTGTGGCGGAAGCGCGAGCGCTACCGCACGCAGAACGCGAATGTGGAGCAGATCGGCAGGCAGATCTCGCGTGTCGAGGACCGTATGGGTCAGCGCATCAAAGAGCTCGTTTCCAACGAGCGCGAGGCCGTCGACTACCTGCGGCGCGAGCTGGAGTCCGCGCGCGGTCAGCGCTACACGATCAAGAAGTGACGAGCCACACCCGTCCGGGCTCGCTCCACGAGCCGGGCCGACCTCCCCATGAATGGGGAGGACCATTGCGACCCTTCCATCATCTCTACGTACACATTCCCTTCTGCAAGCACAAGTGCGGCTACTGCGACTTCAACGCGTACGCGGGGATGGACCGCCTCATGCCCGACTACGTCGATGCGTTGGAGCGCGAGCTGGTCTTCGCCCGCGAGCGGTATCCGTTCCAGGAGCTCGACACGGTCTATCTCGGTGGGGGGACGCCCAGCCTGCTGCAGGCGCAGCTGATGACGCGGCTGCTCGCGTTCATCCGTCGCACCTTCAACGTCGCGCCGGATGCGGAGGTGACCCTGGAGGCGAACCCCGCAAGCACCGATGAGGCGAAAGTCGCGGCGTGGCTCGAGGGTGGGGTCAACCGCCTGAGCCTCGGCGTTCAGGGTTTCGACCGGCGCGCTCTCGCCGTGCTCGAGCGCAAGACCGACGCCGCGCAGGCGATCAAGGCCTTCAGCCTGGCGCGGAAGATGGGGATGTCGAACATCAGCATCGACCTCATCTACGCGGTCCCGTTCCAGAGCCTCGAAACATGGATCGAAACGCTGCGCCGGGCGATCGCGATGCAGCCCGACCATGTCTCGACCTACTGCCTCTCGTTCGAGGAAGGCACGCTGCTGTACCGGCGCCGCGCGGAGGGTCGGGTGCCCGAAGTTGAAACCGACCTGCAGTGGGACCAACTCGACGCCGCATGCGATGAGCTCGAGAAGGCGGGCTTCCGCCGCTACGAGGTCTCGAGCTGGGCTCATCCGGGTTTTGAGTCGCGCCACAACCAGGCGTACTGGCGATGCCGTCCGGTCTACGGAGCAGGCGCGGGCGCGCACTCGTACGCCGCCGACGGCGTCAACGCATGGCGTTGGTGGAACGTCGCCCGGCCGCGCGAATACATCGCGGCCGCACCTTCACCCAGGGCGGACGGGGAAGAGCTGGATGCCCGTAAAGCGGCCGCCGAGTCGCTGATGCTCGGCCTGCGTACAGTCGAAGGCGCGACCGCCCCGTCCGGATTCGATCGGGAGCTGGACCGCCTCCAGAGGGATGGTCTCGTGCGGAGGGTCGACGGGCGCGTCGTGCCCACGCGCCGGGGACTCGACCTGCACAACCAGATCGCCCTCGCGGTACTCTGATTGGCACTCTCGACCCGGGAGTGCTGAAAGCGTGATGGAAAACAGAAAGCAGGCGATCTTGAGGGCCGTCGTGAACGAGTTCACGACGAGCGCTGTGCCGGTCGGCTCGCAGGCGCTGCAGAGTCGCTACTTCGTCAACCTCTCGTCGGCCACGATCCGCAGCGAGCTCGCCGAGCTCGCGGACCTCGGCTACCTGACGCAGCCGCACACATCGGCCGGGCGGGTGCCAACCGACTCCGGGTACCGCTACTTCGTCGACTTCTTGATGGACCTCGAGCCCATCCCCGACCGCGTGCGCGCTTTCATCCACGATGAGCTGACGGCGGCGCCGGCGGATGTGCAGGGCCTCGTCGAGCGCGTAGCGATGACGGTCGCCTCGGTGACCCAAAATGCATCGGTCGCGAGCGCGCCTCAGGGCACGCTTGCGCGGATCAAGCACGTCGACCTGGTCTCGCTGGAACCGAATGAGGTGCTGCTGATCCTGCTGCTCGAGGGCAACCTGCTCAGGCAGCAGGTCGTGAGCACGACTCAGCCGGCCACGCAGGCACAGCTGAGCAAGCTGGGCGCGCGGCTCAACGGCTCGCTGGCGGGGCGCGCGAGCGACGAGGCGCGCCGCCACTACGACTCGGCACCGCTCGGACTCGAGAAGGAATTGCTCGGCCGCGTGATCGCGGTCCTGGACCTTTACGAGAAAGGCTCGGAGAGCCTGGTCGTGCACGATGGCGTGCGGAACCTGCTCCGCCAGCCCGAGTTCGCGGAATCGTCGCGCCTGCACCAGGTGCTCGAGGTGCTGGAGGAGACTCGCTACCTCACCGTCCTGCTCCGCCAGCTCATCGGCGAATCAGACCTGCAAATCGTCATCGGCTCGGAGAACACATCGAGCGGCCTCCAGGGCTGCGCGGTCGTGCTGACCACGTACGGCCCGACGGACCGCCTCAAAGGCGTGCTCGGGGTGATCGGTCCGACGCGCATGGCATACAGCCAGACGGTGGCGCGTTTGCGGGCCGTTGCGCGCGGCGCCAGCGACCGCATGGCCGAGACGGCGGGGCACTGAGGCGATGGCCGAGGCAGCGCACCGCCGGGCGTTTGATCAGATCGGCGTGCGCGGTATCTAAAGCTCGATGACCACTCGCAAGCGTTCACACGAGCCAGTCGAGGGCGATCCGCCGGAGTCGGCCACCGCCCCGCTCGAAGCCAGGGTCGCCGAGCTGGAATCCGCGCTCGCCGAGGCCAGGGATCGTCACCTTCGCCTGGCCGCGGACTTCGACAACTACAAGAAGCGCGCCAGGCAGGAGCAGCTCGAGACGATCCAGCACGCGTCGGCCGACCTGATCGCCCGCGTGCTGCCGGTGCTCGACGACCTGCACAACGTGCTCGATCACAAGCCCGAAGGCATCGAAGAGTCTTGGGTGAGGGGATTGGAGCTCAGCGTGCGCAAGCTGGAAGAGGCGCTGGGCACCCACGGCCTGCAACCGATCGAGTCCGTAGGCGTCCGCTTCGACCCCAAGCTCCACGAGGCGGTCGGCCACGAGGAGTCGGCCGAGCACCCCGAGGACACCGTTGTGTCTGAGCTCAGACGCGGTTATCGCGTACGGGATCGCGTTGTCCGGCCGGCGCTCGTCAAAGTTGCTCGCCCGCCTGCCGGCACGCAAGACACCGAACCTCAGTAACAGCTGGTGGCCATCAAGCGCGACTACTACGAGGTGCTGGGGGTTGGCCGGCAGGCATCCGCCGACGAGCTGAGGCGCGCCTTCCGCAAGATCGCTATGGACTCGCACCCTGACCGCTACCCCGACGATGCGGCGGCGGCGGCACGTTTCAAGGAGGCGAGCGAGGCCTACACGGTGCTATCTGACCCGGAGCGGCGCCGCAGCTACGACATGTTCGGCCACTCTGCGGTGGGCGCATCCGGTCCGGCGGTCGACTTCTCCGATATGCCTTTCGCGGACATCTTCGACACCTTCTTCGGTGGCGGTTTCGGCGGGCGTGGCCGCCGCGAGCGTTCGAACCGCGGCGATGACCTTCGTTATGACCTGACCATCACTTTTGAGGAATCGTTCACCGGGGTCGAGAAGCAGCTCGAGGTGCCACGCCTGGCCATCTGCGACCGCTGCTCAGGCAGCGGGTCCGAGCCCGGCACAGGCCAGGAAACGTGCCCGGGCTGCGGCGGCTCGGGCCAGGTTCGGCGTGCGGCGCAATCATTCTTCGGCCAGGTCGTCACCACCGCGACCTGTCCGACGTGTGGCGGCGCCGGCCGCATCCTCAAGAGCCCATGCCAGCAATGCCGAGGCCAGGGCAGGGTCCAGCGCTCGAAGCGGTTGGCGGTCAAGATCCCCGCCGGCGTCGACACCGGCTCGCAGATCCGGATCAGCGGCGAAGGCGAGGCGGGGGTGCGCGGCGGCCAGGCGGGCGATCTCTATGTCGTCCTCCGCGTCAAGCCGCACCCGCAGCTCGCGCGCCACGATCAGGACGTGGTGTTCGACCTGCGGGTCAACATGGTGCAGGCTGCGCTGGGGGATCGAATCGAGGTCCCGACGCTGGAAGGGCCGGTCGAGATCGCCATTCCCTCCGGGACGCAGCACGGCCAGTCGTTCCGCTTGCAGGGCCGGGGGATGCCAGACGTCCGCGGCGGCCGGCGCGGAGACCAGTACGTCGTGGTCCAGGTCATCGTGCCCAAGGACCTGAACCCCGAGCAGAAGGCACTGCTGCGCAAGGTCGGCGGGCTGACCGGAAAGCCCGAGAAGGTGGCCAAGGGGTTCTTCGACAAGCTGCGCGACGCGATTTCTCTTGATTAGTGGGCCCTGCGCGCCGGCCGTTGATTGCCCGTCCACGGCTTGATTCGGCGTCAATTGACCCGGCTCGGCATAACTTCGACCCTTGCGGGGTAGTTATCTGGTTCAGTAGCTTTGATGCGTATAGATGAGGAATACAAGTTGTCCAAGACGATCGATCTCGAACTGACAAGGGCCGAAGTTGAGGTCCTGGAGCTGGAAGCCCGGCTCCGGGTTGTGCCCATGAACGACACCCAGCTGTCGGACGCCCTCAAAACCGCCCTCGCGGCGAAGAAGGAGCGTCTGGCCAAGCTGCGGACCCTCCACGCCACCGCCGGACGAGCCAACCGGTCAGGGAAAGATGGCGGCGGCGAGAAGGTGGACCCGCTTCACGCCGGGCGGCGGCCGCCGCTCAAGCGGACGGTCCCGCAGAGACCCCAGACCAAATCAGGAAAGTAAACCAGCCCCTCCGGCGCAGCCCCTCTGGCGCGTGAGTTGGCAGCGAACCAGGGTCCCGAACGTTATCGTTCTTCGAACTTGGCCAAAGACCTGAGCGAGTCCCCGGCGGCCGATCCTCTGTTCGGGGCGGCATGGGCTGCAGCAGGCGCCCCGCTGTCCTCCCGCTCGTGGAACCTTCCCCTGATCAACGGCCTCGCCGTGGGCGCCGTCATCGCGGGCGTCGCCTACCGGCTGTGGCAAGCGCATCTGCCGGCCGACGTGCTCAGGCAGGAGGAGATTCTGATCGGTGTTGGCGTCGTCCTCGGCGGCGTCGCGGTGGCCGCGCGGGTGGCGAAGCTGTCGAACCGGCTGGCGGTCCAGCTGCCGATCATGGGGTCGGCCGCCATCCTGGCCGTCCTGGTTCTCGGGACCGCCGGCCGGTGGCTCGGAGACGACCTGCCCCCCCTGGCTGCCGTGAGCTTCGCGGCGGTTTTCCTGCAGTTTGACGTCGGCCTCCACTCGCGTCACTTCGGCAAGGTCTTCGGGGTTGCGATCGTCGGCCTCGGCCTGCTCTGGGCCTACGCCGTGACCCAGCTCATGGTCTCGCTGAGCGCGGTGGTGATCTGGACCCTGATCCTGATGGGCCTCGGCATCCTCGCCTTGCTGACCAGCCGGTCGGTGGAGCGTGACCTGGGAGTCCAGGTCGAGCGGCAGAGCTCGCTGCTCGCGACCCTGAGCGACCTCGGCGAGGGTCTTGTCATCACCGAGAAAGGCCGTTTCATCGCGGGCAACGACGCCTACGTGACGCTGACCGGCTACTCGCGCGAGGAGCTGGCCGCGATGCCTTCGCTGATCGACCTCGCGCCGGCGGACGACCGCGATCGCCTGGCCGCGAACCTGGCACGAAGGCTTGGCGGCGGCGCCGCGCCTGCGCGCTACACGTCAGCGCTGATCAGCAAGTCCGGGCGCCGGGTCGAGGTGGAGGTCGCGATCCATCGCGTCACCAGCCGGCGCGATCAGCTCCTGACCCTGGTCAGCGACATCACCGAGCGGCTGCGCGCGGAAGCCGCCGAGCGGGAAAGCGAGACTCGCTTCCGCACCCTCTTCCAGCAAGCGCAGGCGGGCATGGCCTTCGCGAGCCTCGATGGCCACGTCACCACCGTGAACCCCGCCTTCTGCGAGCTCGTCGGCTACAGCGAAACCGAGCTGCGCACGCTGTCGCTGGTCGATATCACGCACCCCGATGACGTCGCGGCTCTGCAGGACGCGATGCACAGCATGCTCGCGGGCGAAGAGGAAGGCCGTCGCATCGAGAAGCGATATACGCGCAAGGACGGCGAGCATGTTTGGGTCGACCTGACGATGCGGCTTGTCCGCGGCGCCGATAGCCGGCCCCTCTATTTCCAGACGGTCGCGGTGGACATTCGAGACCGTAAGCGAGCCGAGGTGCTCCAGGCGGCGCGGTTTGCCGTGACGCAGGCGCTCGTGACCTCGCCTGGTTGGGACAACGCAGCGCCGGGTGTGCTCGAGGGCCTGTGCCGAACGCTCGACTGGGAGCTGGCCGAATATTGGGAGGTCGATGGCCCGCGAGAGGCGATGCATTTCGTCACCTCGTGGAAGCGGCCGGGACGGGACACCACCGCATTCGAGGCGACCGCGGCCAACCAGACGTACCGCCGCGGCGAGGGACTCGCGGGTCGGGTGTGGGAGGCGGGCGGACCGATCGCGATGCCTGACCTCGCGGGCGATCCAACACCCCGCTCGGCGGCCGCCGTCGCGTCCGGGCTGCATGGAATTGTCGGCTTCCCGGTCCGCAGCGGCCGCCGCGTCGTGGGCATGATCTCGCTCCATACCTGGGCGGCGCGCGGCCTGGACGATGGCCTGGTCGCCGTCATGAACGATGTCGGTTCGCAAATCGGCGAGTTCGTCGAGCGCAAGCGAGCTGAGGTCGCGCTGCAGGATAGCGAGAAGCGGATGCGGTCGGTGCTCGACAACGTGTCCGACGGTCTCGCGACCATCGACCAGGCCGGGATCATCGACTCCGGCAATCCCGCGGTGGTAAAGCTCTTCGGCTATTCGGAGCAGGAGCTGGTCGGGCAGCAGGCCGACATTCTGATCGCCACCACTCATCGGAGCGCATTCGACAACTACCTGCAGCGGCGCTTGCAGCTCGACATACCGGTCAGCGGCGCGCACGAGACGATGGGGAAGCGCAAGAACGGGAGCCTGTTCCCGCTCGAGTTCGTCGTCAGCTCGATGCAGGTCGGCGCGCGCCACCTTTTCATCGCAACGCTGCGCGACATCTCCGAACGGAAGGCGCACACCGACGCGCTCGAGTACCAGGCACTGCACGACGCTTTGACCGGGCTTCCGAATCGCAGCCTGTTCGGCGACCGCCTGCGCCAGGCGCTGCTTGCCGCGCGGCGCAACCAGAAGATGTTCGGCGTGCTGCTGCTCGACCTCGACCGATTCAAGGACATCAACGACGCGCTTGGACACGATCGCGGCGACAGCCTTTTGCAAGAGGTCACCGCTCGCCTGCGCGGTGTGCTGCGCGCGACCGACACCATCGCCCGGCTTGGCGGTGACGAGTTTGCAGTCCTGACGCCCGACGCCAAGCATCCGGAAGACGTCCTCGGCACAGCGCGCAAGATCCTCGCCTCGCTCGAGGGCCCGTTTGCCATCGCCGACCAGATGGTCGAAACGGGCGCGTCGATCGGGATCGCCATGTATCCGGTCCACGGCGACGACCCCAGCACATTGCTGCGCCGCGCGGACGTGGCGATGTACGTCGCCAAGCGCTCAGGCGGCGGCTACGCGCTCTATCAGCCGGAGCAGGAGGCGCAGACGCTGCGCCGTTCAGGGCTCGCCGGCGAGCTGCGCCGCTCGATCCCGCAAGGTGAGCTGGTCCTCCATTACCAGCCCCAGATCACCCTGGCGACGGGCGCGATCCACTCGGTCGAGGCGCTCATCCGCTGGAACCACCCGCGGGAGGGCTTGATGCCCCCGGACCGCTTCATCCCGATGGCCGAGGAGACAGGAATCATCCATCCGCTAACGGCGTGGGTCATCGATGCCGCGCTCACGCAGCTTTGCAAATGGATCGAGGACGGGCTCGATGTGTCGGTCTCGCTCAACGTATCGCCGCGCAACATCGAGGATCACTCCCTGGAGGAGATGGTCGCTCGCGCACTCGGCAACTTCAAGGTCGACCCGAGCCGGCTCACCCTGGAAATCACCGAAGGGGTGGCGATGGCCGCGGCGGCGGCGAAGGCGCTGCACCGTCTTCATGAGATTGGAGTCCGTCTCTCGCTGGACGACTTCGGCACGGGTTACTCGTCGCTGCTCTACCTGATGCGACTGCCTGTCAACGAGATCAAGATCGACCGCTCGTTTGTCGCCGCGCTCGCTTCCGACCCCGACTCGGGCGCCATCGTGCGCTCAGCGGTCGGCCTCGGCCACAACCTCGGGCTGCGCGTCGTGGCCGAAGGCCTTCAGGACCGGATGGCGGAAGCCGTGTTGCTCGAAGCGGGCTGCGATGCGGCGCAAGGTTTCCTGGTGGGCCGGCCCGCCGAGGAGCCGGAGATCACCGCGCTCCTGATGCAGCAGGCAGGGCTCACCAAAGAAAGGGTCACCGAGTCGATGTGAATGCCCTCGTGATGGGCGCGAAAGGGCAGCTGGGCTCGGAGCTCGTGCGCCTGCTCGGGACCGACGCCGCCGTCCCACACGACCGCCTGTCGATCACCGACGCCGCTGCAGTCGAGGCCCTGGTCGCGGCCCGAAAGCCGGCGGTGGTCTTTAACTGCGCAGCGTACAACGCAGTCGACCGCGCCGAGACCGAGCCTGAGCTCGCGTACGCGGTCAACGCGGAGGGTCCGCTCAACTTGGCGATCTCGTCCAGGCGTCATGGGGCGACGCTCGTTCATTTCTCGACCAACTTCGTTTTCGATGGCGCCGAAGACCGGCCCTACGTCGAGGCGGATGAGCCAGCGCCGCTTTCCGTCTACGGCAAGTCCAAGCTCGAAGGCGAGCGGCGTGCGCTCGAGGCGGGCCCGCACCTGCTCATCGTCCGCACCGCGGCGGTGTTCGGCGGTCCCCAGAGCTTTCCGCAGCGCATCCTCGAGCGGGCGCGGTCGGGTGACAGGCTGCGGGTTGTCTCGGACCAGAAGGTGAACCCGACCTTTGCCCGGGATCTGGCCGCCGCGGCAGTCGACCTGGTGGAGCGGGGCGCCGCAGGGATCGTCCATGCCGTCGCCGAAGGTTGCGCCGGCTGGGATGACTTCGCACGGGCGGTGCTGGTAGAGCGTGGGGTGGACGTAGCCGTCGAGTCGATTCCCATCCACGCCTATCCGTCGGCGGCGCGGCGACCCCTCAACGGCTGCCTCGCCACGACCCGCTACCGTCCGCTCCGCCACTGGCGCGAGGCGGTTCGGGAGTGGGCGGCGAGCCGGGAATAGCTTGTGTACGCCCCCACCCGGCGGCTACGCCGCCGACCTCCCCACAAGGTGGGGAGGTGAAAAGGCATAAAAAAGGCTCGGGCCGGGCGATTTCTCGACACCGGCACCGAGCTTGGCTGCGGGGGGTGAGGTTCTAACTAAAGATGATTCCGCTATTCCTTTCTGAAGGCCCGCGCGCACAGGCACGCAGCGAAAAGTTTGGCACGAAATCCCCGAACAGGCTGGTCGATCTCTGCATATTTCCAACGACGAAGTGCCTGCGCCACTCGCGGAATCCCAAGCCGACCTATTGTGGCCGGGATCGCAATCAGCTGATGATGCGTTTGCTCCAGCACACGTCTTGCACAGATTGATCAGTTCGAAGGATGTAGCAGCCCGCCTGGGCGTGAGCCAGGCGACGGTTCTCCGCGCCGTGGCGCGAGGCCTCCTGCGACCGGCCCTCGTCACCCCGGGTGGTCACCGCCGGTTCAGCGCGGACGAGGTCGAAGCTGTCGCGGAGGGTTTGCAGGACGATCCTGACGGCGCCCGCCTGCTGACGACCGGCGAAGCCGCCAGGTTGCTGGGAGTCAGCCAGCCAACACTCAATCGCGCCGTGCGTCGCGGCCGGATTCACCCCACCCTCATCACGCCAGGCGGACACCGTCGCTTCGACAGCGCCGAGCTGAGCGCCGCCCTCTACTTCGAAGGCACCCTGTGACACTCCAAGGCGACGTGAGCTCATGAACCGCTGGGTTCGCCTCGGCCTGCAGACGGCGTTCGGCCTGGCCCTGCTCTGGCTGTGGCTCCGCACCGTCTCCCTGCCCGAGGTCGTCGCCCATGCGCGCGTCCAGAACTGGTGGGCGGTCGCGCTGATGATCGTGCTGTTCCTGGTGACGAGCGTCATCAGGGCGCGCCGCTGGCTGCTGCTGCTGCGGCCGCTCGCGCCGGTCGGGATGGTGCGGGCGTTCGCGATGAACGCCGCGGGCGGGCTGCTCAACTACGTGCTCCCCATCCGCTCCGGAGACGCGGCCAGGGCGTGGTGGCTGTGGCGCCGGCACCGCATCCCGGCCGGTTCAGCGCTGGCCACGATCGTGATCGACAAGGCATGCGACCTTGCCGCGGTGGCCTTCGTGCTGGCTGCCCTGGAGGTCGTCGCGCTGACTGGCGCGGCCAATGCGCCTCGCGGGCTCGCAGGCGCCGCGGCGCTCGCGATCGCGCTGCTGGCGGCGGTGCTGGGGACGGCGTTGACCGGGCCGCGAATCGCGCGCTCGCGTCTGGCCCGCCGGGTGCTCCCGGCGGGGTTGGCGGCGGGCCTGGCCGGCCAGGCTTTTGCGTTTCGCGCCGGCGCCCGCGGGCTGTGGACACCTGAGCTGGCGGCTCGCCTCGCCGCCCTCACGGTGCTCGCGCTGGTGATCGACGCGTTCAATTTCACGCTCCTCTTCACCGCGGTCGGCATCTCCGTGCCGACGCTGAAGGCGATGGCCGCCTACCCGGCGCTGCTCCTGAGCTTTGCGGTGCCGGCCGGCCCCGGATACCTCGGCAACCTCGAGGTCGCCGGGTCGCTGGTCCTGGGCGGAGGACTCGGGTTGGCGTCGGGCGTGGCGGCCGGCGCAATCGTCCTGTACCACGCGATCACCGCCGCGAACGCGCTGTCGCTCGGCGTGCTGAGTCTCTTCCTGGTCGGTGGCAGGCGTCGCGCGCGAGCGGGA
>Ga0209161_10000811_pt1 | contig 25593 bp, 21 predicted proteins | sample GraSoiAngelo_155_FD_186169 | JGI IMG/M metagenome (GOLD analysis project Ga0209161, IMG submission 186169) | Grasslands soil microbial communities from the Angelo Coastal Reserve, California, USA - 14_1009_13_30cm (SPAdes) (version 2) | ecosystem: Environmental > Terrestrial > Soil > Grasslands... | reverse complement strand
AGTACCCGGACTTTGCAAACCTGAAACTGGATCCTCCCCACAGAAAGATTCTGAAGGATGAATTGAAACAATGGCATCGAGTGTACCTGCCTAAAGACGGCGTTGAAGGAACCGTTCTCGACGTTGGTGCAGGAAACGGCGAAACCGCCCAGTTCTTCCTAAACCACGGAGCCCAGCACGTCATCTGCGTAGAGCCCTACTCAGACCTTCTCGAACAGAATTTCAGCAATGACAGCCGCGTGACGATAGTTCCAAAGGCCGTCAACCTTGTCAAGGTAGACTGCGAGGGCGGGGAGAGAAATATGGTGATAGAAGTCCATTTCCAGTACAGATGGGTGAAACTCAAAGAGAGCGTCAACCTCAAAACAATACGGCTGGAAGAATACTGGGGAAACCCGGTCAGAAGGGGCGTCCTGAAAGTATTTCTGAAGGTCATGTCTCTGATGAGACTTATCTGACCCTAACAAGAATTTCGAACTCATGAACTGGAAGCGCAACTAATAGCTTGCTGATACGCTTCCATAGCTTGAGGCATAGTTTAGAAAGGCTTCAGGCGAATTGGACCGTCGCTAAAACTGACTGAGCGGACTTCAAACTAGGGAGACAATCACTCAATGATCAGACAGGGCTCGTCGTCCATCGATACCAAGATTTCCAGCATGAGAATAGGCGCGGTTTGTATTAGCCGCAATCAGGAAACTTGGGAGATAAAGGGACTTCCGTTCTATAACTACACCAAAGGATGGAAACCTTTCCAGCATGAACAGACGGCAGAAAGAGTTGCCTATCTAGCGGAGAGGCGAAACACTGCAGTCGCTAAGGCGCTGGATCTGTTCCCAGAGACGCAACACATTCTCATGATTGACAGTTACTATCTTCAGCAACATGAACAAATCTCTGGCCTAGTCAGAGACTATGCCGAAATGACCATCTCGGATCATCCTAGAGGGTGCATACTTGGGGCTAGCACTTGGTTCTATGATCTCAGAAGAATAAGACCCGAGAATCGTTTCTACGATAGTTGGACAACGCCCGAGGGCAATCAGCTTAGGCTGGTTGAGGTTGAGCGCCGAGGGGGGGTGATGCGTGTAAAATCCGTTGGTGGCTGTTACGTTTATCCAAGATGGGTTTGGGAGAGGAACCGTTACAATGTTCCGGAGGACCTGCACGGTTGTGAACATAATTGGCTCTGTGAACGAAGCGGGTTGCCTGTGTACCTTAGTTTGAGTCGTAGGTTGTCGAGAGGACCGGTACAGTATCCATGGCTGAAACGGATTAGGGTCAGTTTGCACCTGCGGAGGTTGCTTCGAGGAAAGGACTGGTAGATTATAAAGAGGCATCGAAGTCTTGGTCGCGCTTCAATGGGCGATTGAGAGGACCAAAACATTGTTCGTTTTCGATCTCGGTTCCAGAGACTCAAGATGGATTATTGACGAACCTTTTTCGTATTCGCTTTCTAACGCCTAACGCGATCCTAATTCGTTTGGAGATAGGCAATTGAACTATGCTTGAGTCAAGTCTTGACCTATAGAATGCGATGGAAGCATCCACAAGAACGGGGAGGTTGGATTCGAGGCAGAACTGGTTATACCATATTCCCTCATTCATATTTTCCGGATTGTGGAAGGGATGTTCTCTCCAAGCCTCCACTGGATAAATGCAGGGCATAGCCACGCTATTTACTTGAATCAGCCCAGTGGGCTTTCTTAATCGCCAGGTAATGCCCGCAAGGTCTGGATAACCCCACGTATCATAGGTTGTCTTGTAAGGCAGAAGACGGTCCTGCATTCTTCCCCAAACATTGCCTGCTAAAATCATTTCGCAGTCCAATTCATCATATCTTTTGATCAATTGTCTGAGTGCTACTGTCTGAGGTAAGTAATAGCTCCCGACGTTGATGATGTGAGAAGCCCCACGAAACAGCCTGAGTCCAAGTTCGTGGCATTGATTCCATTTGTTTGCAAGGAAGTCGATTCTTTCCTTGCTCTTCGATCTGAGAAAATGTGTTGGCTCGCTGAGACAGTAAAACGGGATGTCGTCGAGAAGCCATTGTTCGTCTTTTGTGCTCAAGCATAAGGCAAGATATTTCCGTCTGCTCATGGGGCATGTTTCCATCGTTTGCTTTGGGTCTTCTATTGTTTAGCTAAGGAGTTAAGGAAATCCATTAGACAATCTTCTGTCTTGGACGTCACCACGTACAGGTTTGAGATGTGTGCCCTTAATTGCAAGGTTCTTTTGGGTCCTGACAAAGCATCAACCTCTGAGCGAAGCTCGTTCAGAAGTTCGCTTAGGTGTCCACTGTCACCACTTGCCCCCATTACCACACAGTCTTGTCCTTCCAAAAGGAGCGGTCAGGATTGTCGCGTGGCATTTTCCAACCGGGCTCCATTATATGGGCGACATGCATTGACTAGTAGCCCCGCCGATACTGGGCAGAGGGGGTTTCCCTGAGTTATCCTGAAAATGTGTTTGGCGCTAAGTCGATTCAGTAGCGCCTTAGTGCAATTTTGTGTATGCTCAGCGTGGCACTTGTTTCCTATTTGTCGCTATCCGTGACGGAAAATTCCCGCACTCCAAGATGCTTGGGGAGACCCACGTATTGCCCCTCCAACAAAGCATCAGCCTTATTCAGAATGTCCTGGAGTTCCCTTCGCTCTTCTGCGGTCATTGTCTTCTGCTGTTCAAGCATCTTTGCCAGACCCCTAGCTGTAAGCACCCATAAAGGGAGGAACACCTCTCGCTCCTTGCCTGGGACGACTTTGTATACGTAGGGGTTGGCTTCGGTTTGCACAGATGCGTCGGCGGCGAACGCTGCCGTCCGCTTCATATGGTATAGTCCCGCGAAGATACCGACGGGTATTGCGACCACTAGTCCGATGACGGTGAAGAGAGTCAGGCTGGGAAAGATTGGGGATAGATACTTGTTGTCTTGGACGCCGAGCCTGTATAGCACTATGATGTTGCTGGCGAATCCGACAAAGAAGGCTAGATAGAGGTTGTAGCCCTGCCTGAAGTAGAACCAGCCGCGGAACAATAATTTCCAGAAGTTCAAACCACAAATCGCCTATCCGATTCGATTCCAAGAATCCTTATATCAATATGTGGCGAAATAACGTTTGTCGAGTCGATGCAAAAGCGTCTCTTCCTCCTGCCCCTGATCTGGGGCGCCTACGGGATAGGCGAGGTGCTGATACTCAGTTATCTCTTCGGACCGGTAGCGTCCGTGAGCGCGTCCTATCCTGCAAACGACAAGCCAATAGGCGGCTCATACCTTCCAGTCCTCTTCTTCAACTTCGGTACGCTAATCGCATTGATCGGCTTCAGCCTCTATTCTCTTGGAATCTGGGATATCGACCTCTCGAACCGCAAAATGAAAGCAGACATAGCCACACTCGGGGTCATGTTTGCGAGTGGAGTGCTTATTTTCTCCTCTGCCCTGTTTCTCTTTCCCTTAACGGCGGCCTTGGTCTATTTTCTCGCCACAAACATAGAGTAACCACATCAATACTCAGAACAAGCAATTGTAGTCATGACGAGGAACCACCCTCTAGGCCGCGGCTTCCACGGCAACTCAGAGTCATGCTAGGAACTCTTCGCCCTGCTGAGAGAGGTAAGTTAGAAAATGCAGAGAAAGACCCCCCGACCTTCTCGTCCATTACTCGTAGCATGGGCTCCTTTTTCCCCTACCCTTGTCGAAGTAGGCTCCTTAGTAGGAGGACACGTCGTCTTTCTCAGCATACTTTTCGGAAAGAAATTGGCTGCGCCCTTACGCTATGCTCTGCTCGCTCTTAGAACTCTCGCACTCTTGGGAACAGAAAGACCGAAGATAGTTCTCGCCCAGAACCCTCCCATCTTTCTTCCTCTTCTTTTGGTTCTGGCGAAACCCTTCTACAAGTTTAGGCTGGTAGTGGACCATCACGCGGTCTGGAGCATGAAGACGCTTCGACAGCCGTTCCTCTCCCAAGGAATTGCGGTCACGGAGAGTTTCGTTTCTAAGAAGGCTGACGCCAACATGGCACCCAACAACAGCTGGACGAGAGAACTTCAAGCAAGAGGAGCAAAGGATGCTTTCACGTATCACGACTTCATTCCCAGATCAACAATAACGAACGGCTACCACAACCGGGACTCGGCCACTTTGCTGCTGCCAGATCACCGTTTCTTGATAATTGCGGGTCACGGGGGACATCCCCAAGAACTTTTGGAAGAGGAAGTCGCAGCGATTAGAGGACTCGAAGGCTATCTTCTCGTAATCACAGGGAAGCGGGAAAAGCTAGGAGATAGAATCACTAGGCTCGATCCGCCTAGCAATGTAGTCTACCCGGGGTATCTTGATGATGCGGACTATGAAGCGCTAAAGAGAAGTGCTGACGTGGCGCTGTCTCTGAGCACTGAAATAAACACGGTTCCCCACGCAATACATGAGTATTTGGCTTACGGTATTCCGACGATAGTCTTGAAGGATTCTCTACTGCGATCACTATTCGATAATGCAATCGTTGAGATTGATGATGCCCTGCCGGAGACCGTTAGAACGGCATTGGCGAGAATAACTGGGGATCCTACTTTTCGGAATCAACTGCGTGGGAACATCACTCGCAACTACGAGACTCGATCCAAAATGCACTTGGACGAAGAGTCAAAGCTGAGACGGGTCCTCTCTAGTTAGAATCATCGTCTCCGCACGTTCAGACTCGGCCATCCTAGAGACTCACGAAGGTGTTCTCGCCGACGACGAATCTTCGTCCTCCAGAAAGGGACGTCAGGCTGGAAATGATCCTTGAATTCTTCCCAATGACGCTGCCAACCATTCGCTCCATGCAGTCCACCACAGTCCCATCTAACGCGATACTATTCTCGATCTTTGCGCCAAGTATTCTTACGCGGCTCCCTAACGAAGTATTCGGGCCAATAATAGCATCGTTCCCAATCTCCGAATGGTCGCCGATCACTACAGGTCCCCGCAAAGCCGCGCCTCTCCGGACAAAGGTGCCTTCACCCACCTCGACTTCGCCGGAAACGGTGACCCCGTGTTCAATCATGCCCCCAATCGAGGTCTTAAGATCTTTCAGGACAAGCCGATTTGCTTCCAGAATATCCTTCGGATGTCCAGTATCCTTCCAGCAACCTGAAAACTTCGTGGTAGGTAATCTTACCACCCAGATCCAACAATTTCTGTATGGCGTCGGTGATCTCCAACTCGTTCCTTCGACTTGGTCTCAACTTCTCAATGATAGGAAAGATGGTGGGGCGGAGGAAGTAGACCCCCGCCAGAGCTAGGTCACTAATGTATCGTTTCGGTTTCTCAACTAGCTTGACGATCCTCCCTCTCTCGATTAGAACAACCCCACACCGTTCGGGATCCTTTACCCGAGTAAGAATGACACTTGTATCTGCCTCTGATTTCAAGAACTCGCGAGCCAACTCAGGAATGTTGTCCTTTAGAGATTGTCGCCCATGTGAACAATGAAGGGAGAGTCTCCCAGAAACTTCTGGGACACTAGAACTGCGCGCGCGATGCCCTTAGGTTCCGGCTGGGCGATGTAACTGACCTTGACACCAAACTTCGAACCATCTCCGAGGGCGTCCACAAAATTCCCTCCTGCAAAGGTCCCAGGATGGACTCCGATCTCCTTGATTCCAGATGCTATGAGTTGGTAGAATCCATACATGAGCATCGGCTTGTTTGCAATGGGGAGCATGTGTTTGTTCCCGGTGTATGTCAACGGACGAAGTCTCGTTCCATGCCCACCCGCTAGAAGTAGACCCTTCAAAGACGCTACGAGCCCTTTAGGTAAACCGAGGAAGTGCTCACAATAAATGGGTTAAGTTGCGATCACCAGTTACGACAGGCTTGGGTCGGCGTTCTGCTGAAGAGTTGTTGATTAGACAGGATTGATGCTGTCGAGGCTCACGTAATAGACACCAGCGGAATTCGATTCTAGGAATACGGTGAAGGTCACTTGCTGAGGTATTGCCCAACCTTGAGCGTTCCAGATCGACTGCGGACTCAATGAGATCGTGTTCCACTGGGACCTTTGTGTCGGAACGACTACCGTGGTATTCGTAGAATATGGCGTGACGGTCTGTTGGGTTGCGCGGTCTGAGAAGATATAGTATAAGGTGTGGGTTCCGTCAGCCACGCTCGCGGCAAAGATAAGGTTGGATGCAATGTTCGTCGTGAGTGACTGGTTGAAGTGAATACTCACGCTCGTACCGTTTAGCAAGACTCTCTGCGACAACGCCAATTTCTCAACCCCTCCCACTACCGAAGTGTAGTTCAGGATCATTTGCACACCACTGGTTGCGTTGACGCTCAGAGGCGAGATACCCGACCACAGGGGGTCGGTGTTAGTCGGAGAGAGCTTCCAGTTGAAGGGAACCTTAGTTCCAACGCTGGGGTCTAGAACCCACCACTTCAAGTTCGGGTTCTCTAGGGATGGAGCGGCAATGTTTGCCTTCCACAATGGCGATTCGCCCAGCAATTGCCCGGTCAGTTTGTCGTATGCTAGAATGTGGAACTGGTCGCCGCGCGGGACGGCGCTAAAAGCATCGGGCGCAGTAATCGCAAAGGAATTCGCAGAACCGCTGTTTAGTAGGGCACTCGTATTACTTGTCCAGAAATAGGGCAGCGGACCATATTTTACGAAGAAGGTAGGGTAGACTGGTGTCGACAACAGGTTTGTGAACGTCAGATTGATCAGCGTTGCGGCACCGATGCCGTCGGGGTCCGTTACCCCATTGATCAGGATCGAACTCCTCGGAATCGATGCCTGTGAAATGTAGGCTCCGGAAACCCCGACAAAGGCCACGCTCAACGCCATCATCACCATCAAAGATGGTGTCAGTCTCTGACGGAAGATCTTAAGGAATGTTCCGGTCGGAGGACGCCAAGCAATGCTCGGGAGTCTTGCCGTAAATGCTAGTCGGAGGTGCGGTCCACCAAGTCGGCACAGTTCAAAGGTCAACGGTAACAGCCAGAAGGCCATGTAGTTGGGGAAAGACCGATAGTAGAAGAAGAAGACAAGAATCGGAAAGGCGAAAACCAGGCTGTTCAATCCTCGATACTGTCGAGAGTAAAGATACAGCAGGCCAGTTGAAACTCCCACCATCAGGACTAGGAAGAAGGAAGAGGGAAGTGCGATTCCAAGGTCCAGAAGAAAGCTCGAAAGGCCGATTCCTCCGGGCACTTGCGCTGGTGTGTTTGGCAAGAACGGGGCCACCACATCGGCCCACCACGAAGCCGGCGTGGAGATAATGAATGGAAGATTAGGCAGGAAAAACGCCGCAAGCATCATACCAACATTCGTGCCGAGACTACGCAATCGCGACTGGGGACTCTCATGCCAGAGGCGAATGAGCAGAAAGGGAGCGGCGACGATTGCGATCTGCTTCACTGCCACAGCTAGGCCGAGTGATACCCAGCTGGATTTCGGGTGACGATACCAAAGAAACGCAGTGAGAACAAGGAAGAATGCCCAAACGCTATCCGTCCAGCTACCCGCGATCACGAACGGAAAGAGGCCGAAGGGAGCCAAGCTCACGCTCTTCAGTCGTGCAGGAGCAAGTCCGAATATCAGGAGAATAGACAAGCCGAAAAAGATGAAGACAGTATCTCGCACGTCGTGGAGGCCTAAGAGGTAGAACGGGAGGATTGAGAGGAAGCTTAGCGATGGGTATGCCAAGTGGAAATCGAACGACCCGTCAACCCCCGGAGTGTAGAATGAAGCAGAGAACCCGAACTTGTCTAGCAAGGGCTTGATGGAGAATCCGTAAGGACTCTGCAACTGCAGAACTCTCAGAACCCCCATGTAAGTGCCGACGATAGTGTCAGTCGTATAGCTGACCATGACGAACCTCGACGCGAACAGGTACATCGAGACGAGAGAGACAACGTAGCCAACTAGGGAAATCTGATTGACGCGGAGAAGGCTCAACCTATTTCGAAGTGCAGCGAGAAGATTGAATATTCCAAGCACGAACAGTCCGGCAGCAAACCCCTGAGTCAAGAGCAAGAATGGATCAACAATGATTACCCAGAGACCCACACCCAGCAGGAAACTCCCTGAAAGTCCTAGACCAAAACGTGCCAGCCCGGCCGGCTCAATCTGGCTAGAGCCGGAGCCGAAAAAGGAGTGTACCTTGCTCAATAGAGAGAGTCTTGTGAAGATTCCACGCAAGGTCATACCACTGTCAGGGCTCGGTCCTAGGTCAGTAAACACGTCGCGTCTTACAATTAACTCTTAAGAGTTTTGTCAAACTGAACCCAAAGACGGGTCACAGCTCGAACAGGGATTCTCAGGGGAGGAACTGACCGTGTCGGATCTCGATACATCTCAAAATGACTCATCAGATCCCGAGCGACTTGCGCCGCCTGTGTCAGTCAGCTGTATCCAACTCACTCTTCCGCTAGTGACGAGAAACATTCGTTCCGCACATCCATGCCGGGCCTCAGGATATTGTGGTCTTCACTCTATTGGTTAAATAATCGCCGAACAAGGCAGTCAACAAAACAGTCATTGTCATTAAACGTGGAGACTCAATTCTTGCAAACACTAGCAGAGACACAGTCGGATAATCTCTGGGAGGAGATCAGCAGTGTTTCAAGAACTCATAGGATTGACATATCACTCATTGTTCCTGTTAGAAACGAGGCCGGAAATCTGCCTGCAGTGTTGCCTCTAATCAAGAAGATTCCGGGAGTCTTTGAGATAATAATCGTCGACGGCCACTCTCATGATGAAAGTATTCGAGTCGCTAGAAAGCTTCTGCCTGAGGCCAGAATAATCTTCCAGCGGGGCCTAGGTAAAGGAGAGGCCATCACATTTGGTGCACAGACGGCTAAGGGAAACTACGTAGGAATCTTGGACTCCGACGGCTCCAATGATCCTCGAGAGCTCTACCACTATGTAGATCTAGCTAGGAAAGGCTTCGATCTTGTAAAAGGCACAAGATACATGCACGGCGGCCGGAGCGACGACGAAACTATCTTCAGGAAGATTCTCATCATCGGCGCCCAGAAAGTGGCCAACACTCTCTGGAGGAGCAACTTCAGAGACATCAGTTACGGAATGTTTCTGATAAGGCGGGAGAAACTCCTCGAACTCGACCTTCAGTCTCAACGTCACGATGTTGAGTGGGAATTGATGGGAGAAGCCCACAGAAGAGGACTCAACATCATTGAAGTCCCGTCCGTAGAGCGGAAAAGAATCTACGGCAGATCTAACGTGAAGATAGTGTACGATGGTTTCCTCATCGCAAGAGTGGTTCTCAAGACGTTCATGCGACGCATCATGCACCCACGTTCACGCGCAGCTCATCCGGGAAATCTTCTAACGGATTTTCCGGCATAGTGCCTACCGAATGGAAAACAAACGCTTCCGCCAACTCCTCCTCAGCAAGGATTCCCTCTCCTTCCTTGCGATCGTCCTTCTCGCAGACGCCCTACTTCTCATCCTGGCCGCCCTAGACTACTATCCGAAAATCGTGAACGTTGACGGATTATACTCTGCCCAAGTTGCCCGGAACCTTCTCAACGGCAAAGGCTACACGACCAATGAGATTACCCTCTACGAGGTAAACCTCTACTTTCAGAAAGGATGGCTCCAACTCGGCCCTCCATGGCTAAACTCCGGACGCTTCCCGCTACCCGTCCTAATCAGAGCCGCCCTGTTCCTAGTTGTCGGAGACAACTATCTGGCCGCCATCTATCTTTATTCGATGAGTTTCCAGCTAGTATCAGTAATCCTGGTTTTCGTCGTCAGTCTCTATTTCTTTCGAGAGAAACTGACAGCATTCTTCGGAAGCCTGTTCTTCGCAGCTAGCCCGGTCCTCCTGTTCTCTGGAATCAACGGCAAGGAGACTACATCTGACTATTTTCTATTCATGATCACCTTGGGCCTTGTATACTATTGGAGGAGACAGGTTCGGCCGAAACTCTCCACGGTCTTCATTCTCGGCCTTGTGCTGGGCATAACCTATCTCAATCGTTTCAACCTTGGAGGAGTCCTACTACTATCACTGATACCTCTGGTAGTCAAAGATGGCCTGACTAGGAGAGTCCCCCTATCAAAATTGTCGCGGATGATCATCACTTTCGCGGCAGGATTCGCATTTATGATCGCCCCACTCGCAATCTACAATGCTTACACATTTGGAAACCCTATCTTCTCAAGCAACTCCCTATTCCAGTTCGTCCAGTCCACTCGAGCCATCAAATACATGAATCCATGGTGGAAACTAAGCTACCCATTCGACACCGCAAATCCCTTGTCCGCCCTGAATATGTTCTCGGGAGACATACTCTCACGCACCCAGTCTACAATAATTGGAACCTTCAACGATTTCCTGGCGGTGGGCCAAACTGCAACCGGGTTCAGTTGGTTCTGGTGGATTCCTATCGCCGTTTCCGCTATCGCGGGAATCTGGCCAAGATTATCCAAGGGAACAGGTTTTCCTTTTACCACAATCGACCAGTCAAAGGCTCAAGCCCTAATCTGGTATTTCGTGATCTTCAACTTCTCAGTAGACCTGCCGATCTTGGGAATCTTTTCAGCAGGAGGCGAATATGTCTGGTACCTCTACTCGGCCATCGCCATCCTGGCAGGATTCGGATTCACACGCATCATTCGGCTCGTCCAACAGCAAACGCCTAGCATTATAGGACAATTGAACTTTGGAGAAAAATGGAGCAGACTATCTGAGGGGTTGACCAACCATAGAATTGGGTTTGCGTTATTCGTTGCAATCCTATTGTCTGTCGTGTTCAGCCTAGGCCAGCTGCCAACGGCTCCCATGTTGAACCAACCAGAACTTCAGCTTGCCGCCTTGACTATCGCGACAATCTCAACGATATTCCTTTTCAGATATTGTCGGACGATACTTCCCGTGGTCATAATCCTACTGGTCATCGCCGTACCCGTGGTTCGCTACGGAATAATAGGCAGCAACGGCAATCCAGAGATTGTTCCTAGATGGATAACCGACCAGGACCCCGGGATGCTGCAACTCATATCATCCCTAACCAGCCCGAACGGAGTAGTTCTGTCGGCGGAACCCTGGAACGTTGCTTGGTGGTTAAACAGGCACTCGGTCGGATTCTCAGAATTTCCTGATGAAATATACCTCATGATGGCATCTTACAAGATGAATGTCCAGGCGGTGTACATAGCTGACTTGAACAGCGTGTTCTTTCGCGACATTGGCGCCCCTTACACGTACGAAGGGTACAGAAGAGTGGCGTTCTACAACTACAGCATTGGAGGGTTTGATGTTGTCAAGCAAGGATTCTCAGACGGCGAACCGTCACTCCTTCTTCTTCGGAACAATTCGATTGATCCGGGCCTTTTCCTAACTACAAAGACAATCGAATTGGGCAACGCGTCCGATTCGAGCCATCTTGTATGGGGATGGTCTCAAGTTACGAACTACAATGGGACCGCGGCGGCCTGGGCCTACAGGCCAGGGGGACTGCCTCTCAACCAGGACCCTCGATTTGGAATCGCGTCATGTAGGGAGGGTTTTGAGCTTGTCCTAGGGCGGTGCTTACCAGTGGTCACGTTCAACACTCCCGGCGCGGTATCTTCCGCGGGGTACCCTGACGCGGAAATGACTTTTCTATCGGATGGTAGCTCCCGCGTTCTGCAGTTGAGAGTCCTTAGCCTTATTCCTAACCAAACTTTCAGCCTCGTTCTTAACTCGAACCTGGTGTACTTTGGTCAGTCTGGGAAGTTTCTCGGAAACTACACCATTCCAGTTCAGAAAACTTGGCTAAACCTTAACATTACATTGCCCCCTGACGCGACCAACGCGGGTCTGAATCTCCTAAGTTTCGTCTTCTCACAGGTTGGATCTTGTCCGAGCTCCGGCCCGGTCGGTCAATGCGCGTTACTAGTGAACAAGCTAACTATCAACTGACTAACGCCCGAGAAGACATTCTCAAGTTGGTATGCCACAGCTACGAAACGTCTAATCGCGTCGACGCAAATTCCTTTCTATTCGGCGAAAATGGATTAGCCCGACGGCTAGAAGGAAGATCGCGGTTGTGGCTGTCAACGAAATTAGATCAAAGGCTGGGGGATAGAATAGGACTGGGAGCGTCGCGGGAACCCCAGCAGGAGCAGTTGACTGAAGAATCTCCTCGAATCGAAATTGAACCTCATCGATTCGCAGGACTCGTCCTTTGTAAAGGAATCCCTGATTCGGAATCACGTTCTCAATCACGACATCATCGATCCACAGCGTTATGGTCGACTGGGTTCCGGAGTGGGCGAGGAAGGAAATTGCAGCGACAGAATGGAGATCGAATCCCAGGTCCCCCCCAGTTGGGGCGTTGATGCTGACTGAGAATCGCTTGTACTGTGACGTTACGCCTCCCACAGCTGCTTCAACATCGTAAAATGTTCTTGCCCGTTGGGCATTGTCTACTATGTTTACTGTCAAACTAGAGCAGGAAAGGCACTTGGCCCAGAAACTTACCGTGTTGTACTGACTATAATCTGTCGGTGAGAAGGACAAAATCGAGCCCAAGTTTCCGAGATAGTCTCCGGTCCCATCAACCCTCAAGCTCCCTTCGCCTTCCATTTTGTCAACGTAGTCGACGACAACTCTCGAGTGGCCAGGAACGGTCGTCCAATTCCTGACCGAGTCAGCATAGTCGTTGCCAACGACCGCGGGGACCCGGTTGGGTCTCATCGGGGAAAAGTCCAATGCACTCGGGTCGCCACCTTGTTCGATTTCAAGGAACTTCCAATCTGAAGGAAAAGAGGTTACATTGTAACTCTCGAAGCCGCGAGAAGCATTGACGGTTAGGAAACGGTTGTTCTGGTTGAGACTGTCGATGGAGGTATACGTGCCCTGGAGATTCACCACTTTTCCGTCGCGAGATAATGTGACCTCAGGAGTGAACGTTGGCTTCTCGAGATATGTAGAGCCTCCTGGTGGTACCACATATGCTCCCAGTCCGAGCGAGAAGTTCGCGATGCCAGGTGGGAGGGGAGAGTCGTAGAGACTAGGCGTTATCAGTATTAGCGGGTGCGAAGCCAAGTCAGTAATGTTTGTTATATGCGATTGATGAATGAACTCTGAAGGACTAGGCGAATTGCCCACCAATTCTTGAAGATAGCTTCGAGAAAGATAGTTTTCCCACGCGTATTGATAGGGGTCGGTTGAATTGGATAAGGTAGGTTTGAGCTCGAGGAGACTATTCAAATCTCCATAGTAAGCAAAGTGCTCTCCCACTAGAGCACCAAAATAGCTCCTGTACAAATCGGCGTGAGCGTACGAGCCATCAAATACGATTATTGGAACTCCCAACCCGTTCTCTCTAACGTAGTTTGTAGCCAACGCAATCTGGTTGTACGTTGTGGCTGGAACAAAAGTATCGAAGTAGACCGGTGATTGTGCGGCAAGAAACACGCCATTCGCGAAAACAATCACTAGCATCAACGCCACAGCGAGAGAAGTTGCAATAACCTTTGGATTCAGTCTCGTCGTCGGCAGTTTTATTGTCCGAAGCATCTGCAAAGTGGTGGTCCAAGCAAGCATTATGCCTATAGGAATCAGGATGTACCAAGGGACTAGCAGGAGAGCCCTTACGCCGAATTCCGCTTGAACTCCAAGGAACCCCGCGAGAACACCTCCGTAAATGGCCAAGAGTGTGGTGCTCCACACTAAGACGAGGAGGTTCAGAATATTGCCGCTTGTCCGCCACCTCATGAATGCGTACACGCAGCCTGCCGCAAAAATGAGGAGCAATAGAGCCGAACCGCCGATCCAGTACGTCAAGTCCGCGGTACTGAGGATCTGTTTTGGAGATTGAATTGGGGTCTGGAAATAGGTAACAAAATATGAGGGGAACAGGGTTGCCAAGGAGATAGAGGGAAGGCCAACTGCCACAGTCGATAGCAAGATGTTCTGTTTGTTCCATGTTAGTAATGCGCAAACTACCAATGTTAGCGAGAGTATTGCGAAGGTTTCGAATTGAGTGATGGCAACGACAGCGGCCAGACCGGTCAAAGCGAGATATTCCTTCGACCTTGGTCCCCTGGTCCACGCGGCTTGGACTACAAGCATCGCCACAAGAGTTAGAGAGAATGCCATCATGCTTCGGTTGTTATCGGAGACAATTTTCAGAAAAGATATCGATGTAACCTGGAGGATTGAGGACAGGCCGGCAATGCCGACATGGCCGGACATTCTGAGAGTTATCAAGAAAGCGGCGTATACGCTCAAGAACGCAAACGCGAGCGGAATTGCTCTCTCGGCTAGCGTGACATTACCCACGAGGTAACCTACAGCTGACAAGAGCTGGACATAGAGTTGAGGATAGCTCCATGTAGAAACTGTAATTAAAGGCCCATTCTTAGACAGCTCATTAGCTAAGAACACGTAATTCGGGGTATCCCATCCTACCATGAGGCCCGAGCCAAACACACCGAACCGCAGATTCTCCCACACGAAAATGGCCGATAGTAGGAGAAATGAGACTGCGAGAAGGGCGAAGCCAAGAAGTGAAAGCCTCTCAGTCTCTTCTGATGAGTTTCGTAAACCATCAACTTGCGCGGGCCCACTTGAACTAGCGGACATTTGGGTTGTGTCCGTATTATTGGGAGCCATTCTGAGTTTGTGGGAAAGAAGGAGCCGAGCTTCTAGGCTTTCCTTCGCGAAATGTCTCATGATTTCTTTGTCAGGAATCCGTCTAGACATCTGAGTCAAGGCGCGTTTTCTAAAAGTCTTAGGGAGGTTCTGAAGCACTTCGATGTACGCCCGAATTGAGGCATCAACAATGTCTGCTCGACGGCGAGCTGTAAAGTAAAGAATTCGAGCTGCTGCTATGACGGCCCAGCCGGGTAGGACCTCCAGTAAAGTAGGCAAGCTGTAGTTCCTAATCATCGCTGAGAGTCTGTTTCTCTCCATGAAGTGAATCTTTCTTGGAGACGCGCGACCCATTGAAGGGCTATGAAAATGGAATGCAACACTCTTGGGCTCATAGACAACCTTGTATCCGTTGAGGAGAACTCTCCAACAGAGATCGCTGTCTTCTGCATAAGTGAAAGTATCTATGTCCCATCCTCCTGCAGCCTTTAATGCACTTCGCCTCACGAGGATGACTGCACCCGTGATGAAGCTCACTTGTTCAGCCTTGGAGAATCTTCCAGTATCAAGCTCATCCAAACCTCTGTCCATCCCGAAACCGAATACGTCAAGAAACCCCCCGGTTGATACTATCCTTTTCCTATCGTTCAGGGACAGGAGCCTCGGTCCGCAGACCCCTATCGAAGGATCGCCGTCCATCCGGGCGACAAGATGACTGAGGCAATCCGGTTCCAATTCGATGTCAACGTTGAGAAACAATAGATAATCTGCTCGCGCAATTCGGGCCCCTGCATCACAACAAGCCGCAAATCCCCTTTCGGGTCCGGGGTTTCGAATCACCATTACATGAGGGAAATTTTGTGAAACAAACTGAGCGCTTCCATCAGTAGACTCGTCGTCCACAAAGATGGTTTCTAAGTTCGAGTACGACTGATTTTCGAGAGAGCTAAGACACGTTGTCAAAAATCTTCTACCATTGTAATTCCCAAGCACTACGGAGATCGTGTAATCCGTGGGCTTATTGGACAAGACTGAACTCCGACTATGATGATCTATATTGTTCTATGCTCCGATGCGCTGTCGTCGCGCATCGCTCTGATTATCACCGACCCGGGAAAAAGTGTTCTCATGAGAGATCTTACCATCTGCCGGGGTAAAGATGCGAGCACTCTTTCATAGGGATATCTCAGTTTGTATCTCGGTCTATATGCCCGCGGTACTATCTTGGCTCCTATGAGTTCCCTGTAAGCAGCGGGGAACACAAGCGGGTTGGTGGTGACCATCATTCCCGCTTCGCGAAACAATCGACTCCATGACTCGAAATCGTACATGTCTTCCCTTATTCCTTCATATGCCACTCTGTATTGGGCTCCGGTCATTATTCGCACTAGTGGCCTGAGTTTTCCGTTTACGACCCCCTCAAGTCCAATGTATTTTCCTCTCCCACGCAACACCCTCCTTATTTCTTCGCAGGCATAAATGGGCCTTTCCAAGTGATGCAATACTGCTGATCCAAACACAATTCCGAAACTTTGATCTCTAAAGGGAAGTCTTGTGGAGTCACAACATACATAGCCGTCCAGAGAGTATTGGAAGAAGTCGCGCAGTTTCATTCCCGCATGAAGAGCATACGTACTAACGTCGGTAGCGACTACGAAGGCTTGATCCTTGCTACTCGCTTTCACAAGATAGGAGATGTGACAGGTTCCTGCACCAATCTCGAGCACGCCTTCAATGCTCATAGAGCCTATCTCCTCTAGTAGACCGCCCCTAGCGATCCGGATTGTGAGCGGCGTGGATCCGAACTGCAGAATCTCTCTGGGACCCATTTCCGCTATCCCATAAGAGTTCCAAGTTTTGTTTTCTTCATTCAAGGGGTTAGCCGTTCCTCCAACTAGGGGAGGTCGATAATCGTTCAGAGCTTCGGAATCGAGTTATTCGGTTCTTTCGCAAGGTCGATGTAGAATTCCAAAGTTTTTCCCGCTACAACTTGCCATGAGCGAGATTTGCGCATTTTTCTAGCGTTTTCCGAGAGAGAGTCTCGAAGGTCTTGGCGCGTTAACAGGGTCTCCATCGCCTCCGCCAGCCTCTCATGGTCATGTGGTGGAACCAATAATCCGAACTTTGTCTGGGACAGCTCTTCTCTGAAATAGTCGGTCTCAGACGCGATCACTGGTCTCCCATGGCCCAGAGCCCAACTGAGTGCTCCGCTTGCTGAAAGGCTGTAATAGTAGGGAAGGACGATGAACGAAGCTTCATCGAACAGAGTATGGGCAAAACCACTGCTTACAGCGCCAAAGAATCGCGCCCTTCCATTCAAGTCGAGGTCTTGTGCTAATTCTTGCAGTTCATCCTTGTAATCACGATAGTAGGGCGGGGTAGTCCCAGCCAGCCAGAGTTCGCAATCACCTCTTCGTTTGGCGACTATTGCAAAGGCCGAGAGAAGAGTCTCGAGTCCTTTCCTTGGCGATATCACTCCAAAGTAGAGGATAGGACGAACACCTGCCTTCCGTTGGGGAACGGAGTCTGCGGACGGCGTGGGCGTCTCTATCCCATGTGGAATTACGACAACCTTCGACGGCTTGATTCCATACTCTGAAACCAGACGGTTCCTAAACACCTCCGTGTGAACTATCACCGCGCTGGAAAGTCTGGAAACAAGCTTGTAGAAGATTATGAAAAGTGCGTCTAGGAATCCGACTGGCAACGGGAAAGAGGAGGGCGCTGTATCGCGAACTTTGGCGAGCTGTTGGCCCCGTGGGATTATCATATGCAAAGTTACGACTGCTCTAACTCTGAGTAGCCGAAGCAGCAAGAGGGTGACAGGCAATCCGAAAACCGAATAGAGCGGGCCGTACGAGTGGATACCATAGAATTCGAATTGTACATGCACGATGCTTGGCTTGTCGGCGAGAACCTTCTTGAATATCTGGAGCGGGAATCTATTCTGACTCCAGACTCTCAGTTCTCCATTGTTGCGATCTCCGAGGACTTCTGGAGACTTGCTCGCCGGGGAGGATATTGGTCCGTATATCTTACAGTCGGCGTGGTGCTCTTTGAATCCCTCTACCAGTTTCTGGGAGTATAGAGAAACATCATCGACGAGGGCGATTCTCAAATTCTAAGAGCCCACAGTCTGAGTCAAATTTTCACGACTTTGACAGTTGCTTCCTCTTGGTAATCAATATTCTTCTGTATTTCTCATTCTGATTATTGAGATACGGCTTATACGGGCCTCTGATGACGGATCTTGTTAGCGGAATCTAGGGTGTTGGCGCCTGATTCTGCCTTTTGAGGCATTCGCGAGGATTGTGAGGATAATCTTCGCCCCGTCGCTGAGAGGGTTGAGTTTTGTAGTTCCAACCCGTGTGTGATATCTTACGGGTAGTTCCACTATGCGGGCTCCTCTGCGTGCTGCAGTAGCGAGCATTTCTGTTGCAAAGGGCATTCCATTCGAGCAGTTCGAGAAGTCCTTCGCAAACGAACTCCGGAAGGCGCGAATTCCACATTGACTGTCGGCGACGGGTATGCCTAGAATTGAGCTAACGAGCTTCGAGATGACCATGTTTCCAACCTTGTTGCTCAGGGTCATTGCGCCCCTATCCATATCATAGAACCGGTTTCCTATGGCGAAATCAGCCGTTCCATCCATGATGGGTTGGACAAGGCGGGGCAGGTCCCGAACGTCATACGTCCCATCGGCGTCCATCATGGTAATTATTGGTGCTCTATGGTTTTCAAGGGCGTACAGGAAACCCGTCTGAAGTGCATCGCCATACCCGATGCGCTTTTGAAAGAGAACCTCAGCTTTCTTGCCGCGCGCTATTTCCACCGTTCCATCGTTAGATCGTCCATCTACGACGATGGGAATCGATGGGAAATCGAGAGATCTTAGTCCGTCCAGTACTTTGCCGACGGAGTCTCTCTCATTGAGGGCCGGAATTATTATTGCAACTGGGCTAGTGATCTCACCGACTGGACTCAATGAGACTACGCTCGAGCCGTCGGCCTAACATAGATTTCGCGTGCAAGCTCCCCTGCGGCAGCCATGACCGCTTCGGCACTCGTCATCGATGACCTCCATCCGAACTGCTCGATTCTCGAGGTATCCAAGAGCATCGTTTTTACATCTCCTGGCCAGCCTCTTCCTCCGTCGATCCCTCCTGTCGGTGCATATTCTACCTCGTTCAGAGCCAGAGACTTGGCGACGATTCTAGCTATCGACATTACGTCTATCGTATCGTTGGACCCGACGTTTAGAATCATAACGTTCGAACTGAAATCTTGAGTTCCAAGGAGGAGCGCTTTCACTGCGTCGGCGACGTGGATGTACGATTTCCTCTGACTGCCGTCTCCAAGAATTTCGAGCTTGCTCGGATTCCGGGAAAGCTTGGACACGAAATCTGGAATCACTCCATGGCCTGCCCTAGGCCCAACCACGTTCGCTAGCCGAAGAATAACCGCTTCAAGCCCGTAAGAATTGCAATAGGCAGTTATCAATGCCTCACACGCCAGTTTCGCCGCTCCGTACAGGGATGCGGGTACGAGCGGCCCGAAGGATTCCGGGGTTGGAAACACGTCAGTGTCTCCGTAAACGGTTGAGGACGAGGAGAATACTATCTTACTGCAGCTCCTCGCTTTTCTCATTGCCTCTAGCACCATTCTCGTAGCCGTAACGTTCTGTTCAAACTTGAGAGTTGGGCTGGTCAGACTCATCCGAACATCTGAGTCGGCGGCAAGATGAAAGACAGTGTCACACTCGTCTACCAGATTTGTGTCGCTAAGATGGCAAGCGTCCTTCTTGACGAATTTGAATCGGGAGTTGGTGCTGAAGCGTCTAAGGTTGTCGGCTTTTCCCGAGACTAGGCTGTCGACCACGGTAACCTTGAGATTCGTGTTAAGCAGAGCCTCAACGAGATGGCTTCCGAGGAAGCCTGCTCCGCCTGTGACTAGAACCTCATCCAACTACCATAACACTCCATTGATCGGACAGAGTTGGCTGTGCTTGTTTCGTTTGCCTCACCTTAGTTGGACTTTCGGAGCAAGGGTCTCTCGTCTCTTAATTTGTTGAGTGTACCAGTCTAAGGTCAGCTTGAGTCCTTGCCGGAGTTTCACATGAGGTGAGTATCCCAATAGACGCTTGGCCTTCCCCAAGTCGGGACAACGGCGGAGTTGTCCCTCGGGTTTTGTCACGTCGTATCGCACTGGCTTCTGCTCGCCGCTGAGCGTCATGATCAGCTCTGCGAGTTCACGAATTGATACTTCTTCGTCACTCCCGATGTTGATGGGGTCGGGTGTGGGATAATGTTCCGGGGAGAGGATTAGACCTTGCACCAGATCTGAGACGTAGACGAAGGATCGTTTCTGTTGGCCGGTTCCCCAAACGACAAGTTCTCCCGGATCGGAAATGATTTTCCGCATGAGACTCGGGATAACATGGCTTGTGGATTCGTTGAAATGGTCTCGAGGGCCATACGTGTTGTAGGGTCTTATGATCGAGAGTTTCATACCATATTCCGACGCATAGGATCTGGCTTGGATCTCTGCCATTCTCTTTGCCCAGCCATAACCGAAGTTGCTCGGCTCAGGGTCTCCCAGGAAACCGTCGTCTTCGACCGTTGGCACGGAGACGTCCCTTTTGTATACGCAGGCTGAGCTAAAGACCACGAAGCGGTCAACATCATTTTTTCTCGCAGCCTCAAGCATGTTGAGGTTCACGAGCGTGTTCCGATGAAACATTTCGCCAGGATGAGTAGAATTGTAACTCACACCGGCCACCTTGGCGGCCGCGTTGTAGACAACTTCAGCATCCTTGGTGGCTATTTGACAAGACCTTGCGTCGGCAAGGTCAAGCTTTAGAAGGTCAGCGGTCTTGTTCAGAAGACGCGATCCCGACTCGTTCTCAAGGTTATCAGCGACCTTTACTCTTGCTCCTAAGTCTAGAAGACGTTCGACGAGGTGACCACCGATGAACCCGGCTCCACCTGCGACGAGAACCCGGCGATTCTTCCAGAAATCGCTGTTCTCGACAGCCTCATCTGACATGGACGATGTCGAGCTGGCAATAATAACCACCTTAAAGCCTTCGCTCGGAAGTCATACCCACCTATGATATCCTTCGATATCAGACTACATTGCGTTAACATTATCGCCCAAACTCTCTGGGAAGGGCCCGACGAACACAAATAGCCTGACCTTCAGGAGGAAACGGGAGAGCCCTGATAATGATGAAGATCAGCGCCGTAATCCCCCTCTACAATGAGGAAGAGGTGATTGACGAGTTCTCAACCAGGCTGATCGACGGACTTAAGGACCTAAACACCGACTATGAGGTCATCTTTATCGTCGAAGGTGCCGATTCCACACTGCAAAAAGTCTCTCGACTCTCGAAGGAAAATCCTCGAATCAGGGTAGAGTATAACGAGAAGAGGCTTGGACTAGGAAAGGCTCTCAAGAAGGGTCTTGAGCTCGTCGATTCCAATTCAAATTACGTTCTGACGATGGATTCTGATCTTAACCACGATCCCAAAGAGATTCCAGCTCTTTTGGAGGCGTCGAAGAAAGCCGACGTTGTCGTAGGCTGCCGATCACGAACGCGGGGTCTCGTCCAGGAGCTTCCTTTCTTCAAGAGGATGATCAGTGCCAGCACAAACTGGATTCTACGGAGAGCGTTCAAGATGAAGTCCAGCGACATCACCTCAGGCTTCAGAATCTACTCGACGAAGACCGTCGAGAGTGTCCGCGAAGAGCTGGTGGCGAAGAACTTCGAAGTGACCGCGGAACTCCTAATCAGGGCCAAGAAGAAGGGATTCTCAATAACAGAAGTCCCTATCAGTTTTAGGCGGAGACCAAGGGGAACCAGCAAGCTCAGTTTTCTCAAGAGCGGAGTCGGGTACGTTATCCTGCTATTCCGCCTCGGGTTCTAGACCGAGAGAGTATGAACTTGGCAGCGTCTGCCAAATTTGAAGCTATGAAGTCAGCGAGCGGGTCCGACCCTGATTTTTCTAGATGATTCGTTCTCGACACAAGAATGGTCTTTGTGCCCGCGGCCTTGCCAGCTTTAACATCGAGATCACGATCGCCCAGCGTGTAGGAAGAGGCTAGGTCGATGTCGAGTTCTGAGGCTGCCCTCAGTAATAGACCGGGCTTGGGCTTTCGGCACTGGCAGTCTTCCTCAGGTGCGTGGGGGCAATAGTAGAGTGCGTCGTAATCCGCTCCTTCTCGACGCAGTTCTTCCCTGAGGCGATTATTAACACGTTGAAGCGTTTCGGTATCGAAATAGCCCCGTCCTATCCCCGACTGGTTCGTCACCACCACGACTCGATAGCCCGCTTGCCTTAGGGATCGAAGCCCTTCGGCCACGCCAGGAAGTAGCTGCACCAGATCCGGGTCGGCGCAGTATTCCACATCAACCATCAGCGTATCGTCACGGTCGACGAAAATGGCCGCTGATCTAGCCAAAGAGATTCTCTTCTACAAGAAGGCACAACAAGTGTCCTATCGAGATGTGCATTTCCTGAATAAGCGATGTTTCATCGCTTGGAACTGACAGGAGGATGTCGCAGTAGAGTTTCATCTGTCCCTTCTGTCCACAGAGCCCGATCGTCTTAGCGTGAGACTTTCTCGCAGCCTCTAGTCCTTTCAGAACATTCTTCGAGCCACCGCTCGTCGATATTCCGAGAGCCACGTCGCCGGCTCTAGCAAGAGCCTTTACCTGTCGTGCGAATATCTCCTCGAAGGCGTAGTCGTTGGCGATCGCTGTGACCGCGGAAGAGTTGGTCGTTAATGCTTCCGCTGGCAGAGGGTCACGGTCTACTCGAAACCTCCCCGTGAACTCGGCTACTATATGCTGAGCGTCTGCTGCGCTTCCGCCATTGCCGAAGGCATAGAGTCTGCCGCCAGTCCGGAAACTCTTGGATATGGCATCAGCCGCCTTTTCGATATCGCCAGCTAGGGAGATAGATGTCTCCCGGAGAATTGCGCCTCGTTTGAGATACTCCTCGATCGTCGCAGACTTCGGCTTTCTTGCTCCCGTAGTCCTAGATGTCAACGAGATCATTCACATCCCATATGGCTCGAGGACTAGGGGACAGTCAGCTTATCATATCAATGCTTAGATTAATTATCAGAGAGCGTACGACGCAGGCTTGGCCTCGCTGATCTGAGGTCTCTGACCCGCACGATCCCGCTGTTCGCGATCCCTGTAACCCATCTTCCAAGTCTCCAAGCCAACATCCTCGAACCTAACATTCTCGACCCGAGAGCCCGCGTTTATCATCGCAGAAGAGAGTCTCTTATGAGATCCGTCCTCTGCGAAAAGGAGAAGATAACCTCCACCACCGGCCCCAAGCAGTTTGCCACCGATCGCCCCGTTCGCCAATGCAGTACGGTATAGCTTGTCGACCTCCTCGTTGGATATCGCCGGGTCCAGTTTCTTCTTCAAATCCCATTCCTGACCAAGCAGCTCACCGAACTCTTCCACTCGACCCCGTACGAGCTCATTGTTCAGATCGAGCGTTAGCTTCTTGATCTCATGAAGAGCTTCCATGACTGTCGGATTTTTCTCTCGGTAGGACTTGATCTGTCTGCCCAAGATTCCGCCCGAAGGACGAGTTGTTCCCGTGGAACATAGAAGAAGTCGGTATTCCAGCTCGTTTCTCACCGCCCCGGAAATAGCGAGAGGTTTGACCGTTACGCCTTCTTTCTCAAACCGGATAAGGTTGAACCCGCCCATGGCCGCCGCGTACTGGTCCTGCATCCCGCCCGGGATTCCAACATCAGATCTTTCTATCAAATAGGCCATCTCCGCGACTCGTTTTCTTTCCATAGGTTTGGCGGACCATTCACAGAGGCCCCCAAGAATCGCGACGACGAGGGCCGACGAGGATCCGAGCCCTGAGCCAGGAGGGCAGTCGGAACACGTGTTGATTTCAAGCCGGTCAGTCACACCCATTCGCTTCACCGCTGCTCGGGCAAGTTCTGCGTCTCCGTTCAGAGACTGAGCATGGCTCTGCTCTGCCACTATCCCAGTGGTCCAGCCCATACTGTTGACCTGTAGCCCGTCTTCGATTCGAGGTCGGAGAGAGCAGTAAGCATATTTCTTGATCGTCGACGACAAAACCACCCCACCGTACTGTTCAGTGTAAGGTGGGACATCAGTCCCTCCGCCAGAGAAGCTGACGCGAAGAGGTGCACGCGAACGAATGATCATTTCAGAGATCAGCCCTCGAGGTTCGTCCCAGAAGCTCAAAGTTAGCGGTCGGCGGGGTACCAGTCTGAAACAAACGATAGTCCACTACAACGCTTCAGTTTCAGGTATACTGGCTTTAATAGGCTTATAGCAATAGCCAACACGTAGTAACTCTGGAGTCTCGCTACAGGCCCTGATGGCCAGGACCTTTCTTCAAAATCCTGGAGGGCCAGACTCTAGAGTTAGAGTTTCATTCCGTCAACGATCCGATTTGGTCGTTTCGACATGTCCGGTTTCTCATCGCAGTTGGAATCTTGGATTCCTGAGAAACTTTATCATGAAAGCAAGTCCGACCAAGCCTCGAGAGGGCACCTGTGGTAGCGGGTACACCTGATGAATCGTTCTGGAAAGACAAGAATGTTCTAGTCACGGGGTCCAGCGGTTTCGCGGGCCGCAATCTTACACACCTACTTTCCTCGCTGGGGGCGAAGGTAGGATGCTTCGTTAGGACAAAGAAGGACTATTCCAACAATGACCCAGGCACGAGCATTATGCTAGGCGATGTTGAAGACTATCAAAGCCTCGTCGAGGCAGTGAAGGACGCTGATGTCGTGTTCCATCTCGCCGCGATTACTTTGATTCCTGAGACTCGAGCAAAAACGTTCAACACATTCAGCACTAATGCCCTCGGAACGCTCAACCTGTTAATGGCGGCCAAGGCTCAGAATGTTCCAAAGACAGTCTACGTGAGCACATGTCATGTCTATGGAAAACAGGAGAAGCTCCCTATTGTCGAGGACTCAACACCGAAACCCATTGACATCTACTCGGCCAGCAAGCTCGCGGGGGAGAGCCTCGCGTTATCATTCGCGGAAATGCACGGAATGAACATTTCCATCAGCCGAGCCTTCAACCACTACGGACCCAACCAGCGACCCGACTTTCTCATCCCATCAATCCTCCACAGGCTCCTGAAGGGAGAGACTCTCACAATGGGTAATCCCACTCCGACTAGGGACTTCGCTTACGTTGACGACATTGTCAAAGGCTACGCACTACTAGCCGAGAAGGGTCGACCGGCCGAAATCTACCACTTTAGCAGCGGAGTGGAGAGAACCGTCCAGGAAATTGTCGAAACCGCAATGAAGGTTAGTGGGGTCAAGACAGAAGTCCGCTGGAACCCAGACGCACGTCGCGTTGACATTCCACGTAGCGTAGGTGACTATTCCAAAGCACGCAAAGAGCTTGGATGGAAACCCACCGTGGACTTTGAAGATGGAATGAAAAGGACGATAGCATGGTATCGCGCTCAACCTGAACGCCAAGTGTAAGAGACAAATCAATGTCCCAGACTCTCGACAAGATCAGACCCTACATACGAGACCATTTCAAAAGTCAGAAGAAAGAATTCGTCCCGGGAAAAACCCGGATCCCCCTAAACATCCCTACCTACAGTTCAGAGGAAGTAGAGGAGGCACTCGACAGTCTCCTATCAACCTGGGTAACGATGGGGAGCAAGGTCAAAAAGTTCGAGGAAGCCTTCGCCCAGTACAACGGCTCAAAACACGCCGTCATGGTCAACTCAGGATCCTCCGCGAACCTGCTAGCCCTATCCGTCCTGACCAATCCTCTCCTAAAAGACCACATACCGAAAGGGAGCGAGATCATCACCCCCGCGGTCACCTGGGCCACGACTGTCTATCCAGTCTCGGACGTGGGTTGCACTCCTGTGCTAGTGGATGTTGATCAGAAGACTTTCAACATAATCCCCGACGAGATAGAGAAAGCGATCACCAACAAGACCAGAG
>Ga0209161_10000810_pt1 | contig 25596 bp, 16 predicted proteins | sample GraSoiAngelo_155_FD_186169 | JGI IMG/M metagenome (GOLD analysis project Ga0209161, IMG submission 186169) | Grasslands soil microbial communities from the Angelo Coastal Reserve, California, USA - 14_1009_13_30cm (SPAdes) (version 2) | ecosystem: Environmental > Terrestrial > Soil > Grasslands... | reverse complement strand
GCCGCGTAGCTCCTCGTCTAATTCCCGATCAACCCGTTCCTTGCGGAACAGTGATCGGAGCCCGGTCACTACGCTTCCGAGTAATGACATGGAACCTCCTCCTTACAATGCCTGGAAGATTCTAGCCATGGCCGTAAGTTGTCTCTCTCATTCTTTCGTCCCTGTTCTGTGTAGTACTTTTCTCGCCGGCTATTCTCGGTGGCCTTCCATTGGCCTTTGATCAGTCCATCTCGTTGTAGCTGCTCTGAAAGGCTACTAGTAACGAACCCGCATTAACCTGAAAAACGCCGTTGCTCATCTGTGCGGTTCGGAGGAGCGATCCCTACCCATGCATGGGTTCCAGCGCCAACGTTTTGGAGAATGAGCATGACTAGCGTGCCCGGGACGAGATCACCTAGCTTGTTCGCCATCAACGCTTCCCCTGACAATCAGGGGGAGAATACGCTCCTCATACTGATTGTCAAGAGGAGAAACCGACAGGGCTTCCGCGGTCGTGCGCTTAAGAGCCTCAAATCGGATGAAATCTCGCAGACTCCCCGAACTCTCGTGGTGGGAAGTACGAAACTCCGTTGCGAGCTTATCGCCGATTGCCGGCGGATCACGACGCGCTTGTCCTTGCGGCGGACCCGAAATGACTTCCGGATGAATTTTTATGATTTAATTGTGAGCATGGAACAGGCTGAATTTAGCCCGCGCCCGGTGGTTGGAGCGATCGTTGCGGTGAGCGGCCTCGCAGTGTCATTTCTGCTATGGCTGCTGTACGGGCATCATGCTTCGGCTGATTTCGCCGGGCGCTGGATGTTTCTGCCGGCCCTCAACGCGCTTCTGAACGGATTGTGCGCAATTGCACTCTGCGTGGGATTGTATTTCATCAAACATCACAACAAGGAAGCGCATCGCACGAGCATGCTGCTAGCCTTCGCGTTCTCCTCCGTTTTTCTCATCAGTTACATCGTGAACCACGCACTGCACGGCGACACCATGTTTCCCGGCCACGGCCCGGTGCGCACGCTGTACCTTTCCATTCTAGCCAGTCACGTAATCCTTTCGATCGTCGCGCTGCCGCTGGTGCTGACGACGTTGTTCTTCTCATTGACGGGTCGGTTCGCGATGCATCGCCGAATCGCACGCTGGACGTTTCCCATTTGGCTTTACGTTTCGATCACCGGCGTGGTGGTTTTCGCTTTCCTCAAGGCGTATGCGTACTAGACCCGGTATTGAGCCGGCCTGATTTAATTAATAGGAGCCGCCATGAACGTCTCTTCCACATCACCAGCCAAATCGCCCCTCTATCGCTGCTCGCGCCGCGCCGCCATAGCGTTCCTGGCCTTCGCTACCATCCTCGCACCGACTTTTTCCCCCACCGCCGCCGCCCCCAAGCCTCGACTCTCGTCACCCTGGCCAAAATCCGCGAAGCCTGGGTCCGAGACCTTCGCGCCAAACAGCTCGAAGCCATCCTGAAGTTCTACGCCTCAGACGCCGTCTTCCTCCAACCCACCGGCGAACGCATCACCGGCTCCATCGCCCTGCGCACCCTCTTCCAAACCATAATGGCCACCTTCGACAGCAACCTCACCCTCCACAGCCAGAACCTCGAAACATCCGGCGATCTGGCCTACGATAGCGGCGACTTCCACGAAATCTTAACCACCATCGCCAACGGCGCTAAGATCGCTACCAAAAGCAGCTACATAATCATCTTCAAACGCCAGCCCAACGGCAGTTGGCAAATCGTTCAGCACGTCTGGACCGGTACCCCGCCACCTGGCACATAAGGCTTCGGAGAGAGAGAGCGAAAGGGCAAGAACCGCGGTTGCGGGCTCGCGGATGACCGCTCGATGATCCGCCGGCTCCGGGCGCACTCCAAATCCCTTCCGACAACACCTCCGCGAGATCGTCATCCCGGGTGAAGCCAGCATTGTTGCGCAACATGCGGAGGCCGTTAAGGAAGACAGTCAGGAGGTCTGGCAGTGGGCTGCCATTTAAGGACTCTCTCACCGATGTTCGGTTCCCCTTCAAGATGTATCTGAATCTCTTCTCAAAGATCGCTGTATAGGCTCAACCTGTTCAGAACTGATTCTCAACCTTCACTTCGGCAGGGACGGCTTCTTCTTCTTCTCTTGCTCTGCCGCGCGCCGGGCACTTATTTTCTTGCGAACTTCTCTCTGCTGCTCTGGCGTCAGCAGCTTGAAAACCTGGCCGCGCTCCAGCCGCCGGTACCCCTCGAGCATGGCTTCTTTCTGATCTGGACTTAACTTTTCATCTTTGACCACCAGATCCATACGCGACTTCATATCCTGATGAATCTGGTCAATTTTCTCCTTCTGATCATCCGTGTACTTCAACCCGGCGAAATCGTCCGTTGGTTGAGCGTCATTCTTCGGTCGAGCCGCAGGTGAGGCCTTGTGAGTCTGCGGCGGCCTGGGGGGACTGCCCTGCGCGCGGGTCAGTCCTGGTGCCGCACACAGTAATAGGAATCCGGCTGCAACCGTCACTCGTGCCGAAAATCGGTTCTTGCTCATGCGCATCCTTATCTGGAGCGAAGCGTGTTTTTTCATTTCTAGCTAGAGCTCTCCAACGACTGGATTGTCGCGCGTGACGCCCGCCAAACCCCGCCGCGCTTTCGAAACCGGGACCTTGTTTCAGCGGAAGGATGCCATCGATTTAGCTTTTTTCCGCTTGGTCTGGTTCGGCGGCCTTTAGGGCCGGGCTCGCCCTCGCCACTGGATCAAGTGTACTTTGCGGAACCGCAAAGTACAAAACCAGCGGCGTGCTTGCAATTCCGTGCAAAGATTTCATAATTAGCGCGTCCCCGCAACAGGACGTTTTCTTGATGGTTTGCCCACAGTGCAGCTACGCAAATTTGGAGAGGTCGGTGACTTGCGCGAAGTGCGCGACGCCATTGCCGTTGAGTGACCAGACCCTGGTTACCGGAGGGCAGGGTTGGTCCGTCCCTGCGGGGGACGTGGTCATTTCCCCATCAGGCTTTGGACAGTTGGATCCCGGCACGATTTTGGGCGGGCGCTACGAGATTGTTCGGCTGTTGGGACAAGGTGGCATGGGCGCGGTGTACCAGGCTTACGATCGCGAACTGGAACGTCAGGTGGCGCTGAAGGTGATTCGCAGCGATCTGGCGGCCAATCCGGAAATCCTGAAACGATTCAAACAAGAATTGATATTGGCGCGGCAAATCACGCATAAGAACGTCATCCGTATTTTTGATTTGGGGCAGGCCGACGGGTTCAAGTTCATCACCATGGACTACATCGAAGGCGAGGATTTGCAGAGCCTGCTTCGCCGCAAGAAGAAGCTGGAGCCGGCGGAAGCGGCCAATATCATCGCGCAGACTTGCCGGGCGTTGGAAGCGGCGCATGCGGAAGGAGTGATTCACCGCGATCTGAAGCCACAAAACATCATGCTGGACAAGCGCGGCCGGGCGTACGTGATGGATTTCGGGATTGCGCGATCGACGTTGGCTCCGGGAATGACGCAGACCGGGGCGCTGATCGGGACGCCGGATTACATGTCGCCCGAGCAGGCGAAAGGGCAGACGCTCGATGCGCGGTCGGATTTGTTCAGCGTGGGCATCATTTTCTACGAGATGCTCGCCGGGCAAACCCCCTTCCTTGCCGACACCACAATGGGAAAGCTCTGGAAGCGCACGAATGAGCTGGCACGCCCGTTGGGAGAACTAGATAAGACGATTCCGCCGACACTCTGCGAGATCGTCCGGCGATGCCTGGAGATCGATCCGCACAAGCGGTTCGCGAGCGCGGCGGAATTATTGCAACAGATCGAAGTGTGGCAAGGACCGAAAGCGGGAACGCGTGTGTTGGTCCAGCGGGTCGGCGGTCTGCCCGCATACGTCAAATGGGCGGGGACGGGGCTTGCCGTGGCGCTGGTTGCCGCGGGATTTTTTCTGCGTTCGAAATTGGGGACACGTCTCGCAGCGCCGCACGCGCCGGTATCGCTGCTGATCGCGGATTTTGACAACAAGACGGGAGATCCGGTTTTTGACGGGACACTGGAACCGATGCTAGGAATTGCGCTGGAGGGCGCGCCGTTCATTTCCTCGTACAATCGCGGGCAAGCGAAAAAGGTGGCGGCCAGGATACAGCCAGGGGCGTCGCATATGGAGGCGGCGCTGGCGCAGTTGGTGGCCGTTCGCGAGGGAGTGAATGCGGTGGTGGCAGGCTCGATCCAGAAAGAACGAAGCGGCTACAAAGTTTACGTGACGACGCTCGATCCAGCGACCGGCAGGGCCCTGCTGAAGGAAGAAAGCGACGCTTCGAATAAACAGGATGTTCTTGCCGCGGCAGGAAAACTTGCGGAACGCATTCGCAAGGGTCTGGGCGACACAACGCCTGAGTCCGCGCAGAAATCCGCGGCAGAAACATTTACCGCAGGCTCGCTCGAAGCGGCGCATCAGTACGCGGTCGGCCAGGACCTGCAGCAATCCGGGAAATGGACTGACGCGATCAACGCTTATGGGCAAGCGGCCAAATCGGATCCTGATCTGGGCCGAGCGTACGCCGGGACGGCGGCAATGTACGCGAATCTCGGGAAGAATCAGGAGGCGGAAAAGTATTATCAATTGGCTCTGGAGCGGATCGACCGGATGACCGACCGGGAGAAATACCGGACACGCAGCGGGTATTACTTGCTGATGCACAATCAGGCGAAGGCGATTGAGGAGTTGTCGGCCTTGGTCAGCCAATATCCGGCGGATACCGCGGGGCATGCGAATCTGGCACTGGCCTATTTTTACGGCAGGAACATGAGCAAGACGCTAGAGGAGCAAAAGCGGGCGATGGAGATTACCCCGCACAGCCTGCTCCAGCGTGTGAATTATGCGATGTATGCGTTGTATGCGGAGGATTTTGACACAGCGGCGAAGGAAGCACAGTCGATCCTGAACGAGAACCCGAAGTTTGATCAGGCGCTTCGCACGCTGGCGCTGGCGGAGTTGGGGCGGGGGCACAACGAAGAAGCGCGGCAGAACTACAAGAAGCTCCAGGGGGTGGGCGCCTATGGCGCTTCGATCGCGTCAACGGGACTAGCGGACCTGGAATTGTACGAAGGCCGGCTCACGGAGGCGGCCGCGATTCTCGAGAGGGCCATCGCGGATGATCGTGCGGCGAAGGATGAGGAAGCTGCGGCCGATCGCACGGCCACGCTTGCCTTGACGGAGCTTGCGCGCGGGAAAACATCGGAAGCGGTTTCCGCTGCGGGAATGGCTGCTGCGGGAAGCAAAGAAGCGAGCGTGATTTATCGAGCGGCGCAAGTCTATGTGGCTGCGGGACAAGAAGCGAAGGCGCTGCAACTGGTTGCGCCACTTTCGCAGCGGCTGGAGACTGAACCGCAAGTTTATGCGAAATTGATTGCAGGCGAGGCGCGGCTCAAGCGTGCCAATGCACGCGAGGCGCTGAATTCATTTCAGGAAGCGCAGAAGCTGGCAGACACCTGGCTGGGGCATTTTGACATGGGGCTGGCATATCTTGCGGCTTCGGCGTACACGGAAGCTTCCTCGGAATTCGACGTGTGCTTGAAGCGGCGCGGAGAAGCTACTTCCGTTTTTCTCGACGACGTCCCTAGCTACCACATCTTGCCGGCTGTGTATTACTACCAGGGGCGCGCGCGCGAGGGATTGCATAGCCCGGGGGCCGCAGAGTCTTACAAGGCATTCCTCGCCATCAAAGAAAGAGGCGCTGGAGATCCTCTCGTCGCGGACGCCCGACGGCGCCTTGGCCAGCACTGAGGCAATTTCTCCTGTGCCGATTCTGAAGAGGCGGCGGCAGACAAGCCTTCGCCTCTCAGGAAGAGAACGCCGCGCTACGGCACCGGAACGTAGGTCAGGTTGTCCACGTTATATCCACTCGCACCACTTCCCGTGCCCTTGATAGTTACGGATGTAAACGGCGTGCTCGAAATCAACCCCACGAAATAGAACGACGAAGTATCGTAGGTGGAGCCGTTGCAGGCCGTCCCCACGGCCGTGCTGAGACAGTACGAGCCGGGCACACTCGTAAAGGCATTGAAGAAGATCCCCGAGGCGATGACCGGAACAGGGAAAGTAACGGTGATACTATCCCCCTGAAGGAAGAAGCTGGGTGAACCGCCGCGCCGGGCAGTCAGACTCTGCGTGCCGATGCTGGCAAAGCTTCCATTGATGAGGCCGTCTACCCCCGCTGGGAAACTAGAGTAAGTCAGGCTATCCACAGTCGCCCCTTGCAGAATCACGCTTCCATTGGCAAGGGTTTCATATGTCTCCGTTGTTGAGGGAATCGAACCAAGAGCAGCAAAGAAACTGGCCGAACTTGTAAACGTCCTAGGTGTGAACCCGAGATTTGAGAGTGGATAAAAGATTTCAGCATTTGCCAATACGTTGGGACCGTTAAACCCGCCCGCGATCACTACGCTGCCGTCGGGCAGGAGGGCTTCTCTTCCTCCACCGTTGTTGCTAGTCAGGTCTCCGCCGGCACCAAAAGTACCAGTGGCTGGATCGTAGAGTTCGGCGTACGCAGTGGTGCCCCCTCCCCCACCCTCGATGAGCACCAATCCATTCGGGAGCACGGTGTCGAAGTAGCGAGCACGTGGCTGAGCTATGCTTCCCGTCGAGCTGAATGTTCCAGCCGATGGATCGTACAATTCAGCCGTTGCGGTTGTGGCTCCGCCGCTAGTGATTTGCCCGCCCGCGAGAAGGACTTTGCCAGTATTCAGGAGAGCTGATGCGTGGAACAAGCGCGCGGTAGCCATGCTTCCGGTCGGTCCAAACGTCAGAGTCACCGGATCGTACAGTTCCGCACTAGCGAGCAGCGTAAGGTGAGCATCAAAGCCGCCGGTGATCAACACCTGACCATTGGGAAGCAGATCGGCGTGATGATCCGCACGTGGTGTGTTCATGCCCAATTCGGTGTTGGAAAAAGAATTCGTAGTTGGATGGAAGATTTCCGCGGTCCCAACGGTCGTCAAGGTCGTGGCGTTGTTGACGGAGTCGCCGCCAGCAATTAGCACTGTGCCATCCTGCAGGAGGGTGGCGGTATGTTCCGAGCGCGGGCTTGTCATGGCGCTAGGCAGCAAGGTGAAGGAATTGTCAGCGGGGTCGAAGATTTCCGCGGACGCTAGAGAGGTCGTGTCGTTGAAGCCACCAGCAATCAATACTTTCCCATTCGAAAGCAGAGTCGCGGTGAAGTCGACCCGCGGATCATGCATGTTTCCAATCGAGGCGAATGTATGAGTGGCGGGATCGTAGATTTCCGCGCTCATCAGCGCGCCCGTGCCATCTAGATTTGACGCGCCCCCGGCGACTAACACCTTCCCGTTGGGCAGGCTGACTGCCCGATGGTACTCGCGCGCCACTGTCAAACTGCTCGTGTCGCAGAAACCTTCGACGTTGAACGTGACTGAAGTCCCGAAAACGTTCGGTGCGGAACTGACAGTGGCTTTCAGCGTGTAAGCCTGTTGGCCCCGGTCGATCTTCAAGTCGTTAAAGCTTGCCTGACCCGTCTGGTCCGTCACTTGCGTCAGCGTACCGCTCAGAACGGCAGTAGAACAAGGCGGCGTACCATTGAAAGAAATCGTGACTGGGGCGCCTGGAACGACCGCTTCTTGGTTGTCAGTCACCCGAACCGTGATTGGGCTATTGCTAAGCACATGACCGCCTACCGAGTTGACCGGACTCGTTATGAAGAATATATTTCCGCCGGTCTGAACGGGCATCACGATGTTGATGCTATAGCTCTGCGTAAACACCTGCTGCGGGTTTGAGCTGTCGACGGCCCGGACGGTGAAGTTGGACGTGCCCGTCCCGGTGGGCGTCCCCGTAATCGTGCCGTTGTTGAAGTTGAGCGAGGCTGGTAACGCTCCTCCGATAAGAGAAATAGTGACAGGAGAAAGTCCTCCGGCGGGCACGATTGCCTGGCTGTAGAACGTGCCTTGCGTTCCGCCGGGAAGCGTCGCGGATGCCAGCGACAGAGGCGGAACGACGTGAATCGTGTAGCTCTGCGACGTGGTGTGCTGCGGAAATTGAGTTCCAATGGCAGTGTCTTTTACCTGGATCGTAAACGTAAAGGTTCCAGTGGCGGAAAGCGGGCCGCTGATTGCGCCAGTCGCGGTATTCAAGCTGAGGCCAGTAGGCAACGCTCCCACAGAAACGCTCCACCTGTCGGCGCCCGGGTTTCCACCCTGCACGGCGATACGCGCGCTATAGGAATTGCCAAGGATGCCATCGAGCAGCGTCGCCGTTGTGATCATGAGAGGCGGCACGGTAACCGGCGGAAAAATCGTCGCGCCGGGATTCGAGAGGACGGTTTGCGTGTTTACGGCCTGCGGGATGGTCACTGGAGTGATTGAGGTCAACGGATTGAACGGAGTAATTGCTGGCGTTGGATTTACAACGCGAAGCGTGATGTATACCGTCTCACCTGGGGCGAGGGTGACCGAAGCTTCATTCGGGGTGGGATTGGTAATGTTTGGATTTCCGAGTTGGGGATCCGTTGGGGTGTAGAGCTTTGGGTTGGTGATGTTGGCTACGGTGACCCAATGGGTTTCATTGGCGAGCTGGCAGTTGTTGGCGGCGGGCGTCTCGTAAAGCTTGTTGAGGATGAGCTGCAGGAAGACGCCGCCTGGCGGGGGAGCAAAAGTCGCGGTCTTCACGGTGTAGGTGGCGGTGGTGTTGCCGTTGTTGCTCATCGGGTAGATGACGTCCTGAATCGAACCGTTGGTTATGTCCGGATTGGTGATGTTGGGATTGGTGATGTTCGGGTTGGTGATGTCTGGGTTGGTGATATTGGGATTGGTGATGTTGGGATTGGTTGCACTAACGTTGGTGATGTTCGGGTTGGTGATATTCGGATTCGTGATGTTGGGATTGGTGATGTTCGGGTTGGTGATATTCGGATTCGTGATGTTGGGATTGGTGATGTTCGGGTTGGTGACTTCAAAATTGGTGATATTCGGATTCGTGATGTTGGGATTGGTGATGTTCGGGTTGGTGACTTCAAAATTGGTGATATTAGGATTGGTGATATTGGGATTGGTGATGTTCGGGTTCGTGATGTTGGGGTTAGTAATGTCTGGGTTGAGAACCGCTGAAGAGCTCAGACCGTTGGTGACCACGGAACCGCCGATGGCGTTGATTTGCGCGACGTTCACGGTGACGCGTGCTTGAGGATTGCTGGAAGTAACAAAGACGCTGCGCGAGACCGAGGAGAACGCGGGAATCGTCAGGTCGAGTGTGGTTAACGGGGAGAATTGCAGGAACGAGGCAGATCCGCCCGTCGGCTGGTTCGCAATCGTAAAGCGCACGTTGAGCGGTTTGTTGGTGACGTTTTGCGCTTCCACGGCAAAGGCGCGCTGGAACGGAAACGTCATATTGTTAAACGTAGTGGTGCCGAGTTGCTTGGCATTTCCCGGGGCGCCAACGACGAGGCCGCCGGTAATCTGAGAAGTGTAGATGTTTTGATTGCGCATGCCTTCCTGGCCGGGCTTGCAACTCGCCACCGAACTGCCCGACTGGAACACACTCGTTGTGCCGATAGGCACCGCCGGGGTGTAGTTCTGCCAGTTACCGTCCGCGGGCGGCACGACGTCGCGATTGTCGGTCCAAGAAGCATGGAAAAGCGGATTTACGCTCGGCGTGAAGTTATACGACCAAGAACTTCCATTGGGCACAAAAAGTGGTGATGGCACGACTTCAATGTAATCGCCGAGGAAGGGGACTTCTCCCGTCGAGAAGAGCGGCAGGTTCGGCACGTTAAACTTGAACTGTTCGATGTCGGGAGCGTTGGGGTTGACGCAGCATCCATAGGCGTATTGCGAAACGAGCACCGAGGGCCCCAAGGTCACCGTCGGGAAAATTCCGAGCTCGAGAACTCGCAAGTCCAGGGTGTGGCGACGCAAGGTTAGTCCGTTGTCATCGATGAAGTTGGTGAAAACTTCGCTCGGGACTGGACTTGGCGGCGCCAACTCGCCTTCGGGCAGAAGCGTTTGAGCATATCCCGTGGGGCTTGTAGCGTTCGGAGTGTAAAAGGCGCCGTAGTGGTCGAGGCGCAGGTCGTAGTAGAGGATGGTAAGCCTTCCGTTGGCAAAGGTCATCGCCGGCATGATTTGATGGCCGCGGCCGGAGGGATTGCTTTGGGCGTTCAGCGACGGATTGTCGACCATGATGGCGGGTGTCCAGTGCGCGCCGTCGATGGACCCTGCGAAAACGACGCGCGCATCACCACTGGCTGTCAATCCCCGGGCGGAAAAGGCCACGTAAACAAGCCCCAAAAAGTCGGTCGTGATCGCGGGATAAGCGTTCGTGCGAAACGATGTGCCAGTGGTTCCTTGATCGAACGGTTGAAAAGTCGAAATTCGGACCGGCGCGCCGAAACTCGTTTCGCCATTCGTGGATTGCGCGATCATGATGGCGTCGGGCACTCCCGTGGAGGCGAATTGACGCCATGCCACATAGACATTCCCGTTCAGGGGATTCACCGCGATGGCACTGCCCTGGCTGGTCGTGGTTCCGCTGTTGATCTGAATCGGAGAGCTCCAGGTTACGCCGCAGTCGGCCGAGCGCGTGAACATAAGATGGGTGGGAGTAGTGTTGTCTTTTGTGGCCGTCAAGAAATCGGTGTAGGTAAGATAGATATTGCCGGCGGGGAAGGATTGATGGACCGTAAGCGTGCCGCCGTTCGGACCGGTGCCGGGTTCGTTGGCGTTGAACGAACAAGTCATGGCACCGGAGCGCGGAATGTCCACGGCCATGGCGGGCTTGTCGAGGAATTGCGAACTGTTCCCCGTAGCGACGATGTGGGTGTCGATGTAAGTGATGGGATCGACGTTCTCATTGTTGTGCAGGTCGTTGTAGCGGGCCACGAAGATCGAGCTGAAGGAGCTCGCGGTGGTTGAACTGGTCGCGCGGTCAAAAGCTAAACCCGCGTAATAGAACATGCCGTTTGTGCCGGCCCGGACGACCGGATCGGAAGCCGCCTGGTACCGGCCGCCTAGAGCGCCGCTGTCCGTACACTGAGGAACGGCTTGCGGGCAGCCCGGGAGCAGCGTGCTCTGCCATGTGAGACCGCCGTCGAACGACTTGAACAATCCGAGCCAGGAATCGCCGGTTTCCGCACCGCCACTGAGCACCAACTCGAGATCTACGCTTCGATAGTCGTTCGATCCCGCCAGAATATGCATGGGATTGCGTGTGGAAACGGCCATGGAGGGTTCGTTCTGCCGCTGCAGAAAGGGGTCGCCCGTCGGCCACTGTGTGCCGGAAACCATGTTGACGTTTTGTCCCGCGACCTGAGCCACCGACGCCGATGGCATGAGCAAGGCGGATAAGACTGTGAACACGGCAAGGGCACAAATAGATTTGACGAACGGGATCATGCAAACTCCTAGGCTGAGGGTAGAGTTCCGGGACCGGTTCGATCCCGCCGGCAATCAGTCACACTCGCTTCGGACAGAGACGCTTGGCGCGAAGCGATTTGCCATTCGAATACTGACTCAAAGGTGGGTGAGACAAGCCACGTTTCGAGAATCCGATGAGTGGCAGTCTCCTGTGAAAGCCGGAGAAAGTCAAGTGTCCGTTGTTTTGTTTCTAGTGTTTCTGGCCGGGTTCGGGAACACGCGATTAACGAAAGGCGTCTGGAGAATACCTGGGGACACCATCTAAGGGGTTCATCATGGAGAACAAGCCGGAGAGGTGGAGGACGGCGGGTGGTGAGTAATTTTTGCGGTCTAGTACTAGCCAGCAAATACAGACAGCGCCTGGAAGGTCGTGGCAAACCTAACTGTTTCTTAGATTTGGGGCCGTTCTCTGGAATTTGCGGTTGGTTGGATAAATGCAATTCGTTTTGGCTACCGGGGTTGGTGAAGGGGGGAAAGCATGTTCAATCGACAGAGTGAAGCGATGGTAGATGGGACGCTGTCCCGGCTGAGGAGGTTTGTCCCCGTTGTGGCCTTGATTCTCTTGCTCTCCGCGGCAAACAGTTATGCCGACAATCGGGTGATGGGGGAAGTGCAGTTTGAAGGCGCGAGCAGAGTGGAGCGGGACTCGGGGGTCTGGATCGATGGACAGTATCTAGGCTATCTGAAAGAGCTAAGAGGCGACAAGAAGGTGATGCTGCTGCCTGGAGAGCATGAAATCAACGTCCGGCAGGCGGGTCTTGAGGACTTTGTTCGCAAGATTGTGGTCGAACCTGGTCGAAAACAAACGGTGCACGTGGCCATGCAAAAAAGCGTGGGATGGCAGACACCATCGGCAACGGCGACGTTGAAGCTGACGGTACAGCCGAATCGAGCCGCCGTGTTTCTTGACGAATGGTATGTAGGACATGTGGGCGAATTTGGCGGGAAGTTTCATTCGCTGCTGATCGCGGCGGGAAAGCATCGCATTAAGATTGAATTGCCGGGCTACCGCACGTTCGAGACCGAAGTAAACCTATTGGCAGGACAGAAATCGGAAGTAAAGACGGAGCTCGTGAAGGGCAGCATCGAACAGAACGATGCAATGATTAAACAGAGTGCCCGGCAAGCCGCATCAAACCCGCGTTAACTGAATCGCATCGAGCCGGTAGACGAACAGCCGACCCGAACTGCAGTTGGCCGTGGCTTTCAGTAAGCTAAACTATCACCCTCTTAGCCAAGCCGATGCTTGGCTAAGACGGAAGACCCGCCCAATGCCGCCGAAGGGAATTCCCAGGCCGCGACTGGTATCCACTATTCCTGCGGTCGGACCGGTGAAAATGGCTGGTGTTTTGCCTGAAAGTCGCGGCGAGAATCAAAGCGACCGAAAACGATAACACCATGGCGGACTTTAAAATTCGCAAGACCGGTTCCTGTGCCGGGGAAAAGCAAGCCAGGCCTCGGTTCCAGAATTCGCGAGGTGTCCAGTTCGGCGTGCAGGTTCCTCAGACCTTGTCTCGTTGACGCGAAACTCCGCGCACTTTAGTCCGTGACACTTAGTGCGTCCGGACATCACTTCCGGCGCTAAATACCTGGAATTCTCTGATATGCGCTTCTGAGGAAGAGGCCAGGATGTTCAGCCGGATATGAGAAGCGGTTACGGGTCCGAAATGGTCGATTCGCTTGTGACCGATTGCGTTACCTTCAACAAGTGAGCTCCAATGCTTGCCCGTCCACGCCTCGATCCGGAAATGCTCCACGTGCTGCCCATCGTTCAGCCATTCCATGACCAACGCGTGGTCAAATGTTACTGGCTTGGCGAAATTGGCTTCGAGAACGGCTTGATGCGAGCCGGCTGGCGCCGACCAGAACGTCTCGGGATCGCCGTCTAGCGCCGCCTCGATCGCCCCTTGGCCGCGAATATGCTCGTTGGCTATCAGATTTCTTCCGTAGCGTTTGCGAATGGCTGCGCCAAATTCTTCTAGGCGCTTCACATCTGCATCGGGCAGCATCCCACGCCGGTCGGGAGACAGGCCTAACATCAACTGGCCGCCTCGGCCGATGGTTTCTTCATAGCTTGACACCAGCTCCGCCACTGACTTGAGTGTGGCTTCATCGTTGGGGTGCCAGAACCAGTGGTTCTTGTGAAGCGGGGTGTCTGCTTCCACCGGCCGCCAGCGAAGATATCCGTGCCGGTCGAGCACGTTCCAGTTTTCGTAAGGGATAGTTCCATCCTCATTCCCAGCCCAGCGGATGTCTCCATATTCAAATAGAGCGGCGTCGGCGAATACCAGCGTGTTCGGCTGGGAGATGCGAAGATTATCGATAATGCGAGGAAAATTGTAGACGTGGCCTTCACTGCCAGCTCCGTCCAGCCAGAATTCCACCAGGTCCCCGTAGTTGGCGGTTAGTTCGGACAATTCCGCGATGTAGTAATCATCATACTTAGCGGAATTCTGGTATGACGGCTCGTGACGGTCCCAAGGAGAAAGATAAACGCCGAATTTCAAATCGAACTTTCGGGTCGCATGTGACACTCGCCGCACCACATCGTCTTGCCCGTTCTCCCAGGGGCTGCTCTTCACGCTGTAGTCGGTTTGCCCCGTCGGCCATAGGCAGAAACCATCGTGGTGCTTCGCTACCAAGACCACATACTTCGCACCTGCGGCCTTGATCGCCCGCATCCACTGCTCAGGATCAAACTGTGAGGGAGCAAATACTTTGGGACTGGCCGTACCGTCTCCCCACTCGCGATCCAAGAAGGTGTTTGTGCCGAAGTGGATGAGCACACCAAACTCGAGATCTTGCCAGGCCACTTGCTGAGGCGAGGGCTTGATATCCGTAAAGTTCTGCGCAAGCCCAGCCGATCCCGCAAGAATGAAGATGAGCATCACGGCAACCATGGGGATACGATTTGAAGTGCCCATTAAACCCTCACTTAACGCCAAAGTTCCCGCATACTGAGGGTGTCAGTTTTTCTCCTGGAATCGCCAGCTTCTGCCCTCCTACAAAGAACGCCAACTGGGCATGCTCGTTCGCAAAGACCCGTGAACCAAGATTTGCGGCCACCTGGCCGGCGATCCCCAGTGACGGCTTGGCGGCCTCGCAGCTGCCGTGAGACAGTGTGACTGCGCGCGTCCCCTAGCTAGCCACCGGCACGATTCATACGACCGAATGAGCGTAGACGCTGCCTATGCGCAACACCCTTCTCGCTAACTTCTTGGGACTTAGGCGCCGCCGATCCCCGGACATGCGCTCACGGCGGACATACCGCCTACGACAACCAGCCCGAAAATCTAGTTCTGCTTACCTCCAGACGTATTTCCATCTTGGAACGCCCACGAGAAGGGTCATCAGTCTTTCATAGGTTCTTCTTATCTACAGATATTCTATCAGCCGATCTAGCGACCGTCGTGCAAGTCCGTAGCCACACGGGGACCTTCCTTGACAGGATTTAGTCTGCGGTGTTAACTCCGGTTCTGCGAGGAGGCCCGCACATGAAGTTCAAGCCGCGCTTTTTGATGGGTTTCACAATTCTTGCTGTTCTCTTGCCTATGTTTCCGCCAATAATCGCGGCCCAAGAAACTGCGGCGCACAAACTCAGCGCCATGGACGAGTTCCAGCTGCAGCTTCCGACCGACCCGCAAATCTCACCCGACGGAAAGAAAATCGCCTACGTGCGCCGCTTCGCCGATCCCCTGACCGACAAGCGCTACTCGAATCTCTGGATCATTAATGCCGACGGAGCCGACCATCGCCCGCTAACCACGGGCAACCGCAGCGACGCTTCTCCGCGCTGGTCACCGGACGGCCTGCGACTCGCATACCTTTCCGATGCTGACGGCAAACAGCAGATCTACGTCCGATGGATGGACACCGGCCAGACCGCGCGCATCACTAATCTCGAGCAGGCCCCCGATGCCATCGCATGGTCCCCCGATGGGAAAATGCTCTCCTTCTCATCTCTCGTTCCGGGCAAAGGTCCGCATATTGCCGATTTGCCCGCCCCGCCTTCTGGCGCGAAGTGGGCCGATGCTCCCACCGCCTACGATCGTTTGGTCTATCGCTTCAATGGCCTAGGCTATCTGAAGCCCGGCTACATGCAGATTTTTGTCGTCAACGCAGAAGGTGGCACGCCGCGGCAAGTCACGAACGGTGACTTCCCCAACGGCGGCAATGAATTCGGTCCCTCGCGTGCCTCTTGGACCCCCGATGGCAAGTATTTGATCGTTTCCGTCAATCGCCATCCGGAATCCGATCACGAATACTTCGATGACGAAGTCTACGAATTCAATGTCTCCGACGGTTCGGTGCGCCCGCTCACCAATCGCAAAGGACCGGATAATGCACCCGCCGTTTCTCCCAACGGAAAATTCATCGCCTACACCGGCTACGATGATCGGTACCAGGGCCATCAAACCACCGAGCTTTACCTGATGAACCGCGATGGCACCGGCTCGCACTCCCTCTCCACTAAACTCGACCGCGACGTCCAGGACCCGCAATGGGCACCCGACAGCACCGGCATCTACTTCCGCTTCGACGATCAAGGTGATTCCAAAGTTGGCTTCTATCTCGTCGACGGAACCTACAAGAAAATTGCCGATCACCTCGCCTCCACAACCGGGGCCGGCGGCAGCGGCACCTTCTCGCTGGCCCGCACGGGCATGATCGCCTTAACTTACGGTCGTCCCGACAATCCCGGCGATGTCGCCATCCTTAACAACGGCGCTATGAGAGTCCTGACTTCCCTCAATGAAGAACTCCTCACGCAGAAAAAGCCCGGTCACGTCGAAGAGATCTCGTTCGACTCCTCAAAGGACAAGCGCAAGATCCAGGGTTGGATCGTCCACCCTCCAGATTTCGATCCTGCCAAGAAGTATCCTCTTGTTCTGGAAATTCACGGCGGCCCCTTCGCCGACTATGGCGACCGTTTTGATCTCGAAAAACAGGTGCTGGCTTCCCGCGGCTACGTCGTGCTTTACACCAATCCGCGCGGCAGCACCAGCTATGGCGAAGAATTTTCAAACCTCATTCATCACGCCTATCCGGGCGACGATTTTTACGATCTGAACAGCGGGGTCGACGCGGTTATCGCCAAGGGCTACATCGACACGAACAATCTTTTTGTCACCGGTGGCAGCGGCGGCGGCGTTCTCACCTGCTGGACCATCGAGCACACCGATCGTTTCCGGGCCGCGGCTTCGCTCTACCCGGTCATCAATTGGTACAGCTTCGCACTCACCTCCGACATCCCCTTCATTGCCAAATACTGGTTCTCCGGTCTTCCCTGGGACAACACCGATAATTACATGCAGCGCTCGCTCACCAATCTCGTCGCCAAAGTCAAGACGCCCACATTAGTCATGACCGGCGAGGCCGACTACCGCACACCCATCTCCGAAGCCGAACAGTTCTACGAGGCGCTCAAACTCCTGAATATTGATACCGTCCTGGTTCGCGTTCCCGAGGAACCCCACGGCATCGGCCGCCGCCCCAGCCACCACATCGCCAAAATGCTGTATATTGCAGGGTGGTTCGAACAGCACAAAGCGAAGATGTAGCCCCGGCGACAAGAGATGACGCACCGCAAGAGGCCGGGATTTATGCTCTATTTATCTTCGTCGCTCTATAGGTAATGCTCGGGTGCAGTCTCAAAGCAAGGGCTATTAAGCCAGAGAGAGAAACCATCATGCGTAAGAGTTTCACGCTTCTTCGAATCGTCGGCTCACTCCCAGTGGCGATCCTCTTTTGTGCTGGATCATTCTCACGGGCGGCCACACCGTCGCCGGCCGCGAGCGGCTATCACGTCATCAAAACCGTCCCGGTCGGCGGCGAGGGCGGCTGGGACTACGTCTACGTGGACGGTGACGCCCGCCGCGTCTACATCTCGCGCGGCACGCACGTCGTGGTTCTCGATGCGGACAGCTACGCCGTCGTTGGCGACATCCCCGACACCCACGGCGTCCATGGCATCGCTGTCGCTTCCGAAGTCGGACGCGGCTTCACCAGCAATGGCCGTTCGAACGATGTAACCATCTTCGACCTCCAGACGCTGAAATCCCTGGGCACCGTCAAGACAGACGCGAATCCCGACGCCATCATCTACGATTCCGTCAGCAAACGTGTCTTCACCTTCAACGGCCGCGGCAAGAACGCCACCGCAATCAGCGCCGCGGATGGCACGGTGGCTGGCACGATAGATCTGCGTGGAAAACCGGAATTCGCCGTCGCCGACGGCAAGGGCACGGTCTATGTGAACAACGAAGATACGTCCGAGCTTCATCATCTTGATGCGCAGAGCCTCAAGGAGCTCCACCACTGGCCGCTTGCGCCTTGCAAATCGCCTTCCGGTCTCTCCATGGACCTCGCCCACCGGCGACTGTTTTCCGTCTGCGACGATAAAGTGATGGCCGTGGTCAACGCCGATACTGGCAAGGTGGTGGCCACACCGGCTATCTGCGATGGCCCGGATGCCAGCGCCTTCGAGCCCTCGACGGGTTACGTGTTCGCTTCCTGCGGCGATGGCAACCTCACGGTCATCCACGAGGATTCGCCGGACAAGTACACGGTCGTTGAGAATGTAGCCACGAAGAAGTCCGCCCGCACCATGGGTCTAGACCTCAAGACGCACAACATCTTCCTCCCGGCCGCGGACTTCGATCCACCTGCTCCGGGTGAGCGACGCGGCAAAATGAAACCGGGCTCCTTCGTGATCGTGGTGGTCGGCAAGTAGCCTGGAATCGCACGCGCGAGCGCGCCGCTGCGCTTTCTAAAACAGAGCGTCCCGGTGAGCAGGCTCTCCGGGACGCTTCTGGTCTGGGGGATTGAGGGAACCCTTAGCGCACCACACCGAGGTTATGCGCGCCGCACACAAATGAAATGCTCGCGCCCGCCGTTTGTGGCAGCCACCAAATCTTCCGTACCCAGCCATGCTGGCTCACCATCATCCGCTTGCCCAAGTAGTCGATCACCGCCGGGCTCACCTGCGTAGCTGCATAAATGGCGTTGGAGTTTGCAAAGGGGCGCAGGAACGGATTGGCCTCCTGGCCGTAGCCGCCAACGACCGCCCGGTGCGTTGTCCAGGCGTCAAAGGCTGCGCCGCTGTGTCCCGCCAGCGCCAGTCCATACCAGACCTTCCTTTGTCGGGGCGTTTCGCGGGGCCCAGTAAACACCGGCTTCATGGGCAGAAAAGGCTGCGTCGCCAGATGCGGAGCGATCAGCTTCGGATCGGCTTTCACGTTGGGTTCTGGCGCGGGCGGCAGGGAGGCGACGAGAACAGAATCGCTTGTCGCGCTGTCGGAAGCAACTGCGGAAGAATCGCTAACCACTTTGGCCGTGTCGTCCATGTGCGGGATGGAACAGATCAGGAGAAGCGCTGCAATGACCATTTGCCACCTCAGTATTGCCGGTGGGTGTTGCAAGTCCGTCCCCACTCGCGAGGAGATCACTTTATTGGTCAAAAGGTCAGGTAACACTGGCCCGTTAGTCACATTTGAATTAGTACGCCCCGCTAGTCCTTCTGTTTGACTCTCTTCAAACGGCAGTACTAGGCCATAAAAGTGAAAATATTTTTACATTCTCGACCCTGCCGTGCCGCCCTCTCAAACGCCGCGCGGTGCGCCATGACTCTTGCCGCGACTCTGCTATAATCGATCCCTGTCACCCTGGATCACACGAAACGATGCCTGGCGACAATTCCTCCGCAGCCAAGCGCGCTCGCGTTCCGCAGCGCAGTCTCGAGCCTCCCCGCTTCATGGTCATTGAAGGCCCCTTGCGCGTCGGCAAAACCACTCTCGCCCGCATCCTTGCCGAACGCCTCCACGCCCGCCGCATCTACGATTGCGAAGACAATCCCTTCCTCGCCGATTTCTACAAAGCCAAGCCAGGCTGCGCTCTTCGCGCGCAGATGTACTTCCTCATCGAGCGCCAGAAGCGCCTCCGCGAAGCCCTCGCGGTTGATGCTCCCGGCCCGGTCCTCTCCGATTTCCTCATGGAAAAGGACCGCATCTTCGCCAACCTCAATCTCGACGACGCCGAGCTCAAGCTCTACGAGCGTTACTACGAAGCCCTCACCGCGGACATCCCGGCTCCCGATCTGGTCATCTACCTCCAAGCCAAGCCCGAAGTCCTCCGCGCGCGTATCGCCAAAAAAGCCTCCCGCGACGAATCCCATATCCCCCCCGAATACGTCGAGGAAGTTGCCCGCGCCTATGAACACTTCTTCTTCCGCTACGCTGCCTCCGACCTCCTGGTCATCAACACCTCCGACATTGATTTCGTCGAGCGCAGCGCAGACCTCCAGCTCCTGCTTCGCCGCCTCCAAGAGCCCGTCAAAGGCACGCAATACTTTCTCCCTCTGGGCACCTCCGAATAGAATTCAAGTTGCGGCGCAGGCCTTCAGCCCAGCGGTTTTCTTCTTCTCTCTATTGGTTCGAGGGTTGGAGCTTTGGCGCGACCTGACAGCTTCGATGGGCTAGGGCAAAAGCGGCCTTGCGACCAGGGCTTTAGCCGCTAAGGAATTGCTTTTGAATTTCTTTCACCTCGTGTCGCCGCGCTGACGGGCCAGCTTGCTATGCGTTCGCCCGTACCCGAAATAAAGCACCATCCCAAGAATCAGCCACACAATCAGCCGCAGCCAAGTGCTCCCCGGAAGGCTCAGCATCAACAGCAGCGGGATTCCCATCCCCAAGATGGGCACCACCGGAACGAGCGGCGTTTTGAACGCCCGCGGCAAATCCGGCCTGCGCACCCGCAAAATCCAAACGCCGCCGGAAACGATCACGAAAGCAAGCAGCGTGCCGATGGAAGTGAGCTGGCTCAAAACGTTGATCGGCAGCACACTCGCAAATAGCGCAACGGCGAGGCCAACGATAATCGAAGAAATCCACGGAGTGCGAAATCTCGGATGGACGCGTCCGGCCCACTCGGGTAGCAAGCCGTCGCGCGACATGGCATAGAAGACCCGCGATTGCCCCAGCAGCATCACCAGCATGGTGGTCGTTAGTCCCGCAAAAGTCCCCAGCATGACCACCAGACTGCCCCAGCGCACTCCCGTGGCCTGAATGCCCATGGCCACGGGGGCCGCTGTATTCAGTTGCTTGTAGTTCACCACGCCCGTCAACATCCAGCCCAGCGCCAGGTACAAGGCCGTGCAAATGGCCAGCGATCCGAGAATGCCGATGGGCATGTCGCGCTGCGGATTCTTGGCCTCCTGCGCCGCAGTCGAGACCGCGTCGAAGCCGATATAGGCAAAGAAAATCACTCCCGCGCCCCGCGCTATCCCCGACCAGCCGAACTGGCCGAACGCTCCAAGATTCGGCGGAATGAAGGGGTGCCAGTTCGCTGTGGAGACCCCTGGATGCCGCAAAAGAAACGCTGCCACCACCGCGATGAACGTGATTACAGTTCCGACTTTCACAAAAACGATTCCCGAATTGAAGTTCGCCGATTCGCGTACTCCGATCACCAGAATCGCCGTGATGATGGCGATGACCAGGCATGCCGGGAGGTCGAATATACCCCGCGCGTGATACCCGCTTCTGCCAAAGCCGGCCCGGCGGTTGCAAGCGGGGACCACCGGCCATCGAAAAACACCACGAGCGCCCCTGGTGTCGCCGTGAGCTGCGGCGGAATATGAACATTCCAGCTCTGGAGCAAGGCATTTAGATTGCCGCTCCATCCCGCGGCAACCGTCGCCGCGCCGAACGCGTATTCCAAGATTAAGTCCCAGCCGATAATCCATGCGACGATTTCACCCAGCGTCGTGTACGCGTAGGTGTAGGCCGATCCCGCGATCGGAATCAGCGAAGCGAACTCCGCATAGCACAGTCCGGCAAACAAACAACCTGTCCCCGCCAGGACAAAGGAAAGCACAATCGCCGGGCCGGCGAAATTCGCCGCCACCGTTCCCGAGAGCACGAAAATCCCAGCGCCGATAATCGCGCCGATGCCCAGGGTAACCAGATTTACTGGGCCAAGAGCGCGCCGCAGTCCGCCCTCGCCTTCTTGCCGCGCCTCTTGCAGCAGCGCGTCGAGCGGCTTTGTGGCCAGTAGATTGGACACTGAGTTGATTGCTCCTTGGCGACGGCCGCGCCGATACGGCACTTAGCTCCCGAGCTTCGTTCAGTGGAGCGTATTGTAGCCAAATTGACTGGTACTTTACACCGCGGCTCGGTCTCGCCCGGCGCAACAGCGTAGTGAACCACTGCTGGTGAGAGCGCGGCGTGCGGAAGGTATCGCGGTTCTCTGTCGCTACGTGCCCCTTTGACGGCTCAGTCCGGTCAGAACGCGAAGCTCGCCCACAATTAACATGTCGATGTTTACAGGCTGTTCGTTTCGAACCAAATGAACGTTCCGATCGGCCCGATCAGAGCCTGTTCGGTATCCCTGGATGTGAAGTATCACGTCTTTTTCATGTTCGAGCCGCCCGGCGTTCTTCACGGTGATCAAAAGCTTCTTGGAATCGTAGTGCACGGTCATCTGTTTCGATCTGGCTGAGCACCAAACGCGGAGATCTCCCATCGCCGTTTCCTTGCACGTAAGGGTCTCTTCTTGCGTCACGGCGTTCCACTCACGGCATTTCTCGAAAATAGCATCTTTAACACCCTTCCAAACCAGGGGAGAGCCCGCGACAGCCATGGCCATATTATGTTTCTCTTCGTATATCTGCTCTTCTTCCGTGAGCTTGGCGGCCAGGTATTCCTGCGCTGCCTGTTTTGTGCTCTCATCTCTCATCGGCCCGTCTCCCGGTGAACTATTTTACGCCACCTCGAATAGCAAACCCTTGGTGATTTGGCGAGCGGAGGCGAGCGGAAGGTCTTGTTCCTGCCACTTAGCGCCGCCAAATGAAGAACCCGAGTTCGAGCTCCGCCCGCGCAGCACGGGCACCCGCAAGATCTATTTAGAGACCAAGCATTTTAGCGTAAATGGTCGGTGACCCCATGGTGAGCGCAAGCCCCGGCGTTCTGGGCGGGGTAAGCGATTGCCTTTCTTTTCGGCATGGTATATCCAGGCGCACTTCGATTCTAGTCCGGGGCCATTGTGCCGTGGAGCGTTATGAGCGGCTCAGAAAAACGGCGGGGCTCCCACCTTTCTTGGGTGGAAGCCACGCCGCAAGTGATTCGCCGAATCGAGAATTTCCCGATTCAACTGTGGAGCAAGTTTCGCCTAGTGGTTGTAGGAATAACGGGAATAGATGAATTCCTGCCCGGTGCTGTCTCCCGGATAAAACCACACTTTGAGAGCCCTGGGCGAATCGCCCGAGCGCTCGTCAAATTCAAAGATGGTCTTATCGGGTGGTTCAAAGCGGGTGTTCGGAATGGTCCTAATCGTTGCAAAGATCTGGGTTTCATCTGCATTCCAAATTTGCACGATGTGCCGATCTGCCAGGGTATCGGCCAGTTTGAAGACATAGGTCCCCGCCGGCAGAACCTGCCCGGGGATTTCCACTGCGTCGCCGAAGGTGACGATGGTTTTCTTGTCCCACTGATCCGCTCTGGCGCCCGGGGCGAGTGTGGCGCAGAACAGCACAGTGCATACTGCAAGTACAGCTCCTCTCAGTGTTGGCATGCTACGACCCTCCTAGTTGGATTGGCTGGACCAAACGGGCAGGGATGGCGGCTGAGGATGAAGCTGGGCGGCCGAAGCCAGCGACCCGTACAGATCCGCGCAATCGCGCAGTTCTACCCGGACCTAGTCGGCTTCTGCCTCGCCCGTGTGATGCGCCTCCCCCGCCTGAGGTTGCGCCGAAAGTGCCCGCCCCCCAATTTTGTTCTTGCTTCGGTGGCACGCCGCGTGTCGCTCCGCCGTTGCTTACCTCATGACTGTCTGGCGTCATAATTTCGTTACTTCCTGACTTGACTCATTTCGGCATGGCCTTCCATTGACACACAGACCGAAGCAGCATAACTTTCGCCAACAATGCGCTCCCTGGTCGAGCTCCAATGAAAAACAGACTTCTCCTTGCTGCCGTTCTCGTTTCCACGACCGCTATTGCTGCGACGCTCCTGGCTGGCGTTCAGATGCTGCCTCACGACGCGGTCGTCCCAACGCTCCTGCGCTGGCTGGCGATCCTTCTCATCGGTGCCTATGCCGCATCCCGCCGCTCGCTGACGACTTGGATCTTGGTCGGGCTTCTCGCCGGCGCGGAGCTTGGGCAGGACTGGCCCTCTGTGGCGCTCAACTTGCAGCTCCTCGGCACCATCTTTCTCCGGCTCATCAAGGTCATCATCGCGCCACTGTTGTTCGGAGTCCTCGTTGTCGGCATTGCCGGGCACTCCGACCTGAAGAAAGTGGGCCGTCTCGGCGTCAAATCCCTCATCTACTTCGAGGTCGTCTCGACCATCGCCATGCTCATCGGCTATGCCGGCATTCACCTGAGCCGCGCAGGAGAAGGTGTTCATCTGCCTCCCGCCTCAGCCGCCCAAGCACTCAATGTTTCGCCCCACAGTGCCACGCAACTCATCACCGACATCTTTCCGGAGAACATCGCCAAATCCGTCGCCGAGGGCCAGGTGCTCCAAATCGTCGTCTTCAGCGTCCTCTTCGCCATGGCGCTCATTTTGGTGCCCGAAGCGAAGCGCCGTCCCATGCTGGTCTTGTCCGAGAGCCTTTCGGAAACCATGTTCAAGTTCACCAACCTGGTCATGTACGCCGCTCCGCTCGGCGTCTTTGGCGCCGTTGCCTACACCGTCGGCCACTTGGGAGTGGGAGTCCTTCTTCCGCTCCTAAAACTCCTGGCCACCATGTACGTCGCTCTGGCCTTTTTCATCGTGTGCGTTCTGCTGCCGATCGCGCTGTGGGCACGCATCCCCATCAAGCGATTCATCAACGCCGTGGCCGAGCCCGTCACCATTGGATTTGCCACCGCGAGCTCGGAGGCCACCCTGCCCCGCGCCATCGAGCAATTGGAGTCCTTCGGCGTCCCGCGCGAAATCGTCGCCTTTGTCCTCCCCACCGGCTACAGCTTCAATATGGACGGCGCGAGTCTTTATCAATCCCTGGCTTTATTTTTTGTTGTCCAGGCCGCAGGACTGCACCTCAGCATCGGTCAGCAAGTTTTGATGATCTTGACGCTGCTGATCAGCAGTAAAGGAACCGCCGGCGTGGCACGCGCCTCGCTGCTGATTGTCTTCGGCGCGGCGACTTCGTTTCATCTGCCCATGGAACCGTTATTTCTTCTCTTCGCGATCGATCAACTCATGGACATGGGCCGCACTGCAGTGACGGTTCTGGGTAATTGTGTCGCGTGCGTGGTCATCGCTCGCTGGGAAGGTGAATTCCCCGCCAAACCTGCCACTTCCAGCTAGGGCAGCGGCTCGGCGTTTGAATTCCTACCCCACGGGCCAGACCCCTCTATCGCCGCGCCATCTGCGCTTTTCTCTTCTTGTGTCCAGTTACGAGGCGTCCTCGCCAGCCCTACTAGGCTTCCCGCACCATCGACACCCAGTGGGCCACGACCAGTCCAGCCACAGGGTGGCCTGGTCACAAGAGTCCTGAGCAGGGAGGAAGGTGTCCTCATCAAGTCCTTCCCGGCACAACAACCAGCCAGGCAAACGTCAAACGCGCCTCACTCCCTGCAAGCGTGGCTTCAGCCCGCACGGTCTCCTTGCTCAACTATCGAGTGTCAACTGTTGTATAGTGCCCTGCGCATACTCCGGAGGTTCTTTAGATGGAATTATGGTCACGCCGCAAATTCTTCCTCACTTCGCTTGTCGGGAGCGCTGTTGCCAGCGCCGGCAGACTCTTTGGCCGCGCATTGCCAAACGGTAGCAATGTGTCCGCTCTCGCGCACCTTGCGCCAGCCGCGCCGGGCAAGCGTCCTCTCATCATTTCCAGCGCCAATGGACTTCATGCCCTCGATAAGGGCATGGACATCCTCAAGAAAGGCGGCGATACACTTGACGCCGCAGTGGCTGTTGTCACGGTGGTTGAGGACGATCCAAATGATGACTCCGTGGGCTACGGCGGATTGCCCAACGAAGAAGGAGAAGTGGAGCTGGACGCTAGCGTCATGCACGGGCCCACGCACCGCGCCGGCTCGGTGGCGAGCGTGCGCCGCATCAAGAACGTTGCGCGCCTGGCGAAGACGGTGATGGAGAAAACCAATCACGTCATGATCGTGGGTGACGGCGCGCGGCGTTTTGCGGTCGCGGAAGGCTTCGAGGAGATGAATCTCCTCACCGAGCACTCGCGCAAGAT
>Ga0209161_10000804_pt1 | contig 25650 bp, 24 predicted proteins | sample GraSoiAngelo_155_FD_186169 | JGI IMG/M metagenome (GOLD analysis project Ga0209161, IMG submission 186169) | Grasslands soil microbial communities from the Angelo Coastal Reserve, California, USA - 14_1009_13_30cm (SPAdes) (version 2) | ecosystem: Environmental > Terrestrial > Soil > Grasslands... | reverse complement strand
CGGGAGCACAAGACAGAAGAACACGCCGCCCAGCCTTGCCACACCCTCACCGCACCCATAGCGCTGTGCCGAGGAACCAGTACGGGCGCTTGTCGTTCATCGTCCGCTGCGAAGCGCCGAACGCTCCATTCAGTGCAGACCCGCCGCGATCCGCCGAAGTTCCGCCGGCGAGTGTTCCTCAGCGAGCGGCGTACCGGGGAGCAGGTACTTGCCCATGGCCAGGCCTCCCACGAGGACAGGCTCGAATCCAATATCGCGGATGAGCTGTTCTGCGATGGCGATGGCCTTCTTGTCGTCGCCGGCGATCGGCACACCGACGAGGCCGCCCTGCCGGTGGGCGATTGGGCCGACCCTCCGATAGCTGATCCCGTTGAAAGCCCGCACGATCCGCGCCCCTGGCAGCAGCTTGGCGCTGGCCAGCCCGGCGCCGCCCTGCTCGTTGACCCACTTCACCAGCTCGGCGCCGTCGCGCCCCGCGATGGGGTTGCAGACGTCGAGGACCAGCGGCTTCATGGCGAGGGCCGGGCCGTGCGCCTTGCCGATCTCCTCGAGCGCCGCGTAGGGAACGACCATCACGACCACGTCGCCGAAGGCGACGGCATGTGCGACCGGACCGGCCTGGGCGAGCGGCCCGAGACGCGTCGTGAGGTCCTTCAGGTTCTCGGGATGGCGCGACGAGAACATCACGGGGTGCCCTGCCTTCACGAACAGCTCGCCGAGGGCGCCGCCCATGCGTCCGGCCCCGACCATGCCGATCTTGAGCGGCGGCGCGGTCGATGTCTGGGCGCTCGCCCGCGACGGTCGGGCGGCGAGCGCGAGTGCGCCAAGCCCGCACCCGGCCAGCTTGAAAAAATTGCGGCGGCCATGATCAGCGGCTTGACTCTCTGACATCTCTCTCTCCTTCTCCGCGGGCAATGTTGGACAAGCTTTCGCTCACCCCATCACTTTATCCGCCTGGAGCAAGAGCGATAGCGGAACCGTGAGCCCAACGGTTTTCAGAGACACGCGAAGCGTCCCCGCTCCAGGCGCTTGGTGTAGATGCAGAGGCCGGTGCCATCCCCGAGGAGGATCTTGGCCCTTTTGTGAGTCGCGTTGACGAACACATCGTGGTCGGCGCCAGCGCCCGAGGATTCACCAGTGAGCCTTCGGGCGCAACGATGCTGGTCGGCCGATACGTCCCGGAGTTCCTAGGGATCGAGGCGTCGAAGAAGGACACCACGGCCGTGTAGACAGCCGAGTACGTGTTGGCGAGGTCGATCGCGCTCGCGAGCGCCAATGCTCACGCATCCGGACTGGCTCATCGGGTGAAATTTAGCATCCGCGATGTCCGTGATCCACAACTTATCGGACGTTACGACTTGGTGACCGCGTTCGAGTGTCTGCACGATATGTCCCAGCCCGCAGCGCTCAAGGCGATGCGTCAACTCGCTGCCCCCGCTGGGGTTGCCTATCGCGGGCTCGCGCTGCACAGGAGGCAAGCGGCGCCCGTGAAGTGCGGCCTCGCGAGGCGAGGTCCGCGCCCAGCGCCGACAGGTGTATAAGAGTCAAGGGGGATGCATTGAGCCAATTCGCTGGTTGCCGTTATATCAGTCTCGAAACCTATCGCCGTAACGGAACGCCGGTGCGGACGCCTGTATGGTTCGTCGAACAGGATAGAGAACTAGTGTTCTACACCATGGCTGCTTCCGGCAAGGTAAAACGGATGCGTCAGAACCGGCGCGTGCGCGTCGCGCCCTGTGATGCGCGCGGCAATGTCAAAGGGGAGTGGGCGGAAGGAAGTGCGCGTTCCCTTCAGGACGAGGGAGCTCGTCAGGCGGATAGAATGCTCGACGATAAGTACGGTTGGCAGCGCAGCTTGATCCGCCTGCTGACTCGGCTCCGTCGTCGGCCGCGCGCCGCATACGCCATCCGGCTCGCCTAAGACTATCCACAGACGGCGTCAGGCGGCCGTTGGCGCCGCACGGATGCCGCCATGCAGCGTCGGCGGTTGCCGCCGTCGTCACGCTGCCAGAGCGCTGGTTGCGGATTCGCGGTTTTCGGTGGTTGTTCGTGGATGCGGAAAACGACCGTACTTCGAATTTTCGAGGAGATACGGTAGTCGTGGATGCGCATGGTTAGCCCGAGTTTCTCTTTTAATCAGGTTGGCCAAGGTTCGAGTCCCGGACGGCTCACCAATAAAATTAGGCGCTTCCAGCGCATCGGTGGCGCCCCCGTTGTATCAATCAGGTGGTCGACGTTTGACCCTCAGCGGTCTGCCGTTTCTGACGGGCGCTTCGCGGGGGGACGTAGTCGACGTCTTTCGCGTTCGGTCGGCGCCGGCGCCTTCTTGATCATGTGCCGGCGAAGATCGCCTGGCGCCCGTGCGCCATGTCCAGGGGATCTCCTACGTCGATTCCCTCGACGAATTCCTGCCGTGGCTCGAGCAGCGCGGCGCCGCGCGCCTGGCCGGCCCGCGCACCGTCACCGACGGTCGCAATGCGACGATCCGGCACCCTGACGGCCTGGTCGTCGAATATTTCCAAGCGGGCCCAGCGTCGTAGCCGTGTAGCAATCTGCATAGCCAGCCCCGCAACCATCGATCGACGAGGTGCTAGAGGATGCAGCAGCCGCTAACCCCTTTCGTCTACCGTTCGGGCGGCGCGCTTGACTTTAGCCGCCGGAGGCGCGATTGTGGCGCCCGGCCTCTGAGAGAGGAGAATCGCCATGCCGTTCTACGAAAGAGGCCCCGTCCGCATCCACTACGAAGAGGTCGGTTCCGGCTTCCCCCTACTGCTCATCCCGGACGGCGGGCTCAATTCAGCCTTCTCATCCTGGCAGACAGCCTCGCCCTTCAACCCGATGGAAAGGTACCAGGACGACTTCCGCTGTATCTGCGCTGACCTGCGCAACGCCAACCCCGGCCAGTCCAGCGGCCCGCTGGACATCGACCGCCCCTGGGACGCCTACACCGACGACCAGCTCGGACTGATGGACCACCTTGGCATCCGAGAGTTCATGGTCATGGGCTTCTGCATCGGTGGGCCGATGATTCACAACCTTATTCGGCGCGCGCCAGAGCGCGTCGTCGCGGCCGCGATGATGCAACCCAGCGGCTTCAGGCCTGAGACCCCGGACCTCTTCTACCAGAACAACATCAAGGGCTGGGGGCCGGCGCTTTGCGCGAAGCGCCCCGACGTCACGATGGACATAGTCCATGACTTCCTCACCAGCATGTACACCAACCGCGCCGACTTCGTGTTCACCGTGTCGCGCGATTTCGTGCGCTCCATCCAGACGCCGCTGCTGATAGCGCCTGACGACGTGCCAGCGCATCCGTACAAAGTCGCGATGGAGGTGGCCAGCCTCGCCCCGAAGGCCGAGGTGACCATCTATCCCTGGAAAGATTCGCAGGAGCACATCGACGAGGTGGTGGAGCACGCGCGCCGCTTCCTCAAGGCGCACGAACCCGTCACAGCCGGGCGTCAAGGACGAGTCTAGCCTGGATGAGGATCGTCGAGTGACGTCGGGCAAGTACTAGCCTCAACCCAAAGGTCGCTGGTTCAAATCCAGCCCCCGCAACCAATTGTAGGCGCACGGCCTCCTCGCCCCTGAGGAGGCCGTCGACTTTTGCGCGGCCGGTGACTTGGATGACCCGTTCGCCCATCTCGGGGGCGGGCGCGATCCGCAGATCCTCGATGTGCTTCTGAATCTCTCGCCGCGCCCCCGCAGGATTCTTGCTCAGCAGCTCGTTGAGCTGCAGGACTTGCTCCTGGACCCAGGTCCGGTTGATCTGTAGCGGCGCAGGCGTCGCCGCGCCACGAAGCCGCTCGAGCTGCAGGCCGAGCTCGGCCAGGCGCTGCTCGCGGATACCGATCTCTTCGCGCAGCCGCGGGGACGACACGTCGCCTTTGGCGACGAACGCGACCAGGTTCGACAGTTCGCCCTCGATATGCCGCCGCTCCTCCGCCAGGATCTCGACCTCGTGCGGTGTGGCGCCGTGAAGCACACTGAGCGTCTGGTTCGTCGCGGTTACGAGGTAATCGATCATCTCCGGGGTGAGGGCGTCCCTGAACTTCCCTACCAACTTCGTCTCGAGATCCTGCTGCCGGATCGACATGCTGTTCCAGCAGACGCTCGAGCCCTTGGTCATGTGGAAGGAGCATCGATAGCGCCCGTAGCGGTAGACCCTGCCATTCTTTTTCCGCTGGCTGGCCTGGATCGTGATCCGGGCGCCGCAGATGCCACACCGGATCAGCCCAGACAGCAGGTGCCGCGAGTGCAATTCTGGCGCTTTCCCGCGAGGCCGCTTTTGTTTCCCGGCCGCACCGTAAGCGGCGCGGACGATCCTCAGCTGTTCCTGGACCCGTTTCCAGAGATCGCCGGCGACAATCGTGAGATCTGGCCGGTCTTCGATGACCCAGTCATCCTTCGGCCTCAGCACGGCCGTGCGCTTTCCAGTCTCCGGGTCCTTGACGAACATGGCCTTGTTCCAGACCCAACGACCCACGTACTTCTCGTTCATCAGAATGGTGTAGATGGTCGATATGGCCCAGGCGCGCCGCATTGGGCCTCGGCGGGTGACCTTGGCCGGAAAGGGCACGCCCTCCATGTTCAGCCGGACCGCGATGGCCTTCACGCTCAGGCCCTCGGCGTACATGCTGAAGATCCGCCGGACAATCTCGGCCTCGGACGGAAAGACGATCCACTGGGCGCCCTCGTCGCCGCGCGTGGTTCGGTAGCCAAACAGTCGTCCACCCGTGCTCAGGCCTTTGAGGGCTCGACCGGTCAGCCCCCGGTGGGTTTTGTCTCGCAGGTCGTCGAGGTACAGCTCGTTCACTAACCCCTTGATCGTGATCTGGTGGCCCCTGAGCACACGAGACGAGCTTTTGTGATCGCGCGCGATGTGATGAACCGGCTGGAGATCATCGAATGAGTAGCGGATTGCGATCCGCAGCGACGCCGTCCCCCAACTCGCTCCGGATGTCCCGGCATCGATGGATACGCGCTCATGCAGCGGGGGCGCGAAATGGAGCGCGCGCGCGGGCGTCGGTTCGTGCCGAGCGTCGCGCTGACGGCATTCGCGAGCGAAGAGGAGCGGCAGCGAGCGGTGTCAGTCGGCTACCACATCCACGTCAGCAAGCCGGTCGAGCCCGATCGACTTGTCGAGGCCATCGCCCAGGTCGTCGCCCGCCCACGCTGACGCCTCTCGCCCGCGCGCGACCGGTGGACCCGCGGCATCCTCGGCCTCCCAGCTCCTACTCGTGGAGTACCTGATGCACGAACGCGACAGCGATCGATCCCTCGCCGACGGCCGACGCCACACGCTTGATGTTGCCGCCGCGGACGTCACCGACCGCGAACACGCCGGGCCGACTTGTTTCGAGGAGATAGGGAGGCCTGGCAAGGGGCCAGCGGGCGGCAGCCAGATCGTCGTGCGATAGATCCGGGCCGGTCTTGATGAACCCTTTCGCGTCGAGTACGACACAACCCCGAAGCCAGCCCGTGCTGGGAACGGCACCGGTCATGACGAAGACGTGCTTGATGTGGTGGGTCTCGATGCTCCCGGATTCATCGTCCCGCCAGCGCACGCGCTCGAGGTGGTCACTCCCCTCGAGGGCCACGAGGTTCGTGCAGGTGCGCAGGACGATGGCAGGACTCTGCTCGATGCGACGGATCAGATATCGCGACATGCTCTCGGCCAGCCCGTTCGATCGCACGAGCATGTGCACGCGTTTGGCGGTCTGTGCCAGAAACACCGCCGCCTGGCCGGCTGAGTTACCGCCGCCCACGACCACGACATCGTCACCGCGGCACACCTGTGCCTCGACGAATGTCGCGCAATAGTACACGCCTGCCCCTTCGAACTGCGACAGGTTCTCGAGCGACGGTCTCCGGTATTCGGCGCCGGTCGCAATGATGACCGTGCGCGCCGGCACGCGCGGCCCGTCGTCGATCTCGATGGCGTAGGGCTTCCGGTCGCAGGCGAGCTGTCGGGCACCCTTGGCGATGATCAGCTGGGCCCCGAACTTTTGCGCCTGCGTGTATGCGCGCGCTGCGAGCTCCTGGCCGGAGATGCCCGTCGGAAAGCCGAGGTAGTTCTCGATCCTGGAGCTCAACCCGGCCTGTCCACCCGGGGCGTTCGCCTCCAGCACCAGCACATCGAGTCCTTCCGACGCGCCGTACACGGCCGCCGCGAGCCCCGAGGGTCCGGCGCCCACGATGACCAGGTCGCGGACCTGCGTGTGATCGATCGCGTCGTTGAAGCCGAGGCAGTCGGCGATCTGCTCATTGGTGGGATTCCTGAGCACCACCTCGCCGCGACAGATCAGCACGGGCACGTCCGCCACGGCGACGTGGAAACGATCCAGGACATCCTGGACGCCGGCGTCGCGGTCGAGATCGATGTACGAGTACGGATGGCCGTTGCGCGTCAGGAACTCCTTGACGCGAAGCGTCCCCGGAGCATGAGTCGACCCCACGAGCACGACGTCGCCGAACTCATGCGCGATCATCTCCACGCGCCGGAGGATGAAGGCCCGCATGAGGATCTCGCTGAGCTCGCTGTCGATCTGCACGAGCATCAGTAACTGTTCGCGATCGAGCTCGATGACTTCGCCGGCCTCGCCCGCGCGCATGCGGACGAACCCGCGACGACGCGAGAGCATGCTGACTTCGCCGGTGAACTGACCCCGGCGATGGATGGTCACGGGTTCCTCGGTGTCGCCTGACGGCTTGACCACCTCGATGTGACCCGCCGTGACGACGAAAACCCGCGGGTTCTGGTCACCGGGCTCGAGGAGCACCTCGCCACGCTCGACGCGGCGCACGCGTCCATGCGCAGCGACGCGCGCGATCTGCTCCGGCGTCAGCGTCGGAAACACCTGGTCGGCACGCGAGGCCAGCGTCAACGGGACGGGGGGAGTGGTATCGCTCATGGCCACGAGACGCAGCGGAACTTGGTGAACGCGTACGGGTAGTGCGCCTGGAACCAGTTGCGGAAGCTCGGACGGATGAGCTCGTCGGCCGTCGCCCATGACCCGCCCTTGAGCACGTAGTGCTTGCCGTCGAAGAAGTCGGCGGAATAGCCCTCGTAGCCCGGGATGTAGGTGGTGAACCCGGGGAGCCCGGTGAAGACGGTGCTGGTCCACTCCCACCCGTCGCCGATGAGATCCTGCACGCCCCAGGCGCTGGCCGCCTCGGGATGCGAGCCCACCGGCGTGGGCGCCCAGTGGCGGAACCCGACGTTGCCGCGCCGGTCCGCGGGCGTCGCTTCGCCCCAGGGCAAAACGTGTAGAGCCCCCGCCAGCTGGCCGCCGTCCGGTTGGCAGAATGCCGCGCGGTGGAACTCCGCCTCCGTGGGCAGGCGCTCGCCACGCCAGCGGGCGAAGGCGCGCGCCTCCGCCAGGCTCACGTAGACCGGCCAGCCCGCCACCGACTCGAGCGGCAGCTGGTCGAACATCGCGCGATACCTCCACCGTCCGTCCAGCAGCTCCCACACCACCGGGTGCTCCATCGCCTCGTGGCCACGCCACAGCCAGTCCTCGTCGCCCCACAGCTCGGCGCGCCGGTAGCCGCCATCCTCGACGAATGCGAGGTACTGCCCGTTGGTCACCGGCGTTCCGTCGATGCGGAAGGCGGGTACCGCGGCTTGCACCGCGGGAAACTCGTTGTCCCAGCCGAAGGGGAGGTCGTCGAAGCGGGCGCCGATCGTGGCCGGGCCCGCGGGGATCTCGATCTTGCCCGCCGGGCGGCCGGGAGCCATGGCGTACCCGGGCAGCCAGGTCGGACGCACCTTCTGCTCGAGGGGCAGACGCTGCAGCAGGTAGAGCAGCGTCTCCTGATGCATCAGCTCGTGCTCGATCACCATGGCGAAGACGCGACTGTCGCGGGCCATCAGGTGCGTGGGTGCGCGCGCGGCCACCGCATCGACCACGTCGAGCAGGGATCCGCGGACACGATCGCGATACGCGATCACCTGCTCCACGGCGGGCCAGCGATTTGGCACGTCAGGATGGTCGTGGCAGCGGGAGGGATCGTCCACGTCCGGGTCGATGCCGCGGGAGAACAGGTCATCGAAGGCGGCGTCGAACGATGGCCGCTCGAGCAGGGCGCGGCCCACATGGTTCCATGCGAAGGCCGGCAAGTGCCCGAGATAGAAGATGAACGGGTGGCGCAGCGCGATCGGCTGGGCGAGCCAGCTGTCCGGCGCCAGCATCTCGAAGATCCGATCCGTGCGTGCCCATGCATCGGTGAGCCGGTCCGCCATCATCTCAACCACGTGATTCCCTCCGCTCCGGTAGTTTCTTCCTCCGCTTGCACATGGCACAGCGTGCACGTAGCTTGCCGCAGGACGACGCCATGCGCTACCTGATGGAAGTGTACACGGACGAGCGAGCCCAGCAGCAGCGGCTCGAGGAGGACGTGCGCCAAGGGCTGACGGCCCGGCAGAAGTCCCTGCCGCCGAAGTACTTTTATGACCGGGCGGGGTCCATCCTCTTCGAGCGCATCACCGAGTTGCCGGAATACTACCCGACCCGAACCGAGTCCACCCTGCTGGGAGAGATAGTCCCCGGGCTCTTCCGGGATTTTTTCCCCGATGAGATCGTCGAGATCGGGTCCGGGTCGTCGGAAAAGACCCGGCGGATCCTCGACGCGGTGAGCGCGGGCGGGCGCACGGTGCGGTACGTGCCCCTGGACGTGGACCGCCAGACGATCGAGTCCAGCGCGGCCCGGCTGATCCGCGACTACCCTGCGCTCAGCGTCCACGCGGTGGTGGGCGACTTCGAGCGCGACCTCCCCCACGTGCGGCCGCCGTCCGGGCGGCGGCTGGCTCTGTTCCTGGGCAGCACCATCGGCAATCTCGACGAGCCTGCGCGCCGGCGCTTGCTGGCCGGCGTGCGCGGGCTGTTGCCGGACCACCGGGATCGCCTGCTGCTGGGCGTGGATCTCGTGAAGGACGTGAAGATCCTCGAAGCGGCCTATGACGACAGCGCGGGTGTCACGCGCGACTTCAACCGCAACATCCTGCACGTCATCAATCGCGGTGTGGACGCCAACTTCCACCCCGAGGCCTTCCGGCATCGCGCCTTCTACAACCCGGCCGCCGCGCGCATCGAGATGCACCTGGTGGCCGACTCGGCGCAGCACGTGAAGCTCGGCCGCCTCGGGTTGACGATACGCTTCAGGCCGGGTGAGGGCATCTGGACGGAGAGCTCGTACAAGTTCACGCGGGAGAGCGTCGAATCGATGCTGGCGACAGCCGGTCTCACGCTCTCCGAATGGCACGTGGACCCCTCGAACTACTTCGCCCTCGTCCTCGCCGCGCCCGCCTGATGCGCGCCGACGTCGCGGCCTACGCGCAGCCGACGCCGCGCCGCCTCTACGTCCACGACGACCTGAGCGACCACGTCGCCCGGCGCTGCGGCGCCGGCTCGCCTGCCGCGCTGCTCGCGCGAGACCTTCTCGCCGCGGTCGCGCGCGAGGCCGAGCGCGTGCGGCTGCTCACGCTCGGCGAGCAGGTCGAGCGCGTCGTGGCCCAGGGTGCGCACGCGCCGTTTGCGATCGCGATCGGCGTCGGGTCGGCCGGGCGCCGCGTGGCGGAGACGCTCCACGAGCGCGCCGGCTGGTTTCCGCGCATCCGCCGCGTCGGGCTCACGCGCGAGGAAGACGGCCGCGGCGGCTATCACCTGATCAGCACCGAGACGGCCGAGCTGGCCGCTCAGCTCGCCAGGATCGACCCCCTGGCCGACGGCGCCTCGCTCGCCGTGGTGGACGACACGGTGTTCTCCGGCCTCACCATGCGGAGCGTGCTCGAGGCCCTGCCCGCCGCGACGCGGGCCCGGACGCGCGCCTTCTGTCTGCGCGGCGTGGCGGAGTCCATCGCGGCGGTCGCGGCGCTCTGCCCGATCACCGCCGGCGTCGCGGCGCCCGGCAGGCTCCTCGAGGACGTGAGCTTCATCAACGCCAGCGGCCTGGTGCGCCGCATCGCGATACGCCGGCGAGGGCAGCCACCACTGGCCTTCTTCGAGCGCCCCGAATGGATCCGCGCGTGGTTCCCCGCCGCCCACGCGGAAGTGCTGACCCTGTGCCGCCGGCTGAACGCGCTGCTGGAGCCACACCCTCTCCCCAGCTAGGCGCAAGGCTCTCAGCCCGCAAGGGCTCCACGTCCGAGAGGTGCTCAGCGCGCGCGAGATGTTGTACCGTACTGACCGCGATGTCCACCGCCTCGCGCCCGCTCGCCGTCCAGCTTGGAGAGTTCGTCCCTGGCCTCCGCTTCGAGAATCTCCCGCCCGCGGTCGTGGACAAGGCGAAGGCGGTCGTGAACCACGCTGTCACCGTCGGCATGGCGGGCTTCGGCACCGAGCGCGCCGGAGCGGCCCGTCAGGCCGTGCTCTCGCAGGAGCGTCTCGGCACGCGGCCGGTCGGCGCCGGCCAGGGCGCGACCCTGTGGGTGGAGGGCACGCGCGTGACCCGCGTGGGCGCGGGCTTCGCCAACGGCGTGGCGGTGGCGGTCAACAACCAGTGCGACTCGTACCACATGCTCACCCACCCCGGCGTCCTCATCGTTCCCGCGGGCCTGGCAACCGCCGAAGGCGAAGGCCGCACCGGGCGGGAGCTGCTGACCGCCCTCGTGGCGGGCTACGAGGTGCAGTGCCGGTGTGCGCGTGATTTCATCTGTGTCGTTACCTTTTGCACCCGCCGCTGGCGCTGGAGCGGTTGACGGAGAGCGCGCGCGGGCAGGTGGTGTTCGAGCTGCCGCATCCGCGAGCCGACGGCGCCACGCACCTGCTGCTGGATCCGCTGGAGCTCATCGAGAAGCTGACGTTGCTGATTCCGCCCCCACGTTTTCACACGCTGCGCTTTCACGGGGTGCTCGCGCCGCACGCGGCGTGGCGGTCGGCGGTCATTCCGGCGCGCCCCGAGGCTGACGAGGACGGCCCCCGGCGGCGGCGCCCCGGGCGGGGCCGTCGTCCGGGGCGTCGGGGGCGCCGCGTGTAACGTCCGGGACCGGCGCGGCAGGGTGCCGGCCTCGAGGAGCAGCACGAGCCCAAGGCCTATGCAACCCTATCCGCTTGCGCGAGCAGTCCGTCCACAGCACCATACCAGCGATGACCGCTCCGCTGATCGCGGTGTCGCACCTCGAGAAAACGTACCTGACGCGCTCCGGCTCGCAGATTCGTGCGCTGACGGACGTAACCCTCGACGTCGCAGACGGTGAGTTCATCACCATCGTGGGCCCGTCGGGTTGCGGCAAGACAACCCTGCTCCGAATCCTCGGAGGGCTCCTCTCTGCGTCGTCGGGAAGCGTCGAGCTGCTCGGCCGGCGCGTCAGCGGACCCAGCCGCAAAGTCGGTATGGTGTTCCAGGATCCCGTGCTGCTGCCCTGGCGCACGGTGCTGGAGAATGTGATGCTGCCGGTCGTCGTGCTCCGACTCGACCGGCGGACGCATCACCGACGCGCGCTCGACCTCCTCGCTCTGGTCGGCCTCACAGGGTTCGAGGATAGGTATCCGCACGAGCTATCGGGGGGGATGCGGCAGCGCGTCTCGCTGCCGCGGGCACTCGTCCACGATCCCGTGCTGCTCCTGATGGATGAGCCCTTCGGCGCGCTCGATGCCATGACGCGTGAGGCGATGAACCTCGAGCTGCAGCGCATCTGGTCATCTGGCGGATCTTCCGTGTGTAGACTCCGAAGCTGTCGGAACCGAGCATGTCGAGGTCCCGCGGGCGACCCAGCTCGACCGTGACGACGTCGACGATGCGCCCGGGCCGCGGCGACATCACGACCACACGGTCGCCGAGGAAGGCGGCCTCGGGAATCGAATGCGTGATGAAGGCGACCGTCTTACCCGACTCGCGCCAGGCGGTGTATCAGCGGCGGATGTCGAGCCTGCTGGCGGGGAGGGGGTGAAGGCCTGACGGCGCCAGGCTCCCGCCTGAAGAGCAACTGAGGCCCGTGGCGAGGTACCGGAAGCCGGCCCGCGTCGGCACGCAGGGGATGTCGGCGACCCACTGACCAAAGGAGAGAACAGATGTCAACCGAAGCAAAGTGCCCGTTCACGCACACGGCTGACGGCGCCAGGTCGAACCGCGACTGGTGGCCCAATCAGCTGAACCTGAAGATGCTGCAGCAGTCCGATCCCATGGGCAAGGACTTCAAGTACGCCAAGGAGTTCAAGAGCCTGGACCTGGCGGCGGTGAAGAAGGATCTCGTAGCGCTGATGACCGATTCGCAGGACTGGTGGCCGGCGGACTTCGGCCACTACGGACCCCTGTTCATTCGCATGGCCTGGCACAGCGCCGGCACGTACCGGATCCGCGACGGCCGCGGCGGCGCCGGAGCCGGCCAGCAGCGGTTCGCGCCCCTCAACAGCTGGCCCGACAACGGGAACCTCGACAAGGCGCGCCGGCTGCTGTGGCCGATCAAGCAGAAGTATGGCCGGAAGATCTCGTGGGCCGACCTCATGATCCTCGCGGGCAACGTGGCGCTGGAGTCGATGGGGTTCAAGACCTTCGGGTTCGCCGGCGGGCGTCCGGACGTCTGGGAACCGGACGAGGTCTACTGGGGCTCTGAGGACAAGTGGCTGGGTGACAAGCGTTACTCCGGCGACCGGAATCTCGAGAATCCGCTCGGCGCCGTTCAGATGGGGCTGATCTACGTCAACCCGCAAGGCCCGAACGGCAATCCAGATCCGATCGCGGCGGCCCGGGATATCCGCGAGACGTTCGCGCGCATGGCCATGAACGACGAAGAGACGGTGGCGCTCATCGCGGGCGGTCACACCTTTGGCAAGACCCACGGCGCCGGCCTTGAGTCGTATATGGGGCCTGAGCCCGAAGGGTGCGGCATCGAGGAGCAGGGCCTCGGCTGGAGGAGCACGTTCGGCACGGGCAAAGGCGGTGACACGATCACCAGCGGCCTGGAAGTCACGTGGACCACCACGCCCACGAAATGGAGCAACGACTACTTCAAGAACCTGTTCAGCTACGACTGGGAGCTGACGAAGAGCCCGGCGGGCGCGCATCAGTGGAGACCGAAGGGGGGCGCGGGCGCCGGCACGATCCCGGATGCCCACGACCCGGCCAAGCGCCACGCGCCCGCGATGCTGACCACGGACCTCTCCCTGCGGTTCGACCCGGCGTACGAGAAGATCTCGCGGCGCTTCTACCAGAATCCGGAGCAGTTCGCCGACGCCTTCGCGCGGGCGTGGTTCAAGCTGACGCATCGAGACATGGGCCCGCGCGCCCGCTACCTCGGCCCGGAGGTTCCTGCCGAAGAGCTCATCTGGCAGGACCCCATCCCCGCGGTCAATCACAAGCTGATCGATGAGCAGGACATCGCCTCCCTCAAGGGCAAGATCCTGGCGTCGGGGCTGTCCGTCTCGGAGCTGGTCTCGACCGCCTGGGCGTCGGCGTCCACGTTCCGTGGCTCCGACAAGCGCGGCGGGGCGAACGGGGCGCGCATTCGCCTCGCGCCGCAGAAGGACTGGGAGGTTAACCAGCCTGCCGAGGTGGCGAAGATCCTCAAGACGCTGGATGGCATTCAGAGCGAGTTCAACCGCGCGCAGTCCGGCGGCAAGAAGGTCTCGCTCGCCGACCTGATCGTGCTGGCCGGTGGCGCCGGCGTCGAGCAGGCGGCCAAGAATGGCGGTCACGCCGTGATGGTGCCCTTCGCGCCGGGTCGCATGGACGCCTCGCAGGAGCAGACCGACGTGGACTCATTCGCCGTCCTCGAGCCGGTCGCGGATGGCTTTCGAAACTACCTCGGGGGCAAGTACCCCGTACCGGCCGAGGAGTTGCTGATCGATCGGGCGCAGTTGCTGACGCTGACCGCGCCCGAGATGACGGTGCTCGTTGGCGGCATGCGCGTCCTGAACACCAACGTCGGAGGGACGAAGCACGGCGTCTTCACCAAGCGGCCGGGAGCGCTGACCAACGACTTCTTCGTGAACCTGCTCGACATGGGCACGGAGTGGAAGGCGGCATCGGACGCCAAGGACGTGTTCGAAGGGCGCGATCGGAAGACGGGCGCGCTCAAGTGGACCGGCACGCGCGTCGATCTCGTGTTCGGCTCGAACTCCCAGCTCCGGGCCCTGGCGGAGGTCTACGGAAGCTCGGACGCGCAGGCGCAGTTCGTCCAGGACTTCGTGGCTGCCTGGACCAAGGTGATGAACCTCGATCGCTACGACCTCGCGTGATCTCAGGGATTAAGCCGTAGCAGTCATTTGTGCCGACCAGCCTCGACGTGGCATCGGGTCATCCCCGACCACGTCGAGGTTGAGCGAACGCTACAGAGCCGCATGGTCGGCCACCTGGCCAAGGCCGACCCGGCCTGCGCCGAGGGCGTGAAGAAGCGAACACCAACGCGCTCGTGCCGCTCGAGGGTGGCCTGGCCATTCTCTCGGGGCACCTCGACTTCGACCTGTCGCAGATGAATCTGCCGTGGGCCGCCTGGTCGCGCTCGATGTCCTTCATGGTGAGCCCGCGAGAGGCCAGAGCCTCGATTCCTCCGGTGAACGCGAATGTGTGGAGCTTGCGCAGGAACGGTGTTCTACTGCAGTTTGAGACTGTCGTTCCCGAGGACGACAAGTATGAGGCATCATGCGGAAGTTTCTCTTTGCTGACTGGCAAGACTACGTCTACACATGAGAACGCAGTGCGTGTTCGGGCGGGGCTGAAAGACCTCTTCGAGGTTCGCCATCGAACGGCGAAAATCGAAGAGGATTTCCTCGTCCATCGTCGGGATGCCTGGATCTCAGCCTGGGTGCTATCCCAGGTCAACGGGATTCGGGGCACTCACGCGACCCTAGCGACTCCGCGGACCTCGAGGTAGTATCGATGGCTGTGACACCAGGGCCGGTGTGATCGTGATCTACGCGCCCTTCACCCGTCTGCTGCTGTTCCTACTGCTCCTCCTCCTCGCCGTGTTCTTCCTCCTGGTGGAAATGCGCGTCCTGACCTACGCGTATCGCAAGGTCGGCGTCCGGCCTCGCTACGCCTTCGCGGTGATGCTGGTATCTCTCCTGGGGAGCCACGTGAACATCCCGCTTTACTCGGTCCCGACCCGGCGCCTGGTGTCTCCGCACGAGGTCTCCATGTTCGGTCGGACATACATCGTTCCAGAGACCATCGAGGAAGGGGCGACCCTGGTGGCATTAAACGTGGGTGGTGCGCTGATCCCGATCCTCGTGTCGATCTACCTGCTCCTCCGCACGCGGATGTACGGGCGCATGCTGATCGGCGTGGCCTTGGTCGCGGCGGTCGTGCACAGCCTCGCGCACATCGTTCCTGGCATAGGCATCGCGGTGCCAATGATCGCGCCGCCTCTCGTGGCGGCCGCCGTCGGCCTGGTCCTCTCCTTTCGCGGGGCGCCGCCGATCGCCTATGTGGCAGGGTCGATGGGCACCCTGATCGGCGCCGACCTCCTCAACCTGCGGGAGGTCGCTCACCTCGGAGCGCCCATCGTCTCGATCGGCGGCGCGGGGACGTTCGACGGGGTTTTCCTCACGGGCATCATCGCCGGGCTGCTCGCGTAACTTGGCCGGTTGTAATGGCTCTCTACAGATGAAACCGAGATTGAACCGCGTTCTCGCAGTCGGCCTCACTCTCCTGCTCGGCGGGTGTGTCGCCACGCCCCGCCTCACGACGCCGGCGAAACCGGTGCTGGATCTCAGGGGAACCTGGACGGGGACTTGGGGCGGTACTCCCCTCACCCTGTTCGTCCTCAAGCAAGAAGAGGAGGGCTCCACCTCTGGTGACGTCTATTTCGGCCCGTGGCGGCTGTTTGGACAGCGGTTGTCCGGCCTGTCTGGCGTCCTGACCTTCACGGTCCGGGGCGAGGCTCACTCCGTGAACTTCGAGGGACGGCTTGGAGACTCGAACGGCAGGCTCACGCTCGTTCTGGACCCTCAGACGCCCAACGGCGCGCAGATCATTCTGACGCACGTGGACGAGCACCGCCTGGCGGGGGTGGGAACATCTCGCTTGCGGTGGGAGCCAGAGGGTTCAGTGGAACTCGTGCGCCAGGCTGCCGATGGTCCGGGTGGTGCACGTCCCTGACACTGGACAGGCAACACCCTTCCGCAGCAGGGCGAGTCGACATTGGACGGGATCGTTAGCGATATCGGTGACTGGGGGCCCCCGCAACCAAAGAAATCGCTCGGTTGTCGAGTAGCATTTCGGGCCGGGGCCGCCGAACGTGACAGAAGACGTGACGCGGCCCCGGTGCTCTCCACGCAGCCCCACTCGTGGTCTCCTCAAGGGGTCGCGCATGTTCACTGTCGAAAAGCCGCCATTTACGATAGCCGGCGCGCGGCCTCGTCCAAGTCCGCCTCGCTGACGATCGCGTAGCGCCGGTAGACGTTTCTCAGTCTTGTGGCCGGTCCGGCCCTTCGCGAATCGGCCTTCCTCATTCCGTTCAGGTCTGTCCTTCTCGGAGATCGCCAGCGGATCGTGAGGGGCCTTGTCGGCGCGTTCGCGGATTTTGTTCACAAGCTTCTGGACAGCCGCGGCCGCTTTCGGGTTGGGCTTGAGGCGGGCTGATTCCGAGTGCCTCGGCGATATCCGGGTGTGGCATGTACTCTCAGAGCGACTATCGGCCGCGCCGGGAAGGTGTCCGTCGCGCGTGCGCCGCAAGGGCAAAGCCGGCGGTTCCTCCGAAGGTCTCTTCGAATTGTGTTTCAAGCCCTGGCATCATGTCATGCCTGGGGACGAGGTAGAGAGATGCGCTGTTGTGAGCCATATCCGAAAGCGACGCGGCGTTGAACGAGGCCGACTGTCCGAGCAGACGATAACTGTGCACTGGATACCGATAACGAAGGGCGGTATGAACGAAGCGAATTGACGTGGAGCGCTTGAAACGGCTCTACGCCATTCTGACTATGGAGGGGTCGACCATGGCGGCATCTGAACACCCGATCATCGAGACTCGGCGCGACCAGATGTTCCTGGTGTTGGAGCCGGCGGAGATCGATCGGCTGCGCCGGTTCGGGGAGACGCGGTCCTACGGCGCGGGCGAACGCCTGGCGACAACCGGCGAGGTTGGTCCGGGTATGTTTGTCATCCTGACCGGCAACGTCGTCGTCACCCGGCGCGACGAACTGGCGCACCACCCGCCGATTGTCACGTACGGTCCGGGCTCGTTCCTGGGCGAACTTGCCCAGCTTTCCGGCCGCCCGGCGCTGGTGGACGGGCATACCCAAGGCACGGTCGAAGCGCTGGTCATTCCGCCGCACAAGCTTCGGGACGTTCTGGTGGAGGAGGCCGAGTTGGGGGAGCGCATCATTCGCGCGCTGATCCTGCGCCGCGTCGGTCTTCTCGAAACGGGTTCGGGCGGACCCGTGATCATCGGTCGCGCAGATCACCGTGATGTTCTTCGGTTGGAAGGATTCCTGGCGCGGAACGGGCATCCTCACCAGAGGTTGGATCCCGAGACCGATCCGGGCGCCAACGCCTTGCTTGAGCGCTTCCGCATAGATCCTCTCCAACTACCGATCGTGCTGTGTCCAAGCGGACAGCTGCTGCGCAATCCTAGCGAGACGGAGCTCGCCCGCTGCATTGGTCTCCTCAGGCCCATCGATTCCGCCAAAGTCTATGACACAGCTATCGTCGGCGCCGGACCCGCGGGTCTCGCCGCGGCGGTCTACGCGGCGTCCGAGGGTCTCTCGGTGCTCGTTCTGGATAGCCGAGCCTTCGGTGGCCAGGCGGGCGCCTCCGCCCGGATCGAGAATTATTTGGGTTTTCCGACCGGCATCGCTGGCATGGCTCTGATGGCGCGCGCCCACAACCAAGCGGAGAAGTTCGGGGCCGAGATGGCGATACCGGACGAAGTCGTAAGTCTGCAGGATCAGTCGATTTCTGGTGGCGGGCGATTCCTTTTGGGTCTCGCCAATGGTGAACGCGTCAGCGCCCGCGCGGTGATTGTCGCCAGCGGCGCCAGATACCGACGCCTTGATGTCGAGAATCTCGCGGCATTCGAAGGCTCGTGCGTCCACTATTGGGCCTCGCCAGTGGAGGCGCGGCTGTGCGCCGGGCAGGAGGTAGCGCTGGTCGGCGCCGGCAACGCCGCGGGCCAGGCGACGGTCTATTTGGCGAGCCGGGTCGCGAAGGTGTGGTTTCTGGTGCGCGGACCTGGCTTGGAGGCGAGTATGTCGCGCTATCTGATCGACCGCATTGCTGCCCGGCCCAATGTCGAAGTCCTGACGCAGACCGAGGTCAGCGCGCTTGAAGGACACGGAGGAGTGCTGGAAGCGATTCGCTGGCGCCAGCGCCCATCTGGCCGGGAAGTACGGCAGCCGATTCGCCACCTCTTTCTGTTCATTGGTGCGGAGCCAAACACCGAGTGGTTATTGCAGTACGGCGTCGCGCTTGATGACAAGGGCTTCGTGCGCACAGATGCCAACCTCGGAGGTGGCGGCCGACCGCTCGAGACGAGTCGCCCCGGCGTCTTTGCGATCGGTGACGTTCGCTCCGGATCGGTCAAGCGGGTCGCTGCTGCGGTCGGGGAGGGCGCCCAAGTGGTCGCAGCGCTTCACGCCTTTCTGGCGGACGCCGGTGACAAGCTCGCCATCAATGCCAAGCCGTAGAGCGGGTCGTACATCCACTGCCATATGAGCGCGGCGGCCACGAGCGACACCTCGAACGGCAGGAAGTACATCGCGGTCCACACGCTCCGCGCCTGCATGCTGCGCAGCCGGTGGAGGCCGAGTGCCACCATCAGCGCGGAGCGCGCCGGCACCGACATGATGAGTGGGCCCACCGTGGTGGCCGCCGCCTGCCCGCCTCGCCCGCAGAGAATGGGCGAATCCGCCGGGGCGGTCAAGGCGTCAACTTGCGGACACGCGGGGTGCGTGCATATCATCCAGCCCCCAATGGGCATCGCCCCGGCGCAGACTGCAACGGCTCCACCGATCGACCGCTCGGCGTACAAGTTCACGCTTGCCTCCACGCGCGCGATGCTGGCCGCGGCCGGGCTCCGTCTTGACGCCGGGCACACCGACGCTGGCGCGCGCTTCGCGCTGGCCCTCGCCGCGCCTACATCGCGCGCGGTCGCCGCGCGAGCGCGGCGCGCCGCGTGAGCCCGTGGGGAGACACCCCCACGCCCCGGCGCTTCTACATCCACGACGACCTGATCGAGGACGTCCGCGAGCGGCACGGCGGCGACTCGCCGGCCTTCGCGCTGGCGCAGGAGCTGATGGCGGTGGTCCGGCACGACGACCGCGTGAGCGTGCTCACGCTTCAGGAGCAGATCGCCGCGCTCATCGCGCGCGGCCCGCACTCGTCGTTCGCGCTCACGATTGGGATCGGTCTCGCCGGCGAGCGCGTCGCCCGCCAGGTCCACGCCCAGGCCGGCTGGTTCCCGGCCATCCGGCGGGTGGATCTGACGCGTGAAGAGGACGCCCGCGGAGGCTACACGGTCGTGAGCCCGACCGGCGTGTCACTGGCTGGACAGCTCGCCGCGGTGGAGATGGCCACGCCCATGGCGATCGTCGACGACACGATCTTCTCCGGCATCACGATGCGTCAGGCGCTCGAGGCGCTGCCACCCGCCGTTCGCGCGCGCGCTCACGCGTTCTGCCTGCGCTGCGTCGCGGAATCGCTCCCGCCGCTGCAAGCGCTCTGTCCCGTCACGCCGGGCTTCGCCGCCCCCGGCCGCGTGCTCGATGAGGTCAGCTTCATCAACGCCAGCGGCCTCGTCCGCCGCGGCTCCATCCGCCGCACCGGCCAGGCTCCGCTCGCGTTCTTCGAGCGGCCCGAGTGGATACGCGCGTGGTTCCCCGGCCGCGCCGACGCCGTGATCGATCTCTGTCGCCGCCTCAATCTCCTGCTCGAGCCGACCGGCGCTCCCTCGCTGCCCGCTAGCGTCTAGTCTCACGGCTTGGCGGCTTCAGGCAGGCCGGTCTCAGCGTTGGACGATGAGAAAATGGGGAGCATTGCAACGGGCGCCGTTCTCCAGTAATCACTGGTCCGAAGACCCAGGTAGGTCAGAACCGAAACCCGAAATCTGCTAGAGACGCCGCATGTGGGCGTCACCCATCGAGTATCTGCGCCTGGACCTTCGTGCCCACGAGTTGCTTCGCGACGTGCCTTTGTACGACGTCTCGGTCGTGGATCTTCCGGGCGGCGGTGACGGACGGAGGGCTGGCGGGCCACGTTCTACACGAGCGGGATGGAGCATTCGCCGACGAGCGCGACGGGTACGGCGTGGGAGCGGACGCCGTGGCGAGCGGTGCAGGGTGCGGCATGGGAGGCGTTGAGGAGAGCCAAATGAGCACAGCGCCCAAGTCCGACCAACTGGCAACAGGTCAGAAGCTACGATTGGCCGTCAAGATCGCAGCCGGGATGGCCTTCGTCCAAGCCGGGATCACGGCAGCATTTGTCGTCGTTCTGATCTTTGAAGGGAACGCGCTGACTGGAGGCTACGGCTTCGGCCTGTACAGTCTGAGCGATGTGATCGCCATAATGGGCTTTGCTCTCGCCTTGCTCAAGGGTCGCCTTTGGGCAGCCTATGGCTTGTTCGCCTACGGACTCCTCGATTGGGTCGCCAAGGCAGTACAGTCGGGTCAGGTAGCCTGGATTGTGCCCGTGATGCTCTATGGGATCGGGGCGATCTCGCTTTCTCGGTCGGAGCACCTAGCCCCGGTAGCCAGCGAACTCAGGTGGAAGCGCGCAGTGGTGTTTGCAGCGGTGTGGGTTGCAGGCGACGTCCTGATCGGCTTCTTGCTTGGACTGTTCGGCCTCACACGTAGCGGAGTATCCCAAACGTCGGCAGTGGCCCTCAGTCAAACGTGCCTACCCGCTATCTGGGGCGCGGCGATTTGTTATGCCGCAGCCCGACGGGCAGTCTGGCCGTTTGAAACGGTGCTCTTGATAGCGATCCTAACCAGCCCAATTGCTATCGTTGATCTGCTTTCCACTTCTGGATCGCCTCTCCTCCTTCTCGCCAGCATCGTATCGGCGATTGCGCTCAGCATGATCGGGTGGGGGCTTGTAATTCTCTTCCCCGCCGCGAAGCTGGCAATGGAGGGCACCCGATGATGCACGCTACCCGAAGGGCCTCCCTGCTCGTCGCGTTCTACCTGCTCACCTCGGCCGCGACGACGTTTGCTGAAGTTGCGTGGATGTTGTGGGACCAGAGCGTCTATGCGGTCGCGGGTCAGGAGCCGGCGGTTCTCTGCACCCAGTGGGGATCGTTGACAACAAAAACATCCTGCGAAGAAAAGCGCCGAGAGGAACGTCGGCCTTACGAACAGATGAGCAAATTATTCCCGAACGACTGGTCCATCCAGGGTGACACTTTTGTCCGAAAAGATAACGGAAAGGTGATCCAGCGGATCAGTCATTACTGCTATCCCAGCACGATCAATCCACGCTGGGAGCATATCGCAACTCGCGGCGATTGGTATCTCATGGGACCGCCGCGGAGCGACTACGACAAGACCGCCGCGTACCTCCGCGCATACCAAGTATTGCCCGATCGCCCTCTCAACGAGTGGAATTTGCTTGAAGCGTTCGAGTCCCGGCAGGTATGCGAGATCATGCGGGACTCCCTGCGCCGCATCGAGGAGTCGGTGTATAGCAAGGCAGCGGCCCAGTATCTCGAGATGACGGAGCCGGCGCTGTTGTCGCTTCAGCGACTTCTAGTGGAGATGCACTACGCAAATGCCAGAACCTACATGACGAGCCGCTGCGTCTATCGCGGTGACCGTGAACTGCCGCGCGGGTTGAAGGGCAAGTGATGGACGACTTGCTCGACGACGAGAAGAAATACAAATGAGAAGAGCGTTGCTCGCGACGCTGTGCTTGTTCATCTCGGCTGCGGGGACTGCCTACGCCGAGTCTGCGTGGGTGCTGTGGCAAAAAGAAATCATAGATAAACGGGAGATCGGCTGGGCTCCACGCGAAAGTTTCAAGACCATCAGTGACTGCAAGAACAGAGAGTCCAACGCTGATTATAGATACAACGCCGACACGAAAAAATTGGAGCCGATACCAGGTGGTCATACCATCTGCCTCCCCGACACCGTGGACCCGGGCCGAAGGCGAAGTGAGCGAGGACACTGACCGCACGTGGCAGCAGCCCTGGCTCCGCATCAATCGCGTCCTGCGCGCGATGCTGCACGAGCGCTGGAGCGCGGAGGCCCGGCCGCAGGTCAAGGCCGAGTTCAAGAAGGCGCTCGCGCTGAGGGGCAGGATTCAGCGCGCGGGGTGGTTCAACTGAGCAGCCTACCGGTCGAGACCGTGCTTCGTGATCACATGCGGGCCGTCGGTGACCTGCTCATTCGGGAGCGGGGCTCCGGCGTCGACATGCTTGAAGGAGACCGCGACCGCTGGGTGCGGAGCAGCGACGGCATTTTCCGACCGGAGAAGCCCCGCCATCCGAACCTGGAGTGGTTTCGGTACAAAGATCGCTCAGACCATCTTCCAACATTCGCGCCGCTCGTGGAGGCCATCCGCGCTGATCCAATATTGAACCCACAGTTGGAAGCGATGATCGGTGCCGGGGGTGGTGCCACGCGCTTCGATGTCGACCGACTTGTTCTCGTGATGCTTCGGGCACTCATCGACACCGACCGCGCCGCTCTTGAGTTCCGCGAAGACCGATTTAAGTCCCGCTGGGAGGCGATCGCCCGCGATCTATACGCGAACACTCTGAACGGTGTCACGGTCGTCCTGCTTCCCGGCCTCACCGTTCCCGGCGGGCTTCCAGTCGACCTCGCTCCTAGTTTCGAGATTACGACGCTGACTGACTCAGAAGTCACTCGTTCCGTAGATAGCGGCCTACTCGTTCCGTGGCTGACACCGCTCATACGGGACAGCGAAGCCGGCGCCGTTCGTCACACACGGCGCTTGCCAAAGGAGATCAACGCAACACTTGATCTGAGCATCGACGAAGGCACCTTCGGTCAACGGCCGCTCCTGTCGACTTACCTCTTGGCCGACGACGTTCTCTTAGTATTCAGGCTTCTAAGGGCAGGAAGACTTCGGTCGCCGGGTGTAATCCAGTATATCGACTCATGGTTGCTCGAAGGGAATATCAACTTCTACCATCGGGCCACGCGTTCGTCCGATCGCGGGGAGTTTGCCCTGGCGGCCAGCGATATTCACGAACTGCGGGCCGTCTGGACGGCACTTACGAGCTCCCCTCGCCAGGCGAAGAGGTTCGTTGCGGCAAGCGCGCGCCGCTTCAACATGGCGTCTGACCGGTACTCGATCGAGGATTCGCTAGTCGATCTGATGATAGCGAGTGAATCGCTATTCCTCAGCGACGCAGCCGCGCCGGCAGATCGTGGAGAACTCGGCTTCAGACTTGCGCAGCGAGCCGCGTTGTTCGTTGATTGGTCCGAGTATTCCCGCCGCGAGATCTTCGATTTAGTTACGACCGCTTATCGGCTTCGAAACACCATCGTTCATGGCGGAAGGCTGGGGGGGAAAGAAGTCCAACTGCCGCGCCAGGGAGCAGTCTCGATCAGCGTGTTCAGGGATGCTGTGGAGGAACTGATGCGCCGAGCCATCCGAAAGGCGCTCAACGAGGTTGCGACCGTTCGCAATTTCGGAGACCGCGAGTACTGGCTCGCACGGCTCTTTCCCTCGGCCACACCATTGACATAAGACCGCTCCCGGCAATAACGTCTCTACAAAGCATTACGAGCGCGGGCTACCGAGCCCGCCCCCAAGCCGATGCCGTAGCCGGGTGGGTGTCTGGGCGATCATGCCATTCGAGACTTCTAAACGTCCAGATCGCCGATAGTCTGAACTGGCTCACCTATATGCGCCGTGAGCAGGTTCTCGACGGCCTCCAATGTAGGCGGAGGAGTCCATTCGAGAACACCGAAATGTTCCCGCCCCGACCACCACATCGTGAGACTCAAGCGATTCTCTATGCGCCTGACGGATTGCAAGACGCCCTCCTCACCAGTAGCGAAATAGTCGCCGGGTGCGTAGGCGGACGCCCATTGCGGTGGCCACACCGACATAACGGCCGTGCCGGCCGTACGTTTGAGCTGACGGTTTAGGAGGTAGTAGTCGGTGCTAATCCCGGTGTCACTCCCGGTGCAACTCGGTCGTCATCGCTGGGCGCAGTGAGTCACCGACCATGTAGGAGCGGGGGTTGGCAATTCTTCCGGAATCTCGGGCAGATATTGGAGATGTAGCGCGAATGAGTGATCCGGAGCGCGACCGGCGAAATAGCGCTCGAACGGACTTTTAATCAGGGGGTCCAGGGTTCGAATCCCTGACGGCTCACCAAGAAACCGCCACGTTACGCGACGCTCTGCCGGTGCGGGCTCGCCTTGGTGTGGCCTGAGTGCGACCTTGCCATCGAGCAGCCCACAACAATTCCGCAGTGCGCTCGCTACGGCTCGCAAAAAAAAGAAAGCGGCGGATCCGCGGGCCCGCCGCTTTCTCGAGAGTGGGTCTTTTGTCTCTACCGCTTCGCTAGCTAGGTAGTCTCGGTAGATTAGCCACGGTTAACGCAACCTCCCCCGCGATCGATCATCAAGGTCCGCTGCGTACTCCGTGAACGCCCTCTCTCCCCTAGGCCTAACTCCCAGGGTGCGCGCATAGTGCTGCTCCCCTTGCGTCTTGTCAAGGCCTAAGTGCTCACGCCTCATGTCCACATTTCCACAGTTGTCCACGTCCAAGAAAGAGCACGGTCTCGCGCGGTCTCGCGGCGGCGTCGCCCAAAACGACCGGTCTGTCCATGCTCTGCAAGAAGCCCGGCCAAATCCCCTTGTTTCTACGGGCCAGCATGAGTCCCAGGCGCCGTATACCCGCATGGGTATGCGGCCGAACGAATCCTTGACGGCGAGCTCGCTTGGTTCGCTAAGAACTGTACGCGTCGCTCAAGAGGACATTCGCGGACAGCGACAGCATTGAGGTCAACATCGTCAGAGAATCGATTGCCCTCACACTTTATGCGCTGCTAACAATGTGACGTCTGATGAAATCGCGTACCGCCGCAGCGACCTCCTTCGGGTGCTCCAGCGGGAGCATGTGGCTGCCGCCCTTGATCTCTTGCACTTCGCGGTTGGGCAATCCGTTCGAGAGATCCGCAGTTCCTTCTGCTGAGGTCACTATGCTCTCGGCCCCTCGAAGGACGAACGTCGGCGTCGCGATGTTTGGCAGGATACGCCAACCGCCGTCGACTCGGCGGAGTCCTTCGATCACGAAGGACCGGAGCCGCTCATCAGGGATGGTGGGATAGATGCGGCGACGAGCGGGTCGAGATCCACCCAGACAAAGGCGTTGAGCATGGCTGCGGGAATCGACGCCCGCGTGTTCGTGATGAAGCGCGCCGCCGCGAGCGCACCCGCAGAGTGGGCGAGGATGGCGTATGGGCTGTGCACCAGACTCGCGACGACCTGCGCAAGATCGGCAGCGTGGTGCTCGGGATTGTATGCCGGCGGCGACACGTGTTCACTATCGCCGTGGCCGCGGAGGTCGAGGAGCACGCAGCGAAACTCGCGAAGCTCCCTCCGCGGATTCGAGGGTGGTCGGCTCGAGATTCTCTCTCCAACATTTTCTAGAAGTACCAGCCGCCGGCCTGCCTGTTCGCCGATTCCTCGACGAGTGTCAGCAAGTGTCGCATTTCGCATCGGCCGTGACGCATTTTGCATCGATTTAAGACGCCGCCCGCGGCGGTGGGGCGCGTCCGTCTCTACTTTCGGTCCG
>Ga0209161_10000802_pt1 | contig 25699 bp, 21 predicted proteins | sample GraSoiAngelo_155_FD_186169 | JGI IMG/M metagenome (GOLD analysis project Ga0209161, IMG submission 186169) | Grasslands soil microbial communities from the Angelo Coastal Reserve, California, USA - 14_1009_13_30cm (SPAdes) (version 2) | ecosystem: Environmental > Terrestrial > Soil > Grasslands... | reverse complement strand
CGGCCAAACGATGATTCAAAGCCAGGAATTGGCGACGGAGTGCGTATCTAAAGGACTTGCGAGTCGCTGCTGTTCTCAGCGGCCAAGCGATGGTTCAAAAGCGGCCAAACGACGGTTCAAGTCACAACTTTGCCCGTGCCAGCCCTGCTTCTTTAAGTCCATGGCGAAGAAGGACCGAAAGGAGGCGCAGCACCAGGTAAACATCGCAAGCAGCATGAAATTTATTCCTAGTGCCCGGCGCACTCCTTGGCCAACCGTGCCGCAAGGCCCGAATTCTTAATCACTTATGTGCACGCCCTTTTGGCATTCCATGAGCACCATGTAACCTGCCGAAGCGCCTCAGGCCTTCTCGTCTGGAGGGAGCGGAGGCAGAGTCCTCCGAAGTCAGGATTTGGAGATCGCAGGCAGCTCCAGTCCTTGGCAAGACCCTATGTCTCGCGTGCGCAGTAGTGCATCCGATCTCCGTTCGAGCGGAGAGGAATGACGAGGGACTTATGAACTCAGCCATTTTGCTTGTGGATCTTGCCTCACAGCGCCGCGAATGTTGGAAATCATTCCTACAGAGTCAGCACTACGAAGTATTTACGGCGGAGGATGGGCAATCTGCGCTGCGAGCGTGTCTTCAGCTGCAGCCTGATGTGGTTCTGTTGCATGACAGCCTGCCGGATGTCGATGGCTTCGACCTCTGCAGCCGTATGAATGGAAACCTGCTCAATCATCAGATCCCCATTGTTTTAATCAGGTCGTCGTCGGATCTCACGGATGCGGCGCGCGGGCGCCAAGCCGGCGCTGCCGACTTCTGGGGATCTTGCAGCTCGGTCGCGGAAGCGCTAAGTCGCGTGAAGTCTCTCTTGCGGCTACAAAGTTACATCGATGAGCAGGCCAAGTCGGTGATGCTCTCGCTGGGGCGCAGCATCGAGGCGAAGAGCCTGCTCATGAACGGGCACTCGGAGCGGATCGTAAAATACGCCGTGCAACTGGGAATGAGTTTGGACTTGCGGGAAGAAGAATTGCGAGACTTACGCATCGCGTGCTTGCTTCACGATGTAGGAAAAGTAGCGGTACCGGATGAGATCCTCCTCAAGCCCGGGGCGCTGAATGCGGGAGAAACGGAGATCGTCAGGCAGCATCCCGCCATTGGCGAGAACATCTGCGCCCCGCTGAAGTCGCTGCGTCGCATCTTGCCGGTGATTCGGCATCACCATGAGCGAATGGACGGGAGTGGATACCCCGATGGTATCCGCGGGCATGAAATTCCGCTGATGGCGCGGATTCTCCAAATTGCAGACATCTACGATGCACTGATCACGGATCGCCCTTACCGGGATGCGCTTTCTTCAGAGGAGGCCTTGGAAACTCTCAGCCGGGAGGCCGGGTATGGCTGGCTCGATGCTTCCCTGGTGTGGAAGTTCTCGCGGATCTGCAGACGCGGCGAATACTTCCCGGTAAAGGGAAGATCCATGCTGGCTTCCTATTACGCGTAGCGCTCCATCGTTGGTCGGGTTGCTCCGCCGACTGAGAGAGTCTTCCAGGCATGTCCAAATTGGCGCTCGCTGAACATCACGGACAACCGTAACCTACGCCCATCATGGCTACGGAGATGGTGGTCTCCCCGGTGATGCTGGAAGGCGCGTACGTGCGGCTGGAACCGTTGACAAGCGTGCATCTGGCAGGGCTCGCCGAGGTTGGGCTGGACGAGGAATTGTGGCGCTGGATTCCCACACCGGTTCGAACGCAGGAAGAAATGGCCGCCTATATTGAGGCTGCGCTGGGGGAGCAAGAGCGAGGAGAGTCACTGCCTTTCGCAATCGCTGATAAAACGACGGGGCGCGCGATCGGGAGCACGCGGTACGGCAACATCGACCGCACGCATCATCGCGTGGAGATTGGCTGGACGTGGGTGGCGCGCGAGTGGCAGCGCACGGCCATGAATACGGAGGCGAAGTACCTGCTGCTGAGGCATGCCTTCGAAACGCTAGGCTGCATACGCGTGGAGCTAAAAACAGACTCGCTGAACGCACGTTCGCGCGCGGCGATCTTGCGCATCGGCGCGAGAGAAGAAGGCATTTTTCGGAACCATATGATCACGGCTAGCGGGCGCATCCGGCATACCGTTTATTTCAGCATCATCGATTCCGAGTGGCCGGCGGCGAAAGCGCGCCTTGAAGCGATCCTGAGTTCCCACCAGCACTAGAGCTGCGCGGGCGGCGTGATGCCCTACCTTTTGCGCACCGGTTGGCCCTGCGGCAGCTTCCCAAGACCTTCAGCTAAGGTAAGATTCATCTCAGGATCCAGGTGATTCCTTTTCTGGTTTCCTAAAAGTCCCGGACTCTATCTTGGGAGAAGAGCTTGGCCAGTCCGACCGATCCGATGAACCGCCGGCGAAGCGAGCGCGTGGTGCTGCAAATGAGGATCAAGGTGATCGCGGAAGACGTCGAGCGCCGGCCACGCCAGGAAGAAGCGCTGACCCTGATCGTGAACGCTCACGGCGGCCTGCTAAAGATGAAATTGGACGTGCACGTCGGCCAGTCCATGCGTCTCGTGAACCCCCAGAACAATGTGGAACAAAATTGCCTAGTGGTCCGCGTGGAGGATACCTCACCGGAGTTTTATTCCGTGGCCTTTGAGTTCGATCAACCGAACTCCAAGTTCTGGCCGGTTGTTTTTCCACCATCGGATTGGGGTGCTCGGCGCTCCTGATAGTGGGCCAGGCTGCTTACGCCAACCGGAATTGCCTTCTTTCACCGCCTACCCGCTGATACACACCGGTTTTTACGGTCGCAACTCTTCCAGCCATGCAGGGTTCAATATAAGCAGGGACGGTGTTCGCTTTGGAGGACGCTCTGATGAAGTCTCGGATGAAGGGCATTGGAAAATCACCGCTACTGGCAGCTGCGATTTTGGTTGGCGGGCTGTTGCTCGCCGGTTGCGACGATCACATCACCGTGATTCGCGATCCGGACATCCCCGTCGTGAAGGGGAGCTCTTGGGCCTGGAAACCCGCCCCGCCACTGAAGGACGCGGAGCGACGTCCCGTCGTGTCGCGCGACGTGATCTCGCGTGGAGAAAGCGTGGCGCGCGAGCCCGGCGCGAACAATGAAATCGTTCGCCAGCGCATCCGCACGGCGATCGAGCAAACACTGTCGGCCAAGGGACTGCGGCAAGTCAGCGACCCGCGAGACGCGGAGTTCCTGGTCGGCTATCACGTCGCCGTGAGGCGGCACGACGTGACTGTGCAGCGCGTCTACCCGGGCGGATACCCGGGCCTGGTTTGCGGCCCTTATGGATGCTGGGAGTCGTGGGGCTGGGGAACGCCGGACCTCAGTTACGAAAATATTCGCTTCCGCGAAGGCACAGTCGTGTTTGACTTCGTGAAGCAATCGACGAAACGGTTGGTATATCGAGCGATCGGTCAGAAGCCGGTGCGCCGCGACACGTTTAACCAGAATGAGATTTCAGAATTCGTTCACCACATACTCGGGAAGTTGAAGACCAACGGATAGGTTGATCCGCTTGCACCGGACAACACTTGGTTGCGTGCGCTTGTGGGCGTAGTCGTCATCCTGAGGGAAGCGGCCGAAAGTTCCGGTCGTACCGGACAGGACCTCACGTCGCCACAGACTCCCAGGACTGGCCGGCGGAGATCACGCTTCATTTCTTTTTTTGCTTCCTTGCTCTTTGTTCTTCTTGATTGCGCCAGCTCAGAAGGAATCAGATCTATTTACCTCCGCTGGTTTCCCTTCTATCCTCTAACTTCATGCCCAGACCACAACAAGTTGTTCTCATCAGCGGCGCGAGCAGCGGATTTGGCCGGCTGATCGCCGAAACGCTGGCCCGTAAGAATTATCAGGTCTTGGCCACGATGCGCAACTTGAACGGCCGCAATGCGGCAGCGGCGCGTGAAATCCGGGAGCTGGCCGAGCGCGAATCCCTCTCCCTCGAAGTCCTGGAACTCGACGTTACCGATGACTTCTCGGTAGATCGCGCCGTGGGCGAGGCAACGGCCAAGTGCGGCCGCATCGACGTGCTGGTGAACAACGCGGGTCACGGGATCATGGACCTGGCGGAGTCTGTGACCCTGGCGCAGGCGCAGCGGCAGTTTGACACGAATTTTTTCGGCGTCTTGCGGATGAATCGAGCGGTTCTACCGGCCATGAAACGCCGAGGAAGCGGATTGCTGCTGCATGTAAGCAGCGGAGCGGGACGCCTGGTGATTCCCGGCATGGGCTTGTACTGCGCGAGCAAGTTTGCGATGGAAGCGCTTGCGGAGGTCTATCGCTACGAATTGGCCTCCCAGGGAATCGACTCCGTGGTGATCGAGCCGGGCGCGTATGCCACACCCATCATGGAGAAGCTCGAGCGGGGAGAAGACCCCGGCCGCAAGACCGGATACGGCGATATGGCCAGGGTTCCCGAAATAGTGCAGGCCAGGATTGGAAGCTCGCGGGCCAACCCGCAGGAAATCGCCGATGTCGTACTACAAATCATCGAAACACCCGCTGGCCAGCGGTCAATTCGCTATCGCCTGGGGCCTGGCGGGCCAGGAGTCGAGAGGATCAACACGCTCACGGCCGAGATTCAAGGACAGATGCTCGAAGCATTTGGGATCACCGCCCTGGCGAAATTCAAGACGTCCACCAGCGGAGTCGACGCGATCCCCTGCCGGCAGCCGGAGCCAACGTCGAATCGCTAAGGCAAGAGACCGAAGACGGCTACGCTAGTGGGGGTGCCCACGTAGACTTTTCCATTCACCACTACGGGCGTGATGAACTTGTTGCCGCTGAAGTGGTCGCGGTTACCGGCGGCCTGATTGGAGTCGTAGAGTTCCTTGGTGAGGTCGGCCGCGTCGTAGGCGAAGAGAATCGCTCCGCTATTCTCGATGGCCCAGACGATTCCGTTGGCGGATCCATTTGCAGAGACGCTCGGCGTCGTCCCGGGATATCCGAACTGATGGGTGGACTGTGACAAAGGGGCGCTCGCGAGTTTCGCGCTAGCAACTGGAAATGCCTTCAGAGCGTCGCCCACCGCGCCATAGTAAACGGTGCCATTGAAAAAGGCGGGCATGGAGAAGACGCTGCCGCCGAGCTGGCCGGAAATCTCCTGATAGATCTGATCCGTGCTGGCATTGAACTTGCCCATGGCATCACGATCCACGACATAAATGAGGGCATCCTTGCCGGCCCCCACCGAGAGATGGCGTGTCGTTCCGCCGGAATCCGTGAGGTCCATCAGCAGGATTCCTCCGCCTGAGCCGAAATCCAGGTCGGCGTTCGATTCGGCGACGGTGTTGTGCGGCGTGAAGTAATCCGCGAGCTTGAGGCCACCGGAGGTGGAAAGCTTGACGAAGCAGTTGCCGCAATTGCCGTTCGCGGGAAAGCCGCTGGCGTTCAGGGTCGTGTCGAAATCACCGTTGCCCATGATAAAGAACACATTGCCGGCCGCGTCGGCCGCAGGCGCGGTGCCCGCCATCCAGATGCCGCCTTCACTTCCATTCGGCACCAGATTGAGGACGCTGGTTGGCGCGAGCGTGTCCGCATTGAAGGCCATGACCCACGAGGTGTAGGGACGAATGTCGCAATGGGAAGACCAAGTCGTGTAAATCGTTCCGTTGATCTGCAGTAGCCCAGGGCGCTCCTTGTATTGTTTCGGATCAAAGACTACGTTTCCGCCAGAGCTGTTGTCGCCCGTGCCAGGATAGGTCGCCGTGATGGTTTGAGGTCCGCTGAAAAGCTCTGCGCCGGTGGACAAGTCCAGCGCATGTAAGCGCTGGAAATAACTTCCACTGACGTCTTTCGACATGGCGACGACGTAAATGGCATTGCGGGCACGATCGATGACCGGCGTCGCAGTGATGCCAATCTCCGGTGAGACCTGGCCACAGCCGCGATTATCGCTGGTCGTTTCGCCGCTGCCGAGCGTAGTGGTCTTCCACAGAAACGTGGAAGTCGTTCCGCTGATGGAGTCGGCGTCAAAGGCATAGACGGAGCCGTGCTCGGTCGCAACATAAAGAACATTCTTCTTTTGCGCGCCGATGGTGACCTGCGAGAGATACAGCGGCTGGGCATCCACTTTGCCATCGACTGTGAATTCGCCCTTCTTCCCGAACTGCGTGGAATTCACATTGGCGAGAGTCAGCGTTGTTTCATTGAGGTTCTGGCCGGAGCGGCCGTTGTCGTAGTGATAGGTGATCACGTCGACGCTTGAATTGGCTGTGCCGGCGTTGACCGTGAGCATGGCGGAATTGCTGGTCACATTCCCAGCAGCGTTGCTGACCATGACGCGAAACATTTCGCCATCGTCGGCCGCAGTGGTGACGGGAGTTGAGTAGCTTGATGACGTAGCGCCAGTGATGTCCGCGCCGTTTTTCTGCCACCGATAAGTGAGGGGCGGGGTTCCCGTAGCGGCCACGCTGAAGGTGGCGGTTTGCCCAGCGGTCACGGTTTGGTTGGCAGGCGGTGTCGTAATGTAGGGGGCCACGGGCCCGTTCCCATTTACAGTAGCGGTGCCGGAGTAGCCGCCACATCCTGCGAAAGAGAACACCACCAGCATGACGGTGATTAACCATGGGAATGGGATCCGCCGCATGAGCATTACCCTCGACGTTGAATTCAGCAGCCGGGCTAAGCAGAGATGGAGATGCCGGGGTGGGTTTAACCAGTTTAGCGAATACATAAAATGCTGGGTATGAAAAAAACACCCGAAATACAGCCTAGGAGAAAACTGTAGGACCATACTAGAGTCGCGCTCGGAGAATGGGCTGAACTGAGGCACAGTTCTCACGCCGGCGCGTGGGGAGCAAGCCGCGATGGACTTGCCTCAGGGCTTCCTTCCCTCTATTCTCATGGGCCTTATGCTGCTCAAAGATCAGGTCGCACTCATCACTGGCTCGGGCAGGGGAATCGGCCGCGCCATCGCTCATCTTTTTGCGAAAGAAGGCGCAGCCGTGTTTCTTACGGCGCGCACGAAGGAGCAGCTCGATTCCACCACGGCGGAGATCTTCAAGGGTGGGGGACGGGCGGGATACCTCGCGGCGGATCTATCGCGGGAGGCCGATTGCGCACAAGCTGTGGCCGCGGCGCGGGAAAAGTTCGGCCGGATCGACATTCTGGTGAACAATGCAGGGCATTATGGCCCAGTTGTTCCGGTGGAAGACTATCCGCTGGCGGATTTCGACCAAGTGCTAGCCGTCCATCTTCGTGCCGCGTTTGTGTTGTCGAAACTAGTGCTGCCGGAAATGTACGCGCGGCAGTCCGGAGTGATCTTGAATATCTCCAGCCTCTCAGCCAAGGCGGCCTACGCGTGGGGCTCGGCCTATGCGGCCGCCAAGGCGGGGATGCTGGGGCTGACGCGGGTCACAGCCGCGGAAGGAGCGCGCAAGGGCGTACGTGTAAATGCCATCTGCCCAGGTCCGGTCACGGAAACGCAAATGTCGAAAGATTTGGGCACCCTGCTCGCGAAGAAAATGGGGGTGAACCAAGATGAGCAATTGGCTGGCTTTCTGAACGGTCTACTGCAAGGCCGCGCACAGACAGCGCAAGAGATTGCGCGTGCCGTGCTGTTCTTGTGCTCGGGGCAGTCCAGCGCGATGACCGGCCAGTCGATCAACGTCGACGGCGGGGCGGCGTTTTACTGAGTGGTTTTGAACTGCACGGAAGTCCAAAATAGGGCATCTTGATTGGGTTCTTGGCGGCGTCCTGCCAGGTTACTGCAGGTTACTGCCAGGTTCGTTGACTTGCATGGTTCGAACACCTAGAATCAACTTCAGCTCCCCCCAGCCGCATGCTCGGTCAAACCATCTCGCATTACAAGATCACCGACAAATTAGGCGCCGGCGGCATGGGTGTGGTGTATAAGGCGCTCGACCTGAAGCTTGAGCGCGTGGTCGCCTTGAAATTCCTGCCGAATGACCTCACTGTGAGCGACCGGGACAAACAAGGCCTGCTCCGCGAGGCTCGCGCCGCTTCCGCGCTGGATCATCCAAACATTGGTGTCATCCACGGGATCGAAGAGTCCGAAGACCACCAACTCTTCATCGTCATGGGTTACTACGAAGGAGAAACTCTTGCGCAAAAGTTGTCGCGCGGGGTGATCCCGGTCCGCGAATCGCTGGACTTAGCGATCCAGATCGCCAGAGGGTTGAGCTCGGCTCATGCGCGCAACATCGTGCACCGCGACGTCAAGCCTTCGAACATCATTATTACCAATGATCAGGTGGCCAAGATCGTTGATTTCGGCCTCGCTCGGGTTGTCGCCACAGCCGGCTCTACGCAAAGCATCTCTTCCACGGGGACGCTCCCGTATATGGCTCCCGAGCAAATCCTTGGCGAAGCCATTGATCAGCGCTGCGATATCTGGGCTCTGGGCGTAATCCTCATTCAAATGATTACCGGCAGTCATCCGTTCGTGCGGCCGAATAAAGGTGCGATGACGTATGCCATTCTAAACCAGCCGCCGGTGGCGCTCGACGTGGTTCCACAGGCCCTGCAACCTGTCGCCTATCGCGCCCTCTCCAAGAAGGCCGAGGGCCGCTATCCCGGGGCCAATGAAATGCTCCGCGATCTGGAAGCCTCGCTCGCCGAAATCACCTCAAGCCCCGCCCCAGACGGGGAACCAACGCTCACGAGCTCCATCAATGCACGCGCACTCAAGCACTACATTGAGAATGCCTCCACGCCGAGCTGGGCGGTGGGCAAACCCGGGAAAGCCCGGCGTCTCCTGCTGGCCTCCGCTGGAGTGGTCTTGGCCGCTATCGCCGCATCTTTTCTTCCTCCGCTGCGCGAACGCCTTGCGGGACTCGCCTATGCCGGCGGCGAGAGGCATATCGCGGTACTGCCGTTCGCCAATTCCGGCAACGATCCCGAATACGGCCCGATCGCGGAAGGGCTGATGGACTCACTAACCAACGAACTGTCGAACCTGGAGGCCGCTCAGCAATCGCTTTGGGTGGTTCCCGCCAGTGTAGTCCGCAATCGCAAAGTTAACGATCCAACGTCCGCCTTCCGCGAACTCGGAGCTACGGTGGTGGTCGAAGGGAGTGTCCGGCGGAAAGGCCCGGGCGCGCATCTGACGGTGGTTCTGATTGATTCGAAACGCCTCCGCCAAATCGGCTCGACCGAGCTCGAAGATCCGAGTGGTGATCTGGCGGCACTCGAGAGACAAGCCGTTACCGACCTGGCTCGCCTGCTGAAAATCAAAGTGACCCAGGCGGCCCATACTCCCGCCGGAAGCGTGGTGCCCAGCGCCTACGAGTCCTACCTCAAAGCGTTAGCCTATCTGCAGCGTTACGACAAGCCCGGCAACGCTGATCTGGCCATTTCCGCGCTGAACTCCGCCATCGAGAAGGACCCCCGCTTTGCCTTGGGCTATGCGACCCTGGGGGAAGCCTATCGCTTAAAATTTCTAATGGATCATCATCCGGCGTGGGTGGATCAAGCGCTGGCAAATTGCCGGCGGGCCCTCGAGATAGACGACCGTTTCCCTGCTGTCCGCGTTACTTTGGCTCAACTCCAGTTGACCCTGGGCAAGAACGATCTCGCTCTTCAGGAATTTCAAAAGGCCCTGGATATCAATCCGCGCGATTCTGGCGCCTTGATCGGCATGGCCGGTGTCTACGAGCAGATGGGTCATATCCCGGACGCCGAAGCCAGCTTCAAGCGCTCCATCGCTCTTCGGCCAGATTACTGGGAGGGATACAGCGCTCTCGGAGCGTTCTACGCCCGGCAAAAACGCGTGCAGGACGCCCTTGCGCAATACCGTCGGGTCATCGAACTCACGCCCGATAATCCCGAGGGGTACAGCGATCTCGGCGCCGAGTATATGGAGCTCAAGGATTCTGAGTCCTATGCCGCCGCGGAGGCAGCTCTTCAGAAATCCATTCAACTCGCGCCCAACTATCAGGCCTACGCCAACCTCGGCTGGTTGTACTTGGACCAGAAGCGTTATGCCCAAGCCGCCGCAGCCACCCGCCAGGCTCTCGAACTCAACGACAAGGATTGGCGGGTTTGGGCCAACCTGCTGCTCGCTTACACCTGGCTGAAGGATGGCGAAAAGATGCGCCCCGCGAGAGCCAAGACGCTGAGCCTGCTGGAGCAATACGCCGTATTGAATTCCCAGGAGGCCCCGGTGCAGTCCATGCTCAGCATGTTCTATGCAGAAGACCAGCTTCGAGAAAAGGCCCTCGCCCACGCCAATGCTGCCTTCGTCCTGGCGCCCAAGAACCCGTGGGTGTTGGCCGATATCGCTGAGACCTATGACGACCTTGGCGACCGTAAGCGCGCCATCCAATACGCTCGGGACAGCCTCAAGAACGGCTACACTTTGACGGACCTTCAGCAACGGCCAGCCCTCCTCGGGCTCCTCGCTGACCCAAGTTTCCGGCCCCGCGGAAAGCAGTAAGCTTTGAAAGGAGAATCACGTGGCTACACCTGGAGTAGCAAGAGCAAAACAGACTACCTTGCCCCGATCGGCAACGATCACCATCCGCGACCAAAAACCCAGTCCCGACGGCAGAGTAGAGGTGGCGCCGTGGACCGGCAGGGTCCACTTCGCGAATAAGGATAACAAGGAATATCGCCTACGCTTTTGGAAGACGAACACCGAACCGCTTGCGGGCATCGACATTTTACTTCCCGCAAGAGGTCGCGTCACCGTGATGATCAAGAAAAACGATGAATATCACTACGGCATATTCCACGTTAAGGGCGATGAAGCTGCTACCGGTAGAGGCGGTGGCCCCATCGTAAATTGATTCACGGAGCGACCGCCCTAGGCTCGGTGCGCGCGGCTGCAGCGAACCGAGGGCTCGCCGCCGCGCATTATGCGTTTGCTCGCATTGAAGGGTAATTGCGGGGTTTGCCATCCTCGAGACGCAAAGTCACCCCTAGTCGTCCAAGTCATTCAAACAAGTCATTCAAGTCATTCAAAGGGAATATCGACAATGGCGCAAGCTTCGGCTACCATGTGCCGCACAGGACTCCGCAGGGGGAATACGGCGTACACATATGCCGGAGGCAGGTTTATGCTCAAACCGAGTTTGCCTCCCTGCGGAAAAGATGTCTCTGCTTAGCAATGGAGCTACTAGGAACAGGAACGGTATCTATCTGGAGCAGCCGTGAGCCAATCGTCTCTGATTGATACTCCTCGCAATTCCGCGGAGCATGACGCGCGGCGCAGCACGCGGATCGAGCGGTCCGTCCCGCTGATCGTCTTCGGTCAGAACAGCTTGGGCGAGCCATTTGTAGAAAGGACGGTCTCGACGAGCCTCAACCTGCATGGTTGCCGGTATCCCTCGCGACACGATTACGGCATTGGATCGTGGGTTGCCTTGCAGGTGGTGGGATTGGAACTCGAGCCGAAGCCCCCGGTAGTGCGGGCCAGAGTCCGCTCGGTCCATACAACTCCTAGCTCGCGGGAATTGCAGCAAGTCGGTGTGGAACTGGAAAACCCGGGGAATGTTTGGGGAATTGTTAGCCCGCCCCAGGATTGGATGAAGCTGGGAGGAACGCAAGCCGTCGTCGCGCAATTTGCAATGGCAGTCGCGCCTGCGCTGGATCCCGCGCCCATCACTTTACGGCTCGACGAACTGGCGGTGAATGCTGACCACAAGATGGCCGAGGTCGCCACATTTCCTTCTCCGTCGTCGGCGGCCTCAAAGCCACAGGCCCCGAGGGCGGCCGAGGCCCCCAAACCGAAACGTGTGTTCATCACCCCGGACGAACTCATCGCCGCATTGCAAGGAAAACTGCAGCGAGCGGCAGAGAAGGCCGCGGAAGCAGCGGTAACGCGGCAAGTGGACGAAGCCGTGCGCGAGGCGCTCAGCTCGATTGATGACGTACGCAACTCGAGCATGCGCGAGATTCAGGAACTCTTTCCCACACGGGTGGAGGCGATGCGACTTTCCTCGAAGGAGGAATTTACCGGCGAGGTCGCCTCGCACTGGAAAGAACAAATGGAAAAGTACCGCGGTCAAGCCGAGGAGATGGCCCAGCGGCTGGAGAAACAAGCGGTAGAGTTGCGGCGCGAACTGGTGAGGTCGCAGGAATTTGTGGAACGAATGACGCGCGAGAGTGGGCCTCAGATCCAGGCGCGCCTCAGCGAAGCGGTGACCCAGGCAACCTCCCAATTCGAAACGGCGACTGCCCGCTCAGCTGACCGCCGCTATCAACTGATGCTGGAGAATACCCAGGCTGCCACGCAGGAGGCGCTCTTGAAGCTCGATGCGCGCTCCGCGGAAGTGCAGGCGTTGGCGCAGAACGTGCTGAATTCCGCTTTGGCCGCCTTCCAGAGACAGACGGAACAACATGTGGATGCCGTCCTCTCCGAGACCAGGGAGCGAACGGTGTCCGCCCTCTCGTCACTCGACGCAGAGAGCCGCGCCAGGTGTGAGGCCCGCCGCCAGGAGTTGGAGACCGAAGTTGCCCGCGCCGCCGAGCGTTCCACGGACCAATTCCGTAAGGGCATGAAAGCTTTCCTGTACTCTTGCCTAGTAGCGGCCGTCAGTGCCGTGGATGAACATTCGAAATCCACTCTGGACGGGCTTGTCAAGGACAACGGGAAGACTCTGTTCGAATCAACTAGCGATTCCGGCACTGAAGGTGATGGGGTTATTATTCCTGATACCAACGATCCCCTGACCCATTGAAAGACAATGGCCGGCGAAGTCGGCGCCTGCCAGCCCCCCCTGAACCGTTACAATCCTGAACCAGTTGAGGGCTGGATTGATTGACCAATGCACAGCCGACGCACGAGGAAGCGGCGGCGCCAGAAGATCTGGCATTCCCGCAAAAGAAAAAAGGCCAACCGCTCTCTGGAGGACGGTTGGCTCTTTTTATTCGTTCCAATTGTGGCAGAGACTTTGTCAGTCCTGAAGGAGGCAGGATGACAATTTCTGCGTGTGCTCTGGCCAAGGCCAGAAGGTCATAAAGTCAGTCAGCGGGCTGGCGCGGAGCCCGGACGCCGAAAGGGCCTGCGCACCATGTCTTCGATCGTGTCGAGGCCCTGCCGCGTGGCCACCATGACCGGGTGTTGGCTGTCCGCGACGCGTTCCACGGCCAGTGCCCAGCCGCGATGTAGCATGTACAAGCTTCCCGTCACAAAAGCGATGGCTGCAAATCCAACGGCAAACAGCACCAACACCGCCAGCAGTTCCCACACGAAATACATTTGCAGCAAAACCAGCGTTGCCAGGAACGTCCACATCCACTTTCGGCTCTTATCCTCGGTCTTCATCTTTCCTCGGTCCCCAATCTCCACGAAGTTTAACGCTGGCTTGTAGTGTTGCGTTTCATTCCTTCGCCAGCCCTTAGATGCTCGACCCTGTCCAGAGGTTCAGTCGAACCCCTCATGCCTGTCCCATTTGACAGCTTCGGGGCCCAAAAGGCGATGGTACACAAGACACATTTTTAGGCCCAAACGAGTCTCCTAGTACCGCAACTCACCGGACAAAAATCCCCTAAGCAACACAAACTAAATATGTTACATACAGTTCGATTTTCGCCCCAGTTTTCGCCTCGTTTTCCCTGTACTAGCTGTGGAAAACCTGTACCTATGTACAGGGGTTTCTGGACTGCTATCTTTCTTGTGAGTGAAAATGAGTATTCACCCACGGCAAAGTTCCTGGTTCGACCAGGCCGGTTTCACTTGCTGTGCCAGCCAAGCCAGAGCCTTCCTGTCCCCAGGCGTTGATTCCCGTGTAGCCCACGGTATTTTGTTTCAGGTTGATCGCTGCGTTCACGTCGCGGTCGTGCGTGGTTTGGCACGCCGGGCACGTCCACTCCCGCACGCTCAGCGGCAGGACTTCCATTACGTAGCCGCACTGGCTGCAAGTCTTCGAGCTGGCGTAGAAAGGGTCGCGCACAGTTAATACCGATCCGTTCAAAAGCGACTTATACTCCAGTTGCCTGCGCAACTCCGACCAGCCAACATCGTGGATGGCCCGGGACAAATGGCGGTTCTGCACCATTCCTTTCACGTTCAAGTTCTCGACAAAGATCTCCGCGTGGTTTTTGCTGATCTTCGTCGTGAACTTGTGAAGGAAATCTCTGCGCATATTGGCAATGCGCCGGTGACAACGCGCCAGACGCAAAGCGGCTTTCTGGCGATTGTGAGAACCTCGCCGCTTGCGGGAATGGGCGCGGGAGAGGCGGCGCAGCCTTTCTAAGCCCCTCCCGAGCGGCTTCGGAGCCTCCACCTTCCGCCCGTTGGATAACACGGCGAAGGTGGTCAGCCCCAGGTCGATGCCTAGTGCTTCCCCGCTCGGCGGGTGGACTTCCCTTTGAGGGATCTCCACCGCCATGGCGATAAACCAGCGATCCGCCTCCCGGCTCACCGTTGCCGATTGAATCTTGCCGGTGAATCGCAGGGGCTCCCGGAGTTGCACTTGGCCGAGGACTGGCAGACGTACCGTTTTGCCGTTGCTGGAGAACTTGTCACAGGCGACATAGAAACAATCCCGGCACTTTCCCTTTTTCTTAAACTGGGGCCGGCCTTCTACCTCGCCGTTAAAATAGGCTTTCCAGGCTTTACCTAAAGCGGCGAAAGGTTGGGCGTGAGCGTCCCGATGAATGTTCTTCAGCCAGGGGAACGCCTCGTACTTGAAGGAGTTGAAGTACCGCTTGATCTCGCAGGCATCGGTGTTTGCACCTAAGTCGTATCGATAGTTCCACTCCTCTAAGGCCCAGTTCCATACGAAGCGCGCCGTGCCACAGGCTTGCCGAAAGTATTCTTTTTGCTTTTCCGTAGGGTCCAATTCAATCCGATGAGCGAGGATCACTTTAACGCCTCTTTCAAGGCCCGGCGGTAGTTCCGTAAGCCATACAAGCGGGACGAAAAACAACGCGTGATCGCCATCAAATCCTGCACCATTTCTTGCTCGGGGGAGACCTTCTCCGTGTTGAGCACCAGCAACTCACACCCATGCTTGCGGCACAGATGTTGCAGCAGCTCGAACCCAAAGCGCGCCAACCGGTCCTTGTGGGCCACGACTAGCATCGCAACTTCGTCGGCCACAACGGAATCCACCAGAGCCGTAAACTTGGGCCGCTTGAAGTTTAGGCCACCGCCAATTTCCTCGATAAACTCCAGGTTGGCAATACCTTTGGCGATGGCAAACTCTTCCACGATCCGCCGCTGGTTCTTCAAATCCGGGCGCTGCGCTTGGGATGACACGCGGCAATAGCACACCGTGCGTCGCGGTCGCTTCGCCGCCGTTCTTCCCAAGTAGCGGTCCAGGTCCGGTTGCAACCAGTAGCGCCGCCCACTCGCAGTTCGCCGGGCGGGAAGTACGCCCGCCCGATCCATGGCCTGCAATGTCTTGGGATGCCGGGAAATATACTTGGCCGCCTGTCCGGTCGTGAGTCCTTCGTGCAGCATTACTCACATTTACACACATCCTACTCACCTAGGTCAAGCTCCTTCCCTAGTGATCCGTCGTTCGCACCACTTGCTCCTCTCCTAGGTTTTTCGGCTCTCTGGCGCTCGATCGGCTCCCTTCAGCTGTCTGCATCGAGCTGTTTAGGAGTCGCAGATCTTCCCCAGGTCAAGTTTCATTCCCCCGAAGAGAAAATGCAACAGGGGCGTCTAAAACGGCTCACATCAAAGGGGGTACCAGTCTCTGGGCCAACTAATGATGTCTAGATCTGGTTATCGAAAGAAGGCTTGCTGACGGGTTCCGGTGGGTTCGGGCGACGGACGGGAAAAGTGCTTCGAGGAGCGCCCCACAGCAGTCTCAATAATTTCCTCTTAGGGCGTAACCCACGTCAAAGGGCAGCTTGCCATCCACGCGGAGGACTTTCACCGAACTGTTGATGGAATAGACGTCGATAATTCCCACTGCCCCTGGCGTGGTTTCCACCAGGTGCAGCAGATCTTCGTCGCTGGCCACGATCTTTACTGTCACGTGAGACTCGTTCAGCTTGGCAATCGCGGCCTTGGGGTCGCCGCTGGAGTCGCCGAAAAGCTTCTGCACCGCCACGCGCATCTCGGGAGACTCGGGATTCCTGATAACGAGAGTGAAGCTCTTTCCGTCCGGCCAAGCCTTCTGGATGCCCTTGCACAATTTGCTGAGTTCGGCCAGTGGGATATCCGAGAGCTTACTCCCCATGGACACGACCACCGCCATGTTCTTGACCGCAGCAAAGGTTAAACCGCCAAGTATCGAAGCAATACAAAAAAGGGCCGTGCTGCGCAGCCATTTCCCGCGTACATTCTGCTTCATAACGCCCCAGCTCACTTTCAGGCAGGTTACCCACAGTATGTTCAAGCCTCATTGTCCGGAGCAAGTCCCGGTTTTTCGCCCTGTGCCCAACTGTGCGCCTCCCTTTGTCCTCAATCGGTTAACCCCTTCTTTATCATCACGCACACCTGTCCTACAGGCCAGTATCCCCGCACCCGTACACCGCGCTAGCCTGTCAATCCGGGCTCATTTCTGTTCCCCTTTGGGAAACGGAGACTGTTTGGCATGAAACGATATGCGGCGCGCTCTTTCTTTCTAATCTCACTTTCGCTCTTGGCCGTCGGCGCTCGGGCACAAACTCCCGCCTCGCGCGTCGCGGAAACCGCAAGCCGCGCGGCCAGGCACACCCCGCCGATGGTGTCCAGTGGGCAGCGCCTCTTTGGCGCCATCCCTATCTCCACGCAATCCGGAGAGGCCCGCAAGTTCATCGAACTAGCGTGGGACAAATACGAAAACTCAATGTTTGACGACGCATTAGTGAATGCCCGTCACGCCACGGAAAAGGACCCGCAGTCTGCTCTGAGCCAGGCCCTGCTTTCCTTCGTTGCCCGGCGCGGTATTCCCAACTCAGTGGCGCTGGCGAAAGCCAAATCTCTTCTCCCCCGCACCACAACCGACGAGCAACTTCTTGTTCGCTGGATGACCAGCATTCAAGAGCGCGACCTTCTCCCCGCGATCATGAACATGAACGACCTCCTGAAGCGCTACCCCAAAGACAAGCATGTCCTTTATCTCACTGCGGAATGGTTGTATCTCCAGCAGGACTACGATCGGGCGCGGACCATGATGCAGGCGGCTTTGCAAATCGATCGAAATTTCCCCGCGGTCCTGAACAGACTCGGCTATGTGTATGCTGAAACTGGTGAACCCGCAAACGCAGTCGCCTCCTTGGAACGATACGCGGAAGTGGAACCAGGCTCCCCTAATCCGGAGGACTCGCTGGGCAGGGTTCTGCGAACCACCGGTGATGATCGCGGTTCCCTAGAGCACTTCGGTGCAGCTTTGCAGATCGATCCCACCTATTTCGCCTCCCAGGTCGGACTGGGAGACACGTTGACGCTGATGGGCGACTTCAGCAGCGCACGAAAGGAATACGATCGCGCCTCTCAAATCGCGGAAAATTCGCGCGACGAACTCTACGCCGAATTTCAGAAGGCGCTGGTCTATTTCTGGGAGGGAAACGCTGCCGAGGGCCGCCACGAGCTTGCCGCGCTCTCAGAACGAGCCGCTATCAAAAAAGAACCCAACATGCAATTTGCCATCGCCTTGGGACGCGCCATGCTTGCCGCCAATTCTCCGGACGAAGTCGAGCAACTCGGCACTCTGGCTGTTTTTTTGGAACGGCCCCTGGCCGGCATGAGCGAATCGGACCGCGGGATCGCCCGCGCCACGGTGCTCCGCGAACGTGTGCGAGTGGCCGCACTGAGCGGACTCGCGGACCTCGCCTCCAGCACGATCTCCAAACTCGAAGACCTCGCGGCATCCTCCCGCGATCTTGTCATCGAAAATGCTTATGAATCCGCGCGTGGCTTTGCGTTCTTCCTACAGCGTGACTATCTAGACGCCGCCGACGAACTGGCCGCGGACTCCCATTCGCCGCTGGTGCTCCGGCAGCTGGCCATCACTCAGGAAAAACTGGAAAAGCCCGATGCGGCGCAATCAACTCGCACGCGCCTGCAATACCAGCGAGGAGCAACCGTCGAGTGGTTTCTGGTCACGCACCCAGAGACCGACACATCTCGCTAGCCTTCTCAGAAGGCAATGGAGATTGGCCCACTGGAGATCTCTTGGCCTTGGGACCCCGGTTTAATTTCTTGGCTAGGCCTTTTTCACCAGTCGCGTGATCCACACCAGAATCACCGCGCCAACAAACGCGACGATGATCGAGCCAAGAATGCCTCCGCCTGGCCAAATGCCGAGCATCCCAAACACCCAGCCGCCGACGATGCCGCCGAGGATGCCGAGGACGATGTCAATCACCACGCCGTATCCGCCGCCCCTCATCACTTTTCCGGCGAGCCAGCCGGCGATCAACCCAACCACAATCCAGTAGAACAATCCCATGTTTGCCCCTCGTCTTTCTCCCTGCGAGTGTAGCTCCCCGTGCCGCGCGTCCTTTTTAGAACCTGACTTGCACAATGTCAACGGCGCGGCTTACACTGGCTCACCAGACCCAGCCGCAACGGAGCGTTGATGATTTCTCGCATTCGGTTATTTGCTCTCCTGCTGCTGGCATTCGCTCTGACTAGCGCCGCCTGCTCCAAGACACGGAAAGACGCGGCTTCCACCTCCCTCTCTGGCACGCGTCCTACCATCATCTTCATGACCGACTTTGGCACCGCCAACGATGCCGTAGCCATCTGCAAGGCCGTCATGCTGGGCATCGCCCCGGACGCCCGTATCATGGACCTCACCCACCAGGTGACTCCCTACTCCATCGAGGACGCATCGCGCTTCCTGGAAGCGGTGTCCCCTTACTATCCGGCTGGAGCGGTCTTTGTGGCGGTGGTCGACCCCGGAGTCGGTACGTCACGCAAGCCGATGGTGGTCAAGTCAAAAAAGGGTCAGTATTTTGTTCTTCCGGACAATGGCCTGGTCACGCCGGTAATTGATCGCGACGGTCTGGATTCCGCGCGCGAGATCACCAATCCAAACTGGATGATTCAATCTGCGATTTCTTCCACTTTTCACGGCCGCGACATCTTTTCTCCAGCTGGCGCACACCTCGCCGCCGGATGGGATTTCAATCTCGTCGGCCCCGAGATCCCGCAACTCGTCCGACTTACTCCGAGAACTTCCACGCTCACCGACAAAGGCATCTCCGGCGACATCATCGCGCTCGACGATCCCTTCGGCTCTCTGGTCACCGACATTCCTGGCGACGAATTCAAGAAGCTCGGCTACAACCTGGGCGACAAACTCCGGATCGAAATCAATAAGAAATCGGTGAGTCTGCCTTATGTGAAAACTTTCATGGATGCGCCCGTCGGCGATGCGCTTCTGTTCATCGATTCTCGCGATCGCGTCAGCATTGCCGTCAACCAGGGCAACTACTCCAAGAAGTTCAACGTCGAGCCTCCCGGTGCCATCTTCATTCCGCGCAAAGGCGCCCCGCTCAAAGAAAAGTAAATCGGCTCTCACCTTGAAGTGAACCAGGTTCGCCTCAGGATCTTAACCTGCACTTTGTGCTGCGGAGCCTCCTGGGGTGATTCTCCGTCCAGCCACGATTGCTCCTTTCGTCTCAATCATGCAATCTTGCCGAGAACGCCCACAAGCTCTCTGCTATCCTGCCACCATGGAAAACCGTTCCTTCGGCGACGTCGGTGGCACTCCCGGCGGCCTGGGCCATTTCCTGATCGGCATCATCATGAGTAGCCTGGGGGGCTACTTCCTGGCCAATCAGGTCAGCGTGGTCGGTTCCTTTTGGAGCTTTTTCGGCGCGAACACTTTCGGCATCACCCTGATCCCTATGCTTTTCGGCGTGGGTCTGCTGTTCTGGAACGGTCGCAGCACAGCCGGCTGGGTTCTCACTCTTCTAGGTTCGCTCTTCATCTTCGCGGGCGTGCTCGCCAACATGCACATCTATTTTCGCCCCACTAGTCTTTTCAACACCCTCATCATGCTGGTCCTCCTTGTCGGCGGACTTGGCCTCATCGCCCGCTCGCTGCGCGCGCATCCTCCTTCCTGACGTTCCACTGTTGATACCCGTCTCCAGGTGCCAGATTTTAGGGAACTTCTCCTACCATCTGTCGTATCACCCTCTCAGATCGTCCGGTGAAGGTACCTGTTGATCAGGCACGATCAGGGTGGTGGAGCCCGATGGAATCCTTCAAAAGCCAACTCCAGCAGGTCCTGCGAAGACTCGGTCTTGCCCCGATGTTCACGGCCATCACCATCGTCACGCTGGCCGCTGGCGTGGGGGCCAACACCGTTGTTTTCAGCGTCCTCGAAGGTGTCCTGCTCAAGCCCCTGCCCTATCCCAAACCCGACGAACTAGTAGGTGTGTGGCTTACCGCACCCGGCATCCAGCTCAAGGACGCCGAATTGTCCCCCTCCGACTACTTCATCTACCGCGAACAAAACCGCACCCTGCAGGATATTGGCCTGTATCAAGGCGACTCGGTGAGTGTGACCGGTGTTGCCGAACCCGAGCAGGTCCCCGCCTTGCGCGTCACGGACGGCACTCTCCCTCTCCTCGGCATTCCTCCGCTGCTCGGTCGCGGCTTCAGCAAACAAGATGATTCGCCGGGCGCTCCCGAAACCGTCATGCTTACTTACGGTTATTGGCGTCGCAAGTTTGGCGGCGACTCCTCCGTGATTGGCCGCAACATCATCGTGGATGGCAAGAGCCGCCAAATTATTGGCGTTTTGCCGCAGCGCTTTCATTTCCTCGATGAGGATGATCCCGCCGTGCTTACCCCGTTCCAGTTTGACCGCAACAAGATTCACCTCGGCAATTTCAGCTACGACGGTCTCGCCAGACTCAGGCCCGGCGTCACCCTCGAGCAGGTCAACGCCGACGTTGCTCGAATGCTTCCCGTCGTTATGACTTCGTTTCCCGCTCCGCCAGGTTTCGGCCTCAAGCTGTTTGAAGACGCGCACATCGGCCCCAACGTCCGCCCTCTGAAGCGCGACGTCGTCGGCGACGTGGGCAGCGTGCTCTGGGTTCTCATGGGCTCGATTGGTATGGTCCTTCTGATCGCCTGCGCCAATGTCGCCAATCTGCTGCTCGTCCGCGTCGAGGGCCGCCGTCAGGAACTGGCCGTGCGCGCCGCCTTGGGTGCCGGCCGCGGACGCATCGCTGCCGATCTTCTGCTCGAAAGTGTCATTCTCGGATTGCTGGGCAGCGCCGTCGGTTTGGGTCTCGCCTACACCGCTCTGCGCATTCTTGCCGCTGTCGCTCCAGCGGGGCTTCCTCGCGTCCGTGAAATCGGCATTGATGGATCGGTTCTGCTCTTCACGCTTGTGATTTCCCTCTTTGCCAGCATGCTGTTTGGTTCCATTCCCATCATCAAGTACGCCGGAGTGCGTCTCAGCACCGGCATCCGCCAGGGCGGACGCGCTCTCAGCCAGAGCAAGGAGCAACACCGCGCGCGCAGCGTCCTCGTCGTGGTCCAAGTCGCCCTCGCGCTCGTCTTGTTGATCTGCTCCGGCTTGATGATTCGGACCTTCCGCGCCCTCACCAACGTCAACCCCGGGTTCGCCGAGCCCGCCGCGTTGCAAACTTTCCGCATCTCGATTCTTAAGTCACAGGCGAAAGGAGACGAACAGGTTGTCCGCAGGCAAGAGGAGATCTCGCATAGGCTCGCCGCGATTCCGGGGGTATCTTCTGTCGGAATCAGCTCCAAAATCCCAATGACCGGCGGAGGCTGGCACGATCCCATCTTCATCGAGGACCGTACTTACGCCGAAGGCCAGCTCCCGCCGCTCCGCGGCTTCAAATTCATTTCGCCCGAATACCTAGGCGTTCTTGGCACACCGCTGGTGGCCGGCCGTGGAATCACCTGGAACGACACCTACAGGAAAATCCCTGTCGCCATGGTGTCTGAAAGTCTGGCTCGTGAGTATTGGCCCGATCCCTCCGGCGCGCTCGGCAAACGCATCCGTGTCGGCTCTAAGGACGACTGGCGGGAAATCATCGGTGTGGTTGGTGACGTTTACGATGAAGGGGTCAGCAAACCAGCCACTACGTCTGTCTATTGGCCCCTCATGATGGATCACTTCGAGAGCGATGAGTCCATGTCCATGCGCGACGTAGCGTTCGTCCTTCGCAGCACGCGCACCGGCTCGGAGAGTTTCTTGAACGAGGTCCGGCAAGCGGTCTGGTCCATCAATCCGAATCTTCCACTTGCCGACGTCCACACTCTGGACTTCTATTACAAGCGCTCTACGGCCCGGACTTCCTTCACCCTGATCATGCTCGGTGTTGCCGGCAGCATGGCGTTGTTGCTCGGGGTCGTCGGCATCTATGGCGTGATCGCCTATTCCGTCTCCCAGCGCACCCGCGAGATCGGCATTCGCATGGCCCTCGGCGCCCAGCACCAAACGCTTACCAGCATGTTCGTCCGCCACGGCCTGGCGCTGACGGGCATAGGTGTCGGCTGCGGACTTGCCGTGGCCGTCGTCGTGATGCGTCTAATGTCGTCCCTGCTTTTCAAAGTGAGTCCCGTCGACCCGGTTGCCTATGGTGCTGCCTCCTTCGGCCTGGTAGCCACCGCATTCCTGGCCAGCTACCTGCCTTCGCGCCGCGCCTCCGTGGTCGATCCCGTGGAGGCCCTCCGCGCCGAGTAACCATTAGCCCGCATCTCTTTTAACCGTGGCAAGCCATGGAGTCGCCTCGCCGGCTGTGGCCATGGCTCACGCTGATTGCCTGGTCTAGGCATTGCAGGTGTGTTTCGATTAAGGGCTTGGCCACAAAAATTCGAGACACACTTGGGGCCAATATCTAGTACCCTCGTCTTCGTTCTTGCCAGCCCGAGGGGCGACTAGAAGGCTAGAAGTGCCGCTGGCTCCTGCGACCAAACCTACCTGAGGGCTAGCTTGGTGGCACGGCCAATGCTGGCTGTGCTCTTTGATCTCTTCCGAATCATCAACCTGTCGGTGCCTCGAAGAAGGATCAACATCCATTCTCTTTTTCTCTGGCTGAGTGAATTACCGCCAAAGAGTTGCATTTCCCTGGGATCGGACCAACAATACAGTGGAACTCTCCACCTGCGAGGTCCCGCCATGCCCGAAGCCGTGATTGTCTCCGCCGTCCGCACTCCCGTTGGCCGTGCCTACAAAGGCTCGTTGCGCGCCACCCGTCCTGACGATCTCGCCGCCCTTTCCATCAAGCAAGCACTTGCCCGTGTTCCCGGCCTTGAGGCAAAAGAAATTGACGACGTGATTCTGGGCTGCGCTATGCCCGAAGGCGAACAGGGCATGAACGTCGCACGCATCGCCGCACTCCGCGCCGGCCTCCCCGTTGAAACCAGCGCGATGACCATCAACCGCTTCTGCTCTTCCGGTTTGCAAGCCATCGCCCTGGCCGCCGAACGCATCCGGGCCGGCTCCGCCGAAGTCATCGTCGCCGGCGGCACCGAATCCATGTCCATGGTGCCCATGGGCGGCAACAAGATTTCGCCCAATCCGTGGCTCGTCGACAACTATCCCGACGCTTACATCAACATGGGCTTGGGCACGGAAAACATCGCGCGCAAATTCGGCATCACCCGCGAGCAGGCCGACCAGTTCTCCGCCGAGTCCCACCGGAAAGCTCTCGCCGCCATGGCCGCCGGAAATTTCAAAGACGAAACAATCCCCGTGGAAGTAAAAATCACCTCGCTCCCGAACGGCAACGGCTCTTCTTCCGGCGCCGGCGTGCCCCATGCTTCGCGCGGTGTTGGCGCGGGTGGGACGGTGAAGCCCACAACACAAACGTTTACATTTTCAACCGACGAACTGCCCCGTGCCGACACGAACCTAGAGGTCCTCGCGAAATTGAAGCCCGCATTCCAACTGAAAGGAACGGTCACGGCGGGAAATAGCTCCCCCATGAGTGATGGAGCGGCGGCAACCGTCCTGATGAGCGATGCTCGCGCAAGATCTCTTGGACTGAAACCGCTGGCGCGATTCGTCGCCTTTGCCACGGCCGGCGTGCTACCCGAAGAGTTCGGCATCGGTCCCGTTCAAGCCATCCCCAAAGCGCTGAAGCTCGCAGGTCTCTCGCTCAGCGACATCGCCGTGATCGAGCTCAACGAAGCTTTCGCTGCACAATCGCTCGCTGTGATTCAGCAAGCCGGCCTCGACGCCTCGCGCGTCAATCCCAATGGCGGCGCCATCGCCCTCGGCCACCCGCTCGGCTGCACCGGCGCAAAACTGACCGCTACCATTCTTCGCGAACTCCGGCGCAAAAATGCCCGCTACGGCATGGTCACCATGTGCATTGGCGGTGGCATGGGCGCCGCCGGCATCTTCGAGCGTCTGTAGCACAGGTTTTAGTCCATGTCTGGCGGGCGAAAAGTTTGTCCTGTTTTTGTGGCGCCGGCATATTTGCGGGCTTTGTCGGCCAGCCCGGAACGCAGCTGGCTTTGATGGTATGGCCCGCAGGCTTCGTCTTTGTAGCGGCGAGTTTATCTCGCCATCTTGCTTTTGGCAGTGGGTTTGCTTCCGACGGAGGTCAGAGATGAGGCCGCTTCTTTGTTCGTTCCTGCTTCTTTTCGCATTTTCTCTCAGCACCAAGGCGCCGGTTGCTGTTCCCATCCCGAAGGAGCCGCATCATCATCTGGTACTGGAAAACTCCTACGTCCGCGTATTCCGCGTGAGTGTTCCCGCGCACGATGCCACACTTCTCCATCAGCACGATGTGCCCTATGTCTACGTGGCGCTCGGCCCCGGCGACGTCATCAACGCTGTCGCCGGCAAACCGGAAGCCCGCATGGTAATGACGGACGGGCAAGTCGGCTACTCCGATGGCGGCTTCGCCCATGTCGCCCGTACCGACTCCGGCCTGATCTTGAACAATATCATCATCGAATTGCTAAAGCCTCAGGGCCGACCCCGCAATCTTTGCGCGCAAATCGTCCCAGGCGCTGAAGCCGCTCCTTGCGGGATAACGCTTGCGGACAAACAAAAGAGTTATTTCATCGAGCCGCAGTTTGAAACTGCGGAAATGACCGTGGATCAAATCCAGATTGGTCCGAAAGCAGGGAAGCTCGGAACGATTCCACAGACAGAATCCCTGCTCGTGGCACTGAACGAATCTGAAATCCAAATCGATGTGGAAGGCCAGCCCACAAGAACCCTGAGCCCGGGAGAAGTGATTTGGCTTCAGGCCGGCTCGCTCGAAACGCTATCGATTCCGGGGAAAAAATCTGCCCGCTATCTTCAACTCAGTTTCAAGGACAGTGGCGCAAGCGCAAGACCGTAAGTAGCGACAGCGGTTATGGGTTCCACGCGCACGAGCAACGTTTCACGCGCATCTTTCATGGTCATGCACTCTCGGCTCTCGATGTTCACCGTTTCCGAAGGCCTACGCTTTGTCGGCTCTTTCCCTGGCGTCTGCGGTCATGACTGACAATCGAAGTGGCCCACGGGCCCCTCCAGAATGAAACGCGTTGATCAGCGAATTCCCGCCCGAGCTTGCCAGTTCACTTCTTCGCCTTCCACAGCCCCACCGTATTGCCTTCCGGATCTTGCATCCACGCGAATGTTGCGGTGGGAATCTCCACCGGAGGAACGAGCATCTTTCCGCCGAGTGATTTTGCTTTTTCCAGATAAGCGCCTACGTCGTCCACGCCCACATAGAAAATCGTGTAGTGATGCGGCTCATGCCCCAAGCGCGGTGATGTGGCCGGTGATGCCGCCGGCTTCCGCCGCGATCATTGCGGCAGGCCCCATCGCGTCGACCTTCCAATCGAAGAGTTGCTTTTAAAATTCCTGCGTCTTTCGACTGTCCTTGCATCCAATTTCGAAATGCACCACCGGGCG
>Ga0209161_10000801_pt1 | contig 25704 bp, 25 predicted proteins | sample GraSoiAngelo_155_FD_186169 | JGI IMG/M metagenome (GOLD analysis project Ga0209161, IMG submission 186169) | Grasslands soil microbial communities from the Angelo Coastal Reserve, California, USA - 14_1009_13_30cm (SPAdes) (version 2) | ecosystem: Environmental > Terrestrial > Soil > Grasslands... | reverse complement strand
CGCCATGCTGGGCTTCGCGCGCGCCCTCTCGCCCCCGCACACCGCGTTCGACGGCGACGCGCTGTTCGCGCTGTCCGCCGGCGATCTGGCCGTCGACCTGACCAGGCTCGGCCTAGCCGCCGCCGACGCGGTCGCCCGGGCGATCGCGCGCGGGGTGCGCGCCGCGACGTCGCTCCCCGGCCTCCCGGCGGCCCGCGACCTATAGCAGGCCGCCGCCCCCGAGCAGCACTCTCGTTGTAGTCCATCGCGGAACGGGCCGCCCAAAAAGGTCCAGCTGCGAGGCGGCGCCCGAAGGCGGCACGCGAGCGTACTTCGAGTACGTGAGCGTGCCGCCGAGGGCGCCAACGAAGCAGATGGGCCTTTTTCAGCGGCCCGCCCGCAACCAGCCGAACAGGCCGTAGGCCAGCATCCCTCCAACCCCCCAGAGCCACACGCGCAGGCTCGCCTCGCGCTCCGGCGGCAGCGGTGAAAGCACGACCGGGTGGAGCCGCCAGGCGATGACGGCGCCGCCCAGCGCCCCACCGATGTGCGCGCCGTTGTCGATGAACGACTCGGTCAGGCCGGTCACGATCGCGTAGATCGCCCAGAGCAGCAGCACGAAGCCGATCCGGCGATCGCGCAGCAGCAGGCGGTCGCGATACTGGCGGAACAGCACGATCGCGGCGCCCTGCAGCCCGAAGATCGCGCCCGATGCGCCCACCGACGGTCCTGGGCTCACGCCGCCGCTGACCACCGAGCCCGCGACGCTGCTGAGCACGTAGAGCACGGCGAACTGGCGGCCGCCGAACGCGTGCTCGCAGACCATCCCGAGGATGAAGAGGGCGACGCCGTTGCCAACCAGATGATCGAGCCCGCCGTGGAGCCACGGGGCGGTCAGCAATCGCCAGTACTCGCCGGCCGACACGCGCTCGCGCACCAGCGCCCCCGCGCCGATGACCGACTCGGGAGACCTGAGCGCGCCGAAGCGGACCTCCAGGGCGAAGATCGCGACGAGCAGGACGAGGATCGCGGCGGTCACGGGCGGGAGGCGTCGCATCCGCCGCTCGAAGTCGATGCGGCGGGAGAGCAGCATCTCGGGCGTGATGCGCAGCGGCGGCTCGGGCCCGATCGCCATCACCGGCGCTCGCCGGTGTCGAGCATCACGCCCAGCGCCAGCGCCACCCGGCGATCGAAGGCGCGGTCGGGGTCGGCCGAGAGGTCGAGCACGTAGCGGTCGAACAGCGTGAACTTCCGGTTGAACTCGCCGAGCACCGCCTCCTCCGAGCCGCGCACGAGCAAGAAGTTGGTCCGGAGGAAGCCGAGGAACACGCCGAGCACCCGCCGCAGAAGCGACAGCACGATCGAGTCCTCGATCGCCATCGCGATCGGCTCGCCGCCGGGCGTCGCGACGTACCAGCGCTTGCGGACGATGTTGTGGAGATACGTCTTCCGCAGCGTCGCGAGTGGCTCACCCGACGGCGTGACGACCGTGTAGGTACGCGTGAGCACCGCCACCCGCTGGTTCTGGAGCACGCGCAGCAGCGTCTCGCGTCGCGAATCGTCGCGGTAGATCGTCACGTGCCGCCTGGGGCGCAGCGACATCGACACCACCAGGAAAACGAAGGCGACCAGCGGGAAGCCCACCAGGACCAGCAGCCCACCGCCGCCGTCCTCGGGGAAGGGCCCGAGGATCCAGCGCGCCGCAGTCAGCGACGCGATGAGGGCGACGAAATACGCGAACAGGGTGCGCACGGGATAGGTGGGCCGCTCCACGTACAGGATCGGCGTCCCGTTCTCCGCCAGCACCTCGTACTTCGACCGGATCGTGAAGACGCGCTCGCGCAGCAGGAACACGTCGCGGTCGAAGGCGGGATCGACGCCGGGGGCCGGAGGCCGCGGGGCGCTCGCGAGATAGCCGGCCCGGATGTGCCGGCCGCACGAGGGACATTCGAGGAGCCGACCCGCGTACTCTGGCCGCAGCTCGTACACTTCCCCGCACGGGCAGGCGACGACGACGCCGGCGGCTGGCCGGCTCAGCGCTTGGCGAGGCCGCTGAAGTACTCGAGCTTCTCCATGGCTCCCCTCGTGTTCGGGCGGCTGGTAAGCTGGATTATACTCACGGCCATGCCGACGCGACGGAAGCTGCTCCCGTTTCCGAAGCTTGCCGCCGAGCCGCCGCTCGAGCGCGGCCTCCGCGAGGTATGCCGATGCGGCCAGACGGAGGCGCTGGTGCTCAAGGGCCTGTTCGAGAGCGAGGGGATTCCCACGATGCTGCGCTCGCGCATGGCCCACTCGGTCTATCCGTTCAGCGTCGGGGGGCAGGGCGAAGTCGTCGTCCTCGTCCCGGCCAGCCAGGCCGCGCTGAGCCGGCGCCTGCTCTTCCGTCTCGCCCCGAATCCCGCTAGGTCACTTCCGCGATAATCGCCTCGAGCGCCCGCAGCGCCAGGGCCAGCGCCGCCGGCTCGAGCGTGGCGCCGGCGTCGCGCGCGGTGTGGTAGGTATCGAACGGCACCGGCCGGTGGATCAGGTGGCGGAACGCGCTCCGCATCGGGCTGAAGACGAACTGCCGCAGCGCCTCCGCTTCCCGTGACGGCACCAGCGTGAACCCGTAGGCGGGCACGCCTTCCGGCGCGAACGCGCGATGGTCGCTGCCGAACAGCGGGATCCGCCCGACGACGTGATAGGTCGCATCCCGCACGAGCCCGATGCCTTCGAGCGCCGACCGCACGCGGCCGAGAAACGGTGTCTCTTCCGCCGCGTCCCAGATCGCGACGCTGTCCCCGATGCCGCACAGCTCGAGGCTCAGCACGCCGGCAAGCTCCTCGAGATTCGCCGCGCGCGCGTAGTACCGCGCGCCGAGATAGCCGCGCTCCTCCTCGGCGGTGAAGAGGAACCGCACGCGCAGCCGCGTGGGCGGCGACACCGAGAGCCGCTCCAGGAGGTTCAACAAGATTCCGACGGCGGCGGCGTTGTCGTTGGCGCCCGGGCTTCCGGGCACCGCGTCGTGATGGGCGACGAGTACCAGCACCCGCTCGCCGGAGCCGACGTCGACGCTGAAGTTCTCGCAGACCGGCGAGCCGAAGGCCTGAAGCGCGAACGGGATCCGGTGCTCGCCGAGGTAGCGCGCCACCGCCGCCTGGCGCTCCCGGTTCGATCGTCCCTCGAGCAGGCGTGACAGCGCGAGCGGGGTTCGGCCGCCCTGAATGACTTCCTCGAGCGGCGGCGGCGTCACGCGCGGCCCTCGACGCGCGGCGTTGAGCGCTCGGCTCAACCCCGTGTTGAGCTTCCCGCGTAGATACAGGACGAGATCGAGGGCCGGACGGCGCCTCACAGCCGGAACAGGGCGCAGGCGTTCTCCGACATGCGCGCGGCCAGGTCGGCGAGCGGCTCGCCGCGCAGCGCGGCGACGCGCGCCGCCGTGATCGCGAGGTGCGCGGGCTCGTTGCGCTTGCCGCGAAACCCCTGCGGCGGCAGGAACGGGCAGTCGGTCTCGACGACGAGCCGATCGGCGGGCACCATCCGCGCGACCTCGGGCAAGGCACCGGGCTTGGGATAGGTCACGGGCCCCGCGAGCGAGAGCACGAGCCCGAGGTCGAGGCACCGGCGCGCGATGCCGACGTCGCCGGAGAAGCAATGCATGATCCCGCCCGTCTCGCGAACGCCCTCGGACGCCAGCAGCGCCAGCGTCTCTTCGTGGGCGTTGCGGCAGTGGACGACCACGGGCTTTCCAACCCGGCGCGCCAGCGCCAGCTGGGCGCGGAACGCGCGCTCCTGCGCGACGCGGGGCGCCAGGTCGCGGAAGAAGTCGAGCCCCGTCTCGCCGATGGCGACCACCCGCGGCGCGGACGCGAGCCGCTCGATCTCCTCGAGCGCGGCGGCGTCCGCGGACGCGGCATCGTGTGGATGAACGCCGACCGACGCCCAGACGTCGGGCTCACGCGCGGCGAGCGCCACCGCGTCCCGCGAGGTCGCGACGTCGGTACCGATCGTCAGGAAGCGTGAGACGCCGGCCTGCCGCGCCCGCGCGAGCACGGCGTCGAGGTCGCCGGCGAAGTCCGGGAAGTGCAGGTGCGCGTGCGTATCGAAGAGGTTCGGCGTCGTCACATCGCTCCGAGGACGGACGCGGCCTTCTTCACGTCGCGCGCCTTGACCCACAAGATCGCGCCGTAGCGCCCGCCGCCGACCGCCACGGCGTCCATGGCCGTCACGTTGATCTTGGCGCCGGCGAGCCGGCCCAGGACGTCGGCGCAGGCGCCGACGCGGTCGTCGCCTTCGATCAGGAACGCGCGCTTCGGCCCCTTCACCTTCCACTTGTTCCGCTTGGCGACGGCCGTGAAGACCGCCGAATCGGTCGGGACCACGTCGAGCTGGGCGCCCCGCCCGCTCGGGAACCCAGAGTAGGCCACCAGGTTGACGCCCGCGCTCTTGAGCTCGCCGAGGATCCGCGCGCCCTCGCCCGGCTTGTCGGGGACCATCACGTAGAAGTAGTCCGCGGTTCGCACGCTTTCCGGCATGGCGTTCTCCTCCAGGTCGTCGGCGTTACGGGACCACGACGCGAAACCGCAGCCGGCCGATCAGCTGCCCGCCGCCCGTCACGACGTCGACCGACCAGCGGCCCGCGGGATCGGGGGGGCACGACGGGAAGGTGGTCGAGGTTGCCTTCCCGCCGACCGCCCAGGACGGGCGCCAGTCCGACCACCTCGACCACCTTCCCGTCGTGCCTCCAGACGTGACGGACCTGCTGCCGCAGCCCGGCCGGCGCGTAGATCGCAGTGTACGCCACGAGCCCGCGTTCCCTCACCTCGGCCGCGCTGACGGGCGAGGGCAGCGCCTCGATGGCGTCGAGGTTCGGCACGTCCCACACGATCGCCGCGCGCGCGATGAAGAGCGGCGCCGGCGGAATCCACCCGCGGCCCAGCGCCGCCAGCGTCGCCGCCACCACGCCGAGCGCCACGGTCACGCGAAGCGCCGCGCTCCACGACCGCCCGCTCGCTCGCCGGACCACCGGAGTGACCGCGAGCGACGCGGCGAAGGCGCTGGCGATCAGCGCGCCGTACGGCGGCAGCCCGACCAGCGGCAGCGCCACGTTGAGCGCGGCGAACACCGAGACGACGAAGAAGAGGTAGCCGAGCCACGGGCGCGGATGCACCAGCGCCCGGTACCACGGGTCGAACGTCGCGAGCACCGCCATCGCCACCAGCACGGCGAGGAAGACGACGTTGATCGACGTCAGCGTGGTGCTCGCCCAATAGGCAGGAATCAGGAACAGGAGGATCGCGTGGTAGAGCGTCTGGATGGTGTAGTTGGCGGCGGTGAGGATGAACTGGCCCGACTTGCGGCCAGACTCCTCGAGCGGCCGACGCATCTCGATGAGGAAGGCGAACAGGAGGCACAGCAGCAGCAGGTACCCGACGATCCACGCGACGTGGGGCAGGCCGCGCTGGAAGACGAAGAGCGTGAGGATCCCGCCGCTCAGGGAGGCAAGCGAGACCCCCCAGTCCATCGCCCACGCGATCAACCAGCTCACACGGTCGCGTCACCTTCGCGCGGCGCCGCCAGCCGGGCGGCGATGCGCTCTGCCACGACGTCGCGCTTGAGCGCGTCGATGCAGTCGATGACGTCGCGGGCGGCCGCGTGCACACGCAGGTGCGCCACGACCAGGTCGAGCGCGCTCGAGCGCACCGACGCGTCGAGGCTCACGATCTCGCGCACGACGCGGGCCACCGACGCGTCGCGCTCGGCCACCTGCACGATCGCGTCCACGTATTCGTCGGGGGTCAGGGCCTGGCCGGCCATGGCCTCAACGCACCTTCGAGCCGGGCGGCAAGTCGCGGTCGAGCGTGAGCACCGCCAGCTTCCCGTCGGCCGAGGCGGCCAGCACCATCCCGTTCGACTCCACGCCCATGAGCTTCGCCGGCTCCAGATTGGCCACGACCACGACTTTCTTGCCCACCAGATCGGCCGGCGCATAGTGCTCGGCGATGCCGGCCACGAGCGTCCGCTGCTCGGCGCCGAGCGACACCGTGAGCTTCAGGAGCTTCTTCGACTTCGGCACCGGCTCGGCGGCCATCACTTCGGCCACCCGCAGCTCGACCTTGCCGAAGTCGTCGATCTTGATCGTCGCGCCGGCCGCGGGCGCGCTCTGCACAGGCGCCGCCGCCGGCTTCTTGTCGTCCACGCGCGGGAAGAGGCCGGAGAGCTTCTGCACCGGCGTGCCCGGGGCGAGTCGTCCCCACTGCGCGTCGGCGAGCTTCGGCTCACCGCTCTGGCCGAGCGCCGCGCGGATCTTTCCGGCCGCGTCCGGCACGAAGGACGCCAGCACGATGCCGAGAACCCGGAGCGATTCGGCGAGCGTGTAGAGGACCGTCGACAGGCGCCCGGCCTTCCCCGGCGCCTTCGCGAGCGCCCACGGCTGCTCGGTATCCACGTACCGGTTGAGGACGCCGATGAATTCCCACGCCGCCGTCAGCGCGCGATGGAACGCGAACGTGTCCATCGCCTGCGCGACCTCGCCGCGGGCCCGCTCCCAGGCCGCGGCGATCGCCGCCTCGGCGGCGGTCGCCTCGCCCGACGCGGGCACCACGCCCTGCCCCAGGTTGACGACGAGCGTCGTCACGCGCGAGACGAGGTTGCCGAGGTCGTTCGCCAGGTCCGCGTTGAGGCGGGTGACGAACCCCTCCTCGGAGAAGTCGGCGTCGAGGCCGAAGACCATCTCGCGCAGGACGAAGTAGCGGAAGGCGTCGTTGCCGTACTTCTCCTTCAGCGCCAGCGCCTCGACGAGGTTCCCGATCGACTTGGAGATCTTCTGCCCGCCGAGCGTCCAGTAGCCGTGGACGTTGAGGTGGCGATAGAGCGGGATGCCGGCCGCCTTGAGCATGCACGGCCAGTAGATCGCGTGCGGTTTGACGATGTCCTTGGCGGTCACGTGCTGCACGTGGGGCCAGAACTTCTCGAAGCGCGGATCGCCCGGGCCGCCGAGCGCCGAGACGTAGTTCAGCAGCGCGTCGAACCAGACGTAGGTGACGTACTTGTCGTCGAACGGCAGCGGCACGCCCCACTTGAGCCGCGTCGTGGGCCGGCTGATCGAGAGATCGGTCAGCGGATCGCGCAGGAAGCCCAGGACCTCGTTCCGATAGCGCTCGGGGCGGACGAAGTCCGGGTTCCGCTCGATGTGGTCGATGAGCCACCCCTGGTACTTCGACATCTTGAAGAAGTAGTTTTCCTCCTCGATCCACGAGAGCGGCGTCTGGTGGTCGGGGCACTTGCCGTCGACGATCTCCTTCTCGGTGTAGAACCGCTCGCAGCCGAAGCAGTAGTGCCCGCCGTAGCGGCCGAGGTAGATCTCGCCGGCGTCCCAGAGCTTCTGGAGGATCGCCTGGACGACCTTCTTGTGGCGCGCTTCGGTCGTGCGGATGTAGTCATCGTACCGGATGCCGAGCGCCTTCCAGGTCTCGCGGAACGCGGAGGAGTTCTGGTCGGCCATCGCCTGGGGCGTCATGCCGGCCTTGGCGGCGGCCTGGGCGATCTTGTCACCGTGCTCGTCGGTGCCGGTGAGGAACCACACGTCGTCGCCGGCCAGTCGCCGATAGCCCGCCATCGCGTCCACGACGATCGTCGTGTAGGCGTGCCCCAGGTGGGGCCGGTCGTTGACGTAGTAGATCGGTGTCGTGAAGTAGGAGGTCACTGCTGCTCGAGCTGGGCCTTGATGTGCGGCCGCCCTTCCCACGTGAGCTGGTCGAGCGGCACCTCGGCCTCGGTGCCGTCGGGGAAGCCCACCACGACGCTCTGCTTGAGAATCCGGATCGCCCGCACCTTGCCGGTCATGCAGCCCCCGCCGCCGCACGACGCCTGGCACGGCGTGTTCACGCGCGGCAGCCGCGAGCGCAGCTCCTCGTAGGTCGAGAACTCGTAGAGCAGGCAGCACTTGAGCCGGCCGCAGTTGCCGAGCAGACGGTTGTCGGTCAGCGGCATGTCCTGCGCCTTGGCCATCTTCACCGAGATCGGCTCGAAGCGTCGCAGGTGCGAGGAGCAGCAGAGCTGGCGCCCGCACGGTCCGATGCCGTCCATCACGCGCGTCGTGTCGCGCGCGCCGATCTGGCGCATCTCGACCCGCGCGTGCAGCTCGCGGGCCAGATCGCGGACCAGCTCGCGGAAGTCCACGCGCTCCTCGGCGCTGAAGTAGACCGTGGCCCGACGCGCCACCGGATACATCTCGACGTCCACGACCTTCAGCTGAAGGCCGCGCCCGCGCGCGACGCGCTGGCACGTGACGATCGCGCGCTCCTCGCGCGTACGCCGGTCGCGGTACTCGCGCACCTCGGCCTCGGTCGCGACGCGCAACACCCGACGGTACGCGCGATCCTTCTTGCTCTCGGGCACCTCGCGCTTGGCCCGGCGCACTTCGCCCACGGCGGTCTCGGACGTCAGCGTCTCGACGACGACGAAGTCGCCCACGTGGAGCTCGAGGTCGCCGACCCGATAGTCGTCCGTCAACGCGGTGGCGCGCAGCCGCACACCGACGAGAAAGTCGTTCATGGTCTCCATCCCTCAGGCCGCCCGCAGGGCCAGGCGGCTCAGCACGATCTCGAGCGTGAGGCGCGGGTTCACATTGCGCAACAGCGCCTCGCGTGCCTGGCGACAGAGATCCACGGTGGCCAGGATCTCGTCGACCGACCAGTGCTCGGCCTCGCCCGCCAGATCGGCGGCGCCGGCGCCCAGCAGAGCGCTCGGCGCGTCGGACTTCAGCAGCAAGAGGTCGCGGCAGAGGAGCCAGTAGGCGTCCACCAGCCCCTCCGCCTTCTCACGGTCCAGGCGCTCCAGACGCCGGAACAGCGCCTCGACGCCCTGTGCTCGGACCTCGGTGAAGAGCTCCCACGCCTGCCCGCGTGCCTCCGCGGCCCCGGCGTCGTCGCGCGCGGCGAAGCGCACCACCTGGCACCGCGAGAGCACCGTCGCCGGCACCGCGCGGATGCGCGGCAGGATCAGGATGATGACGGTCGCGGGCGGCGGCTCCTCGAGCGTCTTCAAGAACGCTTGCGGCGCGTCGCCGGTCATGCGCTCGGCCTCGTCCAGGATGAACACCTTGCGGCGCGCCATCGCCGGTCGCAGCGAGGCCTGGCGCTCGAGCTCGCGGATCGCGCTGATGCGGATGGCCCGGGCGCCCCGCGGCGAGGTTTCGGGGGGCGTCGGCACGATCACGTGCAAGTCGGGATGATTCGGCGACGGGCTTCCGAGCAACGCCGCGCCCAGCGCCAGCGCCGTCGTCATCCGCCCGGAGCCGGTCGGACCCACGAAGGCGTAGGCGTGGGCCACGCGGTCGCTCGCGAGGGCCCGGCGCAGCAGCTCGACGGCGCGCGGCTGGCCGACGATCTGCTCAAGCGCCACGCAGGAACTCCTCGACGATCGCGCGCACGTCGTTGGTGACGGCGGCGGCTGGCTGCGCCGCGCGGATCAGCCGCACGCGCTTGGGCTCGGCGCGCAGGATCTCGAGATAGCCGCGGCGCACCCGGCGGTGGAAGGCGAGCGCTTTCCGCTCGAAGTGGTCGAGGCGCCGCCGCCCGATGCGCCGAAATCCCACGGCCGGGTCGAGATCGAAGAGCAGGGTGAGGTCGGGCAGGATGCCGCTGGTCGTGCGCACGTTCAGCTCGCGGATCAGCTCGGGATCGACGCCGCGGCCGTACCCCTGATACGCGATGGTCGCGTCGGTATACCGGTCGCAGAGCACGACGCGCCCCCGTTCGAGCCACGGTCGGATCTTCTCGGTCACGTGCTGGTGCCGCGCGGCCATGAACAGGAACACCTCGACGAGCGGCTCGGGGCGCACGCCACGCTGCTCGAACAGCCGCCGCACGGCGCCGCCGAGCCGGGTGCCATCGGGCTCGCGGGTGTGCTCGACGTGGCGCCCCCGCTGGCGCAGCCATCGCTCGAGCCGCGCCATCTGGGTCGTCTTTCCCGACCCCTCGACGCCCTCGAGCGTGATGAGCACCCCGCTCACTGTCGCAATCCCTCCACCCCCTCGCAGTCACGCCACTTTAGCACGGGCGCTCGGCGCCGGCCCGCAGGGGAGCCGCGATCAGGGGGATGTCGAGGAGCGCCCCGGCTCCGCCGGGACGCTTCCGAGCCGCGATCTCGGGGGGAAATGGGGGGCCCTTCGCGGTCCCCCATTCTTCATAAGTGAGTGATCCCGTCCTGCCCCGCCGGCTCGCGCTCGCGCCGCTGCCCCCGCTCGAGAATCTCGCGCGCGAGGTGGCGGCCGCCGAAGCCGAAGGCCAGCGCCAGCGCCAGCACGAGCCCGCCGAAGGTGATGCCGAAGGCGATCAGCACCATGTCACGACCGATGCCGATCTCGGTCAGCGCGGTCGCGAAGATGAACAGCAAGATGAGCCAGCGGACGGCGCGGGCCAGGAGACGCGCGCGGAGCAGGCCGGCGTTCACGCCGGCGACCAGCACCGCCTGCGCGACGAAGTTGGCCGCGAGCCAGCCGACGACGAGGATCAGTAGCGCCGAGAGCAGCCGCGGCAGCAGACGCAGCACCATACTGGTGGCGCCGGCCGCGCCGGGAATCGCCAGCGCGTCGATGCCCATCGTGGCGAAGATCATGAAGATGCCCCAGAACACCACGAGCTTCAGCGCCTGGGACGGCGGGCGGTAGACGCCGGCGCGGGCCAGGGCGGACGTGAGGCCCCACGTCCGCGCGCGCTGATCGAAGTCGGTCGCGTGGGCGAGCCGTGTGATCAGCACGGCCGCGATCCAGCCGAGCAGCGCGCCGAGCGCCACCAGCGTCAGCATCGCGAGGATGCTCGGCATCACCGCGCCGAGCGTGGCGGTCATGTTGCGAATCGCGGTCACCACGAGATCACGCCAAAAATCCATCATGGGACACCCTCCGTTTCACTCCTTCACCGCGCCGGCCACCAGGCCGCGGACCAGGAACCGCTGCAGCGCGACCACGATCAGCACGGGCGGCAGACTCGCGAGCATGGAGGCCGCCGCGATGTCGCCCCACGGTACCTCGAAAACGCCGGGGAAGAGCGCCAGCGCGACCGGGATCGTTCGACTCGCTTCGGAGACGGTGAAGGTGTAGGCGAACAGGAACTCGTTCCAGCTGAAGAGAAACGTCAGGAGCGCCGTGGAGGCCAGCCCCGGCGCCAGCAGGGGCACGACCACCCAGCGGAAGGTTTTTACCAGACCGGCGCCGTCGACGGACGCGGCTTCCTCGGCCTCGATGGGGATCTCGCGGATGAATCCGGCGAGGAGCCAGACCGTCAACGGCAGCGCGAACGACGCGTGCACCAGCACGAGGCCCGTCCAGGTGTCGCGCAGGTCCAGCCCGCGCATCAAGAGATAGAGCGGGCTCACCGTCGCGATCTGGGGGAAGGCCGTGCTCGCGACGATCGCCAGGAGCAGCCACCGCTTGCCCGGGACGGGACGCCGGGCGACGGCGTAGGCGCCGGGCAGCCCGATCACCAGCGCCACCGTCGTCGTGAGCGTGGCGATCCCGAGGCTGTTGAGGAGCGCGCGCGGCATCAGGCTCTGCTCGAGCACGACGCGGTAGTGCGAGAACGTCAGCCGGCTCGGGAGCAGCGGCGGAATCCGCAACAGCTCCGCCTCGGGCTTGAAGGACGTCAGGAGCTGCCAGAAGAACGGGATCGCGTAGGCGGCCAGCGCCGCGATCACCACCACGTCGGCGAGCGTGCGCGTCGCCGGTCTCACGCCGCCACCGAGCCCGCCCGGAGCAGGCGCAGATACGCCCACGCGACGACCATCACCAGCGCGAACACCACCACGCTCAGCGCCGAGCCGAAGCCGAGCTGGAGCGTCTGGAACAGGGCGCGATACGCGTAGACGGTCAGCGTCTCGGTGGTGTTCGCGGGGCCGCCGCCGGTCAGCACGAACATGATGTCGAAGGCGCGCAGCGCGTCGAGCGTCCGGAACAGCACCGCCAGCAGGAGGATCCGGCCGAGCAGCGGCAGCGTGATCCGCGTCAGCGTGGCGAGCCGGCCGGCGCCGTCCACCTGCGCCGCTTCGTAGAGATCGGCGGGGATCGCCAGCAGCCGCGCGTAGCAGAGGATCGCGACGAACGGCATCGTGCGCCAGACGTCGGCCAGCGTCACCGCCGCCAGCGCGAGCGCGGGATCGCCGAGCCAGTTCAGCGCGTGCCGCCCGAGCGCCACGTTGATGAGGCCGGCCACCGGGTGATAGAGCCACTCGAAGAGCTTCGCCGCGACGACCGCGGGCATCGCCCACGCCAGCAGCAGGAACGAGAGCGCCACGGCCCGGCCGCGCCGCTGGGTGTGGATCGCCAGCGCCGCCCCGACGCCCAGCACCACCTCCAGCGCGACCGACGCGACGGTGAAGACGGCCGTCGTGTGGGCGGCGCTCCAGAAGCGCGCGTCGACCGAGAGGAACGTGAAGTTGTCGAGGCCGGCGAAGCGCGCCACGCCGAAGATCGGGATGCGGTGCTGCAGCGAGAGCCAGAGCACCCAGGCGCCCGGGTACACGGTGAGCGCGCCGAGCGCGAGGGCGGTCGGGGCCAGCAGCAGCATGCCCTGCCGGCGATCGGCGGCTTCGCGTCGAGTCACCGGAGCGCACCGAGGAAATGCCCGAGCCGGGCGCGGGCGTCGTCGATAGCCCGCTCCGGCGGCTTCACGCCGACGAGCGCCGCCGAGAACTCCGGCTGCACCGTCGCGGAGACCAGAAGGTAGTAGGGCGTGATCGGCCGCGGCCGCCCGGCCAGCGCCAGCGCGTGCAGGCGTGGCATCGCCGGGTTGCGACGCACCAGCTCCGGATCGTGATAGAGCGCCTGCCGCGAGGGCGAGAGCGCCGCCCCGAGCGCGATCGCCCGCTGCGCGCGCTCGCTCGTGAGGTGCCGCGCCAGCGCCACCGCCAGCTCCGGATGGCGGCTCCGGCGCGACACGCCGAGATGCGCGCCGCCGGTCGAGCCCGCGCCGGGCTCGCCGCGCGCGCGACCGGGAATCGCGGTGAAGGCCACCTTGTCGCGCACCGCCGAGCCCTCCGATTCGAACAGATCCCGCGCGTACGGCCAGTTGCGCAGGAAGATCGCATGGCCGTCGCCGAAGGCGCGCCGGCTCAGCTCCTCGTCGGCGGCGGTCGTCCAGGTGGGGCTCACGCCCGACGTGATCAGCCCGCGCAGGAAGCGCAGCGCGTCCGCCGCGCGCGCGGGTTCGGGAAAGACGGCGCCGTCGTCCGTGATGAGGGGCGCGCCGTTGGCCCAGAGCGCCTCCAGCACGTTGACGACCAGTCCCTCGTACTGCTTGCCCTGCCACAGATAGCCGTCGAGCGCGGGATCGCGCTCGCGCCCGCGGATCAGCCGCGCCTGCTCCACGAGCGCCTCGTACGTGTCGGGCGGCTGGAGCCCGTACTTCGCGAGGAGATCCGTCCGGTAGAACAGGAGGCCGACATTCATGTTCCACGGCAGCGCCCACACGCGGTGGTCGTAGGTGGCCGACGCCACCGTGCTCGGGAAGAACGGCGCGAGCTCGCCGGGCTGGAGATAGGGCGTCAGATCGAGCAGCCACCCGGCGCGCGCGAACTCCGGCGTCCAGATGCAATCGAGCATCAGCACGTCGAAGCCCGGGCTCCGGCCCTCGAGGTTGATGACGTAGAACTGGTGCTGGTCGTCCGACGTCCACGGCATCGCCTCGCCCTTGACGCGCACGCCCGGATGCTGCGCCTCGAACTCGCGCAGGAGCGTCGGCAGCGGGTCGGCGTTGCCGAGGATGCGCGCGTACTTGAAGACGAGCGTCACCGGCGCGCCCTCGCCCGGGCTGCCGGCGCAGCCGGCGAGGAGAACGAGAACACCGATGAGCCGCGTCGCGCCATACCCCCACGCGCTCACGACGCGAGCCGCTCGCGGGCGAGCAGCCGCCCGAGGCCGCGCAGCGGAACCGCCAGCCACGCCGGCCGGTTGTCGAGCTCGTAGCGCACCTCGTACAGCGCCTTGTCGAGCTCGAACGCCGCCAGCACCCGCGCGAACGCGGCCGGTGACGCGGGCAGCAGCGGAACGGGCGCGCGCGCCGCGGCCTCGCGGTAGCCGTCGAGGAACGTCGCGGACGCGTGTCCGACCCAGCGCTCGCCGGCCTCCACCGCCGCGCCGGAGGGCGGCAGCGTCGCCTGCACCGCGTAGTCGAGCGAGCGGAGCATCCCGGCCACATCCACGAGCGCGCACTGCTTGCGACGCGCTTCGGCGGCGGGTCTCCCCGGCTCGCCCTCGAAGTCGAGAACGACGAATCCTCCCTCGGTGCGAAGCGTCTGGCCCAGGTGATAGTCGCCGTGCACGCGGATCTTCATGCCACGCTGGCCACCGAGGATCTCGAGATCGCGCGCCCGCGCGACCAGCTCGGCCTCGTTCGCCACGAGCGCCCGGGCGCCGGCGGCGAGCTCGGGCGGGAGCGTGGAGAGACGCCCGCGCACGCGCTCGCACGTGTGGCCCACGTCGTCCACCACGCGCGCGCTCCACGCCGCGGCGTCGGCGGCGGCGATCGGCTCCGGTGAGAAGTCGGCGTCGCCGGGGTCGCAGGCGAGCGCCCCGTGCAGCTCGCCCGTGATGGCGCCGAGGCCACGCAGCTCGCGGAAGACGTCGTCGGACAGCGCGTCGACGCGCTCCGGCGGCAGATTCTTCAGATGGGCGGTGACCCAGCTCCACCCGTCGCCGTGGTTCGCCACGTAGCCCTGGAGCACGCCGAGCGTCGTCACCGGCCCCGACGCGGGCGCGTACTCGATCGCTCCGGCGAGCGGCGGCACGTGGGCAAACCGCGCGCGCGAGGTCAGGAACGCGCCGACCTCGCAGTCGATGGCGATCCCGGGCCGGATGCGTCGAATCGCCTTGAAGACCAGGGAGGCGCCGTAGATCACCGAGGTGTTGGACTGCTCGCCGGTCAGCCGCCGCGGCGCGTGCGCGGCGGCGTCCGCCGGAAAGCGCTCGGTGCGCACGAATCGCACGACGCCGTCGCGGCACGTCGGCACCGTCACCCGACGCTCGAACGCCCCGAGGAGCTCGCGGCAGAACTCCGGGTCGTCGAACGCGTCCAGCGCGAGAGCCGGCGCGCCGGCAGCCTCGAGCGCCATCGAGAGCGCTCCCGGCGCCAGGCCTTCGCGGCCGAGCACCAGCGGCACCGCGTACGTCTGGTCGGGGCCGGCGGCGAAGGTCACGTCCACGAGCACCAGCCAGCCGCGCGCGCCGAGCGCCGCACAATCTCGAATAGCGACGGCGCCGATCGGGCGCCCCTTGTCGCCGAACCACCGCTGCCGCGGCAGCAGCGCCGGCAGCTCGCGCGACACCGCCCGCTCCAGCGCCGCCACGATGCGCGCGGCGTCAGATCGGTGTGGCCTCGATGCCATACGGCTCGTCTCCGTCGCCCGGGCGATCCAGACGGAACCAGTAGAAGCCGTGCGGTCCCAGGCTCAAGAAGTACGGGGCCTTGCGGATCGTTGGAAACACCGTGTCGCCTAGCATCTCGGTCGGCGTCGCCCCCACGAAGTGCCCCAGGTCGAGCTCGACCGGCTGGGGCGCCGCGGACAGGTTGGCGACGATCAAGAGCGTCTCGCCCTCGTAGGATCGGACGTAGGCGAGGATCTTCGCGTTGTGCCGGCGCAGGAACTCGATGGATCCGCGCCCGAAGACCGGCGACTTCCGCCTCGCCGCGAGCAACCGTCGCATCGTGTTGAGCAGCGACGACGGCTGGTGCGTCTGCGCGGCGACGTTCACGGCCTCGTAGCCGTAGACGGGATCCGTGATGACCGGGAGAAAGAGCGCCTGCCCGGGCTCCGCGCCCGAGAAGCCGGCGTGGCGATCGCGCGACCACTGCATGGGCGTGCGGACGCCGTCGCGGTCGCCGAGGTAGACGTTGTCGCCCATGCCGATCTCGTCGCCGTAGTAGATGATCGGGCTGCCGGGCAGCGTGAGCAGCAGACAGTTCAGCAGCTCGATGCGGCGGCGGTCGTTGTCGACCAGCGGGGCCAGGCGCCGGCGGATGCCGAGGTTCAGCTTCATCTCGCGGTCGCGCGCGTAGGCGTAGTACATGAAGGCGCGCTCTTCGTTGGTCACCATCTCGAGCGTCAGCTCGTCGTGGTTGCGCAGGAACAGCCCCCACTGGCAGGCCGGCGGGATCGGGGGCGTGTGGGTGAAGATGTCGGTGATCGGCCGGCTGTCCTCGAGGTTCAGGCCCAGGTAGAGGCGCGGCATCAGCGGGAAATGGAACGCCATGTGGAACTCGTCGCCCTCGCCGAAGTAGTGGCGCACGTCCTCCGGCCACTGGTTGGCCTCGGCCAGCAGCACCCGGTCGCCCCCGTACTCGCGGTCGATCACCGCGCGGAACTCTTTCAGGATCTGATGCGTCTCCGGCAGGTTCTCGCAGCTCGTCCCCTCGCGCTCGACCAGATAGGGCACCGCGTCGCAGCGGAAGCCGTCGAGGCCCCGGTCGAGCCAGAAGCGCATCACGTCCAGCATCGCCCGGCGCACCGAGGGGTTGTCGTAGTTGAGGTCGGGCTGGTGGCTGAAGAACCGGTGCCAGTAGTACGCGTTGCGATGGGGATCGAGCGTCCAGTTCGACTTCTCGGTGTCGACGAAGATCACGCGCACGTCGGTGAAGCGGTTGGGCGAGTCGTTCCACACGTAGTAGTCGGCGTAGGGTGACGCCGAGTCCGTGCGCGAGGCCTGGAACCACGGGTGCTGGTCCGAGGTGTGGTTCATCACGAGGTCGGCGATCACCCGCATGCCGCGCGCGTGCGCGGCGTCGAGGAACTTCTGGAAGTCCTCCAGCGTGCCGTAGGACGGGTGCAGGGCGTAGAAGTCGGAGATGTCGTAGCCGTCGTCCTTGAGCGGCGAGGCGTACATCGGCAGGATCCACAAGCAGTCGACGCCCAGCTCTTGCAGATAGTCGAGGCTCTCGGTGAGCCCCGCGAAGTCGCCGACGCCGTCGCCGTTGGCGTCGCGGAAGGCCTTCACGTGGACCTCGTAGAAGACCGCGTCCTTGTACCAGTCGCGGGCGCGGCGAATCATCGCCAGCTGTCCTCGAGGTAACGCTTCTGCCGCTCGAACGACGCGCCGACGGCGTCGAAGGCGGCCGCCGTCGCGGCGGCGTCGCCTCGCGCCGTGGCGATCACGAAGGCCGCGGTGCGGCCGAGATAGAGCGGGACGAAGGAGCGCAGGAGGTGGTCGCGGTAGACGACGCGGTAGTGGTGGCCGAGCGCGAAGTCGTAGACCACGCGTGCCCACAGATGGTCGGGGAACTTGAACCGCCCCGCGTCGTCGCTCGGCAGGCTCAGCACGTCGCCGAGGGTCTCCGGCGCCAGGACGTGCTCCCAGATCGAGCCGAGGTCGCGCACGCCGTGGCGGAACGCGCCGACCATCCGCTCGACGTCGATTCGCACCGGCTCGGCTGACAGCAGCACCGCCGCGCCGCCCGGCTCGTCTTCGCGGTCGGCCGTGTCGCGCCACAGCGCCTCGTAGTCGTCCATCACCGCGAAGACCCCGCCGAGCGTCTCGGCCACCATCGCGGGCAGATCGGTCGGGCGCGTGCCCGACTCCACCCGCCACTGCCCCAGGAGTGCCTCGCGGAGCGCGAAGCCCTCCGCGATCGCGACGCCCTCGATCCAGAGATCCGTCATGCTCCGGCCGGTCGGCGGCCAGCCGGGATCGCCGATCAGACGGTCCAGGAGCCGGGCGGACAGACCCCGCGCGCCCGCGAGCGGCTGATGGAGGCGCCGGCCGTAGAGCGCGCCGACCAGTGGCGCCAGGACGAGGTTGGTGATCGTGCCGTCGTAGCGGTGGCGCTCGTACATCGGCATCACGAGATCGGCGCCCCCCTCCAGCACCGGGCGCAGGAGCCGCTCGAGCCAGTCGGCGCCGGTCGACGTCACGTCCGCCTCGAGCACGATCAGCCCGCGCGCCCCGAGCCGCCGCGCAACCGTGAACGCCAGGCGAAGCGCGGCGCCGCGGCCGGGCACGCCGTGGAACGGCACCGCGGCGCGCTCGGCCAACGAGGCCTCGTGCGCCGCGCGCACGACGCGAAGCCCGGCGGCCGCCAGTCGCTCGACGGTCGCGTCGGAGGATCCGGCGTCGGCGCTGATCAGCACGGCCGGCGCGCCGGCGAAGTGCTTCTCGAGTCCCGCCCGGATCGCGTCGGCGATCACCGGCACGGTCGCGGCGTTGTTGTAGGTCGCCAGACACAGCGCGATCTCGGCGGGCGGCGCGCCTTCCAGCTGGCGGTCGACGTCGGGCGGCAGCGCCGGTCCGTCGCCGGCCGGGCTCATCGCGTCAGGTGGACCACGAGCGCCAGGTCGTCGACGAGATGGCGCGTGATCAGGAAGGATCGGCGCACCTGCTCGCGCCCGGCGGCGCCCATGCGCGCGATCAGCTCTGGATTGTTGAGCAGGTGACGGATGCGGAAGGCGGCGCCTTCCACCGAGTGGACCGTGTAGCCGGTCACCTCCGGGATGATCTGCTGCGCCAGGCCGCCCGCGTAGCCCCCGACCACCGGCTTGCCCTTCCACATCGCCTCGATGGGCCAGAGGTCGAATCCCGAGTGCACCGACTTCTGCAGCACGATCGTGGCCGCGCGCTGGAGCGCGTTGATCTGGGGATGCGCCTCCGACGGCAGCTCCAGCACGATCAGGTCCGGGTCTTCGTGGGCCGCCTCGAGCAGCTGCGACAGGATCTCGTGCCGCTCCGCCTCGCCGTCGCCGATGCCTACCAGCACGAGCCGCACGTCGTGGTGACGCTTGACGAGCCGGTAGGCGTTGACGACGCCGAGCGGGTCGTGCGCTCGTGTGAACGGGCCGACCTGCACCAGCAACGCTTTGTCGCGGGCCACGCCCAGCGGCGTGAGGATCTCGCCGATGTCCCGCGGCGCCAGCTCGCGGTTGCGCTCGGAGAGCGGATCGATCGACGGCGGGATGATGTACATCGGCACGGCCAGCCGCGACTCGAACCCCGGCATCGAGAACACCGCGGCGTCGTACTGATCCACGAGCGCCCGGAAGTAGGCCCAGGTACTGGCCTGGGCGCTCGAGCAGTCGAACGAGCACCGCCACACCCACTTGGCGGCGTTGCGGTCGGTCACGAGGCTCGCCGGCTGGCCGTCGTGCACCAGGATCACGTCGGCGTCGAGGTCGATCTTCTTGGCGTTGAGGTGGTTCATGTCGACCCAGCGCGCCAGGCCTTCCTCGCTCAGGACGCGCTCGGCGCCCTCGAGCGCCGCCTGCAGCGTGCGCGCGGTCGCGTAGTACGCGGAGTCACCGCCGGTCACCTCCCAGCGGGTGTCGATGCCCAGGTCGTTCAGGATCGGCACGGCGGCGCGCACCATCTCGGTCGTGCCGCCGAGCCGCCCGCCCGTCACGTGGAGGAACCGCCGCCCCTGCACCTGCTCGGTGAGCCGCAGGATGAGATCCACCGCCCCGGGGCCGGCGACACGCCGATAGTCGTCGAGCCGGCTCACGGGCGCTCCGACTCGAGCGCCTCGTCGAGCAGGCCGAGAAGCCGCCCGCGGACGCGCTCGAGCGTCGTCAGATACGGATCGAGGTGGTCGAAGCGCTCGGCCAGCGCCGAGAGATCGAGCGAGGTCCGCAGCCACTCCGCGAAGTCGCCGGTGCTGCGCTCGGAGCGGGCGCGGGTCTCGACGATGTGCAGGTAGATCGCGCTGGCGTCCACGCTCGCCAGCCCGGCGCGGAACTCCGTGAGGTTGGTCGCGGTCAGCCCGAGCGGCACCTCGACGAGGTGCGACCGCTGGAAGTGAAAGGCGCGATCGAACTCGACCCGCCGCGATTCGTCGCGCCCGCGCAGGTGGTCCTGGACGATCGTGACCAGATGCTCGCGCAGCGCGTCCACATCCGGGAACGCGAACGGATCGACGACGGCCAGGCGCTCGGTCAGCGCGCGGTCGCCGAGCTCGAGGGCGGCCCAGCGAGCGAAGTCGTTGCCGTACGCCGTCGTCACCGGCCGGTGGCGGAGAAAGTACCCGAACGTGTGGAAGAAGATCGACTCGGCCGGCACCTCCTGCAGGCGGTGCCCGAGCTCGCGCTCGTCCAGGGCGTGGACGTCGAGGGTCTGCCGGAGCTCGACGCAGCCGGTGAAGGTGAACGGGCGCTTGGCGACGCGCGGCGCCATCGGCGTCAGGCGGCGAGCGCGCTGGCCATCCGGCGCAGCAGCGTCTGGACTTCGCGGACGCCTCGCACGTGGTACTGGGCCGCGGTCGGACAGGTGCCGACGCGGATCGTCAGGGCCCGGCCGCGCAGCGCCGTGAACGCCGACTCGTCCGTCGTGTCGTCGCCGACGTAGAGGACGACGACGCGCCCGTTCGGGAGCGTCGGCGCCATCCGTTTCACCATCCAGCGGGCCGCCTGCCCCTTGTCCCAGCCGATCCGCGGCATGAAGTCGAAGATCCGGTGGCCCTGGATGGCCGTGAGCTCGCGGCGCCGTCGCAGCACCGAGGCGGCGATCTCCTCCACGTCAGGCCAGCGCTCCGGTCTCACGCCCCGGTAGTGCAGGGCCAGCGACAGTCCCTTGAACTCGAGGCGCGCCCCCGGGAGCGCCGGCAGCGCGTCGGTGAGCTCGCGGCGCGTCGCCGCGATGCCCGACGACCGGGCGCGCGGGTGGCGGAAGCGGAGGTGACGGCCGTCGATCTCGAGCCCGTGGCAGCCGCCGTAGACGACGCCGTCCAGCGCCACCCGCGCTTTGAGATCCGAGAGCCCGCGGCCGGACAGGATCGCCAGCCGGGCCCGCTCGCTTCCGGCCAGGCGCCCCAGCGTCGCACGCACCGACGGCGCCAGCACCGCGGCCTCGGGCGTGGAGACGAGGGGCGTCAGCGTGCCGTCGTAGTCGAAGATCGCGATCAGACCAGCGCCCTCGCCGAGCTCGCGATCGAGACGGTCGAGGAGGCGCACGGGGAGGCTCAGGAGGCCTTGGCTCCCGCCATTTCGACGGGAATCCGCGCCAGCTCGCTGAGCAGTAGACCGGCCCACCGGTAGATGTTGTGCTCGACGACGGAGTGGCGCATGCGGATCATCCGGAGGCGCCGCTCGTCGGGCGACATCTCGAGCGCAGCGCGAATCGCCTCGGCCATGCCCGCGAGGTCGTACGGGTTCACGATCAGCGCGTCGCGGAGCTCGTGGGAGGCGCCCGCGAACCGGCTCAGGATCAGGACGCCGTCCTCGTCGTCGCGGACCGAGGCGAACTCCTTCGCCACGAGGTTCATGCCGTCGTGGAGCGAGGTGACCATGCAGAAGTCCGCGTGGCGGTAGTAGGCCCAGATGTCGCGGTGCTCGTGGTGGGCCTTCAGATAGAGGATGGGGCGCCAGGTCTTGGTCTGGAACATCTGGTTGATCTCGCGCACGGTGTCCTCGACCTCGTGCTGGATGTCCTGATAGCGCTTGATGGTCGTGCGGCTCGGCGCGGCGAGCTGCACGAACACGAGGCGCTCGCGGTACTCCGGATAGGTCTCGAAGAAGTATCGCAGCGCCCGCAGGCGCTCCGGAATGCCCTTGGTGTAGTCGATCCGCTCCACGCCCACCCCGACGAACTCGGCGGTGATCCCCAGCCGCCGTAGCAGCTCGGCGCGCGAGACGCGGGGCGGCTCGTCCACGAACTCGGGGGCGACGCTGATCGGGAACGGCTTGACGTGTGTCTCGTGCTCGCCGCGCGTCACCGCAAATCGCTCCCAGTCGATGCGCGCCTCGAGCGCCCGGTCGACGGTCTCGAGGAAGTTGTTGCAGTAGTACTGCGTGTGGAACCCGATCAGGTCGGCGCCCAGCATGCCGGCCAGCAGCTCGGGCTGCCAGGGGCAGATGCCGAAGGCCTCGAAGTTCGGCCACGGGATGTGCCAGAAGATCGCCACGCGCGCGTCGGGGCGCTCGGCCTTGATGAGCGCCGGCAGCGCCGCGAAGTGATAGTCCTGGATGAGGACCAGCGGCGCCTCGGCGTCCTTGATCTGGTCCAGCACCGTGTCGGCGAACTTGCGGTTCGCCTCCAGGTAGTAAGCCCAGTCGTCCGGCCGGAAGATCGGGCGCGTGTGCACGATGTGGCACAACGGCCACAAGCCCTCGTTGGAGAAGCCGGCGTAGTATCCCTGCTCCTCCTCCTTGGTGAGCCACACCCGGCGCAGCGTGTAGCGCGGGTCGTCGACGGGCACGCCGAGCCGGCCGCGCGCATCGGCGGTCTCACGGTCGGCGTCGCCACTGGCGTGCGCGACCCACACCCCGCCGCACGCGCGCATGACCGGATCCATCGCCGTCACCAGACCGCTGGCCGGCGCCTGCGCGTGGATCTGGCTGCCCCGCCACACGTGGCTCACCGGCTCGCGGTTCGAGACGACGACCAGCAGCCGGCCGGCAAGCTGCTGGCCGACGAACTGCTTCAGCCGCGCCTCCGTCCACACGCTCTCGCCGGACAGGCGCAGCGCCGCCTCCTGCTGCGCGGCGGCCTGGGCGCGCTGCATGCTGCGCGCGAGGCGCGAGACCTCGAGGGCGAGCGGCCCGAACAGGTTGGCGTCGGCGACGTTGGGCGGCGGCATCGGGCGCCCGCTGCGGAGCGCGCGCGTCCACTCCGAGATCTCGGCCATCGGCCGCGTGATGCTCACCTTCACCACGAGCGCGGCGATGATCGAGATGACCGCGGCGAGCACGAGGAACCGGATCGCGCTGTAACTCCACCGGTCCCACTCGATCTGGTTCAGATGCGAGGCGTCGAGGAACACCGCGACCGCACCCACCGGCTGGTTGTCGTAGATGAGCGGCGTCGCGTACACGAACCGGTTGACGTCGCCGAGCACGCGGAAGCCCTGGGTCGGGAGGTTGCGCGAGACGGTGTCGGTCACCTCGGGCAGCGACGGCGGTAGGGTGCCCGCGACGTCCGGCGTGGCGGCCATCAGCGTGGCGAATCGGTCGTACACGGCGATGCCGCGCTGGGCCGGCCCAAGCTTCTTGAGAATGCGTTCGACCGCGGCGCTGGACTGGCGGGCCGCCGCGGGCTCGAGGGCGTCGCTGAGCCCCTCGCCGATCAGCACCGCGCGGCGCTGCAGGTCGCTGACGAGGCGCTCGCGCTCGTCGCGGATCTGCAGATAGGCAAAGGCCCCGATGACGAGCATCACCGAGAGCCAAATCGCACTGACGAGTCGCAGGGTGAATTTCATGGCCGCGCGACGTGCGGAAACGGCACGACGCTTGAATCAGTGTAACGCACGGTGCACGCGACGTCGCCTCATCATATAGGCTTGTGGTAGCGTCGGCCCGTGCCTCCCCTGCTCAGCGTCCGCGGCCTCGAGCGGAGCTTCTACGGAGTCCGCGCGCTGAACGGGGTGGACCTCACGGTGGAACGCGCCACGATCACCGGCCTCATCGGACCCAACGGCGCTGGCAAGACCACGTTCTTCCATTGCGTGTCGGGCGTGGTGCCGCCCGAGGCCGGCACCGTCGTGTTCGACGGCGAGGACATCACCGGCTGGCGCGCCGACCGGATCAGCCGGCGCGGGCTCGTCCGCACCTTCCAGATCGCGCGCGGGGTCCCGCGGCTGTCGGTGCTGGAGAACCTGATGCTCTACGGCCACGCCCAGCCCGGCGAGCGGCTGCTGGACGCCGTGCTGGGCGCGCCCGGCGTCCGCCGGCGCGAGAGCGAGCTGCGCGAGCGCGCCGTCGCCGTCGCGCGGCGCCTCAACCTGACGCGCGTCCTCGACGCCGCGGCCGCCGACCTCTCCGGCGGGCAGAAGAAGCTCCTCGAGCTCGGCCGCGCGCTGATGACCGACCCGAAGCTCGTCCTGCTCGACGAGCCGATCGCGGGCGTCAATCCGACCCTGGCCAGCGAGATCGCGGCGCACCTGGAGTCGCTCCGGCGCGACGGCCTGACCTTCCTGGTGATCGAGCACCACCTCGACATGATCGCCCGGCTCTGCGCGCCGGTGATCGTCATGGCCGACGGCCGCCGCCTCGCCGAGGGAACGTTCGCGGAGGTCGCGGCCAGCGAGGCCGTGCAGGAAGCCTACATGGGACGGCGCCAGTGGGCGTCGTGACCGCTCGCCCGTTGCTCAGCGCCGACGGGCTCGTCGCCGGCTATACCGCCACCGACGAGATCTTGAAGTCGGTCGAGCTCTCGCTGGAGGCCGGCGAGATCGTCTCGATCATCGGGCCCAACGGCGCCGGCAAGTCGACGCTGCTCAAGGTGATCGCCGGCATCCTGGCGCCGAGTCGCGGCAGCGTGCACTTGCGCGGCGTGCCGATCCACGGCCGGCGGCCGCGCGAGATCAGCGCGCTCGGTGTGGCGTTCGTGCCGCAGGAGCAGAACGTGTTCCCGACGATGACCGTGCGCGAGAACCTCGAGATGGGCGGCTACGTCGACCCCCACGGGAGCCGCGCGAAGATCGACGCGATCTTCGCCCGCTTCCCGCCGCTGGCCGAGAAGCGCCGGCACGCCGCGCGCACCCTCTCGGGGGGCCAGCGCCAGATCTTGGCCATGGCGATGGCGCTCATGGTCGAGCCGGCGGTGCTGCTGCTGGACGAGCCCTCGGCCGGCCTGGCGCCGGCCGCCGCCGAGAAACTCTTTGAAACGATCCGCGCGATCAATCAAGATGGCGTCTCGATCGCGGTGGTCGAGCAGAACGCGCTCGAGGCGCTGGCCATCGCGCACCGCGGCTACATCATGGTCGACGGGCGCAACAGCCGCAGCGGTCCCGCGGCCGAGCTGGCCCGCGATCCCGACGTGCGCCGAGTCTTTCTCGGGGGATGAGATTTCCCGCAGACCGACGGAGGCTGACATGACGATCTCGCGCCGCGCGCTCCTCGGGGGCACCGCCGCCCTCGCCGCTTCGCCGTTCGTCCCCGCGCGCGCCCGTGCGCAGGGCGAGGCGATCAAGCTCGGCACGCTCACCCCGCTGACGGGCGGTGGCGGCAACTACGGTCCGTCGATGCGCAAGGCGATGGAGTGGGTGGTCGCGCAGGTGAACGCGGCCGGCGGTGTGCTCGGCCGGCGCGTGCAGCTCGCGAGCGAGGACGACCAGACGAACCCCGACGCGGGCGTGCGCGCGGCGCGCAAGCTGATCGACGTCGATCGCGTGGCCGCGATCATGGGCACGTGGGCCTCGGGCGTCACGACCGCCGTCGCGCCGCTCTGCTGGGAGAGCAAGACGTTCCTCACGACGGTGTCGGGCGCCGACAGCATCACGCTGCTGCCGCACCAGGGCTATCTGATCCGTACCCAGCCCACCGGGCACCTGCAGGCCACCAAGCTCGCCGAGTTCCTGCTGACTCAGAAAGTGAAACGCGTGTTCGTGCTGTCGGCGCAGACGCCGTACGCGCTGCCCGTCCAGAAGCGCGTCGCTGAGGTGCTGGCCACGGGCGGATCGGAAGTGGTCGGCGGCGTCGTCTACGATCGCGAGAAGACCACCTTCCGCTCGGAGATCGATCAGGCGCTGAAGACCAAGCCCGACATGATCTTCGTGAACGGCTACACGCCCGACGTCACCGTGGTGCTCAAGGAGCTCTTCAAGGCCGGCTACAACGGCGGCAAGGTGGCGCCCGCGTTCGCGGTGAACCAGAAGCTCCTCAGCGCGCTGCCGGCCGAGGTCACCGAGGGCACCTACACGTGGGCGCCATCGCCGTCGCCCGACTCCGACGCCTATAAGCGACTGTCCAAGGCCCTCGGCACCGACGACATCGATCCCTACTCCTGCCAGACTCACGACCACGTGAGCCTGGTCCTGCTCGCGATCGCGCACGCCAAGG
>Ga0209161_10000796_pt1 | contig 25782 bp, 20 predicted proteins | sample GraSoiAngelo_155_FD_186169 | JGI IMG/M metagenome (GOLD analysis project Ga0209161, IMG submission 186169) | Grasslands soil microbial communities from the Angelo Coastal Reserve, California, USA - 14_1009_13_30cm (SPAdes) (version 2) | ecosystem: Environmental > Terrestrial > Soil > Grasslands... | reverse complement strand
TCATGGCCGAGGTCTACTGGGATCTGGAATGGACGCTCCAGCAGCAGGGATTCGACTACGCCTACGACAAGCGGCTCTACGACCGTCTCCACGAGGGTCACGCCCGGCCGGTGCGCGAGCATCTCTACGCCGGGCTCGACTACCAGAACAAGCTGGCCCGTTTCCTCGAAAACCACGACGAGCCGAGGGCGGCCGCCGTGTTTTCCCCCGAAGTCGAGGAAGCCGCGGCCGTCATCACGTTCCTCACCCCCGGGCTACGCTTCTTCCATCAAGGCCAGTTCGAGGGACGCAGGAAGCGGATCTCTCCCCATCTCTCGCGGCGCCCGGATGAACCCGTCAATCCGATGCTGGAGCAGTTCTACGCCCGGCTCCTCGCGGTGCTGCGTCGTCCGGAAGTTCGCGACGGCCGGTGGCAATTGCTCGATTGCCGGCCCGCCTGGGATGGCAACTGGACCTCGGATTGTTTCGTGGCCTTTGCCTGGCAGGGCTCGCACGGAGAGCGTCTCGTCGTCACCGTGAACTACTCTCCCAATCAGAGCCAGTGTTACGTCCGGATGCCGTTCAATGACCTCGGCAACGGTCAGTGGCGGCTCGAGAACTTGATCGGTGACGAAGTCTTCGACCGGGGAGGCACGGACGTGATGTCACGCGGACTCTACCTCGACGTGCCTGCCTGGAAGGCGGCGGTGTTCGCCATGACGAAGAGATCCTGAGCCCATGGACCGTCGTGAGCTGCTCGGCAAGATCTCCATGTTCAGACACGCAACGCCGGACGATCGGCGCGGACCCGCGAGACGACGCACGTGCTGCGCATCCCCTACGATCGGCTCGACCAGTTCATGACCGAGCGACCTCACTTCGGAGTCACAGTCTACCGGGGCACCCGCGGGTTCCTCACCGGGCACCTCCGGCGTCTCGTGCTCGAGTTGAACGTCGATATGAACCGAAGGTTCCTCTAGCTCTTACATCCCACCCGCCTCATGAGTGCGGTCGGCGACGCGGTCGGGGAGCGCAACGCCGCAACCTTCTACGGCTCGGCGCCGCTGTATGCGCCGAATAGCCGCGACGGCAGGTTGCTCCTCGAGCCGGGACAGACGGGCTACGACGTCCCCAGCTCGGTGTTCAATTCCGCTTCACGATCAACCGGGAACGGGATCTGCTGTGAAGTCGGTCTGATGGAGTAAAGAGCGGCGGCGGCGCCACATCATGACAGCTCGTGTTCTCTCGATGCTCGCCATGCTGGCGGCACTCTGGCTGCCCGCCGGCCTGCCTGCGGCGTGGGGGCAAGCGCCTCCGGGGAGCACCGCTCCGTCCAAGGCTCCTCCTGCGCCGACGGCAACGGAAAAGCCGGCGCCGCAGTCCATCCCGGTGCCCGAAGTCGCCCGGCGAGCCGATGACATCGGCAAGGAGCTCCGAGACCTCGAGACCCTCGCGGTACCCAGCCCGGCTATTGGCGCCATCGAGAAGCGGTTGCCCGAGATCACGGCCCAGATCGTGGGGCAGACCGAGACCTCGAGCCGCCTGCTCGACGACGCGCAGCCGGTCGCGGCGACGCTCGACGGGATCGCGACTCAGTGGCAGGCGACCCGCGCCGAGCTGGCCGGATACGTCACCGTCCTCGCCGAGCGCGCCACCGCCATCGAAGAGGCGCTCAAGAACCTTACGGCGAATCGAGAGAGGTGGACCCGGGCCCGGGCCGACGCCGTTGCTTCGCGAGCACCGGCGCAGGTGATCGAGCGCATCGACGGCGTGCTGACCGCCGTGGCCGCCGCGCGCGCACGGTTGCAAACGCAGCGCGGCGCGATCCTCATCCTGCAGGATCGGGTCGCGCAGGAGGTGGGACGCTGCGAGGACATGCTGGGGCGTGTGGCCTCGCTCCGGCGCGGCATCGCCGGGCGACTCTTCACGCAGGACAGCGTGCCGCTCTGGGACACCCGGCAGCACGCCAGCGCCTTCCTGGAGTTGCCCGACCGGATTCGCAGTGCCATCGCCGCAGACGTTGCTCAGCTCCGGCAATTCGTTGGGCGCCAGGGTTGGAAGGCCGCCGTTCAGGTCGCGATATTTCTCGGGTTGGTGCTGCTGATGAGCGCTGTCCGACGTGGCGCGTCCCAATGGGCCGGGTCCGCCGAGCTCGAGACCACCAGCGTGCTCGTGTTCGCTCGACCCATCTCGGCGGCTCTCGTGCTCACGGTCCTGCTCTCAGGCTGGATCTACCTGACCGCACCGGTGCGCGCGATCGCGACCCTGGGCAAGATCGTGGTGTTGCTCCCCGCCCTCCGGATCACGCGGCTCTCGCTCGATCCGGTGCTCGTGCGCATGCAGAACGTGATCGGCGCGTTCTTCCTGGCCGAAATCATCCGCAACTTTGCTTCGGTCGTCCCGTTGCTGGAGCAGCAGATCTTCCTGCTCGAGATGGCCGCGGGGATGGTGGTGCTGGGGTGGTGGCTCGTGTCGAGGCGGCGCCAGAGGCCGGCCGGCGCGATCTCGAGTCGGGAGCGCGCACTGCGCCTCATCACTCGCGTGGTGCTCGCCGTGTTTGCCGTCGCCTTCGCGGCCGGCGCCGCGGGAGACATGACCCTGGGCCTGCTCCTCGGCTCGGGTGTCCTGGGAGCCGGCTACTTGGCGCTGGTGCTGTACGGGGGACTCCGGGTCGCCAGTGCCCTGGTGGCGTTCGCCTTCCGCGTGCGTCCTCTGTGCTCCCTCGGGATGGTCCAGCGCCACCGCGCGCTTCTCGAGCGGCGCACCTACGGCGTGTTGCGTGGGCTCGGCGTCGTCGCCTGGGTAATCGTCTCGCTCCGGTATCTCGGCCTCTGGCCGGCGACGGTGGAGCTGATCGACGCGGCGATGGACGCTCATCTGCAGCGTGGAACGCTCAGCATCTCGCTGGGCGATGTGCTGGTGTTCGCGATCACGGTGGCCGGGTCCTTCATCCTCTCCGGCCTCCTCCGCTTCGCGCTGGATGAGGATGTCTACCCCCGACTGACGCTCGGTCGGGGACTGACCGGAGCCGTGTCCAGCCTGTTGCACTATGCGCTCCTCCTGGCCGGCTTGCTACTGGCGTTGGCGGCGCTGGGCGTCGATCTCACCAAGCTCACCATCCTGGCCGGTGCGTTCGGCGTCGGGATTGGCTTCGGGCTCCAGACCGTCGTGAACAACTTCGTCTCGGGGTTGCTCATCCTGTTCGAGCGACGGATCGACGTGGGCGATGCCATCCAGGTCGGCGACGTCGCGGGCCAGGTCCAACAGCTCGGCATGCGCGCCTGCACCGTACGCACGGGCGAGGGCGCCGAAGTCATCGTCCCCAACGCGAGCCTGATCAGCGAGAAGGTCACCAACTGGACGCTGTCAGACCGCCTGCGCCGCATTGACGTGGGCGTGGGAGTCGCCTACGGCACGCCCCCGGAGAAGATGCTCGACATCCTGCTCGCGGTCGCCCGAGCGCACCCACGCGTCCTCACCGACCCAGAGCCGGCCGCGTTTTTCCTGGGGTTCGGCGAAAGCGCCCTGCGCTTCGAGGTGCGTGCCTGGACGGACCGCTTCGATCTCTCGGCGCAAACCCAGAGCGAGCTGGCCGTGGCCCTGTACGCTGCGCTGCGTGAGGCCGGATTCGAGATTCCTTTGCCGCAGCGCGAGGTGCGCGTGCGGGACGGTGATCGTGGCGCGCTGAAGCGAGAGATCTGACCCGGTTAGCGCCAGGGCCACCCCTGACGGCGATAGTGCTCGCCGATGCGATCCGCGACCGCGTCGGCCGTGCGCCGCGCGTCCGTGCCGGGAATGAGGCTCCTCGGGGTATTGACCTCCATCTCGGCGATCAGGCGCGTGTTGCTTCCCGCGCCCTGATACACCTGGATTCGCGCCCGGATCTCCTGGCCACCCGGGACGTACACAACCTCGCCGAGGATCGAAGCCGTCCTGGGTCCCGGCAGCGGCGTGGCGCTCACGCGAAAGGCGTCGATGCCATGATCGCTCAGGGCGGTGATGAGGGCGTCGGTGAGCGCTTTGGCGAGCGCCTGTCCTTCGAGCCGTTGGTCAGCCGGCGCGTTCACCCCGAAGTCCTGCACGATCACCCGGTCCGGCCGGGGGCGATCTCCCGTCAGTGGCTGTGTCGTCGTCACCGTCGCCGTCCCACATCCCGCCACGACGACGAGCACGCTCAGGACGATCAGAGACAGTCGTCGCATGGATCCGTTCCCCCGTCGCAGACCGAGCATATCAGACTAAAGTCTGATTGCCGGGTGCCGACACACCGAGTGGAATAGCGGCGCGGGAGGCGAGTATGCGAACGCTGAGAAAAGTCCTCGTCTGGGTCGTGCTGATCGTCGTGTTCCTGCCCCTTCCGGCAATACCGCAGGATGCGCCGAAAACATTCAAGACCGAGGAAATCGATCAGCTCGTGGCGCCGATCGCGCTCCACCCCGACGCCCTGGTGGCGCAGATCCTGATGGCCTCCACCTATCCACTCGAGGTCGTTCAAGCCGCGCGCTTTGTGAAGGAAAATCCCAGTCTCAAGGGCGCTCAACTCGACGAAGCGCTGAAGCAGCAGTCCTGGGACGACAGCGTGAAGTCGCTGGTCTTCTTCCCCCAGGTGCTCACGATGCTGAACGAGAAGCTCGACTGGCTCCAGAAGCTCGGCGACGCCTTCCTGGCTCAACAGCAGGACGTGCTCGCCTCCATTCAACGCCTGCGCGCCCGCGCCCAGTCGGCGGGGCAGCTGAAGAGCGGCCCGGAGCAGCAGGTCATCGTGGAGCCCGCCGTCGCGGCGGCGCCACCGCCCTCCGCGGGAGCGGCTCCGGCCGCGCCGCCCCAGACCAACGTGGTCGTTCAGACCCCGCCGCCCCAAACCAACGTGCAGGTCGTTCAGAGCCCACCGACGGTGATCCGGATCGAACCGACGAACCCTGAGGTCGTCTACGTGCCGAGTTACGACCCGGCGGCCGTTTATGGCGCGTGGCCGCCGGCCTACCCGCCCTATTCTCCCTACCCCGCGGGCTACTTCGCCGCTGGACTGTTCACGTTTGCGGCAGGGGCCGCGGTGGGCGCAGCGCTCTGGGGAAACTGCAACTGGGGCGGCGGTGACGTCAACATCAACTCCGACAGGTCGAACAACTTCACGCGGAACGTCAACAACGCGAACGTCGCCAACGCCCGCGTCGAGCACCGAGCCCAGGGAGGGGGCGGGCAAGGCCGAAACCAGTGGCAGCACAACCCCGAGCATCGCAAGGGCGTGCAATACCGTGACAACGCCACCCAGCAGCGCTTCAACAAGGGCGGCCCGGGCAACGCTCAGTCCAGGGAGGCGTTCCGTGGCCGCACCGGGTCCGACGCCGGCCGTGGGCAGCAGGGCGGGATTGGTCAAGCGGGCGCTCGGGGGGACCGCCAGGGCGGGCTCGGTCAGCAGGGTGGGCGCGGCGAGGGCGGAGTCGGACAGCAAGGCGGGCGTGGGGAAGGCGGGCTCGGGCAGCAGGGCGCGCGCGGCCAGGGCGGAATCGGTCAGCAGGGAGGCGGCGGCCTCGGCGACCGTGGAGCACAGGCATCACCCCGCGCTGGCGGTGTCGGCCAGGGTGGCGCCGGTCAAGGCCGCCAGCAGGGTGGCGCCTTCCAGGGAGTGGGAAGCGGCCGTGACTCTCAGAGCTTCAGCAACCGCGGCAACACGAGCCGTGACAGCTTCAATCGATCGACTGGTGGAGGAGGAGCTCGGGGCGGTGCCGGCGGCGGTGGTCGCGGCGGCGGCGGTGGCGGCCGCGGAGGAGGTCGTCGATGATTCTGCGAATCTCGTGGCTCGTGTTCGTGACCATGTTTGCGCTCGCTCTGGAGGCGGGCGGGCCGGCACACGCCCAGGCGCCCGCGCCCGCGAAGCCGGAAGCACCCGCGGCCGCAAAGCCGGCGACCGCGCCGAAACCGGCGGTGGTGCCGCCAAAGAGCTTCGCGTCAGCCGAGGAGGCGACGCAGGCCCTCGTCGCGGCCCTGCGCGCGGGCGACACCAAGGCGCTGTTGGGGATCCTCGGCAGCGAGAGCCGCGCGCTCGTTTCCTCAGGCGATGCGGTGGCCGACAAGCAGAGCCGAGAGAAGTTCCTGAGCGCGTACGACGGAGCGAACAAGCTCGTCGCGAGCGGTAACTCCACGGTGCTCCAGGTCGGCAACGACGACTGGCCGTTCCCGATCCCGCTCGTGAAAGACGGAGAGCGCTGGCGCTTCGACCCGGAGCAGGGACGCGAGGAGATCCTCGCGCGGCGCATCGGCCGGAACGAGCTGTACACGATCGAGACGTGTCTGGCCTACGTGGACGCGCAGCGGGATTACTACTCGGAGGACCGCAACGCCGACGGCATCCGCGAGTACGCGCAGCAGTTCGCCAGCACGCCCGGTAAGCGCGATGGGCTCTACTGGCCCACCCGCCCCGACGAACCGCTCAGCCCGCTGGGCTCCCTGGTCGTTCGGGCGCGGGCCGAGGGGTATCGGCGCGACCAGTCGGGCGGGCCGACGCCGCTCCACGGGTATCTCTACCGCATTCTCACCGCTCAGGGCGCCGATGCCCCCGGCGGCGAGTACGATTACGTCGTGCGCGGCCGCATGATCGGGGGGTTTGCGCTGATGGCCTTCCCCGCGCAGTACGGCGCCTCCGGCGTGATGACCTTCCTCGTCAATCACGATGGCGTGGTCTACCAGAAGGATCTCGGACCGAAGACGCGCGCCCTCGCCCAAGCTATGAAGAAGTTCAACCCGGATGGCACCTGGACGAAGGCGGACATCCCCGAGATCGGCGCCCCCACCGATGACTAGCCCGAGGAGGAGAGACCGCTACGACGCCGTCCAGCCACCTCCGAGCGCCCGGTAGAGCCGCACGACGGCGAGCAGCTCGTCGCGCTCGAACTGGGCCAGCTGCAGCTCAGCGTCGAAGAGCTGGCGCTCGGTGTCGAGCACCTCGAGATAGCTCGTGACGCCGCCGCGATAGCGAACGTTGGCCAGCCGCGCCGCGTCAGTCAGGGAGTTGACGAGCGCCTGCTGCTCGATGCGGGCTTCCCTCCGCTTCCGGTGCTCGACGAGTGCATCCGAGACGTCGCGGAATGCCTGCTGGATCGTCTGCTGGTACCTGGCCAGGGCCGCCTGCGCCTGAGCCACGGCCGAATCCACGCCAGCCCCGACGCGCCCCATGTTGAAGATGGGCACGCTCACCTGAGGACCGATCGCAAGCAGGCCGGTGGGGCCGAACCAGCTTCCGGTGATCAGCGTCCCGCCGACACCAGCCGAGCCGATGAGAGAGACCTTCGGGAAGTACTCAGCCTTCGCGACGCCGATCCGGGCCGTCGCCGCCGCGAGCTCGTCCTCGGCCTGGCGGACATCGGGCCGGCGCTCGAGCAGCGTCGCAGGCAGCCCGGGCGGCACGATCGGGCCCGAGAACTGCTGAAGAAGTGGGCGGCCCCGCGGAACCGGGGCCGGGTTACGCCCGAGCAGGACCGAGATGAGATTCTCGGTCTGCTCGATCCGGCGCATGACGTCGGGAATCGTCGCGGCCGCCGTGTACAGCAAGACCTCCGCCTGCCGCAGGTCGATCAGCGCCGCAACGCCTCCCTGATAGCGGAGCGTCACCAGCCGAACCGCTTCTTGTCGGGTGGTCAGCGTCCTTCGGGAAATCTCCAGCTCCAGATCGAGCTCGCGGAGCTGGAAATACGCGGTCGCCACATCGCTCACCAGCGTGGTCACGACGAACCGCTGCACGTCCTCCGAGGCCAGTAACTGCGCACGCGCCGCCTCGGTGGCCCGGCGCAGGCGGCCCCACAGATCGAGCTCCCAGACGAGGTCGAACGTGCCGAGCGGGGTGAAGGTCTCCCTCGACTGGAAGGGCGTGCGGTCGCCCGGAAGGCTGACGTACGGTGCGCTCGCCGACGCGCTGACATCCGGGAACTGAGCCGATCGCACGATGGTGACCTGGGCGCGAGCCTCGAGGATGCGAGCGGCCGCGATACGCAAGTCGTAGTTCTCGGCCAGCGCGGTACGGATCAGCGATTGCAGCGTCTCGTCCTGGAAGATCTTCCACCAGGCGACGTCTCCCAGGGACTCCGCTGTCCCCGGGGGGCCGCCTCGAAAGTCGGGCGGCACCGCGACCGCGGGTCGCCGGTAGTCGGGCCCGACCGTGCAGCCCGCCAACAGGAGCGCCGCCAACAGGAGCGCTATCACCAGGAGCGCCACCACGATGAGCGCCGCCCACGGTACCGTCGCCAACAGGAGTGCCGTCGACCGCAGCGAGCGACGTGTCACGCGTGCTGCTCACCCCGCACGCGCAGGCGCTCGTCGGGCTCGGTCACGGGATGCTTCGTCACCGAGCGCTTCCTGCCCAGCCCCTCCACGAACGCGAAGTTCCCGGGGATGAGGAAGACACCGAGCCCGGTGGCGATCAGCATTCCCCAGAACACGGCAGTGCCCATCACGTTCTGGGCGCCCGCTCCCGCTCCGCTGGCCAGCATCAGCGGCACGACGCCGAGAATGAAGGCGAACGCTGTCATCAAGATAGGCCGGAAGCGCAGCCGGGCCGACTCCAACGCGGCCGCCTCGACCGACTGGCCCTCTTCGTGCTTGGCCTTGGCGAACTCGACGATCAGGATCGCGTTCTTCGCCGCGAGCCCGACGAGCATGATCAGGCCGATCTGAACGTAGACGTTGTTGTCGTAGCCGGAGAGCCACACGCCGAAGAAGGCGCCGAGGGCGACGAGCGGCGAGCCGAGCAGCACGGCCCAGGGCAGGCGCCAGCTCTCGTACATCGCGGCCAGCAGCAGGAAGACGAACACGATGGCCAGGATGAACGTCGGCGCGGACGGTGGAGCGATCTTCTCCTGATAGGACAGCGACGAGTAGGCGAAGCCCATCTCCTTGGGCATCGTCTTCTGGAAGACCTCTTCGAGCGCGGCGAGTGCCTGCCCGGAGCTGACGCCGCGGGCGGGCGCGCCGTTGATCTCGACCGAGCGCAGCAGATTGAAGCGCGTCGTGAGCTCGGTTCCCTGCACCGTCGTGATGGTGACGAGCGTCGACAACGGGATCATGGTGCTGGTCGTCTTGCTGCGGACGTAGACGTCGCCGATGTCGCCGGGCTTGCGACGATAATCCGCGTCCGCCTGCACGTACACACGGTAGAGACGCCCGAAGCGGTTGAAGTCGTTCACATAGGTGCCGCCCATCGCCGCCGACATGGCTTGGAAGACGTCGCTCACGGGGACGCCGAGCGTCCGCGCCTTCTCCCGGTCGAGCTCGACCTTCACCTGGGGATACGTGGGATCGAACGCGGTGAAGAGCGAGGCGAATTCGGGCCGCTGGCGGGCTGCCGCCAGGAACGCGCGCGTCTGGGCCCCGAGCTGGTCCACGGTCAGTGAGCCGCTCCGGTCCTGGAGCAGGAAGTTGAAGCCGGCCGCCGCGCCGAAGCCGCTGATGGTCGGAATGTTGAACGGAAAGGCCACCGCCTCCGGGATCTGGACGAGCTCCCGGTTCACCCGCGCCATGATGCCCTTCACGTGCAGCGCCTCCTCGTGGCGCTCCTCCCACGGCTTGAGGCGGACGAAGATGCTGCCGAAGTTCGGCTGGTAGGTGCTGGTGACGGCGCCATACCCGCCGATCGTCTGATACGAATCGACGGCCTCGACCTTCGCCAGGATCTCCTCGACCTTGCGCAGCATCGCGCTGGTCCGCTCGAGCGAGGCCGCCGGTGGGAGCTGGACGGCCACCCCGAACAGACCCTGATCCTCGTCGGGGATGAAGCCGGCTGGTATCCGGCGCCCGAGGAGGCCGACCCCGACCACCACGACCCCGACGAGCAGGATCGTCACCACCGCGCGCCGGATGAGCAAGCGGGCCACGCCGATGTAACCCGTCGTCGCGGTGTCGAACACGCGGTTGAAGCCGCGGAAGAAGACGCCGAGCGGGCCCCGCGGGGCGCGGGCGGGCTTGAGGAGCATGGCGGCGAGCGCGGGCGACAGCGAGAGCGCGCTGAACGCCGAGAGGAGCACCGAGATCGCGATGGTGAGGGCGAACTGCTGGTACATCTGCCCGGTGAGGCCGCCGAGGAACGCGACGGGGACGAACACGGCGGAGAGGATGAGCGCGATCCCGATGACCGGCGCCGACACTTCTTTCATCGCCTGCCGCGTGGCGTCGCGGGGGCTCAAGCCGTGCTCGATGTGGTGCATGACGGCCTCGACGACGACGATCGCGTCGTCCACGACGATGCCGATGGCGAGCACGAGGCCGAACATCGAGAGCGTGTTGACCGAGAAGCCCAGCAGCGGGAAGAAGATGAACGTGCCAACGATCGAGACCGGCACCGTCAGCAGCGGGATGATCGTGGCCCGCACGTTCTGGAGAAAGATGAAGACGACGAGCGTGACGAGGATCAGCGCCTCGACGAACGTCTTCACGATCTCGTGGATCGAGGCCTCGACCGCCGGCGTGGTGTCGTAGACGATCTTGTAGTCCAGGCCGGGTGGAAACAGATTCTTGGCCGTGGCCATGGTCTTGTAGATCGCCTCGGACGCCTTGAGCTGGTTCGCGCCGGGGAGCAGGTAGACCGCCATCGCGCCGGAGGGTTTGCCGTTCAGCCGGCCGAACGAGTTGTAATCCTGGCTGCCCAGCTCGGCACGCCCCACGTCGCGGATGCGCACCACCGATCCGGTGGACGACTCACGGATGATGATGTTCTCGAACTCGTCCGTGGTCACGAGGCGACCCGGCGCGCTCACCGTGAAGGTGAACGCCTGGTCGGCGGGCGTCGGCGCCTGTCCGATCCGGCCGGCTGGCGCCTGGAGATTCTGGTCCTTGACGGCGGAGATCACGTCTGACGGGGTCAGACCCAGCTTGGCGAGCTTGTCGGGCCGAAGCCAGATTCGCAGGCCGTAGTCGGTGCCGCCAAAGAGATCGACCTGGGCGATGCCAGGGATCCGCAAGAGCTGGTCACGCAGATTGATCGAGGCATAGTTGATCAGGAAGTTCGCGTCGTAGCTCCCCTCGGGCGAGTAGAGCGAGATCAGCATGAGGATGCTGGGGCTCTGCTTCTTCACGGTGACGCCCTGGGCCACGACGTCCTGCGGCAGGCGCGCCTGGGCGGAGGAGACCCGGTTCTGGGTCAGCACGTTGGCGGTGTCCTGGTCGACGCCGACCTCGAAGTTCACGTCGAGCAGCATGCGGCCGTCGCTGGTGTTCGACGACTTCATGTAGATCATCCGGTCGACGCCGTTCACCTCCTGCTCGATCGGCGTGGCCACGGACTGCTCGACCGCCAACGCCGAGGCACCGGGGTAGTTGGCCGTGACCCGGATCGTGGGTGGCGCCAGGAACGGGTATTGCTCGAAGCTGAGCCGGAGGAGCGAATAGGTCCCGAGCATGACGGTGATGATCGCGATGACGATCGCGACGATCGGTCGGCGGATGAAGAACTCCGCCACGGTGCGCTAGCCCCGGCCCTTCGACTTCGCTGCCGGCGGGGCCGGCTGAGGTGGAGCCACTGGAGGTGGAGCCACCGGTGGCTTTCCGTCCGAGTCCGCTTTGAGCTCGGGCTTGACCTGCATTCCCGGCCGCGCCTTCTGGATGCCTTCGACGATGACCCGCTCCCCGGGCTTGAGTCCGGTCGAGACGATGTAGAACTGGCCGTAGCTCTCGCGCGGCGTCACGGTGCGCAGCGCGACCTTGTCACCCTCCTCGACCACCAACACCGTCTTCGCGCCCTGCAGCTCCTGCACTGCGATCTGCGGCACGAGAATCGCGTCGGGCACTTCCTCGGTGACGACGCGCACGCGGCCGAACTGACCGGGGCGCAGCATCCGGTCGGGATTGGGGAACTCGGCGCGGACCTGGATGGTCCCGGTCTTCAAGTCGATCGCCCGGTCGATGAAGATCGCTCGGCCCTTGTGTGGAAACACACTGCCGTCGGCCAGGATCAGCTCGAGCGTGGGCGCGCGATCCGGCGGCACCTCTCCGCGGCCCAGCCCGGGCACCCGCTTGACCAGCCGCAAGAGGTCCGCCTCGGCAATGGCGAAATCCACGAAGATCGGGTGGATCGACGAGACCGTGGCGAGCAGTGTCGGCTCCCCTTTGCCGACGAGGTTGCCAGTGTCGACGGCGACCTTGCTGATGATCCCCGAGATCGGCGACTGCACGGTGGTGTACCTGAGGTTCAGGTCGGCCTGAATCACGGCGGCCTTGCCCGCTTCGACGGCCGCCTCGGCGAGCTGAATGCTGGTGCGCTGACTCAGGACGGTGTCCTTGAGCCCGGCTTCAGCCGCCTGAACCCCGGCTCCGGCCGCCTGCTCACGAGAGACGGCGGTGTCCAGGTCCTGCTGCGGAATCGCCTGCTCCTTGACCAGAGGACGGTAGCGCGCAACGTCGGCCTGGTTCTTCCCGAGATCAGCCTTCGCCTGATCGAGCTGGGCGCGTGCACGATCCACGACCGAGGCGTCCTTGGCGCGAGTCAGGTCGGCCTGCGCCTTGGCGAGCTGGGCGCGGGCCGACTGCAACGCCGCCTTGTACTCGTCCTGCTGGATCACGAACAGCACCTGGCCACGCTGAACCTCGGAGCCCTCCTTGAACCGCACCTGCTCGAGAACGCCCTGGACTCGAGCCCGGATCTCGACGGTGGGAACGCCCTGCGTCTGGGCCACGAACTCGGCGGAGACCTGGACGCTGCGCTGCTGGATCTCGGCGACGATGACGGCGGGTGGGGGTGGGGCCGGGGGCTGCTTGGCCGCGGTGGCGTCTCTCTGCTGGCATCCGGTGACCGTGATCAGCAAGGCGATACCGGCCAGGCAGCCGCCCCACGGCGTCCCGGGTTGAGGCCCTCGTGGAGAAAGCATGGTTCAGGTCTCCCAGCCCAGATGGGGCTTCACCAGTTCAGCGGGAACCCGACACCCCGCCGCCGCGGACGACTCGAACGGACTGTAGTGATAACCGCGAGCAGCGAGAAATAGGACCTTGGTCCCACCCCCGCCCATGGTGGAGCCGCTGGTGGGGATCAGGAAGCGGTCAGCCGCTCGAGCTGGGCCTCTCCTTCGAGAGCGGCAGCGTGAACGAGAAGGTCGCGCCGCCGTTCGAATTGTTCTGTGCCCACAGCCGACCACCGTGAGCCTCGACCAGGGACCGGGCGATCGAGAGTCCCATCCCGAGGCCCTGAGGCTTCGTCGTGTAGAACGGCTCGAAGACCAGCGGCAGCTCGCACTCGGCGATCCCGCTGCCACGGTCGCTCACCGAGACGCGTACGACGCCGTCGGCGCTGACGCGGGTCGCGATGGCGAGGCGACGATCGTCGCTGGTCCGCATGGCATCGAGGCCATTCATGATCAAGTTGAGGACGACCTGCTGGAGCTGAATGCGATCGGCGAGGACCACGGGCAATCCGGCCGCGAGCTCGAGATCGATGGACACCCCCCGGGTGGTCGCGTCGCTCCGTACCAGGCTGACCACGTCCTGAATGAGGGCATTGACGTCGAGCGGTCGCTGGTTCGTGTCGTCCTTTTTGAACAAGGCCCGCAGACGGTTGATCACATCGATGGCTCGCTTGTCGTCGGCCCATCCTGAGTAACGCGCAGGTGGCCGAGCGATTGCATCGACGCCGCTGTCGATCAATCGCTCGGCCACCTGCGCGTTACTCAGGATGGCCGTGAGCGGCTGGTTCAGCTCGTGGGCGATCGACGCCGTCAACTCACCCATCGTCGCCACGCGACCCACGTGGGTGAGGTCGCGGCGCAGCTTCCGAAGCTCGATCTCCCCGCGCTGGCGCAACAGCGCGCTCGAAAAGATGCCGCCGACGAACTCGAGGCGTTGGACGAGGTCGTTCGACCATTCTTGCGCCCGACGAAGCGTGCTCAGGGTGAGGACGCCCATGGCCGTCCCGGCCGCAGCGAGCGGAATCCCCACCACCGATTTGATGCCCAGGGCCGCGAACGCTTCTCGATCGACCGCAGCGGCGTCGGGAAGCTCGTCGAGCGCGGAGAAGCGGACGATCTCGCCGCGACGCACGCGCTCGACCGACCATGGGAACCGGGCGAGGTCCATCGGAGGCCCGGGCGGAGGCACACCGGGCGCCGTCCACAGGTGGGTCAAATGCATGGCCCGATCATCGGCGCTGAACTCCAGGATCAGCGCGTTGTCGAGCCCGAGATGCTCGCCGACACGGCGCAGCCCCCGGGCGATACCCTCGTCGACCTCCGCCCCGCGGAGATCCACAAACGTCGCCGAGAGGTCGGACACGAGTGTTTCCAAGTCGAGCCGCTCCCGGACGACCGTCTCGGCACGCCGGCGCCGGCGGTGCTGGAGCAGGAGGGCGCCGATGAGCACTCCTTGGGCGCCGATCAGTCCGACGACGGCAACGATGTGCCAGCGGTACGCCTGCCACAACGATGCGGACAGGAGCAGGACTTGCCTCCGTGACGACAGGCTGTCGTCAGCCGCGACGAGGACGGGGATCACGATGCTGAACAGCGCGACGAGACCAGCAATCACACCGGCGCGAAGCGGGCGACGGCGCGCCCCTCCCGTCATCGTGGAAGTTGTCCGATTGCACATCCTAGTCACGGACATCGTTGCCCGCGGCGCTGGATTGTACATCAGCGATTCATCGACGGTGACGATTTCAGCGCCCTGGATGCACCGAGGAATGGTGGGTTTGCGCCGGCACTGATCGTATACACCACGCAGTGGTGGTTCACGATCGCGTACATCACCCGGTAGTGGTCGGCGATGAATGCTCGTCTATGCGATGAGGCTGATCTTCTGCGCCATCACGACCAGTTCGGCGACCGATTCCGCTCGCATCTTCTTCATCACACGGCCGCGGTGGACCTTGATCGTCTTCTCGGCAGCGGCGAGCTCCACCGCGATTTGCCGGTTGAGCTTCCCGATGACGACGCGTGCGAGCACCTCACGCTCCCGCGGCGTGAGGGTGTCGACGCGGCGCTGGAGCTCCTGCCGCTCGGCGGTTTCCGCCTGGCTCCCGCGGCTCTGGGCCAGCGCGCGCGCGATGGCGTCGAGAAGCTCGCGATCATCACACGGCTTCTGGAGGAAGTCGACGGCGCCTCCCTTCATTGCCCGGACGGTCATCGGGATGTCACCGTAACCAGTGAGGAAGATGATCGGCAGGACCCGTTGAGCCTCGCCGAGGTCGGACTGGAGATCCAACCCGGTCTTTCCCCTGAGCCGGATGTCGAGCACGACGCACGCGGGGAGGTCCGACACCTTGCGCTTCATGAACGCGGACGCCGAAGAGAACGTCTCCACCTCGAGGCCGACGGAGTGGATCAGTCGTTCCAGCGCCTTGAGCACGGAGTCATCGTCGTCGACGACGTAGACGATGCCGGGACCGGTCACGTCAGCGTACTGGACACGGTTACTCGGTGCGCCGTACGGGTACATCGGCCCCTCCGACCAGAAGGCGTGCGCCTGTAGACCGTTCGGTGCTACAGGCGCGCGCGGCCTCCGCTCAGCGCTCCTTCGACAGGAACATCGCCCGCCGGTTCTTGCTCCAGCACGCCTCGTTCTTCTCCGTGCAGACGGGACGCTCCTCGCCGTACGAGATGATCGACATCCGGCTGGTGGACACGCCCCGGGAGGCGAGGTAGTTCATGGTGCTCTTGGCCCGCCGGTCCCCCAGGGCCAGGTTGTATTCGGCCGTGCCCCGCTCGTCGCAATGGCCCTCGATCAGGACCAGCTGCTCGGGGTGCTCGCGCAGCCAGCTCGCATTGGTATCGAGCGTCTGCGCGTCGCCCGGCCTGATCTCGGCCTTGTCGAAGTCGAAGTGGATCCGCGTCAGCGCCGGATTCGGCGCGAAGTCCTTCGGCGGCGGCAGCGGGGCCGCGGTGGCGACCTGCACGGGGGCCGCCGGCGGCGGCGCCGGCGTCTCGATCACGGTCGTTTGCGTCTCGGTGACCACCGCCGCGACGTTCGGCGCCGGCGGTGGGACGGGCGCCGGGGCCGAGGCCACCGTCAGGTTGGGTCGCTTGGCGCAGGCGCCGACCAACGCGAAGGCGAAGAGAGTGACGAGGACCGCACTCGGACGCAACCACGCACGCATAGTGTCCCTCCGTCTGGTCATCACTACCGCTCCACCACTTGACTCTGGGCCACCGTGATGGCCTTGCCCCACCAGTTCTGCGCCCGCGCGATCTCGATGTCGCTGCGGCGCACCTGCGTGGCGCCATCGCTCGTCCTCATCGAAAACGCGAAGTGCTCCCCCGAGGCGAAGTGCGTGGGGTGGCTCTTCCAGTCGCTCCACTCTTGCGAGGTTGCGCAGCCGCCCAGCACCAGCGCGACCACCGCGCTCACCACGATCTCGGCCGTCCATGACTTCATCGGCGCCTCCCGCCTGCTCCAACTGTCTGACCTCGCACGGTAAAGACACCCAACCTCGTCCGGTATCGGACCTTGGTCCTACTGGCGCATCTGGACAAGCCGCTCGCGCGGTGATCTTCGGCTGCTCGGAGAGCCGCCGTACGACCTAGGTCCCATGGCGGCTTCTCCCTGCAAGACACCTACCATCCGCTCGGAATCGAGCGTCTACAGAAGGGAGCGAACGGATGGTCATCACCACGAATGGGTCTCGAGGCTGTCGCTGGTGACGGCGCGAAGCGGGAGTTCGAAGCGCTCGGATGGAAAGTGCACGAAGGCATCCAGACAGCGACCGCTCAGTGACCCTCATGAACGGAGGTAGTCAGGTCATGACGGCGATCCAGGCGTTGACCGCGGCATTGTGCCTTGCCCTGATGGCGACAGGCTGCGCCGTGACCGAGATGAGGTCCGTGACGAAGACTCCGGACAGCGGTTTCCTTGGCAAGGACGCTAGTCTACTGACGCCGGGTGACATCTCGAAGGGCCAGGTCGGCCTCCGGTACTTCAACCCGTCAGCGCAGTGGCGCCAGTACACCAAGATCATCATCGAGCCCGTCACGTTCTGGGGCGACGATACCACCAAGGTGAAGCCGCCGGACCAGCAGGCGTTGGCCACCTATTTCAGGGGCGCTTTCGAGAAGGAATTCGCGCAGCAATTCGAGATCGTCACCACGCCGGCACCCGGTGTCGTGAGGCTCCAGGTGGCGATCACTGACGCCGAGGCAGCCACGCCCGGCATGCGGTCCATCTCGGTCATCGTGCCGCAGATGCGTCTTCTCAACGCCGTCCAGTCCATGGCCACCGACAAGCAGGTCTTTGCCGGCGGTCTCCAGGCCGAGATGAAGCTGACGGATGCCGCGACCGGGCAACTGCTCTCGGCGGCGGTGGGACGGGCCATGGGTGGAGGCAGCATCAAGGCGGCGGCGCAGGTCGAGTGGGGCGATGCTCAGAACGCTATGGACTTCTTCGCCAAGCGCGCCGCCACGAATTTCAAGGCGCTGACGACCGGCAGAGCGACGGTGGCTGAACTTCCCGTGGAGTAGGCGGGCTACACGGTCCAGAAGTCCCTTTGCCGGTGCTGACGACCTCGGCCCTGGCAAAGGGCTTCGCCGTCTCAATGTACGCGAAGCCTTGTATACCGACCTGCAGGCCGAACGAGGCCGCGGCAATGTTGTAGTAGCCCGCGATCTGGTCGCGCTTCAGCAATTCTACGGTGATACACGCTTCACGACGAGCACGTCGATCGAAGTAGTATGACCAGGGACGCGTCCCCGGATGAGACCAAGGTCTTATAGCGGGAGCTGGCGCCTCCTGGTCTGCTCTTGAGCCATGACACTGGCCTTCCTCCAACGGCATCCCCCCGAACGCCAATGATGTCGCTGGAAGGGGGCATGACTCCGGGCGGAGACGATCGTATGAACCGACGCGGCTTTCTCTCGATCACCGGCATCGCGTCCGTCGCCACGATCCTCGGCGTAGCCCCCGTCGGCCGCCTCGTGTACGCTGCCGCGCTGACCAGGGCGCAGCGCGACAAGCTGACGCCGGACGACATCATCGCGCTGATGAAGAAGGGCAATGAGCGCTTTCGCCTGGGACAGGAGTCCCCGCACGACTACCTGGCCCAGCAGAAAGGAAGCGCCAAGGGTCAATATCCCGCAGCAGTGATCCTGAGCTGCATCGATTCCCGTGCGCCCGCCGAGACGATCATGGATCTGGGCATCGGCGACTGCTTCAATGCGCGCGTGGCCGGCAACATCGCCAACGACGACATCGTCGGAAGCATGGAGTTCGCGTGCAAGATCGCCGGCGCGAAGGTCGTGCTGGTGATGGGGCACACGGCATGCGGCGCGATCAAAGGCGCGATCGACAAGGTGCAGCTCGGCAAACTCACCGGCCTGCTCGCCAAGGTCCGACCCGCCGTGGAGGCAACCCGGTATCAGGGCGAACGCTCGGGGAAGAACTACGACTTTGTGGACGCGGTGGCGCGCAAGAACGTCGAGTTGACTATGGCAGACATTCGTCGGCGCAGTGCGATCCTGGCCGACCTAGAGACCTCGGGTGCGGTCAGGACTGTCGGAGCGATGTACAACCTCGAAACGGGGCTGGTCGAGTTCTTCAGTTGACGAGGCGTGTTGGTGCCGCCACGGCGGACGCAAGCCGAACAGCGCACGCGACTCGAACACGCGCGAAGCAGTTGGGCTATCTCGACAACGACGATACGCGTGATGTTTCAGCGCGGGGTGCAGGCACCGAAAACTGAGAACGTGACGTCGTGATCGACGACGGCAAGGGCCATCTTTCCCGTGTTCTGAGCGATCGTCGCGCTCCAGCCCCGCCCGGAGTCTCCGCCCTGGAGGATCAGTCGGCCGTCGAGACGCGTCGAGGACGTGATCTCGGTGCGGCGCTCCTCAGAAGGGCCCATCCCGATCAGTGTCCGCTTGACGGCATCGACGATGACGAAGGTCGGTAGGTTCCTGCTCTCGACCGGCCGCCGCTCACACTGCCCGGTGCCGTCACATTCCCACATCGCCATCATGGCGCAGAGCAGTGGCGTGGAGCCGTCATAGGATTGCACTGCCGCGGGGGATTGCGCTGCCGCGGGCGTCGCTGGAGCGACGAGCCCGCTGGCCAGAACGAGAAGACCGACTGCCTTCAAGATGTTCATATATGCCCCTTTTCAGTTCCGGTTCTGTCGGGTCACGGGGCTGCCATTCCGGATCGCCGCCGCAATCTCGCCACTGAGGGCACCGACGAGCCGGCTCTTGGCCGCCACCACCGACGCGTAGTCGTGACCCGCCATATCGCTGAGGCTCGAGCGACCAACGACGGACTCCTGGTCTTTCGCCTGGATGCGCCACCACGCGTCGAGCGCGCACGGGCCGTCCATCCGTAATTCGAGGCGGGTGACCTCGACGATCACCTGGTAGTCGATGGACACGCCGGGCGGCCATGGATACACGGCCACCCGATCGGCTGGCAGTAACACCGAGAGATTTTCTGCGATCACGTTGGCCACACTCTCGCGGAGCGGTGAGGACCAGCGGTCGAACTCGGCGAGGTGCACCGTGTTCGGGCCGGTCCTGGTCACGATCTGTGGCCGGTCGAGGTCGGCCGGAAGCACGACCGACCGGATGCCGACACCGACCTGAGGTGTGGACGAGCGATCGGCGGTCTTGGTGATCGGGGGGACGGTCGCGAGCGTGTAGAATCGCGTGTCCGGCGAGCTTCCGCAGCCGGCGAGGCTCCCGCCCATGAAGGCCAGAGCGAGTGCGGCTCGAGACGTCCAGGCAGGGCTCATCGCGGCGCCCCGTTACTACGCTTGCCCATGATCACGGCCTCCGGGTGCTGCTCCAGGTAATCGGTGAGGACACGTAGCGAGCGGGCGGCCCCCTGGACCTCGCGCAGCGCGTTCGCGAGGTCGTAACGCAGCGGCGAATCGGTGTTCAGCGCGGCGTCGACGACGGCGACCGTTCGCTGGGCCTGGCCGAGCGTGGACTCCGCCGACGCCGCGGCCTTCTGGATCGATACCACTAGCGGCCCGACCTGGGCGTCGACGTTGACGGCGAGCTTCTGATAGTCCTTGAGCGTGGCCTCGACCGCCGGTCCGAGGCGCGCGGCCACCTGCTGGAAATCGACGATGGTGGCTCGTGCCGTCTCCATGGTGGTTCGCGCCGTTTCGGCCGTCTTGTCGATGCTGGCCATCAGCGGTGTCACGGCGCCGTCGACTCGGTGGACGAGCGCGTCGAAGCCTGTGACCGCTTTGTTCACGCTCAGCAGAACGGCTTTGATCTCGGGAGCGCTGGCCAGGGCATTGATGGACGTCAGGGTTTGCCGGACCTCGGCAATCAGCGGGTCGATTGGAAGGTTCTCGAGCGTCCGCGACAGCTTGTCGAGGCTCGACGGAATCGTCGGCATCTCCGGATAGTCCTTGGACAGCCCGGTGAGTCTCAGCGGAGAGCCGGGATAGAAGTTGAGCGCGACCTCGAGCTGACCGGTGACGAGGCTCTGCAAGTCCAGCTGGGCGCGCAGACCACGCTCCGTGAGGTCGTTCAGCTTGGGCACCCCCTTCCGGAACGTGACGGTGGAGCCGGACACGTTCTCGAAGCTGCTTGCGTCGACCTCGAAGAACACTGGAGTCCGGATGGAGCTATCCCTCTCGTCGATCACGACCTTGAAGTTCGTCACCGATCCGACCTTGACGCCGTTGAAGGTGACCGGTGCTCCGATGGCCATCCCTTTGAGGGACCCGTCGAAGTACGCGACCACGGTTTGCGTCTGGCGGAAGAACTTTCCGCCGCCGAAGACCACCAGGCCGGCGACCGCCAGAATGACCGCGCCAACGACGAACGCGCCGATCAGTGCCGGGTTTGCTTTGCGTGCCATGCCTACGCCTCCGCCTCGCCTCGGGTGAGAAACCGGTGGACCTTGGGGTCCCGGCATTCCTTCAACAGCGTGTCGGGATGCCCGCCCGCGATCATCGTCTTCGTCTCGGCGTCGAGGAACACCGAGTTGTTGGCGATCGCGAAGATGCTCGGCAGCTCGTGCGTCACCATCACGACGGTCGCGCCCAGGCTGTCGCGCAATTCCAGGATCAGGTCGTCGAGAAGGCGCGAGCTGATCGGGTCGAGGCCGGCCGAGGGCTCGTCGAAGAACAGGATGTCCGGGTCCAGGGCCATGGCGCGGGCGAGCCCCGCCCGTTTCCGCATGCCGCCGCTGATCTCGGAGGGATAGAAGTCCTCGAACCCGGCGAGGCCGACCAGCGCGAGCTTCAGCGACGCGACCTCACGGATCTCGGCCCGGCGCAAGCCCGTGTACTCCTGGAGCGGCAGGCTGACGTTCTCGGCCAGCGTCATGGAGCTCCAGAGCGCGCCACTCTGGTACAGCACCCCGATACGGCGCAGGATCTGCCCGCGCTCGTGTGGCTCCGCGCCCCAGAAGCTCGCGCTGTCGTAGAACACGTCTCCCCGCGCCGGCTCGACGAGCCCGATCATGTGCCGGAGCAGCGTGCTCTTGCCGCAGCCGCTGCCTCCCATGATCACGAAGATGTCGCCCCGCTGGACGGTGAAGGCGAGGTTGCGCTGGATCACGCGCTCTCCGTACATCATGTCCAGCTCTCGGACCTCGATGCGAGTCGTGGCCGGTGCGCCGGGCGCCGTCACTACCTTACCGACCGTGGTCGCCGTCGTCACGTTCAGAACCCGAGCCGCTCGAAGATGACCGTCATGAGGGCATCCGACACGATGATGAAGACGATCCCGGTGACGACGGCCGACGTCGCGGCCGCACCGACTGCCGCCGAGCTGCGCCCGCATTGCATCCCGCGCAAACAGCCGGCGATCGCCACGAGGACGCCGAACACCGAGGCCTTGACGATTCCCGCGGCGAAATCGTCGAGGCCGATCGCGTGGATCGTCCGGAAGTAGTACTCGGCGCTCCCGAGGTCCAGCATGCCGATGCCAACGATGGCGCCGCCGAGCACGCCCAGCAGATCGGCGTATACGCCCAGTAGCGGCATCATCAGCGCCAGCGCCAGCATCCGCGGCAGGACGAGGAAGTCCATCGCCGGGATGCCGAGCGTCGACAACGCGTCGATCTCCTCGTTGACCTGCATCGTTCCCAGCTGGGCCGCGAATGCGGCGCCGGTGCGGCCGGCCATGATGATGGCGGCCATCATCGCGCCCATCTCACGCGTCATCGCGACGCCGACCAGATCGGCGACGTAGACCTGGGCCCCGAACTGCCGCAGTTGCAGCGCGCCCACGTAGGCGAGGATGACGCCGACCAGGAAGCTGATGAGCGAGACGATCGGTAGCGCCTGGGCGCCGACCTCCTGCAAGATCAGAAACAGCTCAGAGCGCTGGAACCGAGCTTTGCCGGCGAACAGTCGCAGCATGCTCTTGAACGCCTCGCCGAGGAAGGCCAGGAGCTCGGTTCCCGCCCGACATGCGCTCAGCGTGGCGATCCCGATCCGGGCGAGCATCGATGGCCGTCTGACCGGGCGACCCATGTCCTTCCGCTCCGGCACCGCCGTGGTCAGCGCCACGAGCCGCCTGACACCTTCGGGAAGGCCGCTGAGGTCGCACGTGATGAGCCCCCGGCTCGTCTCGGCCAGGAACGCCCGAAGGAAGATGACAAAGCCGCTGTCCCACGCCTCCAGACCGCTGGAGTCGAAGCTCACGTGCGCCACGTGGCCGTCCGTGCTCGCCTGATTCAGCACCTCGGCGGCGTGCGGAAGCCTGGACGCGAGCGTCCACTGCCCCTCCAGATGGAGGACCAACGTTTCGCTCTGCGAGCGATCGACGCGAAGCTGCCATGCGCTGGCGACGGCGGCGCTCACGCTCATTGCACGGTGTATCCGCGACCCTGGAGACACGCGCTGTACGCGCGATTGAAGCCGCCCGTTGCCTGCGCGGTCTGGGCCTGGTAGTTCGCCATCTGGGCCTGTTCTTCCTCCATCGCCCGCATGCGACGGAAGCCGCCGAACAGCGCTCCCACGCCGGCGCCGATGGCCGCGCCCTTCCCGGCATCGCCACCGATGGCGCCGCCGACAGCGCCGAGGGCGGCACCGCCAAAAGCGCCACGAAACATTCCGCCCTGAGGCGCTCCGGGCGTCGGGGGAGGCGCCGGCGCGCCTGGGTTGTAGCCCGTTTGCTGCGTCGCCCAGCGCTGACACTCGGCCTTGTCGACGGCCTCCTGGTCGAAGCTCTGTCCGCGCTGCGGATAGATGTAGAGCTGCTGACCCCAGGCGCAGGTGGCCGCCAGTTGCGCCGTGAGGCCCACCGTCGCGACGTAGACCCCGATCCTGACGGTCCTCCGTATGACCATGAATCCTCCTCCGGGCGCGTGAAGGTCTGCCGCGCGGCGGACATGGTTTCATTCGGCGGGGAGGTCTGGTATTGGACCTTGGTCCTACGAGGCTAATCCTCTTCGCGGTACTTGGGCAGTCGGAACGAGAATCGCGCGCCGTGCCCGAGCCGGCTCTCGCACCAGATCGTCCCGCCCATCGCGTCGACCAGACCCTTGGCCACCGCGAGTCCATATCCAGTGGACTCTTCATTCCCCGTCGGCACACTGCTCAGACGGACGCCGCGACGGAAGAGCTTCGCCTGGTCCTCTTCGCTGATCCCCGGCCCCTCGTCCTGCACGCTGCACACGAGGAAGCCGGGTTCGGCCCGGACGAACACCCGCACGACCCGGTCATGCGGCGAGTACTTGATCGCGTTCGAGAGCAGGTTGTCCATGACCACGGCCACAGCCACCCGGTCCGCCCGAGCGTCCGGCTCCTCGACGTGGAGGTCCGGCGTAATGCTGATCTGCTTCTCGGCAGCTTTTCGTCGGTAGAAGTGGCAGACGCGCTCGATCAAGACGGACACGTCGACCGGCTCGAAGCTGAGCCGGGGCTGATACGTCTTCGAGGCGTGCCGCAAGAGCTCCGTCGCGAGATGGGTCATCAAATTCGTGGCGTGGCTGATGCCTTCGAGCCACAAGCGAACCTGGCGGTCGGGATGGTCCGCGAGGCTCCCGAGCAGCAAGTCCGCGGTCCCGCCCGTGACGGCCAGGTAGTTCCCGAGCGCGTGCGCGGCAAAGGCGACGGCTCGCGCGTCCACCTCCGGCAAGTGCTCGAGGTCGGCCAGCGCCTGTTCCAGGTCGGCGCGCGCCCGGACGATGCTGGCGGCGACTCGCTCCTTCGTCTTTGCCACGGACATGAAGAGTCACGTTCGCGTACGGCGCCACGCTCCGCCATTGGACCTTGGTCCTATGGGAGCCGCCGCCTCGTCGGTGGCCGCCTTGCCGGCGAGATTCGGTTACCATGGTCACCGCGATGAAGCGCCGTGCTGACGCGGGGCCGATCCTGGCGACCGCGCTCCTGGTCTGTGCCGCCTATTACGTCGGGGCGAATGTGGGGTTCATCCTCCGGTTCCCACCGGCGACTCCCTCCCTCCTGTGGCCACCCAACTCGATCCTGACCGCCACGCTCCTGCTCTCAGCGCCGAGGCGGTGGGGGATCTACCTGCTGGCGGCGCTCCCGGCGCATCTGGTGGCAGAGCTGGGGGTATTTCCGGTCCCGCTGGTGCTCTCGCTCTTCGTCACCAATTGCAGCGAGGCGTTGCTGGCCGCGATCTGCGTGCGCCGATTCAGCGATGCGCCGACCCACTTCGACACGCTGCGCCGGGTGGTCGCCTTCATCGTCGGCGCCGTCCTCGTCGCGCCGTTCGTCTCGTCGTTCGTGGATGCCGCGGCCGTCACGGCGCTGCGGGACGAGCCCTACTGGTTCGTCTGGCGGACCCGATTCTTCTCCAACGTCCTGACCGAGCTCACGCTCGTGCCGGCGATCGTGGTGCTGATCACGGGTGCCCCAGCCTGGATCCGTCGTGCGCCCCTTCGAAACAAAGCCGAGGCCGTCCTGCTGACCGCGGGACTCCTCGGCTCCCTCGTCGCGGTCTTCATCGAACCCCAGGCGGGCGCATACCCGATCCCGGGCGTGCCGGTTCCCCCGCTGACCTTCATCGTGCCGTTCATCTTATGGGCCGCGCTGCGCTTCGGTTCCTCGGGGGCCAGCCTGTCCATGCTGGCGTCGGTGCTCGTTGCAATCTGGGCGGCCACCCACGGTCGTGGATCGTTTCCGGTGCCGCTGCGGGCGGAAAGTGTCCTGGCCCTCCAGATCGTCGTGAGCATCCTGGCGATCCCGCTCATGTATCTGGCGGCGCTGATCGAAGAACGACGACGAGCCGAGAAAGCCCTGAGCGAGCGCCTCCGCTTCGAGGAGTTGCTCTCCCGCCTCTCCGGCGCGTTCGTGCACCTTCCCAGCGCCGAGATGGACGAGTCGTTCAGAACGTGGCTCCGACGTCTCGGCGAGTTTCTCGGGCTGGAGCGCGCCGCTCTTCTCCGGCTCTCCGAAGACAAAGAGCTTCTGACGGTCTCCCACTGCTGGGTCGCTCCGGGAATCGATCCAGGGCCTCGGAGCATGGTCATTCGCAGGTTTCCCGAAACCGTCGAGCGGCTGTTCAGCGAGCAGCCCTTTGTCCTCTCGCGCACGGAGAACCATCGTGACGAACCGCCGAAGGACGAGGACGCACGCGGGCAGGGACGCGTCAGCTCGCAGCTGACCATCCCGCTGGTGGCCGGCGGCCGCGTGCTCGGCGGCCTCGCGTTCGATGCGCTCGCTGCCGATCGGGCCTGGCCGGAGGAGGAGGTCCAGTGGCTGCGACTGGTTGCCGAGGTCTTCGCCAGCGCTCTGGCGCGCAAGGAGACGGTGGATGCTCTGGGGGCGAGCGAGCTGATGAACTCGGCCATCCTCGCCTCGTTGAGCAACGGCGTCGCGGTGGTGGACCGGGACGGCCGCGTCATCGCCGTCAACGAGAGCTGGACGCGGTTCGGCCGCGAAAGCAACGCGACGACGTATGCCGGGATCGGCATGGGCGCCAACTA